>Ga0207693_10000616_pt1 | contig 31851 bp, 28 predicted proteins | sample LARL81metaG_FD_184347 | JGI IMG/M metagenome (GOLD analysis project Ga0207693, IMG submission 184347) | Corn, switchgrass and miscanthus rhizosphere microbial communities from Kellogg Biological Station, Michigan, USA - LAR L8-1 metaG... | ecosystem: Host-associated > Plants > Roots >... | reverse complement strand
CGCCCAGCGCCCGCAGGATCAGGAAGACGAAGATGCCGCAGAACGCGTAGCTCAAGAACAGGCCCGGTCCGGCGTTGTGCAGTCGTCCGCCGGCACCGAGGAACAGTCCAGTGCCGATGGCACCGCCGATCGCGATCATCTGCAGCTGCCGGGGCTTTAGGCCCTTGTGGTAGCCCTCGTCCTCCGCCAGCAGCGCGGAGTTGTCATAAACATGTTCCTGGGGTGCCGTGGTCATCGAACCAGTCCTCGCTCTAGTCAGTTTTGGGGTGACGCAGGATCAACGGGGGTACCTTTCACATCCCAGTGCTCCTCAGGTCCTGGCGTATCCCTGATGTCACGAAACGTCATCGCGAACCCGAACACGGCGGTGACTGCCGCGATCGCGTAGCCGATGATCGAATACCAACCAACATGGAGGTACGCGGTGATCGCGACGATGAACATCGCCAAGAACACCAGCGACATCCCGATCAATGGAATCTTCGCAAACAAATCAATGCGTGCCATGAGACCCACCTCGATAGACCGAATGACGGTCATACGATTGAACACCTTCTGGCGCTGTGGCAGGGCGAAATTGAACGGCGCGCCCTCGCAATCCGCGATTTGTCCTGCCATCGAGGCGCACCATGGGCACATGGATGCAGGGCAAGAAACCCAGGTCGACGAGATCGCACCGGACATCTTCCGGATGTCCACCTGGCTGCCGGGCATCACCGAACACGGCTTTACCTTCAACCAGTTCCTGCTCACGGGCGACGAGCCGATGCTGTTCCACACCGGGCAGCGGCAGCTGTTCCCACAGGTGTCGGCGGCCGTAAACCGGGTCGTCCCGCTGGAGAAGCTGCGCTGGATCTCGTTCGGCCATCTCGAGGCCGACGAATGCGGAGCCATGAACCTGTTCCTGGACGCCGCCCCCGACGCAGAGGTGATCCAGGGCCCGCTGGCCTGCATGCTGTCGCTGATCGACATGTGCGACCGGCCGCCGGTCGCGGCCAACGTCGAGCCCGCTGCCGTGCACGACATCGGCGGGCACCGGCTGCGGTTCATTCCCACCCCGCACGTGCCGCATAACTGGGAGGCCGGGCTCTGGTTCGACGAGACCACGGCCACCCTTCTCGCCGGCGACCTGTTGACCCATGTCGGCAAGTGCCCGGCTCTCACCGAATCCGACTGTGTGGCACCGGCGTTGGAGGCCGAAGAGCTTTTCCACGCCACCGGGCTGAACACGAACCTCGGGCCGACGCTGGAGCAGCTCGCCGGACTGCGCCCGACTACGCTGGCGATCATGCATGGGTCGTCCTACTCCGGCGACGGCGCGGTGCAGCTCCGGGCGCTGGCCGACGGATATGCCGCGATGGCGGGCACTGGATGACAGCGCGATGGACCCTTGCCGTTGTTCTCATGCTGGCCGCCGTGCTCGCGGGCTGCCAGACCAGCATCCCGGGAACGCCCGTCATCAATCCGACAGAGCCCACGGAGCCCAGCTTCCCGACGAGCAGGCCCACGCGGCCGACGGCCGCACCGCCGACAACAGTGACGTCCGCGCCGCCGAGCACCACCATCGCGGCGCCCGGCGCGCAGGTGCTTCCGCCGGAGAACGGCTACGTGTTCATCGAGACGAAGTCCGGCAAGACCCGCTGCCAGCTCAACACCGAAGAGGTCGGCTGCGAGGCGCAGTTCACCAATCCACCGGTGCTCGACGGCGTCCCCGCCAACGGTGTGCGGGTGACCGCGAACGGCGAAGTCAGTTGGCTGGTCGGCAATTTGGGCGACATCCCCGTTGTCACGCTCGACTATCGGACGTATTCGGCGGTGGGCTGGACCATCGATGCCCGCGAGGACGGCACGCGGTTCACCAACGACCGCACCGGCCACGGCATGAATGTGGCCATCGACGGGGTACAAGCGTTCTAAGGTCGAGCAATGACCGCAGCCCAGCGTGAACGCCACGCTCTCGTCGACACCATGCGGGCAGTCGGCCCCGACGCGCCCACGCTCTGCGGCGATTGGACCACCCGCGACCTGGCCGCTCACCTGGTGGTTCGCGAGCGCAGGCTTGACGCCACGCCGGGGATCACGATTTCGGCGCTCGCCGGCTACACCGCCCACGTGCAGCATCAGGTCACCAAATCGACGGACTGGGACGAGCTGCTGAACAAGGTCGCCTCAGGGCCCCCGCTGTACTCGCCGTTCAAACTTCTCGACCCTGTCGCGAACATGGGCGAGATGTTCATCCATCATGAGGACATCCGCCGCGCCCAAACCGGTTGGGAGCCCAGGCAGCTCGATGACGCGACGGTAAAGGCGCTGGCCAGGGGACTACCGCTGATGGCCCGGCTGACCTTGGGCGGGGCGCCCGCGCGAGTGTTGCTGCGCACGCCGGACGGCAAGACCGTGGCCGCCGTCGGCCGGGGACCGGAGCTGACCGTGACCGGCGAGATCAGCGAGCTCGCGTTGTTCATCGCCGGACGGGATGAGGCGCGGCTCACCTTCTCCGACCCGCAGACGGGCCAGGCGGTCCGCGCCGCCCGCCGCAGCCTGTGAAGCGTCAGACCGGTTGGTTCTTCGACGCCAGCCCCGCCGGGGCGGAGGCGATGGCGCGGTGGATGGCGTCGGCCAGCGCAATGGCGGTCTCTTCGGTCAACTCGAGTGCGACGCGGGCCGAGGGGCCCAGCGCCGGGTTGAGCACGTCGATATTCACCGTGTGGCCATACGGAGCATGGACCGGGTGGTCGACGTAGACCGTTGCTTCCTTTGCCCCGAACCAGCCCTTCGCACCCTTGCCGCTGCCTTCGACGTCGATCTTTTCCGTCAAATAGGTGCACATGGCTCAGCCCTTCAGATACTTGGCGAAGAAGTCGTCGATCCGGCGCCAGCCGTCCAGCGCCGCTTCCACCCGGTAGGCCGGGCGGTCGACGGAGAAGAACGAGTGCCCCGCGCCGTCGTAGGAAACAAACTCGTGGTCCTTACCCAACCGGTTGAGCTCGGCGTCCAGCTTGGCGACCGCCTCCGGCGCGGGGTAGCGGTCCTCCTTGCCGAACAGCCCGAGCAGCGGGCAGCTCAGGTCGGGTGCCAATCCGAGGATCGGCTTCATGCTGGCAGGCATCCCCTCCGGCGGATCCTCGACGACGAACGCGCCGTAGCAGTCCACGGCGGCATCCAACTGCAACGAGCACGCCGCCAGAAACGCCTGGCGACCCCCCGAGCAATGGCCGATCACTGCCGTCCTGCCGTTGGCACCATCCAGCGCCCGGAGATACTCCGCTGCGCCTGCCACATCACCGACTAGCCGGTCGTCGGGTACGCCGCCGGCTGCGCGCACGGTGGCCGCCGCGTCATCGGGGTCAGCGCCCGGTGCTTCGCGCGAGTACAGGTTGGGACAGACCGCGTGATACCCGGCCACCGCCAACCGTCGGACGAACTCCTTGGTCTCCCGGTCGTACCCGGGCATGTGGTGAATCCACACCACGCCACCGCGCGACCCGGGCGCGAGGGGCACCGCGCAATAGGCCTCGACCTCGTCGCCGCCGTGACCGGCGATGGTGATCGTTTCTGCGCGAATCGCGTCTGCACTGACCGGGGCCATCTACGTTTCCTCCTGAACCTGGATTACCTAGACCACTTGCCACGGTACGGGCACGGTCTCGACATGCCCGCTGCCCAAGTCGAATTGGTGCGTCGGTGCCGCCTCAGCGGGGCTGGCAAGCCCCAGTGCGGTCGCTGTGAAAGTGCCAACGAACGTTACTGTCGGTCAGCCGACCGCCTCGTCAGTCGGCTCAGGCAGCATCTCGCGAGACAGCGTCGGCGTCGGCCGTGGCCTGCGGGGTTCTCGCACACCTGCGCCGCCACCACGATCGAGCCACAGCCGTACCCCCGACCCGCCCTTGACCTCGGTTCCGGCACGAGGGCTTTGGACGCTGACAATCCAGTCCTGTGGCGCGGACGGCGTCGCCTGCGGAACAGCATGCACGGCAACGAGTCCGGCCTGATTCAGCGTGTGCCGCGCTTCTACCCAGGTGTATCCGATCACATCGGGAACGGCGACCAACGCGGTGTCGGCGGGCGCGTGCTCGTCGACGTCGCGCCAACGCTCCCACGCGGATTGGCGCGTCACCCCGAGTTGGACGGCAATCTCCGACCAGGACTTGCGATGTCGTCGGGCGATTCGGACCGCTTGCAGCTCTGCATGTTCCAACGCACGGCGCACTGTTCCGATGTCCGACAGTGCGATCAGCGCGCGATCACCGTCGCCAGGACCATCAGGATGACGACACAACCGATTCCACGCCTGCCGACCTTCATCCAAAGCATGGCCGAGAGACATGGTGTCAGGCTACCCTGACAGCGTTGGCTATGCCAGAGCCTCATCGAGACGATCCACCGGATTCGCCTCTAGGCTGACGGTCGTGGATTTCCGCGTCTTCGTCGAACCCCAGCAAGGTGCCACCTACTCGGATCAGCTCGCGGTCGCGCGCGCCGCGGAGTCGCTGGGCTATTCGGCGTTCTTTCGATCCGACCACTACGTCGCGATGAGCGGCGACGGGTGGCCCGGCCCGACCGACTCCTGGGTGACGCTGGCAGGCATCGCGCGTGAGACGTCGACGATCCGGCTCGGCACGATGGTCACCTCGGCCACCTTCCGCTACCCCGGTCCGCTGGCGATCTCGGTCGCTCAGGTCGACGAGATGAGCGGCGGCCGTGTGGAATTGGGCATCGGCGCGGGCTGGTTCGAAGCCGAGCACCAGGCGTATGCCATCCCGTTCCCATCGCTGGGCGAACGCTTCGACCGGCTGACCGACCAACTGCACATCATCACCGGCCTGTGGACGACACCGGTCGGCGAGAAGTTCGACTACTCCGGGACGCAATACACCGTTATTGAGTCCCCTGCGTTGCCGAAACCGGCGCAGTCACCGCACCCGCCGATCATCATCGGCGGCGCCGGCGCCAAGCGCACGCCCGCACTGGCGGCGCAGTTCGCCGCCGAATTCAACATCCCGTTCGCGCCGTTGGACATGGCCAAGACCCAGGTCGAGCGGGTCGCAGACGCGCTGGCCGCGGCGGGACGGTCCGCTGACTCGCTGACCTATTCGGCGGCGTTCGTTGTCTGCGCGGGGCGCGACGACGCGGATATCGCGCGGCGCGCCGCCGCGATCGGTCGCGAGGTGGACGAACTGCGCAGCAACTCCGCGTTGGTGGGCACGCCCGCCGAGATCGCGGACAAGCTCGGCCCATATATCGCGGCCGGCATACAGCGGGCTTACCTGCAGCTTCTCGACATGTCCGACCTCGACCACCTGGAGTTCTTCGCCACCGAGGTCGTTCCGCAGTTCGGCTGACCGAAACCCGTACTGATGCGCGCGGCTACTATCACTGGCCATGACCGGGCCGGACCCCGACGATTACGACGACGAGGAATCGCCGCCGACGCCGTGGTACAACCGCACGCCGAACGTCATCGGGGCAAGCGTGGCCGGGCTCGCCGTGATCGGCATCCTCATCGCCGCGGTGACGTTCGTGGCGGGCCAGTTCAACGAGCCTGAGCAGGCCCCCCAGAACTTCGTCGACCCGACGTTCTCGGCGACCGCCACCCAATCGTCCGCGGCGCCGACCACCACCGCGACGATCACCAGCACCAGCCCACCTGTCACCATCGACATCGACGCACCGTCGTCCACCACTTCGTCATCCTCCGACACGTCGAGCAGCAGCAGCGAACCGTCGACGTCGACCCGGATCACTCAGAGCCGTCCGAGCCACGACGGATCGGAGCCCAGCACGACGCGCCGTGGCCCGCGCACGAATGTCACGCGCACGCTCTATCCGCAGCCCTGACCGCCTACTATCAGTGCCCGTGGCGCGCTACGGACCTCCCGACGACCCGCACTATCCCGATGATGAGCCGACCGCCTATATCAACTATGGCGGGCACGGTCCGCCCCCTGGAGCGCCGCCGCCCTGGTTTCGCAAACCCGTGGCGCTGGTTGCGTTCGGCGCGCTGGGCGCAGTGCTGATCGCCTTGATTGTCTTCGGTCTTGTCAAACTGCTCACCGGCGGCTCGTCACCGGAGTCGCCGACAACGCTGACCCCGATCACCAGGACGACGACGTCGGCGACCGCACCGGCGACCACCACCGCCGCGACCACAACAGAGCCGACCACCACCGAGCCGACCACGACGACCACAACGACCGAGCCCACCACGACCACGACAACCACGACAACCACCACGACGACAGAACCAAGCGTCAGCACGAGCATCAGCACGAGTACGAGCACCAGCACGGTGACCCAGACGGTCACCGTCTCACCACCGCCCTGACATGACCCGCGCCGCGTACGCCCATGACGCCGTCGTGATCCTCGATTCCGGCGGCGATTCCCGCGCTCCGGGCGGCGCGATAACCGTTGCGCTGTGCGGACATTGGGACCACCAGCCGCCCTGCCCGCTCGCGCCGCACCACACCGATGCGACACCTGCAGGCGACGATACGGTCCGGCTACGGGTGTTGTTCGCCGCAGAGCCGCACGACGAGCCGCGGGTGCGTGCGTTGATCGGAAAGGCCCTGTCGTCGGGGCGGCTGACTGGCCCCGACGGCCGCGTCACCCGATGGATGGTGAAGTCCAGCTCCGCAGGCAGTATCCGTGCCGACGAAGCCGACCACGCGGCGAGGCTGGCCGCAAGCTAGCATTCGCGTGTGTCTGGCCTCCAGTAATAGCCGCTGTGCTGCCGCCGCACTCCTTTGGCCCACAGTGGATTGACGATCTGCGAGGGTCGATGTGAACAAATCGATGATCTCCTGGCGATACCGCGCCCCGAACGCGGCTTCAGGTCAGTGGGTGGTGCGGGTGAGGACTTCGTTGTGGTTGCCGCTGGTGCCACACAGCCACGTTGGGCACCCGCTCGAGCCGGTTCCTGGGGGTGGAGGGGGTTGTGTTTTCGTCTGCGGCGGAATTGTGGGGCGGCACATCCACTCCGGGCATTTGCTTTCGGCCTGGATCGAAGCACTGGAGTGGCTTTCCTGACTGATGACAACAGCGGGGGCGACAATGGTGGCTGCGGCGCCGAGTCCGGCGATGGCGGCGAGGGCGATCCGGTTGCGGGTGCTCGTACTAGTGGTGGTTCCTCGCCGGTCGGTAGTCATAGATGAATAGTCGTGATCGAGCGGTGGTTCCGGAATCACCGGGAAGCCAGATTCCACTCACGAAGGGGAAGGGTTTCCTATCCGCCAAGTAACCTCGGGTCCCCTTTGGTTGCGCGATCAGGTGAGGTGTGCAAGTTCGTCGCGGCTGGCCCGGGTCTTAGGGTGATCGGCGCCCAGATGGGCCTCGAAAATCGCCAGCGCGCGGACAAACAACGAACACGCCTCCTGGGTGTGTCCCTGCCCGGCGTGCAGCACAGCGAGGTTGTGCAGGGTCATCGCGACATCGGGGTGGTCAGACCCGAGTAGTGTTTCCTTGATCTGTAGCGCACGCCGGTAGTGAGCTTTCGCGGCAGCGTGGCAGCCGCGCGCGGCTTCCAGGGCGCCGAGGTTGTTGCAGGCGACCGCGACGTCGTAATGGTCAGGGCCGTAAGCGGATTCAAACACGGCGAGAGCGCGACGGTACAGGGTGTCGGCCTCGTCGAGTCGGCCTTGTTCCTGCACCAGGGCGGCCAGGGCGGCGATGTCGGCGGCCACCGCCGGGTGCTCGGGGCCCAGCGCCGCTTCGCGGATCTGCACCGACCGCCGAGCGTAGGATTCGCCCTCCGCGTGGCGGCCGCGGGAGTGTTCGATTCCGCCGAGGTTGTGCCAGACGGTCGCTGCGTCCGCGTGCTCGGGACCCAGGCTCGTCTCGATCGCAGCCAGCGCCCGCCGATACAGCGTGACAGCCTCATCGTATCGAGCGGCGTACTTATAGACCACGGCCAGGTCGTTGAGCATCGGCGCCAGGCTCGCATCATCGGCACCGGCTTGCGCCTCCGCCGCGGTAAGCGCTTCGAGGTAGTGCTGTTCGGCGGCCTCCAGCCGCCCCAGTGTCCGCTCGACGCGAGCCAGTGTTGCGATGGTGTGGATGCGGACCTGGGCGTGAACGGGTGTGTCATCGTCATCGACAACGAGCATGGACACCATCGCCGATGCGCGCTGCGACGCATCAAAAGCCCCCTGGTAGTCGCTGAGGTCCAGCCGAATCCCGCTGAGCGTGTTGAGAATTCCGATCGTGTCCAGCGAAGGCCCGAGCGTCCGCTCGGTGATCGCGAGTGCATCAAGGCAGGTCTGCAGTGCCTGTGCGGGTCGACCGTCGGCCCACTCCTCCAACGCGTGGCCGAACAGGCGCGCTGCCTCGTCGAGAGGATCGGACCGCTCGTCCGATTCGCCCATGGCGTCCCTTCTCACCCACTCGACGCTACCGATGTTCGGAAAGCGCTGGTATATCGGCGGAGCCGGCACGAGTACCGACGGGCTGCCGACCCTCAGCGGCCGCGCGCCGCGTATTCGGCGACCAGCGCCTCCGCGCTGCGGACCGCGGCCCGGCAGGCGCGGGTGGTGAACGGGTCGTTGAGGGGATGGTCGGCGCGGCGACGCCACCGCTGGGCCGCCGCGAACGCCGCCCGCGGCCCGTCGTACGGTGCGTCGGGCTGCAGTCCCAGCCTGCTGGCGGCGTCGGTGCCCGAGCCGCCGATGATGCGCCGCAGCGACGCGATCTCGTCTTCGTTCAATGTTGTTGGGCGAGAACGCAATTGGCTAAGCAACCGAAGTTCTTCGAAGGCGTGTGTATCGGCAAGCAGCGGGTCGATGTCGGCGAGGATGTAGCGCGTCGCGTAGATCGGATTGCTCTGCACGAAACGTCGCAACGACAGCAGTACGGTGTGCGCCTTCAGCAGATCTGAGCGTTGCGCGAACTGCTGGTCGATGACATCACGGAGCGCCACCAGACCGCTGCGCTCCAGTAGCTCGTCGGCGAGCGCCACCGAGTCGCCGACGCCGGCGCGCAGCACCGCGATCGAGATCCTGATGCCGAACATGCCGAACCGGTCCAGTAGGGCGGCGCGGGTAGCGGCGTCGACGGGCAACGAGCTGTCCTCCCGCACGAAGCGGTCCACCGACAGCATGGCCTTGGTGAGCTCGGCGGCGTCCACACCGGCGAGCTTCTCCAGCGCTACGAACTCGCTCTGCCGCAATGTGCGGGCGGTCAGCGCCAGCAGTCCGGACACGGGCACCACCGCCTGGCAGATCCCGGTCTTGTCCATCTCGGTGGTGAAACGTTTGGCGACGTCCTTGGCGGAGAGCATCGCGTCGATCCGGCCCGCGCCGATCTCGTCGGCCCGGGAGGCGACCCCGATCACTCCGAGCGCACCGGCCGATCCGCCGACCAACTCACCGATCTGCTTGAGCAGTGCGATGTCCGTGGCGTTCAACGTGCGCAGCAGGAACACCACCGCATCGACGCGCGGCACCCCGTCCTCGGGCACCAGCAGGCGCAGAGTGCGTTCGGAGACATCGGGTGACAGCGACGACGTACCGGGCGTGTCGATGATGGTGGCGTCGATCAGCTCGGCGGCCGGCCATTCCACGTCCAGGTCGACGACGTCCTCGGGATCGAGGCTGGCGAAGTCGAATGTCAGCCCAGCCGATCCGTTCGAGCCGCGGGCGATCGGCACGTTCGAGCGCCTGCCGCCGCGGTGGTTGGCCGTCACCTTCGGGATGGGGCCGTGGCGGAACCACGTGACGATGCGGGTGGCCTCGGTGGCGTCTGTCGGCGCGATGTCCTCGCCGACAAGGGCATTCACCAGCGTTGACTTGCCCGCCTTCAGCGTGCCTGCGAGCGCGATCCGGATGGGCTGGTTGAGCCGATAGCCGATGCGCTCGAGCTCGTTGTGCACATCAGGACGTTGCTGGTACGCCGGATCGTTGCGGTACGCCTGGATTGTTCCGCCGAGGATCGCGCGCACCTGATCACTCGTGCTCATCTCGCGCTACCTCGGCTGTCCTCCCATGTGGCGGAGGTTCCAGCTTAGATCAGGCCGTCGGGCCCGCCGAGTGGGCCAGTTATGTGACGTTTCGAGCTGGTTTCGCATGTATCAAGTGGTGACTCGACGTCGGCTACGTCGTCCCGACGGGTTCGCGGGCCGCTTCGGTGGCGCCTGGAGCCAGCTTGACCGCATGATCGGTCACCTGTTTGAGGATGTTGAGCTGCCGCTCGAGTTCCCTGATGCGCGTGTTGCGCTCGTTCTCCTCGAGTTGTGCCGACGCGATGGTCGCCTGCAGTGACTCGTTGAGCGAGCGGGTGGTCTGGTTGGCGATACCGCGGTAGTGGTCGCGCAGCTGGCGCTGAATTCCCTTGAGCCGATCGCGAGATTCCTTCGTCACCACGAACGACACATCGTCCACGAAGCGCCGCATGTTCATCTTCGCCTCGCTTCGCACCCGCATCATCCGGTTCTCCATATCCTCGCGGTAGGCCTTGCGGCCCAACAGAAGACCGGCGCCCAGCGACAGCGGGTTGAACATGCCCAGCCCGGCGAACGAGGTCAGCATGCCGAACATCAGCACGCCGCCGTACGAGCCGCGCATGCCGGTGACGACCTTGTGCGCTGTCTTGATCGGCTTGGCTTCCAACTTGGCCAGCGACTTCAATTCGCCGAAGTCGGCGCCCATTTCACGGGCGTCGAGCTGCGGCATCTTGATCGCTTCCAGGCCCGCCTCGACGAACGTCCGCGCCACCTCTTGGGCCAGCAACTCGGCGCGCTGATAGGCCCACACGAAGTTGTCGCCGACGGCGGTGGCGATCGCGTTCTCCAGCTCGGCGCCGATCTCGGCCCAGTGGTGGGTCGGGTCGGTGGTGTCGATGACGTGCTCGGTGTGCTGGGTGATGACCCGGAACCGGCCGCGCAGGTCGTGGTCGACATCGGCTGTCAGATCGGCGATTCCGTCGTTGAGCACCTGCTGCCACAGCGCCGTCTGCTGAAGGGCGTCCTGGGCTTCCTGCTTGCGCCGCTCGAGCTCTGCCTTCAATCGGTCGCGGGCATCGGGATCGCTGAGCGCTGACAGCTCAGAGTCCGCGGCAAGCGTCAAATGCTCGGAGGCCGAACGGATCTCGGCGAGCACCTGGTCGCGAACCCGGTCATTCTCCCCCGACAGCACCCTTTCGCTGAGGAACTTCACAATGGCAGGAAAGTTCGACTCCTCGTTGAGTTCCTTGTCGTTGAGCTGGATGGCGTGGCTGCGCAGCAGCGACGACGCTGGAATCATCGGTATCGCGAGCCCGGCGCGCTGCAGATGCGCCTTGTTGGCCTCGACGATCTCCCGCCAGTGCGGGTACAGGTCCGTCTTGGTCGCGACAATCGTTGCGACGGGACAGATTTCGAACGCCTGACGGATGAATGTCATCTCGGGTTCGGTGAACTCTTGGCTGGTGTCGCTGATCATCAGCATGGCATCGGCGTCGGGCAGCAGCCCGAGCGTGGCCGACAAATGCGGCTGACCGTGACCGCCGACGCCCGGAGTGTCGACGAACACCAGGCCCCCCTTGAGCAGTGGACTGTTCGCGGTGACCGCGACTCGGAGCACCTGCCTGCCGCCTGCCGCGGGGTGGCGTCGCAGATCGTTCTTGATATCGGCGATCGGGATCTCGATCGCACTGGGCTCCCCTCCGTCGGCGCCCGCGACGATCAGTTTCGCCGCTGCCTGCTCGCCGTAGGACACCATCGTGGCGAGCACCGTGGTCTCGTCATCGCCAACACGAGACACCGGGACATTCAGCAGTGAATTCAGCAGTTGGCTCTTGCCCTGCTTGAGCTGGCCGGCGATGACCACCCGGATCTGCGGGTCGCTGATCCGGGCCTTCGCGTTGGCCATCCGCTCGACGAGATCGCCGCGGTCCTGAGCCTCGGCGATCTTGCTCGTGTGGTCGATCAGTTCAACGATGACCGTGACCTTGCGGGGGTCGTTCGTCTGCGTCATGGTGTCCCTTTTAATTGGCCGCCGTTGCTTCAACGGTAGGCGTGCCAACTGGCGGGGACCTTAGGTTGGTCCCCGCCAGCTGCGCTATTGGGTTGTCTGTCGGTCAGAACAGGCCGGCGTCCACATCGACGTGGGTGTCGATGTGTTGGTGCACCGAGTTGTCGGTGTGCATCGAGTTGTCGTTGTGGCTGTCATGCACCGAGTTGTCGGTGTTGTGGCTGTTCGACGAGTTGTCGTCGTGGCTCGCGTCGATTCCACCGGAGATGTCGCCGCCGTGGGTGTCGACCGTGGTGACGTCCCCGCCATGGGTGTCCGTCGTGGTGGTCTGGGTCGGCGCGATGACGACAGTGCCGCCGGAGCCGGCCGTCGCGTTGCCGCCGTCGCCGCCGCCACCCGAGAGGATGCCGCCGCCGTGGCCGCCGTTGCCGCCGGCTGCGCTGCCGCCGCTGGCATCGATGTCGCCGGTCTTGACTACCGGACCCTCGTTGCCGGAGATGACGTCGCCACCACCGCTGTTGGTGACGCTGCCATGGCTGTCGCTCTCGTTGCCGACACCGCCGGCCTGAACGGTGGAACCCTCGCCGGCGAGGATGTCGCCGGTGTTGGCGCCGACGTTGCCGTCGCCGACCACGTTCCCGTGACCGTGGACGTTCGTGTTGTCGATGTCGCCAGCATTGCCGGTGTTGATCACGCTGCCATCGGATGCGGTGTTCTTGTTGCCGAAGGTGATGTCACCGAAGTCCAGGTTGACCCCGCCCTGCTGGACGTCGTGGCCCGCATTCGGGCTGAGCACGTCGTTGTGGCTCAGGGTGTCGTTGTTGCTGAGCGTGTCGTTGTGGCTCAGGTTGTCGTTGTTGCTGAAGGCGTCCGGCGCGAAGCTGGGCGCGTACTGAGGCGTGAAGGCGATGCCGTGGGTCTCGGCAACGGCCTGCTGCAGCCCGTGCACCGGGTTGCCGCCGCCGTGGATGACGGCAGCGGGCGCCACGGTGGCGGCCACTGCGTTCACCTGCGCGGTGGTCACGCCCGAAACGCCGGCGTTGGCCATTGCGCGGTCGGGGTCGTTGACGAAGGCCTGAGCCGCAACCGGGTCGCGGAAGAGGTCGAGAATCCAGTCGATCACGTTGGTCATTTCTGTGGTCCTTGTCTGTGTGTGTTGGAGGAGCTGGGTCGCCGGGCTGCCCGGCGAACTGGTGACAACGTTATGGAGCCGGCGACGCCTGAGAAACGGGGTCGCAACCCCTCCCTAGGGGATTGCACCTCGGGATAGGGGCAGGCGCCCCATTAGGGGATTAGGGGAGGTTAGGGGACATCGACTATGGCCTATTTCCGCAGGTCAAAACACAAAATGCGCGGCCCGCCGAGGACCGCGCATCGTGTGGTTCTGCTGTTTTACGTGTCGAAGATATCGAATCCGGAGTTGTCGGCCTCGAGGTGGTGATCCTCGGGGGCCGCATGGCTCCAGTCGTCCTGGACGTGAGTGTCATGAACCTCGATGACCGCCGCATCGTCGATCACCGGCCCGTCGAACTGCAGCGACGGGTCGTCGGCAACCGCGAGATCCGGCACGCCGGTGTCGCCGAGCGCGTCGAGCCCCGAGTGCACCCCGACGTCCGGTTCGGTGACGATGTTGGCAGCCATCTGGTGTGCGTCGTCAACCGTGACGGTCGGCACATGGTCGTCGAACGCATCGAACGCTGCGGTTGCGGCGCCACTTGCCCAAACATTGCTAGCATGATCGCCCACCACGGCGTCGGTGCCCGTGGAAGGCACCGCCATCGACAGCGATTCCGATACGACCGGAATCAAGTTGTTGACGTCAACACTGGTCACATCGGTCAGGTTGGCGTCGGCGATCGCCTGCGCCGGATCAGCGGCGTAGGCTGCGGCGGCGTCCGGATCGCGCACCAACGACATGACGAAATCGAGTAGCGAGTTTGCCATAGAGCACCCTCCTTCCCCTTGCAGATAGATATGCGGCGATAGCCCAAAGGCTTGACCCGATGCTATCGACGGACGTCACCCGGGTGATCGGTGCGAAACCCAGCACTGCCGCACCGGCGTTAGGGGACTGGCCGTTAGGGGTTCTCGCGCCGTTAGGGGCGTCTACCGGTTCCCGCGGTCGCAAGCCGCTATCGTGAGCATCGGCCGATTTCGCGGCCAACCAATGAGGGGAACATGAGCGACTCACTCGGGTTGTCCATCGGGATGACCAACTTGGTGGCGGCCCGCATCGGCCGCGCCCCGGTCATGCGCCGTTCCGTACTCACCTTGTTCAACGACCGCGCGCCTGAAGTCGGCGTGCCGGGCGAGAACCTGAACCTGAATCAGCCCGGCCTGGTGCTGAGTGGTTTCGTCGAGCGGGTCGGCGATCCGGTTCCGCTGGTCGCCGCCGACGGCTCCCCGCACCGCGGCGAGCGCGTACTCGTGGAGGCTCTCGACGCGATGGCCCGCACGGTAGGCGGCGGCGCCCCCATCGCAATCGCCGTGCCCGCGCATTGGGGTCCGGGAACTGTCGGTGCGCTGAGGGGCGCGTTGCGCGTGACGCCGAGCCTCGCGCCGAACGGTGTGCCCGCTGCGCTTGTCCCCGATTCGGTCGCGGCGCTCGCCGCACTGCAGACGGCACCGGGGTTGCCCTCGGGCGGCATCGTCGCGCTTGTCGACCTGGGCGGCAGCGGGACCAGCATCACGTTGGCTGATACAGGCTCGAACCTCGACCAGATCGGCGAGACGGTCCGGTATCCCGAGTTCTCCGGCGATCAGATCGACCAGGCACTGCTCAACCATGTATTGGCGGGAATCGCCGTTGCCAACAACGCCGACCCCACCGGCACGTTGGGGCTCGGATCGCTGGCCCGACTGCGGGACGAGGCGCGGCAGGCCAAGGAGCGGCTGTCCGCCGAGACGGCGGCGGTGGTGCCCGCCGAGCTACCCGGCTTCAACTCGGACGTGAGAGTGACCCGCAGCGAGCTCGAAAACCTCATGTCCCAGCCGCTGGCCGGTCTGCTCACCACCATCGAAGAAACGTTGCAGCGCAATAACATTCCGGTGGCCAATTTATCCGCGGTCGCGACCGTTGGGGGTGGCGCCAACATTCCGCTCGTGACCCAGCAACTGTCGGAGCGGCTACGGGCGCCCGTCGTCACGACTCCGCAGTCGCAGTTCAACGTCGCGGCAGGTGCTGCGTTGGTCGCGGACCGCGCGCTGGAGGCCGACGCACCCACCGGGATGGCGCCGACCGGGCTGGCGGCTGCCGCCGACGCGCCGACGGGCATGGCCGCGGGCTGGGCCGCAGGTGCCGCGGGATTGGCCGCATCCGAATCGGCCTCCGACGGCGCGGCATCGGCCACCTTCCGGGCACTGGCCTGGTCGCAAGACGATTCGCCGGGCGGCGAGCCGGTGCCGTACTCGGGCGAGGACTACACCTTCGACCAGGGGCCCACCGACGCCCGCCCGCAGGTCGCGTTCGCCCACGAGGAAGAGGGCTACGAGCCCGAGCCCGGACCGCTCCCGTGGTACAAACGCCCACCCATTCTGTTCGGGGCGGCGGCCGCGGCCGTGCTACTCGCCATCGGCGGCCTGGCCATCACACTCACCAGCGGCAGCGGCAGCAGCGGCCCCGTGACCGAGACGGCCACGCATGTCGAGACCGGACCGTCGCCCGGGCAGCCGCCGACTTCACAAGCGCCGCAGACGATCACGGTGACCGGCCCCAACGGCGAGCCGAGCACGACAGTGGTGCCTCCACCCCCGCCAGAGAGCACGACCACGTCGCCGACGACGACCACAACCACCCCGACCACCACCACAACGACGACCACAACCACCACGACGACAACGACTACGACGACGCCGCCGACAACCACGACGACGCGTCCCACCACCACAACCACTCAGCCGCCGACGACGACTCAGCAGGTGACCACCACCACGGCCGCTGCGCTGCCGCCGGCGACGACGACTCTGCCGTGACCCATGGCGAGCCCGGCGTCAGAACCGCTGACCGACATCCCGCCGGCAGCGCGCGACGCCGTGACATCGCTGCTCGCCGCCCCGACCGTCCCAGTCAAGCTCCTGGTGTCGGGAGGCATCGGCACCGGTAAGAGCTCGGTGCTCGCGGCCATCCGCTCGGCACTGCGCGGGGCCGAGGTCGCGGTCCTGACGAGGCCGCCCAAGGTGGGCGACGACTCGGTGGCCGTCGTCATCGACGACGCGCATCTGCTCGACGACGCAGAACTCGCCCGCCTCGGCGAACTGGTCGCCGATCCCGCATCCACGGTCGTGATCGCCGCCGAGCCGCTGGCCCATCACCCGGCGCTGCGCTCACTCGCCACCGCCATCGAGCGCGAGAACCCCGTGGTGTCACTCGGCGCAATGAGTCCGCCCGAGGTCAACCGTCTCGCAGCCGAAACACTCGGCACCCCAACGACTTCCGAGATCTTGCGGTCACTGATGGTGGCGACGGCCGGCTTGCCGTTCCTGGTGCAGCCCACGATCGCCGCGGCCGGCTCGCCCGACGGCGAGGCACCTGCGATGGTGATCATGCAGGCCGCCAAGTTCGCGCTGATCGAGCGGTTGCGCCGGCTCGACGAACCGGTCCTCGATGCGCTGCTGGTGTCATCGCTAAGTCCGGAACTCGGGCCCGACGACGTCGCGGTGGCGTTGCGCATCGGTGCCGAGGACGCGCAGAAGCTTGTCGACCGCGCCCGCGCCAGCGGATTGATCGAGCCGTCACACAGCCACGCCTTCCTGCGCTCGGTGCATGGTTGCATCGCCGGGATCATCGGCACCGCGCGCCACCACGACATCGAGATCTCGCTGCTGGTGTCGCAACTCGAATCGTCAACACTGACAGCGGATCTTGCATTGCGGATGGCCGAGCATGGTCTGCGCGACGACCGACTGGCCAGCGCGCTCGCCGACCTGGCGTCGGACACCCGTGGCCAGCCTGCGCGGGCGGCACGGCTGTACCGGGCGGCCGCCGACGCGGGCGCGACGGCCCTGTCCACTCGGCTGGCCGACGCGCTTGCGCTGACCGGTGACTGCACCACCGCCGGTCGGCTGGCCGACGAACTGTTGGGCTCCGAGGACCTCGCCGAGCGCGCCGCGGCGGTCCGGATCGCCGCCAGCATCGCGGTGCACGACGGCAGCGTCGCGCAGGCGGCCGACCTGTTCCGGTGGCTCGGGCCGTATCCCGACGCATTCGTCAGCGCGGCGGGCGCGGTCGTGGCGGTTGCAGCGGGTGACCTCGAGACGGCGCGGGGTGCGCTGAGCTCCGAAGGCGTGGGACCGCCGACGTCCACCGCCCGCGCCGCACGCTGCCTCGCAGAGGGTCTGCTGTTGTCACTGGATCAGCCGTTCCCGATTGCGGTTGCGCGCCTCGGTCAATCGATCACGACCGAACAGCAGGCTGTCGGCGTTGCGCCGGACACCCCCGCCGCGCTCGTGACGCTGGCCGCGCTGCACGGCGGTGATCCGGTCCGTGCCCGCAGTGTGATCGGCAGGGCCGTGCGTGCCGGTAGCCCAACGGATACCGCAGACGAGTCCTTTAACTCGCACCGGCACCGACTGCTGCTCGGGTGGGTCCGGATGCAGGATGGGCAGCTGGCGGCGGCTGCCGCCGACGCCGCCGCGACGGCCGGTGCCACCCTGCACCGCCGCGACGCGCTCTGGGCGGCCGCCCTGCAGACCGCGATCGCGAGGCGCAACGGCGACAGCGGTGCGGTGCAGAAGTATTGGTATGCGGCGATGGAAGTGCTCGCCGAATACTCGATGGACCTCTTCTCTTTACTGCCGCTGGGCGAGCTGTGGGTGGCGGCCGCGAGGATGCGTCAGGTCGACCGGTTGCAACACACCCTTACGGAGGCGTTCGCGCTGCTCGAATCGCTGGGCAATCCGGTGTTGTGGTCGGTGCCGTTGCACTGGGCGGGCGTGCACGCCGGAATCCTCGCGAATTCTCCGGAAGCGGTTGCGCCGCACGGTCAGGCGTTGACGGCCGCCGCGCACCACAGCGCATTCGCGAAGGCGCTTGGCACCGCAGGCCGCACCTGGCTGCGGGTGCTGGCCAATCACGTCGACATCGACGAGGTGACCGTCGCCGCACGGGGCCTTTCGCAGTTCGGTCTGACCTGGGATGCCACCCGATTGGCGAGCCAAGCGGCCCTGCAGACCCCCGACGGTCGCGTCTCAGGCGCGATGCTTCAGTTGGCACGCGACCTCAAGCAGACGGCCGCGATGGACGAGGCGCCGAGCCTCGAAGCGGTGCCGCCCGTTGCGGAGGGCGCGCGCACTGGCTCGTCGCGGCGCGCGTCCTCCGGGTTGTCCGACCGCGAGCGCGAGGTGGCCGAACTCCTGCTGCTGGGCATGCCCTACCGCGACATCGGCAGCCAGCTGTTCATCTCGGCCAAGACCGTCGAGCACCATGTCGCACGGATCAGGCGTCGGCTCGGTGCCGAGTCGCGATCGGAGATGTTGTCGATGCTGCGCGCGATGCTGGCGCCTCAGGGCTGAGCCCCCAACGCCGTCGTTTCCCCTAATCGAAATCCCCTATCGGGGCCGTCGAGCGACGGGTGCGGCACCGGATTTGCTGGACCGCCGATCACCATACGGTCGTTCGCATGTTGAATTCGCCAGGCGACCAGGGCCATTCACTCGGCCTGTCAGTCGGCGCGACGAACCTCGCCGGCACCCGCGACGGGCAGACCGCCGTGATCCATCCCGCAGAGCTGACGCTGCACGGCCAGCGCCTTACCGGGTTCGTCGAGCGCGTTGGCGATCCTGTGCCGTTGATCGCGCCGGACGGCTCGAGGCATCGGCCCGAAGACCTGCTCGCCGAAGCGCTCGGCGCGATAGCACAGGCGGTCACCGATGGGATGCCGGTGTCCGACGTGACCCTCAGCGTGCCCGCCCACTGGCGGCCGTCGGTCGTCTACATCCTGCGCAGGAATCTGCGCGGCAACCTGCCAGTGGTGTCCGACGCGACCGCGGCGCTGACCGCGTTGCGCGCCAACCCCGGTCTGCCCACGCACGGCGTGATCGTGCTGTGCGACTTCGGCGGCAGCGGCGCCAGCATCACGCTGGCCAATGCGGCAAGGGGCTTTTCGCAGTTCGGCGAGACCATGCGCTTTGCCGACTTCTCCGGCGACCACATCGATCAGGCGCTGCTGACGCACGTCGTCGCCGGACTGGTGGACGTCGACCCGTCAGGCACCGCGATGGTCGGATCACTGGTGCGGCTGCGCGACGAATGCCGACGCGCCAAGGAACGGTTGTCGGCGGAGACCGCGACGGCCGTCGCGGCCGATCTTCCCGGCCACCGCGCCGATATCCGCGTCACGCGCACCGAACTCGAGGACCTGATGCAGGCGCCGCTCGCGGAATTCCTTGCGGCGCTTGACGAAACCCTTGAGCGCTACGGCGTGCCCGCAGCAAGCGTCTCGGCGGTCGCCACCATCGGCGGCGGCGCCCGCATTCCGCTGATCACCCAACGGCTCTCCGAGCACCTGCGCGCACCCGTCGTGACCACGAACCGTCCACAGCTGACGGCGGCCGAGGGTGCGGCGCTGCTCGCACAGCGCAGGCGTGTCGTCGACGCGGCGACCACGTTCACGCCGACCGCTCCCGGTGCCGTCGCCTCCACTGTGGCGCTGGTGGCCCACGAACAGAAGCTGGCCTGGTCCGAGGACGACGCCAGCAAGGATGTGCTGCCCTACAGCGACGTCACCGACTCCCGGCCCGAGCTGCAATTCCGTCACGAGGAATGGCAGGACGAGCAGCCACCGCGGCGTGGCCCGCGCCTGCTGTTCGGTTTGTCAGCGATCGCCGCCGCCGCAGCCGCGGCGGTCCTCGGCATCACGCTCCTCAGCGACAACACCACGACCCCGGTTGAAGCGGCAACCACCTCGACCACCTCCCCTGCGCCTGCGGCGCCGGCCACTCTCCCAGCTACCCCGGCGCCGCAGGCCCCCCAAGTCACGACGGTTGTCGTGCAGCAACCCGTGCAGCGGTCGTATCAAGCGCCGCAGCAACCGCGGACGCAGGTGCCGGTCACGCATCAGCCGCCGGCACCGGTGACGACGCCTCCGCCGACGTCCGAGACACCACCGACAACGTCCGAGCCGCCGACGACGACCGATCCCACGCCGCCGCCGACGCCGCCATCACCACCCCCGACATCACCCAAGCCGCCTCCGATCGATCCCGGGCCGGGCAATGGCGACACCGGCACCGGGACCGGCACGGGGACCGGCACCGGTGGCACTGGCACGGGCAGTGGCAACAGCAATGGCGGAACCGGCACCGGCACTGGCGGCACGGGCACAGCTAGCGGAACCGGCACCGGCACAAGCGGAACCGGCGGTACCGCCAAAGGAACGGACCCCGGCACCGCGGGCACCGGCACCGGGGCTTCACCACCGCCCCCAAAGCCCTAGTTAGGGCAGCCTTCGTAGCGGCGTTTCCCCGCTGGATGCAACTATGAGCAGGCATCGAGCGAAAGTTACCGATCAGTAACATGCACTAAGTTACTCTTGGGTAACTTTAGAAACGGGAGGCCCGCGTGGATACGCAGACGCTGATCAGGCTCATCATCGGGCTGTTGATGACAGCGATCGTGCTGGTGTTTGCCGCCAAGCGGGTGCTGTGGTTGGCCACCTTGGTGACAGCCGGGCAACCTGTCGGCGAGGAAAGCGGCCGCACCGACCACATGGGCGAGCGTATCGGCACCCAGGTCAAAGAGGTGTTCGCGCAAACTCGCATGCTGCGCTGGTCGATCCCTGGACTGGCCCACTTCTTTACTATGTGGGGCTTCTTCATCCTCATCACGGTCTATATCGAGGCGTACGGGGTGCTTTTCGACCCCAAATTCCATATCCCAGTCGTCGGTCGCTGGGAGGTTCTGGGCTTCCTTCAGGACTTCATCGCCCTCGGAGTACTGCTCGGCATCACCACTTTCGCGATCATCCGGCTACGCACCGAACCAAAGGAACATGGCCGGTCCTCACGGTTCTACGGATCCCACACCGGGGGCGCCTGGCTGATCCTCTTCATGATCTTCCTGGTCATCTTCACCTTCGCCTTCTTCCGCGGCGCCGCGGTGAACACGGGCAACTTCCCATACGGATGGGGTGCATTCTTCTCGCATGGCATGAGTCTCTTGCTCAAGCCGCTGGGTCTCACCGCCAATGAATGGATCGAGACGGGCGCCCTCCTGGCGCACATCGCCGTCGCGCTGATCTTCCTGCTTATTGTGCTGCACTCCAAGCACCTGCACATCTTTCTCGCACCGGTCAACATCACGTTCAAGCGTCTGCCCAACGGTCTGGGCCCGCTGCTGGCCGTCGAGCACAAGGGCAAGCCGGTCGACTTCGAGGATCCTTCCGAGGACGACGTGCTGGGTCGTGGCAAGATCGAGGACTTCACGTGGAAGGGCTACCTCGACTTCATGACCTGCACCGAGTGCGGTCGGTGCCAGTCGCAGTGTCCGGCGTGGAACACCGGCAAGCCGCTGTCTCCAAAGCTCGTGATCATGAATCTGCGCGACCACATGTTCGCCAAGGCGCCATACATCCTGGGCGACAAGGAGTCGCCGCTGGAGAACACCCCCGAGGGCGGCCTCGGCGAGGACCTCGGCGGCGAGAAGCACGACGAAGAACACCACGTTCCGGAATCGGGATTCGAGCGGATCTTGGGCTCGGGGCCCGCACAGGCCACCCGTCCGCTGGTCGGGACGCTCGAGCAGGGCGGTGTCATCGACCCCGACGTGCTGTGGTCGTGCACCACGTGCGGTGCGTGCGTCGAGCAGTGCCCGGTGGACATCGAGCACATCGACCACATCGTCGATATGCGCCGCTACCAGGTAATGATGGAGTCGGAGTTCCCCTCCGAGCTGGGTGTGCTGTTCAAAAACCTCGAGACCAAGGGCAATCCGTGGGGTCAGAACTCCAAGGACCGCACCAACTGGATCGACGAAGTCGACTTCGACGTGCCGGTGTACGGCAAGGACGTCGACTCGTTCGAGGGCTACGAGTACCTGTTCTGGGTGGGTTGCGCCGGCGCGTACGAGGACCGCGCGAAGAAGACCACCAAGGCCGTCGCCGAACTGCTCGCCGCCGCGGGGGTGAAGTACCTGGTGCTCGGCGAGGGCGAGACCTGCAACGGTGACTCTGCCCGCCGCTCCGGCAATGAGTTCCTGTTCCAGCAACTCGCCGCGCAGAACGTCGAGACGCTCAACGGCCTGTTCGAAGGCGTAGAGCGGGTGGACCGCAAGGTCGTCGTCACCTGCCCGCACTGCTTCAACACGCTCGGCCGCGAGTACCCGCAGGTCGGCGGCAACTACACCGTCTTGCACCACACACAGCTTCTGAACCGGCTGATCCGGGACAAGAAGCTGTTGCCGGTGTCCCCCGTCGACGGCGGCGCGGACATCACCTACCACGACCCCTGCTACCTGGGCAGGCACAACAAGGTCTACGAGGCGCCGCGTGAGCTGATCGGTGCGTCCGGCGCGAAGCTCACCGAGATGCCGCGTCACGCCGACCGCGGCCTGTGCTGCGGCGCGGGCGGAGCGCGGATGTGGATGGAAGAGCACATCGGCAAGCGCGTCAACCACGAACGCGTCGAAGAGGCGTTGGACACCGGAGCTTCGAAGATCGCGACGGGCTGCCCCTTCTGCCGCGTGATGATCACCGACGGTGTCGACGACGTCGCCGCGGCCAATGACATACCGAAGGCCGAGGTGCTCGACGTGGCTCAGCTGCTGCTGGGCTCGCTGGACAAGAGTTCGCTCAGGCTGCCCGAAAAGGGCACGGCCGCAAAGGAAGCCGAGGAGCGCGCCGCCAAGGCCGCACCGAAGGTAGAAGCCGCCACCGCGGTCGCCGAACCGGAAGCCAAGCCGGAGCCCAAGGCCGCCACGGCCACCCCGACCGAGACGAAGCCCGTGACCGGTCTCGGCATCGCGGGTGGCGCGAAGCGCCCTGGTGCCAAGAAGACGGCGGCCCCCGCCGAGGCACCGGCCGCGGCGGCGCCCGCAGCAGCGGTGGCACCCGCTGCGCCTGCCAAGGGGCTGGGCATCGCCGCGGGGGCCAAGCGTCCCGGCGCGAAGAAGGCGCCTGCCGCCGAAGCACCCGCCCCAGAGGCACCCGCCAAGCCCGAACCCGAGGTCAAGGGCCTCGGTATTGCGGCGGGCGCCCGGCGACCCGGCGCCAAGAAGTCGGCTCCTGCCGCGCCTGCAGCGGCGGCACCTCAGGCAGAGCCGGAGGCACCGGCCGAGCCTGCCAAGCCCGAGCCAGCGGTCAAGGGACTCGCCATCGCGGCGGGCGCCCGGCGACCCGGCGCGAAGAAAGCGCCTGCCGCACCGAAACCCGCTGCGCCACAGCCGGAACCGGCGTCGGACGGTGAATCCGCCGCTGCGCCTGAGCCTTCCGCAGAGGGCAACGGTGAGAAGCCTGCGCCCCCGGTAAAAGGCCTTGGCATCGCCAAGGGTGCGCGGCCGCCAGGCAAGCGATAACCAGCGATTTTACAAATTCGCTGGACTGCAGTGCGATCATGGGTGACGTGACTACCCATCAGGTGCCCTGGCACACCACCGGGCATCACCCGCGGCAGCGTACGTTCACGCAGTCGTCGAAGCTGCAGGACGTCCTGTATGAGATCCGCGGGCCGGTGCACGATCACGCCGCGCGACTGGAGGCCGAGGGGCACCGCATCCTCAAGCTGAACATCGGGAACCCCGCGCCATTCGGCTTCGAGGCGCCCGACGTCATCATGCGCGACATCATCCAGGCGCTGCCGTACGCGCAGGGCTATTCGGATTCCAAGGGCATCATGCCGGCCCGTCGCGCGGTGTTCACCCGCTACGAACTCGTCGACGGCTTCCCCAAATTCGACGTCGACGACGTTTATCTCGGCAACGGCGCCTCCGAGCTCATCCAGATGACATTGCAGGCGCTGCTCGACAACGGCGATCAGGTGTTGATTCCGGCACCGGACTATCCGCTGTGGACGGCCTGCACGTCGTTGGCCGGCGGCACCCCGGTGCACTACCTTGCCGACGAAACGCAGGGCTGGATGCCCGACATCGCCGATCTGGAGTCGAAGATCACCGACCGCACCAAGGCGATCGTCGTGATCAACCCGAACAACCCGACCGGCGCGGTATACACCCGCGAAATCCTCACTCAGATAGCCGATCTCGCGCGCAAGCATCAATTGCTGCTGCTATCCGACGAGATCTACGACAAGATCCTGTACGACGATGCCAACCACATCGCGACGGCGTCGGTGGCGCCGGACGTCCTGACGCTGACCTTCAACGGACTGTCGAAGGCGTACCGGGTGGCGGGCTACCGGTCGGGGTGGCTGGTGATCACCGGACCAAAGGACCACGCCCAGAGTTTCATCGAGGGCATCAGCCTGCTCGCCAACATGCGGCTGTGTCCGAATGTCCCTGCGCAGCACGCAATCCAGGTCGCACTCGGCGGCCACCAGAGCATCGAGGACCTGGTGCTGCCCGGTGGGCGACTGCGTGAGCAGCGCGACGTGGCATGGACCAAGCTCAACGAGATCCCCGGGGTCTCATGTGTGAAGCCGGAGGGCGCGCTCTACACGTTCCCGCGGCTCGACCCAGAGGTCTACGACATCCAGGACGACGAGCAACTCGTGCTCGACCTGCTGCTGCAGGAGAAGATCCTGGTCACCCAGGGCACCGGCTTCAACTGGCCGACCCCTGACCACCTGCGCATCGTGACGCTGCCGTGGTCGCGTGACCTTGCCAACGCGATCGAGCGGTTCGGCAACTTCCTGTCGTCCTACCGCCAGTAGAGGTTCGCTAAAGCCGCTGGCACGAAGCCGCGGACCCAGCACGTCTAACCAACTCCAAACCGTCACGACGGTCCCGGACGACCGAGCAAGAACTCATCGAACACCTGGTCGTGCTCGACGGCGAAGGCGTCTTCGAATGTCGCACTGGCGCTTCCGATGAGATATCTCTTCGCGGTTTCGAGCGCGACTTGGGGAGCCTCGATGATCGAACGTGCCATCGTCAACGCGCCACCGAGTAATTCCTCGGGTTCGGTGACGCGGGTCACGAGGCCGATGCGCAGCGCCTCCGTGGCGTCCATCCGGCGTCCCGTCAGGCACAGCTCGCGCGCGACGCCGAGGCCGACGATCCACTGCAGGGGGGTGAACAGGGGTGGGGCGCCGAACTTGATCTCAGGATGCCCGAATACCGCTGCGGTGGAGGCGATTCGGCAATCGCAGAGGACGGTCAAGTCCATCCCGCCACCCATCGCGGGCCCGTTCACGGCAGCTACCAGTGGCTTGGGGAAGTGCCACACGGCGAGGTGGTATCGGCGCGAGCTGTCCTTGATCTGTTGTGCGAGCTCGGTCTGGCCGAACTCGTTGAGGTCGAATCCGGCGCAGAAGGTCGGCCCCGACCCGGTGAGTACGACCACACGAACGGCCGAGTCCGCCGCCCAGTCCGCGAGTTGTTGCGTGATCTCGTCGCGCATCTTGATCGACAGCGCGTTCCTCCGCTCAGATCGCGCCAGCGTCAGCGTCGCAACCCCGTCGTCGGCCACTTGCGTTTCGATTTCCCTACTCATCGCCTTGATTTAAATCAGGCCCAGCTCGCCCGTCTACCCTGTTGCGCGTGACGCACTCGCACGCCCATTCGCATTCGATGAGCGGTCCTGCGCCGTTAGGCCCGATGGCGGCCAAGATCGTCGTCGGCGCACTGATCGCCATCGGCGTCGCCGTGCTGGCAGGTGCGGTGTGGTTGTGGCCCAGCCAGCAGAAGGTCGACATCCCGCTGCCATTCCAGAACGCGACAGGCGGCGCCGTCACGACGGAAGCCGGCCACGTGCTGTCAAGCAAGGCCGCGCCGTGTGGCAGCCCGTCGGCGGGGGCCGTGTTGACCGCCGAGCCACAGCAGGCCCCCGATACCGGCGCCCAGTGCGTGCAGACGCTGGTCAGCATCGACTCCGGCCCCAACAAGGGCGCCAACACCTTGCTCGAGTTCAGCGGTGGCCCCGGCCAACCCAACCTCGCCGTGGACGACCACATCCGGATCAGTCGCCAGGTCGACGCTGCAGGCGCGACCAGCTACGCGTTCTACGACTTCGAGCGGACGTGGCCGCTGATCGCCCTCGCGGCGGCGTTCGCGGTCGTGATCGTCGCGGTCGCAGGCTGGCGCGGACTGCGGGCGCTGATCGGCATCGTGGTCGCATTCGTCGTGCTGATGGTGTTCCTGCTACCCGCCCTGAGGGATGGCGCATCTGCGATTCCGGTGGGCTTGGTCGCGTCGGCGGCGATCCTCTATGCGGTGATCTACCTGGCGCACGGGGTGAGCCTGCGCACCAGCGCGGCGCTGCTCGGCACGTTGACCGCGCTCCTGCTCGCCGCGCTGTTGTCCTGGGGCGCAATCGAATTGGCCCACCTGACGGGGCTGTCCGAGGACCAGAACAACGAAGTCGCCGCATACCTCGGCAACGTGTCGATCACCGGGCTGCTGCTGGCCGGGTTCATCATCGGCTCGCTCGGCGTGCTCAACGACGTCACCGTCACGCAGGCCTCGACGGTGTTCGAGCTGGCAGAGACCGGGGCCACCCGCAGAGCCATATTCGTTGGCGCCATGCGGGTGGGCCGCGACCACATTGCCAGCACCGTCTACACGCTGGTGCTGGCCTACGCGGGTAGCGCGCTGCCACTACTGCTGCTGTTCAGCGTGGCGAACCGGACGCTCGGCGACGTGTTGACCAGCGAGAGCGTGGCCATCGAGATCGCCCGCTCCGCGGTCGGCGGCATCGCGCTGGCGCTGTCGGTGCCGTTGACGACCGCGATCGCGGCGGTGCTCGCGACGCCGACTACCGTTGCAGCAGTTCCAGCAAGTAGGCACCGTATCCGGACTTGAGCAGGGTGTGTGCGCGGGCGGCGAGCTGATCGTCGTCGACGGAGCCGACCCGCCAGGCCACCTCCTCGCACTCCGATCTTGAGCCCCAGGCCCGGTCCGTAGAAGATGTTGTCGCCCAACAGAATGCCACCTCGTCGCGTATCAGCCGACGAAGTCCTTCTCCGTGAGCTCCGTCGCGGCCAGTGCGGTGGCGAGGTCGGGGTGGCGAAACACCGATGTGATGTGGTCGCGCACCACGCGGAACGCCGCCGCCGCGGTGGTGTTGCCTGCGACCGACGTGATCTCTTGTTCGACGACGACCACCCCATTGTGTACGTACATCCGGCCCGGTTCGGCCTTGATGTCGGCTGAGCGCACCCAATCGAGCAGCGCAGCGTGGCCCTGCGCTGCCCCCTTGGCGTCTCCGACCTCGATGTCGTCGCTGGACAAGGTCATCAAGGTGTCGAAGTCCTGCTCGTTGAGCGCGTCATGCCAGGCGAGGACGGTCGCGATCTCCGAAGTGGTCATGGTCTGTGAAGGTACGCCACCTAGAACGGCGTGTGCTCCAGCCAGCTGTCCCAGACGGCGGTGTCGCCGAAAACCTCGACACCGCCGTCGGCGGTGGTCCGCCGCCGCACGATGGCCAGCAGCAGCTCCTTGGCCGGGCCGCGCAACGCAACGTCGCCCTTGCCATGGTCATGTGACCAAGCCACACCATCCACGCTGTCGCTGGTGATGGTCCACTCACCGGTGGGCCCCAGGCCGTCGTCGGTGGCGTGCAGATGCAGCGTGCGTCCCAGCTCCAGCGGCGGTGGCTGCGATCGCGACTGGACACTGACGCGCTCGATCCACTCGCTGATCCCGTCGGCGGCCAGCTCCGGCGACAGGTCGTAGTCCAGACCCAGTGCAAGTGCGGCGTCGGCGCGGTGCACCGTGGCCTCGTGCAGGCGACGGCGGATCCACCAGCCGCACGGACGCGCGCCGATGAACGTCCACACCCGCGTCTCCGGGCCAACGCGATCGACGGCGTCGATGATCAGCTGTGCGCCGTTGTTCAACCAGTCGATCGCGGCGTCGGGATCGTCCGGTGGTTTGCCGTCACGGACATCGCGCTGGTCCAATCTCTCGGTCCTGCGATCATCGATGATCTGTGCGGCCCAACGGTTTCCGCGCCCGACATGGCGGAACAGCTCCTTGAGCGTCCAGTCGGGGCAGCTCGGCACGGGCGTTGACGGGTCTGCACTGCGGATCAGTTCCCCGAAGTCCCGGGTCTGGTCGAGCAGCGCCGCTCGGAAATCCACCCTACGAACCTACAGGCGTACGCTCCCCGCGAACGTTCCTTACCACTCGATATTTCGGCGATTTTTCAAGCGGTAAGGAACGTTCGTCGCGTGTGACGCCCGCACTACGAACCGACCGCGGTACGCGCCCTGCCGAGCGTGATCGGCAGCGATGACCATCCCCGCAGCACCCGGGTGTCGCGCCGGCTGCCGCCACCTGCCAGCCGGGCATCGGGAAAGCGTTCGAAGAACGTCCGCAGGCCGACTTCGCCTTCGGCGCGCGCCAACGCCGCGCCAAGACAGAAGTGCCTGCCACCAGAGAACGACAGATGCTTGCCCGCGTTCTCGCGCTCGATGTCGAAGCGGTGTGGATCGGGGAAGACCTTCGGGTCGCGGTTCGCCCCTGCCAAATAGATGATGATCCCTACACCGCGGCGTACCGGGGTGCCTTCAATGTCGGTGTTCTTGGCCGCAATCCGTGCGCTGAGCTGAACTGGCGAGTCCAGCCTCAGGATCTCCTCGACCGCGGTCGGCCACAGCTCGGGTCGGGCAGCCAGCGTCTCGAGGTGTTCTGGCGTTTCGAGCAGCATCCGAATCCCGTTGCCCAGCAAGTTAACCGTGGTCTCGAAGCCGGCCGCCAGCACCAGTCCCGCTGTCGACAGCAGTTCCCTGTGCGTCAACGGACCCCCCTCGGCGCCTTCGGAGGCCAGAATGATCTGGCTCATCAGATCGTCGCCAGGGTGGCGGCGCAGTTCGTGCAGGTGGTTCGAGAGCCAGTCGCTGAAACCCTCGATGCCGGAACAGACCGTTCGGTACTGACGCCAGGTCAAGCCGATGTCGAGACTGGGTGCGCCGAGTTCACCGAACTCCAGGATCTTGGACCGCGCCTCGTCGGGTACTCCGAGGATGTCGCCGATCACCGTGACGGGAAGCTGAGAGCAGTAGCGGTCGACGACGTCGACGGTGCCCGCGGCATCGGCAAGATCGTCGAGAAGCGTGTTGGCGGTCTCCTGCACCCGATCGCGCAGCGCGGCCACGGCACGCGTGGTGAACACCGAGGACACCAGCTTGCGGTAGCGCGTGTGGTCGGGCGCCTCCACCGACAGCATGGACGGCGGTTGGATCGGATGAATCAGGTTGGGCTTCGTGCGGTCGGCCACCCATTGCACCGGCTTGGGCAGGTTCGTCCCCAGGCCGAAGACGCGGAAGTCGTCGGATCGCAACAGGTCGTTGGCCACCTTGTGGTCGACGGTCATGTAGACGGCACGGCACTTCACGATCGGGCCCCGCGCGCGTAGTTCCTCGGTGAACGGGACGGGATCGGCCCGCACAAGGGGATCAACGAGCAGCCGGCCCTGAGGATCGCCCCGACGGGCGAAGAACTTCGACATTCCGCGGACCACACCGTGCACGGCGAGCCAATGGATTCGTTGCCTTACTGCGCCTTGCACCATGACACTCCAACCGAATAGCGGTTCGGTAATGTAACTGAAGCTTACCGAATTATCATTCGGTATGGCAAGAAGGCGGATACCGGCCGAGCAGCGCCGGATTCGTATCCTCGACGCGGCGGTCGAGGTGTTCGCCGAACTTGGCTACGACGCGGCGAAGATGCAGGACATCGCCGCGCGCGCCGGCGTCGTGCCATCGGTGCTCTACGATCACTTCGGCTCTAAACGCGAGCTGTTCATCACGGTCCTCGAGCAACATGCTGCGCGGTTGAGGGAACGCTCGCTGCGCCGCCTCGAGGGCGCGTCGGTCGAGGAACTGGTCCGCGCCAGCGTCGCGAACTACTTCGCGTTCGTCGAGGAGGACCCGTTCCTGTTCCGATTCCTGCACCGCGATCCTCCAGCCGACCCGGAGATCGCCGCGGTCTGTCAGGAGCTCGCCGACCGCGGCACCGCAGGCATCGCCGATCTCATCCGCTTCGGCGCCGCAGACGCGAAGTCGGTGAAGGGCATCTCCGTCGACGACGGGGCGTGGATCCTGGCCCGCGCGACGCAATCGGCGTGCGGAGGCGTCGCCACCTGGTGGTACGAGAACCGCGACGTGCCGCGCGACCGCGTGGTCGAACTCGTTTTCATGCTGTTGTGGCAGGGCTTCGAGGGAATGCTCAAGCAGGCTTCTGCCGGCTGACCCCGTCCACGCTCCTACCCAGGCAGTACACCCGCCAGCCCGCGTTGGTCCACCGGTCGATGTCGAGGCAATTACGGCCGTCCACAACGACTTTGGCGCGCACCGTGCCGGCAAGGTCGTCGGGATCGAGCTCGACGAACTCGCGCCATTCGGTCAGTACCAGCACGGCGTCGGCGCGATCACAGGCCTCCATGACCGACGTCGAGTAATTCAGCGTCGGGAACAGGCGCCTCGAGTTCTCCATCGCCTTCGGGTCGTAGACGTTGACCGTGGCGCCATTGAGCTGCAGCATGCCTGCGACGTTCAGTGCAGGCGAATCACGAACGTCGTCTGAGTCGGGCTTGAAGGCCGCGCCGAGGACGGCGATGTTGGCGCCGAGCAGAGAGCCGCCGCATGCCTTGGTCGCCAGTTCGACCATGTGGGTGCGACGCCGCATGTTGATGGTGTCGACCTCGCGCAGGAAGGTCAGCGCATGGTTGGCGCCCAGCTCGCCGGCCCGCGCCATGAACGCGCGGATGTCCTTGGGCAGGCACCCGCCGCCGAAGCCGAGGCCGGCGTTGAGGAATCGGCGCCCGATCCGCGGGTCATAGCCCAGCGCGTCGGCCAGCAGGGTGACGTCGGCGTCGACGGCCTCGCACACCTCCGAGATCGCGTTGATGAACGAGATCTTGGTGGCCAGAAAGGCGTTCGCCGACACCTTGACCAGTTCGGCGGTCTGCAGGTCGGTGACCAGGAACGGCACATCCGCGTCAGGCAGTGGGGCATAGAGTTCCCGGATCGCCGCCTCGGCGCGGGTCGAATCCCGTTGCACGCCAAGCACAATGCGGTCGGGGTGCAAGGTGTCGTGGACGGCGTAGCCCTCGCGCAGGAATTCCGGATTCCATGCCACCTCGACGTCGACGCCCTCGGGGGCGAGCCTGCGGGCCCGTTCCGACAACTCGGCGGCCGTACCGACGGGGACCGTTGACTTGCCGACGATCACCGCGGGTCGGCGTAGCCGCGGCACCAGGCTGTCGATTACGGCGTGCACGTGGCGCAGGTCGGCGCCGTATTCGCCCTTCTTCTGTGGGGTTCCGACGCCAAGGAAGTGCACGTCGGCGAACTCCGCCGCCTCGTCGTAGTCCGTGGTGAAACGCAGCCGGCCCGCAGCGAGGTTGTCGCTCAACATCTTTCGCAGACCGGGCTCGTAGAACGGGATGTCGCCCGACGCGAGTTTGGCGACCTTGCCTGCGTCGATGTCGACGCCGATCACGTCGTGCCCGAGTTCGGCCATTCCGGCGGCATGTGTGGCGCCGAGATAGCCCGTGCCGAAGACGGTGCATCGCATACTGCCTCTATAGGCAGCCGCGATGAGCTAACTGCTACGCGACACTTAGCGCCAAACCAACGGCAGGTGACGAGTGATGGTCACCCGATGCCGTCAGCGACGGCAGAAGATCAGGAAGCATCCTCCGCCGCGGCCACCGCCCGAGCCTGGGTAGCTACCCGGTCCTGGGTAGTCACCGTGACCGCCCGAGCCACCCTCACCCGGGTACTGCGGGCCCTGCGGTGGGTCGTACGGCTCCGGGTACTGCTGCCACGGATTCTGCCTCGGCGGGTAGTACGC
>Ga0207693_10000615_pt1 | contig 31910 bp, 20 predicted proteins | sample LARL81metaG_FD_184347 | JGI IMG/M metagenome (GOLD analysis project Ga0207693, IMG submission 184347) | Corn, switchgrass and miscanthus rhizosphere microbial communities from Kellogg Biological Station, Michigan, USA - LAR L8-1 metaG... | ecosystem: Host-associated > Plants > Roots >... | reverse complement strand
CGCGTTTCGCGGTCGTAGCGCGCCGGGGAGAGGACCCGCTCGCCGAGGAAGCGGCGCAGCACCGGGGTCCGCTCAGCGCCAAGCGCTTCGGCCAGCATGTTCGAAGTCGACGGGAACCGCCTGATGCTCGGCGCCAGCTCCCCCCCAGCCCCCACCTGCCGCACGCCGGCGAGGCCGATGTGAGGCCGGTGGTCGAGGGCGGCGACCAGTTCGGAGAGGCTTCCGCGGAGGAATTCGGTGTCCGGGTTGAGGAACAGCACGTAGCGGGCGTCCGCCGTCTCCAGTCCGCGGTTGTTAGCGGCCCCGAACCCCCGGTTCGCGCAGCTGATCGTGCGAACCGCCGGGAAGCGCTCGTCGACGTACGCGGCGGAACCGTCCGACCCGTTGTCGACGACGACCACATCCAGGTCGACCCCCTCGGCAGCCGCGAACAAGGTGGAAAGGCAAGCCTCGAGCCAACCCTTGCCGTTGTGGGAGACGATGACCCCGCAGACGTCGTGCATACGGGGGAATTAACGGGCCGCCGAGCTCGCACCTTGCGCTTCCGAACCTCGAAAGACAGGCTAGGTAGGGGGAGAGTCCTGCGCCTCTACGCACTTAACCTCGCTATGGCGGGGTCAACTGCGGAGAGGCGAAACGCCGCGGCTTGGCGGCTAGTTCGATCTCAGCACGGCGTGGTGACGCGCGAGCAGCTCTTAGCGCTTGGCTTCACCAAGAGCGCGATCGAGCATCGACTCCGAACCGGCCGCTTGCACCTCAAGGCACGAGGCGTCTACGCAGTCGGACGAGCGCAGGTTGATCGCGAGGGTCGCTGGATGGCAGCGGTGCTCGCATGCGGACCGGAGGCCGCGCTGAGTCACCGCAGCGCGGCGGCGCTCTGGGGGTTCGGCAAGGAGCACCCTGCTTATGTCGAGGTCAGCGTGAGGCGCTCGTCAGAATCCCGGATCCGAGGAATCCGCTGCCATCGTCGCCCCTCCTTACCCAGCTCCGAAATCACGACCCGACGGGGAATCCCCGTCACCCAGCCTGTCCGCACCTTCCTCGACCTCGTCAGCGTGAACGGACCGCGGGACCTGGAGCGAGCGATTAACGAGGCGGACAAGCTGGACGTGATCGACGCTGACGAACTACGAAGCGCGCTTGACGATCATGCGGGCGAGCTCGGCGTTCGCCCGTTGCGCCGGATCCTCGACAAGGACACGTTCCGGCTTTCGGACGATGAGCTTGAACGGCTCTTCCGGCCACTTGCTACCGCCGCGGGGTTACCGGTGCCTCTCACCAAACACGTGGTCAACGAATTCGAGGTGGACTTCTACTGGCCCGACCTCCGCCTGGTGGTGGAGACCGATGGCTGGCGCTATCACCGCACGCCCTCAGCGCAGAGCCGTGACGCCCTGCGGTTTCAGACGCACGTGGCGAACGGCCTCACCCCGCTGCGCTTCTCTCATCACCAGGTGAAGTACGAACCCCGGCACGTGCGAACCATCCTCGAACAAACCGCAGCGCACCTGCGCGCCCGGAGGCTTTCGAAGTTCGCCCCTCCGAGGTTTGGGGGGTCATAGCCCTCCAAAGTTCGGAGATGTTGATCTCGGCATCGCTAGGATGCCGCCGCTATGGGGGATCTCCTGCCTTCCGACCTGGCGCCCGGTCTGTTGATCGGAGACAAGGTGGAGATCGGCGCGGGGGCGTTGATCGGGGGACATGTGATCATCCACTCGGGCGTTCGCGTCGGGACGGGGGCGCGGGTCGGGGACCATGCACAGATTCGGGAGGGGGCGGTGATCGGCGCCGGTTCGACGGTCGGGAGTTACGTATCGGTCGATCCCGGGGTTGTGATCGGGGAGCGGGTGAGCGTGCAGACGCGCTGCTACATCACCGGCGGCACCCGGATCGAGGACGACGTCTTCGTCGGGCCCGGGGTGACGATGACCAATGACAACACGATGAACCGGCACGGCGAGGAGTTCGAGTTCGAAGGGCCGCTGCTGCGGCGGGCCTGCAGGATCGGCGGCGGCTCGACGATCTGCCCAGGGGTCGAGGTCGGAGAGGAGGCCTTTGTCGCCGCCGGTGCGGTCGTCACCGCCGACGTCGCTTCCCGCTCCGTGGTGATGGGCGTTCCCGCTCGCGCCGTCCGCGAGGTGCCCGACTCCGACCTACTGCAGAACTGGCGCTGACGTACGCGCCCGCAGCGGGCGCGCCGGATTGCCGACCACCGTCGCCCCCGGCGCGACGTCGTCGACGAAGACCGCCCCGGCGCCCACGGTCGCCCCGGCCCCGATCCGGACGCCGCCGAGTATCGTCGCCCCGGGAGCCGTTGCTCGCGCCGCGCTCCTCCATCGCATCTCCAATGGCAGAGCGGCGCGGAAGCTTTCAGCCGGCTCGACCGTTGGTGGTCCGTGGCCGTCCTCAGCGAACCTGTTGCCGACCCTCGAATCTCGTCCGAGCAGGGCTGCGTCGTCCTCGGTGCCGAGTCGAAGGAGCTGCGCCGGCGGATCGAGGCTTCCCTCGGCGAGGCGGTGGTCCTCTTCGCCGAGAAGGTCGAGGACGTCGAGGACCTCGCCGAGAGGGTGACCGCGATCGTCGTCCTCGTCTGCGACCTCGACCGGCCGGCCGAGATGGCGCGGCTGCGCCGTGTCCGCCGCGAGCTGAAGCTGCCGATCGTCGCGATCTCGCCGCCCGCCACCGGCACCGGCGTCCGTCGCGGCCTCGATGCCGGTGCCGACGCGATCGTCTTCGAGCCGCTGATCGAGTCGACCCTGGCGGTGACCGTCAGCGCCGTCGGCTCCGGCCAGTCCGTGGTGCCGCGGGAGCTGCGGGCGAGCGTGCAGTCGCCGACCCTCTCCCACCGCGAGCGACAGGTCCTCACCCACGTCACCGAGGGCCTGACCAACTCGCAGATCGCCGAGCGGCTCTTCCTCTCCGAAAGCACCGTCAAGAGCCACCTCTCCTCCGCCTTCTCGAAGTTCGGCGTCCGCTCGCGACGCGAGGCCGCCGCCCTCTTCCTCGAGCTCGACCAACCCACGCCCAGCGAGGTCAACAAGTGAGCACCGCAACCGCAGCGAACCCCGTCCTGCCGCTGGCCGCCACCGAGGGCACCAGCGTCCCTTTCATCCGCCTCGACAGTGCCTTCCCGGAGCTGTTCGCCGAGCTGATCGAAACCGTCGAGCGGATCGCCGCTGAATCGGCCTTCACCCTGGGCCCCGAACTAGAGCGGTTCGAGCGGGCCTTCGCCTCCTTCTGCGGCGCCGAGCACGCGGTCGGCGTCTCCTCCGGGACGGCGGCGCTGGAGATCGCCCTGCGGGCGCTTGGCGTCGGCCCCGGCGACGAGGTGATCGTCCCCACCTACAGCTTCATCGCCACCGCCGAGGCGGTCAGCACCGTCGGCGCCACGCCGGTGATCGTCGACGTCGATCCGGAGACGGCGCTGATCAGCGCCGAGATCGTCGAGCCTGCCCTCACCCCGCGGACCCGCTGCGTGATCCCGGTCCACCTCTTCGGCCGGCCGGTTGAGATGGACCCGCTCCTGTCCCTCTGCCGCGGGCGCGGCATCGCCGTCGTCGAGGATGCCTGCCAGGCGCACGGCGCCCTCTACCGCGGCCGTCCGGTCGGCTCGCTCGGCGACGCCGGCTGCTTCAGCTTCTACCCGACCAAGAACCTCGGCGGCTGGGGCGACGGCGGCGCCCTGGTGACCAGCGACCCCGAGCTCGACCACAGGGTGCGGCTGCTCCGCTCGCACGGCGAGGGCAGGCGACACCACCACGAGCTGGCGACCGGCACCCACCGGCTCGACACCCTGCAGGCGGCGATCCTCGAGGTGAAGCTGCGCCACCTCCCTGACTGGAACCAGCGCCGGCGCGAGGCCGCTGCGGCGCTGCGCGAGGGGCTGGCCGGCAGCCCGGTCGTCTCCCCCGCCCCGGCGGCGCCGGACAGCGATCACGTCTACCACCTCTTCGTCGTCCGCTGCGCCCAGCGCGACGCCCTGCGCGACCACCTCGACAGCCGCGGAATCGCCAGCGCGATCCACTACCCGACTCCGATCCACCTCCAGCCCGCCTATGCCGAGGTCGGCCTCGGGCCCGGCAGCCTCCCGGTGGCCGAGCGACTGGCGTCGGAAAATTGCTCCCTGCCGATCTTCCCGGCGATCGAGGACTCGCAGATCGCGGAGATCGTCGCGGCGGTCGAGAGCTTTGAAGTCCCGGCAGATAGCTGAGGCGCCGCCGGCGCAGGAGCGGCGCGGGGGTCTCCGCGTCTGCATGGTCCACTACTCGGACTTCGTCGTCGACTCGCGGATCCAGCGCCAGGCCCGCGCCCTCGCCGAACGCGGCGACCGCGTCGACTGCGTCTGCCTCAACGACGAGGAGGAGATCCTGGTCGGAGGCGGCGCGATCGGCCTCCACCGCGCCGCCGCCGGCAAGCCGCGCGGCGGCGCCGGCGCCTACCTCGGCGGCAACCTCCGCTTCCTGCTCGGCGCCGCCCGCAAGGTCAGCGCGCTGGATCGCCAGGACCCCTTCGACCTGATCGAGATCCACAACATGCCCGACGCCCTCGTCGTCGCCGCCTGGCGGCCGAAGCTGCGGGGCACGCCGCTCATCCTCAACTTCCACGACACCTTCCCGGAGCTGTTCGCGACCCTCTTCGGGCGCTCGCCGCGGCACCCGCTGGTGGGCCTGGTCCGCATCGAGGAGCGGATCAGCGCGGCGCTCGCCGACGGGCTCGTTTTCGTCACCCCCGAGGCGCGCGACCTGCTGGCGGCGCGGCGAGTGTCGGCGCCGCGGACCCAAGTGGTGATGAACACGCCTGACGAGCGCGTCTTCGGCGAGCGACGCGCCCCAACCGCGCCGGACGGCGGCGAAGAGCTGCGGGTCGTCTACCACGGCGGTCTCGCCGAGCGCTTCGGGGTCGAGACGCTGGTGCGAGCGGTGGCCTCGCTGCGCGGCCAGGGGATGCCGGTGCGCCTCGACGTCTACGGCTCCGACGCCGAAGCCGCCCGCCGGATCGGCGCCCTCGCCGCCGAGGTCTCCCCCGAGGGCATCCACGTCGCCCCGCAGCCGACCCCGGTCGACGAGATCCCGGCCCGGCTCGAAGCCGCCGACCTCGGGGTCGTCCCCACCCTTCGCGACGGCTTCACCGAGCTGCTGCTGCCGGTGAAGCTGCTCGAGTACGTGCACATGGGGCTGCCGGTGGTCGCCTCGAGGCTGCCGGTGGTCGAGCGCTACTTCGGTGACGACGTCCTGCTCGCCGAACCCGGCGACGCCGCTTCCTTCGCGGCGGCGATCGAAGGCGTCTGGCGGGCCCCCGGGAGCGCCGTCGCCCGATCCCGAGGCGCTTCCCAGCGGTTGGCCGAGATCGAGTGGCGGCGCCAGCGCGAGGGCTACCTCGACCTCGTCGACAGCCTGGTCGACCGCGCCCGGAGCGGATGAGGTGCAGCGCCTGCTGCTGATCACGCCGGCCCGCGACGAGGCCGCCCATCTGGAGCGGACGGTCCGCGCCGTCGCGGCCCAAACCCGCCCGCCGGACCTCTGGCTGATCGTCGACGACGGTTCCCGCGACGGGACCCTGCGGCTGCTCGAGCGGCTGGCGCGGCAAGTCCCCTTCCTCGAGGTCCGCAAGGCGCCGGCCCGGAATCGCGCCGTGGCCGAGGATGGCCTCGCCCTCGCCGCCGAGGCAGTCGCCTTCAACGCCGCTTTGGCCAGCGTCGATGCCGACGACTTCACCCACGTCGGCAAGCTCGACGCCGACGTCGAGCTGCCGCCCGACTACCTCGAGCGGCTGCTCGCCGCCTTCGAGGCCGAGCCCGCGCTGGGGATCGCCGGCGGCGTTCTGCTGGAGCGCGAGGCCGGCGAGTGGCGCGAAGCCAGGGTCCCCGCCAACCACGTTCGGGGGGCGCTGAAGCTCTACAGCCGCGCGTGCCTGACGGCGATCGGCGGTGTCCAAGAGCGTCTCGGCTGGGACACGATCGACGAGACCTACGCCCGCATGCGCGGCTTCGAGACGCGCTCGCTGCCGCAGCTGCGGGCCCGCCACCACCGCCCCGTCGCCACCCGCGGCGGCACTCTGCGGGGCCGCGCCCGCCACGGCGAGTGCGCCTACATCCTCCGATACGGGCTCTGGTGGGTGGCGCTGCGCTCGCTCAAGGTCGCCTGCCTGCGCCCGCGTGGCCTCTCCGGGATCGCCTTCCTCTACGGCTACGCTCGCGCGGCGCTGCGCCGCCAGAGTCGGGTCGAGGACGAGCACTACCGCCGTTTCGTCGCCCGCGAGCTGCGCGGGCGTCTGCGCGCCGCGACCGATTTGAGGGCTCGATTCCGAGTTCGCGAGGACGAGGCGAAAGTTCCTACGTTTTTCATGCGTTCATAGCTCGATGGCCGTCGTCGAAATCGCCCGTGAGCTCTGGCAACGCAAAGTCCTGGTCGGTCTCGTCGCCCTCCTCGCACTTTTCGCCGCGATCCTCTCCGCCTACCGCTTCTCGCCGGTCCCGCCCAGCCTCGAAAAGCGCGCCCTGACCGTTGCCGCCGCCTCCAGCCAGATCCTCGTCGACTCGACCGACTCGACCTTGGTGACCGGGGCCGAAGTGAGTGAACTCGACGCCTTGGCGACGCGGGCGAAAATCTATGGCCAGTACCTCAGCAGCCTCGACGCCCGCGAGGCGATCGCCAAGCAGGTCGGCATCCCGGCCTCCTCGATCTCCACCAGCGGCCCCTTCAGTCCCGCCACCGGCCAGCAGGAATACGCCGCCGAGCCCTCCGGCGAAAGGGCCGAAGAACTGCTGCAGGAAGGCGCGGGCAACCGCCTCGTCTTCACCGCCCAGGAAGGCGTTCCGATCCTCACCGTCTCCGCCCAGGCGGCGACCACCGAACGCGCCGTCGCCCTCGCCGGCGCCTCCTTCCTGGTGCTGAAGGAATACGTCGACAACCTGCGCGCCGACGGCAAACCCGTGCGGCAGGGTGTCACCGTCCGCCAGCTCGGCGCTCCTGAGGGCGGCACCCTCGGCGGCTCCAACAACGTGATCCTGATGGCGCTCGCCTTCCTCTTCGTATTCGGGCTCGGCTGCGCGGCAATCCTCGTCCTGCCGACCTTCGTCGCCCGCTGGCGGGCGCTGAACAAGCTCGACCGCCCGACGGCGAAGGCGAAGCCGGCGCCGATCAAGCCGGTCGAGGATCCCGACCCCTTCGACCCGCGCCTCGTCGGCGAAGATCCCGACGGGCCGGTCGCCCCGCACGCAACGACGCACCTGGGCTGATGGAGGCGACGACCGGGTCGCGCCCCCTGCTCGGGCAGCCCGTCGAACGCCCGCGGCGGCCGGGCGAGGCCTCGCTGCTGCGACCCGAGGCGCAGACCGCCGACTGGCCGTACACGAGCAGGCTCCTGCCCTGGGTGCTCTTCTCCTTCGTGGCGATGCTCTGGCTGGTCCCGTTCGACAGCGTCAAGCTGCCGGTCGGCGGCCCGATCGACGCCACCCTCGACCGGCCGCTGCTGGTCGTCCTCGCCGGCCTCTGGCTGGTCAGCGTGCGCGCTCTGCGCAACACCTGGCCGCTGCGCCTGAGCCCGATCCACTGGGCCTTCGCGGCGTTCGTCGCGATCGCCGCGCTCAGCATCGTCCTGCAGGGCGAAGCCCTGGTACGGATCGGCGAGATGGACCTGGCGACCAAGCAGCTCGCCTTGGTCGTCTCCTACGTCGTCTTCTTCGGCCTCGCCGCCTCGATCCTCCGCGCCTCGGAGGTGACAAAGATGCTGAAGGCAATGCTCGTGCTCGCCTGTGTCACCGCCGTCGGCGTGGTGGTCGAGTACCGGATGGGCATCAACCCCTTCCACGACTGGATCGGGCCGCTCTTCCCGGGCTACGTGCGGCCCGAAGGGATCGGCGGGGTCGACTCAATCGGCCGCCAGCAGATCTACGGGCCCGGCGTCCACCCGCTGGCGGCGGCGGTGATGTTCTCGATGACCCTCCCCTTCGCCCTCGCCTGGCTGCTGGAAGCGAAGGAGCGCCGGCAGCGGATCCTCTACGGGTTCGCCGTCGTGCTGCTGATCGCCGGCGCGGTGGCGACCCAGAAGAAGACGGCGATGATCGGGCCGCTGATCTGCATCCTCGTCCTCGCCGTCTACCGGCCGCGGCCGATGCTGCGGCTAGCCCCGCTCGCCCTGATCCTGATCGTGGTCGTCCACTTCGTCGCCCCGGGGGCGCTTGGCGGCGTCGTCGACCAGTTCGCCCCCGGCTCCGTAAACAAGGTCAACACGACCCAGGACAGGGTCAACGATTACCAGGCGGTCACCCCGGACATCGCCGAGCACCCGCTGCTCGGCCGCGGCTACGGCAGCTACGACCAGAAGAAACACCGGATCCTCGACAACCTCTACCTGACCCTGGCGATCGGGGTGGGACTGCTGGGAATCCTCGCCTACCTCTCGATCCTCGTCACCTCTTTCCTCGAGGCCAACCGGGTCGCCCGCTCCGGCGACCCCGACCGCGGCCCGCCGGCGATGGCGGCCTCGGCCTCGATCTGCGTCGCCCTGGTCAGCGGCGCCCTGCTCGACTTCCTCTCCTTCCCCCAGTTGCCATACCTGCTCTGCTTCATCGCAGCGGCCGTCTTCGTCCTCGCCCACGACCGCTCCGGGAGGCTGCGCCTGTGAGCCGCTGCCCGGCCTGCGGGGCAGAGAGCGAGCGGCCGCGGGTGCTGCTGGAAGGGCACGACCGCCTGACCGGGGCACCGGGTCATTTCGAGGTGCTGGCCTGCTCCGCCTGCGGGCTCGCCTTCACCCACCCGCGACTGCGTCCCGAGGACTTCTCCACCTACTACCCGGATAGCTACAGCGCCTACGAGCCCAACCTCGGCGGCCGGCCCTCGCTCGGCGAACGGATCGGCGACCTGCAACGGCGACTGGTGGCGCGGTTCGGCCCCTACCGCCGGGTCTGGAAGCGCCGGCCCGGTCGCCTCCTCGACGTCGGCTGCGGGACCGGTGAGCTCGCCGCCGTCTTCGCCCGGCGCGGCTGGAGCGTGGCGGGGATCGAGCCGTCGCCGACGGCGGCCGAACACGCGCGAGCCAGCGGGGTCGAAGCGGTGACCGGGACGCTCGCCGACGCCCCCTGGGAACCGGGCGAGTTCGACGCGATCCTCTTCAACCACTCGCTCGAGCACATCGACGATCCCGCCGCGGCCGTCGCCGTCGCGGCCCGCCTCTTGAAAGCAGGCGGCCTGCTTGCGATCGCGGTCCCCAACTTCGGCAGCTGGCACCGCCGCCTCTTCGGCTCGGCCTGGTTCCAGCTCGACCTGCCGCGCCACCTCCAGCACTTCGACCGCGACTCGCTGGCGAAGCTGGTCGAGAGCGCCGGCCTGCACCCGCTCGAGACTACCGCCGCCTCGATGCGGCCGAGCCCGCTCGGCAGCTTGCAGTACGCGACGGTGGGGAGCCTCCGCTACGAGGGTCGCGGCTTCCGCCTGCTCGCCTGGGCGCTCGCCCCGCTTCTATTTCTCAGCGACCGCCTCTTCGAGGGGGACTGCCTCCACCTCGTCGCCGAGCGCTAGCGCCAGCACCTCGGCGGTGCGCGCCGACCAGGAGTTGGCGGCGATGAAGCGGCGCCGGTCGGCCTCGCCCGTCGGCCCCGCTGCCAGCGCCAGCCGCAGCCCGGCGGCGAAGTCTCCCCCCGGCGGTACCCGCAGGACGGGACCGTCGACGCGGCGGACCGGCTCGAGGTCGGTTGCCACGGTCGGCGTCCCCGAGGCCAGGTACTCGTAGAGCTTGAGCGGGCTCATCGCTTCGGTCAGCGGCGTGCGGCGGTGCGGGACCAGGCAGGCGTCGGCGGCGCGGGCCAGCGCGGCGACCTCATCGCGAGAAACGGCGCCGTAGAGGGTGACGTTGGGTTCGGCCAGGAGTGACCCCAGGTGGGGACGGTCGGCCAGCGGCCCGACGAGGACCACCGACGCCTTCGGCCAGGCGTGCGCCACTTCCCGCAGCGCCGCGACGTCGAGGCGGTCGTCGAGGGTGCCGACGTAGAGGAAGCGTGGCCCCGGCAGCTCTCCGAACCAGCTCGGCGGGCGCCCCGGTTCGACCCAGAGCCGGGGATCGACCCCGTTGGGAACGACCGCCGCCGGTCCCCGCGGCTCGATCCGCTCAAGGATTGCCTTGCTGACGGCGCAGACCCGGCGACCCCGCACCCCCACCTGCCGATAAGCCTCTCGCAGCCCGTCCCACCAGCGCTGGTAGTCGCGGTGGGCGGCGAGGTCGTCGCTGGCGTAGAGGGTCACCGGCCCCGCCCACTCGAGCTCGGCGAAGCCGGCCAGCAGGGGCTGGGAGGTGATCACGGCCGGCCGCTCCAGTCCCGCCCGCTCCGCCACCCGCCGCAGGCGCTCGTCGTAGCGAGCGTAGGCGCGCCGCAGGGCTGCGATCCCGCTCGGATCCTGGCGGCGCATCCGCAGCGGCTGCCAGAGCCGCGCCCGCTCGCTCGCCTCGAACCGCGCTGGGCGCTCGACCAAGTCCTTGACCCACTTGACGGGGGCGCTGCGCGGCCGGTCGCAGATCAGCAGGCGCTCGAGGCCGGGATCGCGCAGCATCGCCAGCACCAGCTGGTCCTGGGGGAAGCACATGCCGCGCCGCCGCGCCGCCGCCCAGGTCATGTCGTCGAAGGTGTAGATCGCCTGCTTCGAGCTCATCCGCACTAGAGAAACGCGCGCGAGCGTCCAAGGCTTGCGCAAGTCGCCCGCCGCACCAGCCGTTGGTCTTTCGTGAGTCGACCGCCACACGACCGGGGAGAGATCTCCCAGGACGAGCTGAAGCGCGCCGCCGTCGCCGGGGTGCGCTGGACGACCGCGGCGCGGCTCGGGATCGAGGCAATCACCTTCGCGGCGGCGATCGCCCTCGCCCGCTTGATCCCGCCTTCGGGCTTCGGCGAAGCGGTGGTGCCGCTGATCCTGGTGCCGCTGGCGGTGATCCTCACCTTCGAGGGGTTCGGCAGCGCTCTCGTCCAGCGCAAGACGATCGAGCCCGCCCATGGCGAGGCGGCGATGCTGGCCAGCCTCCTCGCCGGCGCCCTCCTCACCTCCCTCGTCGTCCTCCTCGCCCGGCCGGTCGGCGAACCGCTCTTCGGCCAGGGCCCGGCGCGCCTGCTGGTGATGATCTCGCCGGTCTTCCTCCTCGCCGGAATCGGCGCCGTCTCCCGCAGCCTGCTCTGGCGGCGGCTCGACTTCCGCCGCCTCAGCTTGATCGAAATGCTTTCGCTGGGGATCGGGTCCGCTACCGCCGTCGGGCTGGCCGCCGGTCCCGGACTCGATGCCCCGGCGATCGTTCTCGGGGCCCTCTGCGGCTCCCTGGTCACGACCGTCCTCCTGCTCCTCGCCGCGCCGCCGCCAGCGCCGCTCTGGCACCGCGGGGCGCTGCGCGAGGTGATGGCCTTCGGGGTCCCGGCCTCCGGCGCCGGCCTTACCTCGGTGGCGATTACCAACGCGACCCTGGCGGTCGCCGCGGTGCGGATGACCGCGGCCCAGGTCGGGATCTTCTGGCGCGCCTTCCAGCTCGGCGTCATCTACCAGGAAAAGATCAGCGGGATCATGATCCGGCTGGCCTTCCCGGTCTACTCGCGGACCAGCGACCTCGGCCAGCTGCGGCGCTTCCACGAGCGGGCGACGCGGATCCACGCCGCGGTCATCCTGCCCCTGCTGGCGCTCCTGATCGTCACCGCACCCGACCTCGTGCCCTGGCTCTTCGGCGAGCGTTGGGCGCCGGCCGCCGGCCCGGTCCAGATCCTCTGCGTCGCCGGGATGATCGCCGCGGTCCTCACCGGCTACCCGCAGATCATGCTCGCCGCCGGCAAGCCGCGGGCGCTGCTGGTCTTCAACCTCGCCCTGCTCGGCCTCTACCTCGCCCTCTCCTGGGTGCTGGCGCCGTACGGGACGACCGCGCTCGCCATCGGCGTCGTCGGCGTCCACCTCGTCCTCCTCGTCACCGTATACGGCGTCCTCTTCCGCCGCGTCCTCGCGATCCCCGTCCGGCGCCTCGTCACCGACCTCTTCCCGGCGCTCGCCTGCAGCCTGCTGCTGCTCGCCGTCGCCTTCCCGGCCGCCGACGTGATGCGCCGCCTGGAAGCCCCGGTGCCGATCTTCGGGCTCGCCGTCGGCGCGGTCGGCGGCGCCGTCTATCTGGCCGCCCTGCGCAGCCTCTTCCCCGTCGTCTGGGACGACGTCGCCGAGTTGACGCGGCGCGTCCTGCCAACCCCCAGCAATGCGATCGGCGTGCTCCGCGTGCGCCGCACGGCCGAGCGTGCCGTAGGAGGAACTTGAATCGATGACCGCCACCTCTGGCCGTTTGTGGGACTTTCGACTGGCCCGCCGCTGTGAAAATTGGACGACGCGTCAACTGCTCGCCTGGGCGATCGGGCTGGTCCTCATAGCCGTCGCGACCGGCCCGGCGAAGGCCGACGCCGCGGCCTGCCCGAACCCGAACCCGGTCGTCAACGAGAACCAGTGCAAAACCGGTTCCTCGGCCTGGCAGGTCAGCGAATACAGCCCCAACCTGGGCGGCTTCACGACCCGCTCCAGCGTTGACCTCGGCGAAAGCGTCACGCTGAAGATCGGCCGTAACGGCCCGGTCTCGCCGACCCGCACGGTGAACATCCAGGTCTACCGGATGGGCTACTACGAAGGCAACGGCGGACGCCTTGTCCACAGCGCCTCCAACGTCGCGATCAACAACACCTTCGCCTGCAAAGCAATGGATCCGACCACCGGGCTCGTCGACTGCGGCAACTGGGCAAGCACCTACACGATCCCCGGCAGCGCCTTCCCCGCCTCCGGCGTCTACCTGGCAAAGCTGACCGCCTCGACCGGCGATCAGACCCAGGTCGTCTTCACGGTCCGCGACGACAAACGGGCGGTGCCCTCGAAGCTGCTCTACGTCCTCCCCGACGCCACCTACCAGGCCTACAACACCTTCGGCGGCAAGTCCCTCTACTGGGGGTACGAAGGCGAAAACACGGTTTCCGGCACCGACCGCGCGGTCAAGGTCTCCTTCAACCGGCCCTACGCACAGGCCGGGGCAATGCAGAACTGGTTCCTCGGCCCCGACTTCGAACTCCTCTCCTGGCTGGAGAAGCAGGGCTACGACGTCTCCTACACCGACGACGTCCAGGTCCACAACGAACCGGCGCTGCTGCGCCAGCACGACGCCGTGGTCGTCTCCGGGCACTCCGAGTACTGGTCGCTGCCGCAGTTCGACGGCTTCCTCAAAGCCCGCGACGCCGGCGTCAACATCGCCTCCTTCAGCGGCAACACCGCCTACTGGAAGGTCCGCTACGAGGACGGCAACCGCACCCTCGTCTGTTACAAGACCGTCCAGGGCAGCGGCTCCTCGGGCAACGGCACCGTCAGCGCCAACGACTGGGGCCCCGACGGCATCCAGGGCACCGCCGACGACGCCCTCGGCCTCGACGGCAAAGCCGGCACCGCCGACGACAACCCGCAGAACTCGACGACGACGTTCCGCGACAATGGCGCGCCCCCTGGCGACCCCTCCGCGCCCCCCGGGGGCCGCGTCGGCCCCGACATGCCCGAGAACCAGCTCTTCGGGGTGATGTACGTCGGCGACAACGACTCGAAGAGCTTTCCGCTGACGGTCCCGGCCGGCAACTCCAGCGACGAATTCGCCGCCGACCGGATCTGGCGCAACACCGGGATCTCCGAAAACACGACGACGACGATCGGCAGCCGCCTCGTCGGCTGGGAGTGGGACGCGATCCCGACCCAGGCCCAGTACGCCTCCCGCGAGCCGGCGGAAGTGGTCCGCCTCTCCAACAGCAACGTCCAGACCGCCACCGACAACTCCTGGATCCAGGACGAGGGCCGGCTCCGCAGCACCAGCCCGCCCCCCGGCCAGCCGGGGACTGTCAACGCCGTCAAGTACACGGCGCCGAGCGGAGCGTTGGTCTTCGCCAGCGGCACCATGCAGTGGGCCGAGGGCCTGGGCGACCAGGCTGACAACCGGATCGAACAGGCCACCTACAACGTCTTCTCCGACATGGGGATCCAGCCGGAAACCCCCGAAGGGATCACCCTCGATCCCGGCGGCTCCAACCGCGCTCCCAACGGGAGCTTCACGGCGACCCCGAATCCGGTCAAGACCAATACCCAGGTGACCTTCGACGCCTCCGCCTCGAGCGACCCCGACGGCAGCATCGTCAAATACGAATGGGACCTCGACGGCAACGGGACCTTCGAGACCAACACCAGCACCACTCCGAAAGCGACCAGCAGCTACGCCAACGAGGCCGAAGTCAACGTCCGCCTGCGGGTAACCGACAACGGCGGCGCCACCGACCTCGCGGTCCGCACCCTGACGGTGATCAACAATCAGCCGCCGACGGCGGCGATCGCCGCCACCCCGAACGCGCCGCTGACCGGCGAAGCGGTGAGCTTCAGCGCCGCCGGCTCCAAAGACTCCGACGGGACGATCGCCAATTACGAATGGGACCTGAACGGTGACGGGACCTTTGAGACCGCGACCGGAACGACGCCGAGCGCGACCCACACCTACAGCGTCGCCGGCGAAGTCGAAGTCCAGGTCAGGGTCACCGACAACGGCGGCAAGACCGCCACCGCCGCGACCACGATCACGGTCGTCAGCAACGGGGTCAGCAACTACAGCCCCACCGTGCTCGGCACCCCCGGCCTCGCCCACTACTGGCGGATGGACGAGACCTCCGGCACCAGCTTCGCCGACAAAGTCGGCGGCAGCCCCGCGACCAGCGTCGGCGAACCGACCCTGGGCGTCCCCGGCGGGATCCCCAACGACGCCGACAAAGCGGCCCGCTTCGACGGGGTCAACGACGCCGCCAGCGCCGCCGTCGACCTCTCGAAAACCCACGCGGTGACGATCGAGTTCTGGCTCAAGTGGAACGCCTACAGCGGCGACGACCGCCTGGCGATGGAGCTGACGAAAAACTTCAACGAAGAAGCCGGCGGCTTCCTCGTCGACCCCAACGCGCCGCAGCTGAACGGCACCTTCGGCGTCGGGCTCGGCCTCGGCGCCTCGCGCAACAACGTCTTCTTCGCGCGGCCCTCGGCCAACGTCTGGCACTACTACGCCTTCGTCCTCGACACCTCGGCGCCGGCGGCGCAGCAGATCACCCCCTACGTCGACGGTAAACCGGTTAGCTACACCAAGCTCGACTCCGGCACCGGCGCCGGCAACTTCGCCAACTCGACGCTCTACATGATGTCGCGGGCGGCGAGCCAGCTATGGGGGCCCGGCGACCTCGACGAGGTGGCGGTCTACAACCGCGCCCTCGACGCGACGACGATCGACGAACACTTCAACAGCGACAGCGCCGACAAACGGCCGCAGGCGAGCTTCACGGCGCCGCTCACCGCCAAAGTCGGGGAAACCGTCAGCTTCGACGCCTCCGCCTCGAAAGACCCCGATGGCAGCGTCGTCAAATACGAATGGGACCTCGACGGCAACGGGACCTTCGAGACCAACACCGGCGCCAGCCCCACCGCCAGCCACAGTTACGCTGGCGCCGGGCCCGTCGTCGTCGGCCTCCGCGTCACCGACAACGAAGGCGCGACCGGAGCCACCACGCGGACGGTCACGGTCGAAGGCGAAGCGCCCCCCGAAGAAGAAATCCTCAGCAACTACAGCCCGACCGTGCTCGACACGCCGGGGCTGGTCCACTACTGGCGCCTCGACGAGTCCTCCGGGACCAGCTTCGCCGACCTCGTCGGCGGCAGCACCGCGACCTCGGTCGGCGGCCCGACCCTCGGCGTCGCCGGCGGCGTTCCCCACGACAGCGACAGGGCGGTGCGGTTCGACGGCGTCGACGACGCCGCCAGCGCCCCCGTCGACCTCGCCGGCAAGACCGCGGTAACGGTCGAGTTCTGGCTGAAATGGAACTCCTACGCCAACGACGACCGCCTGGCGATGGAGTTCACGAACAACTTCAACAACGTCCCGGGCGGTTTCCTCGTCGATCCCAACGCCCCCCAGTTCGGCGGCACGTTCGGGGTCGGGATCGGCAGCGGCGCCTCCCGCAACACCGTCTTCTTCACCCGGCCGTCGGCCGGCACCTGGCACCACTACGTCTTCGTCCTCGACACCGCCGCGCCGGCGGCCGAACAGGTGATTCCCTACGTCGACGGTCAGCCGGTCACCTACACCAAGGCCGACACCGGCACCGGGGCGCCCAGCTTCGCCAAATCGACCCTCTACCTGATGTCGCGGGCGGCGAGCGAATTGCAGGGTGCCGGCGACCTCGACGAGGTGGCGATCTACGACCGCGCGCTCAGCGCCGCGACCGTGGCCGAACACTTCAACAGCGAAAGCAGCAACAAACGGCCGACGGCGACCTTCCAGGCCCCGGCCGCGGCCAAAGTTGGCGAAGCCGTCAGCTTCGACGCTTCCGCTTCCAGCGACGCCGACGGCACGGTCGCCAAATACGAATGGGACCTCGACGGCAACGGCACCTACGAGACCAGCACCGGCACCACTCCCACCGTCAGCCACACCTATACCCAGGCCGCCGCGGTCAGCGTCCACCTGCGGGTCACCGACGATAAAGGCGGGACCGGCACGGCGGTTCGGGTGCTCACCGTCGAAGCCGAAGCCGGCCCCGAAGAAGAAGCTCCGAAACGTCCGAGCTACGCCGAAGGCGTGGAGGCGACCTCCGGGCTGCTCGACTACTGGCGCCTCGGCGAGGCGGTCGGACCGACCCTGCTCGACAGCGCCGGTTCCCATCCTGGCACCCTCAGCGGCGAACCGACCCTTGGCGTCGCCGGCGCCCTCAGCGGAGACCCCGACACGGCAATCAGCTTCGACGGCGTCAAAGACGCCGCGAGCGCGCCCGTGCAGCTCGGCGGCAGGACCGCCCTCACCGTCTCCTTCTGGCTGAAGTGGGACGCCTGGGCCAACAACGACGAACTGGCGATGGAGCTGAGCGACAACTTCAACGGGACTCCCGGCGGGTTCCTAATCGATCCCAACAGCAGCTACGGCAGCTTCGCCGTCGGCATCGGGATCGGCTCCTCGCGGAACGTCTCGATCTTCCCGCGGCCCTCGGCCGGGGCCTGGCACCACTACGCCTTCGTCCTCGACACGCAGGCGCCGCCGGCTGAACAGGTGGTGCCCTACGTCGACGGCCAGCCCGTCGCCTACACCAAGGTCGAGAGCGGCACCGGCGCCGAACCGTTCGCCGACTCGACCCTCTGGATGATGTCCCGCGCCGGCCGCGAACTGCGTGGCGCCGGCGACCTCGACGAGGTGGCGCTCTTCGGCCGCGCCCTCAGCGCCGCCGAAGTCGCCAGCCAGTTCGCCCTCTCGGTTCCCAACGCGAACCCGGAAGCGTCCTTCACCGCCTCGCCGAACCCCGCCCTGACGGGCGCCACCGTCACCTTCAACGCCGCCGCCTCGAAAGACCCCGATGGCACGATCGCCCGCTACCTCTGGGACCTCGACGGCAACGGCACCTTCGAGACCGACACCGGCAACGCCGCCAGCGTCACCCGCTCCTACGCGATTGCCGGCGACCGCCAGATCGGGCTCGAGGTGATCGACGACAAGGGGGCGCGGGCGAAAACCACGCGCACCCTGACGATCCAGAACAGCCCGCCGTCGGCCTCCTTCACGATCTCCCCCAATCCGGCCTCGGTCGGCGCCACCGTCACTTTCGACGCCGCCGCCTCCAAAGACCCCGACGGCACCATCGCCAAATACGAATGGGACCTCAACGGCGACGGCAGCTACGAGACCGACAGCGGCACCACCGCGGCGATCAGCGGCTCCTACGGGACGACCGGGGAACGGACGATCCGGCTGCGGGTGACCGACAACCAGGGGGCCGTCGCCACGGCGACGAAGACCCTGACGGTCCAGAACGCACCGCCGACCGCTTCCTTCACCGCCACGCCCGAAGCGGCGCCGACCGGCACCACCGTCAGCTTCGACGCCGCTGCCTCGGCCGACCCCGACGGCACGGTCGCCAAATACGAATGGGACCTCGACGGCAACGGCACCTACGAGACCAGCACGGGGGCGACGGCGAGCGCGACCACCGCCTACGCCACGCCGGGTTCCCGCACGGTGGGCCTCCGCGTCACCGACAACGGCGGCGCGACGGCGACCACGACCCGCACCGTCACCGCCCAGAACCGCGCCCCCTCGGCCTCCTTCACCGCGACGCCGAACCCGGTGCCGACCGGGACCTCGGTCAGCCTCAACGCCAGCGGCTCGACCGACCCCGACGGCACGATCGCCAGCTACGAATGGGACCTCGACTCGAACGGGACCTACGAGACCAACACCGGTACGACGGCGACCATCAGCCGCAGCTTCGCGACGCCAGGGGAAAGGACGCTCGGCCTCCGCGTCATCGACAACAGCGGCGCGACGGCGACGGCGAGCGTGAAACTGAACGTCACCAACCGCGCCCCGACCGCGTCCTTCACCGCCTCGCCGAACCCGGCGCCGACCGGGACCACGGTCACCTTCAACGGCTCGGGCTCGAGCGACCCCGACGGCACGATCGCCAAATACGAATGGGACCTCGACGGCAACGGCACCTACGAGACCAACACCGGCACCACCAGCTCGACCACCCGTTCCTACGCCGCGCCGGCGACCCTGACGATCGGGCTGCGGGTCACCGACAGCAACGGCGCGACGGCGACCACCACGCGCTCGCTGACGGTGACCAACCGCGCCCCGACCGCGTCGTTCACGGCGACGCCGAACCCGGCGCTGACCAACCAGACGGTCAACTACAGCGCCGCCGGCTCGACCGATCCCGACGGGACGATCGCCAAATACGAATGGGACCTCGACGGCAACGGCACCTTTGAGACCAGCACCGGGACGACCGCCTCCGCCAGCCGCTCCTACGCCACCGGGGCGACGCTGACGATCGGGCTGCGGGTCACCGACAACCTCGGCGCCACGGCGACCACCACCCGCACCGTCGCGGTGCGCGGGCCGTACGAGAGCGCGGTCCGCTCGACCGCCGGCCTGATCGACTACTGGCGCCTCGGCGAGACCTCCGGCACGTCGCTGACCGACGCGGTCGGCGGCCGCACCGCAACGGCCCGAAACGGGGTCACGCTCGGTGCCGCCGGAAACCTGACGCTCGATTCGAACACGGCGGCGAGCTTCGACGGCGTCAATGACAACGCGGCCGCCTCGGTCAACCTCTCCGGCACCTCACAGGTGACGATCGAGTTCTGGATGAAATGGAGCTCGAACGCCAACAACGACGACCTCGCCTTCGAGTTCACCGCCAACAACACCAACAACAACGGCGCCTTCGTCATCGACCCCAACTCGACCACCTCGAGCAGCCGCTTCGAAGTCGCCCTCGGCCGCAACGGCTCCCGCAACAACGTCTACTTCACGCGGCCCTCGGCCGGCGTCTGGCACCACTACGCCTTCGTCCTCAATACCAGCGCGATCGCTTCGCAGCAGATCCTTCCCTACGTCGACGGGCAGCCGGTCTCCTTCGTCAAGGGATCGAGTGGGACCGGAGCCGGCAACTTCGCCAACTCGACCCTCAACTTCATGTCCCGCAACGGCAGCTCGCTGTTCGGAGCCGGCGTCCTCGACGAGGTCGCGATCTACAACCAGGCCCTGACCTCGAGCCAGATCGCGCAGCACTTCGCGGCGAGGTGATCGCCGGCCGCATCTCGGAGGTTCTTCACGCCTGAGCCGCGCCTGAGCGCGGCTCAGCTGCGTTACGGGCGAGTTTTGTCACCCGGGGTTTGGGTACTCAAACATCTGTTGGCGGAGAGAGGGCGGTAGTGCGCAGGGGGCGGCTTGGTGCCGATTCAACAGCCCATGCCAAAGGAGCCTTCGATGTCTCCCGCCAGTCGCTGGAATCGCTCGCACCGCCGCAAGTCAGTTCTCGCCGCCGCGATCGCGCTTATCGCCCTCGGGGCGTTGACCTCGCTGGCGTTCGGGCGAGACCCCCTGCGCGCCTTAGTCGGCATCGCCGGCAAGGCCAACGCCAGAAGCGGGATGCGGATCGGGATCGGCGAGGCGACGGTCGTCAGCCCCGGTCACGGCCCAGGCAGTCACTCGCCGACCGCGACCGAACCTGCCGGGAGCGCGGACAATGGCGAAACCGAAACCACCGCGCAGACCGGGGTCGGCGCCAAGAGGACCCCGCCTGCGGGGGGCGACATCACGGCGCCGGAGACGACGATCACCAGCGGCCCGGAAGCGATCACGCTGGCGACCAGCGCCAGCTTCGCCTTCAGCTCGAACGAGAGCGGCGTCACCTTCGCCTGCAAGGTCGACAGCGGCAAGTGGGGCCGTTGCAAAGCCCCGAAGGCCTACAGCAGCCTCCCCGTCGCCGCGCATCAGTTCGCGGTCCGCGCAACCGACAGGGCCGGCAACGTCGACGCCACCCCGGCGACCTGGAGCTGGACGATCGCGGCACCGCCCCCCGCCGAAGAAACGCCTCCCCCCGCCGAAGAAACCCCGCCACCTGTCGAAGAAATCCCGCCACCGATCGAAGAACCGCCGGCCGAACCGACGCCGCCCTCGGAAGAAGCCTGCACCACGACCGTCTCCAGCGTCTCCGCCGCGCAATCGAGCGTCGCCGCGGCCGCGGCCGGCGCGGTCGTCTGCCTCGCCGACGGCAGCTACGGCAAGGTCAGCCTGGAAGCCTCCAAGGCCGCCCCCGGGGTAACCCTGCGCGCCGCCCACGCCGGCAAAGCGACGATCGCCGGCGCCAGCCTGCAGGGCTCGAACCTGACCCTTGCGCGCTTCGTCTCCACCTCCAGCGTCACGATCCAGCCGGGCGCCTCGGGGATGACGGTCGAACACAACCGCATCACCGGCGGCGGTCAGGGCATCGACGGCTGCCCCTCCTCGACCACCACCTGCAACGACACGAGGATCATCGGCAACCAGCTGATCGGGCCCTTCGAAGAGGACGCGATCCACCTCAACCGCTACCACGACGCCAACGGCGACGGCGTCGGAATCCTGATCGAAGGCAACGAGATCACCAACGTGCGAGAGAACGGCAACCACTCCGATTGCCTGCAGACGGTCTGGGTCGGCGACCACATCGTCTTCCGTCGCAACTACCTGCACGACAACCGATGCCAAGGCTTCTTCGTCAAGGACCAGGCGAGCCTTGGGGGAGTCTCCGGGCCAATCGCCGGGATCACCGTCGAAGACAACCTCTTCCTCCGCAACCAGGAACCCTGCGGGCCACCGCTGACCAGCTGCGGGCAGCCGATGTACTTCCAAGTCTTCGGTCCCTACTCCGGCTTCAAGATGAAGCGGAACACGATCTGGGGCGACGACTACGACTCGATCGCCGCTTTCCGCGAAGGCACCGGCTCCGACACCCAGATATCCAACAACGTGATCTATCGGCTCTGGACCGACACCGACATGAGCGGGATCTCGCTGACCGAAAACACCCTCTGCCTGCGCGAAGGCAGCTGGCCCTCCTCACGTCCCGGCGAGACGATCGCCTGCAGCCTCCCCTTCGCCAACCCGGCGGCCGACGACTACCGCCTCACCGGCAGCAACCGCGGGGTCGACTGGGCCCCCGCGGAAGTTCACTACGGTCCCTGATCGTTGTTCAGGGTGTGAGCAGAAGCTTCGCCTCCCGCAGGTCGCTGACCCTCGTCGCTCTTGCCCTCGCCGCCGTCGCGACGACGCTGGTGCTGCTGCTCGGCAACGGCGGCAGCCAGGGCAATGCCGACGCAAAGGGCGCGGCTGACGCCCGTCATCTCGGCCATACGCCCTGCGACAGCACCCTCGGCAGCATCGAAGCGGTGCGCTCGCAGGCCGCCGACGCGGGCCCCGGGACGGTGCTCTGCCTGCGCAACGGCCGATACGGCGAGCTCCGCCTCGCGGCCAGCTCCTCCGGGGCCGGTGTCACCGTTCGGCCCGTCAGGCCCGGCAAGGCGGCGATCGCCGGTGCCACCCTGCGCGGCTCCCATCTCGCCCTTGCCGACTTCGACGTCGAGGGCCAAATCACGGTTGAGCCCGGCTCGCGGAAGATCTCGGTCCTCCACAATCGCATCTCCGGCGGCTACTTCGGGGTCGAAGCCGGCCCCACCACCAGCACCTACATCTCCGACACGACGATCGCCGGCAACCGCTTCGTCGGCCCCTTCGGCGAGGACGCGATCCGCCTCAACCGCTACCACGACAGCGGCGACCCCGACCCCTACGGGGTCCTCGTCGAAGGCAACGAGATCACCAACGTGCGCGAGAACGGCAACCACTCCGACTGCCTGCAGTCGGTCTGGGGCGGCGACGGCCTCTACTTCCGCCGCAACTACCTGCACGACAACCGCTGTCAGGGCTTCTTCGTCAACGACCAGCCCGCTCCGGTCCGCCGGATCGTCCTCGCCGACAACCTGATGGTCCGCAACGGCGCCCCCTGCGCCCCGCCCGGCAGCGGCTGCGGGCCGCCCCTGATCGTCCAGGTCTTCGGCCCGATCCGCGGCATCCGGATCGCTCGTAACACGATCTGGACCAGCGGCAACGACTCGCCGCTGGCGCTCCGCGAAGGCCCCTTCGGCAAGGTTTCCTTCGCCAGGAACGCGATCTACCGGGTCTGGAGCGACTGGGGCGGCGGCTGGCCACAGTTCGGGGAGCAGGGCGACCTCGTCTGCGTCTGGGAAGGGACCCTGCCCCGCCTCAGCCGCAGCTCCAGGCGCGATTGCAAGCCTCCCTTCGCCAATTCCCGGATCGACGATTACCGCCTGCGCAGCGGCTTCGGCGTCGACTGGGCCCCGGGCGAAGAACGATACGGGCCCTGATTCGACAACAAGAATCGAGAGGCCTGGCCCGTTGGTGGGGTATGAGTACCACCGCGGTCGCGACCTCCCCCCGGGTGGACCCGAAGCCCGTCGCCCCACGGGAGGGCATGCGTGAGAAGCACGCGCACGCCGGAGTCGCGATGGCGGTGGCTACTCTCGCGATGGGCGCCGCCTCGGGGATCCAAGCCCTGCTCTACCTCAGCTCCTTCGGCGTCAACGCCCGCACCGACGGCTTCTTCGTCGCCTTCGCCCTCTACACCAGCTTTGGCGTCTTCAGCCAGAGCATCAGGGTCACCTCGGCGCCGATGCTGGTCGGCGAGCGACCGCGCCTCGGCCAGCGCGAGTTCGCCCTGGCGCTGGTGGCGATCGCGATCCCGGTGGCGATCGCGACGATCCCCCTGGCGGGACCGCTGGCGGGGCTGCTGGCGCCCGGGGTCGGCGCGGCCGGGCGCGGCGTCGCCGAATCGGCGCTGCCGATCCTCGGCCTGGCGATGATCCTCCAGCTCTGGGCCGCCGGCGGCGCCACCGTGCTCGCCGTCCGCGACCGCTTCGACCGCATCGCCGGCGCCTACATCGCCGGCGCCCTCAGCGGGCTCGTCGTCTACCTCGCCGTCTCCGGCCCGGCCGGGGAGCTTTCGCTCGGCTGGTCGATGCTGGCGATGGCGGTCGTCACCAGCGTCGCGATGCTGGACGGCGTTCGCGCCAGCCGCCCGCGCGAAGCGGCGAAGCCGGCACGGGCGGGGCTGGTGCGCAGCGTCCTCCTCGTCCTCGGCAGCACCGCCGTCTACCTCGCCTTCAACGGGCTCTACGTGATCACCCTCGCCTTTGCCAGCAACTACGGGGAAGGCGGCGCCACCGTCCTCTCCTACGCCTACCTCTTCGCCAGCTACCTGGTCGCGGCCACCGGCTTCGCCCTCGGCATGTCGCGGATCGCCGACATGCGGCGCGGCGCCCTCGCCGACTGGCGCGAGGTGATCGCCGACACCGTCCCCGCCGGCTTCCGCTACTCGATGTTGATCGTCGCCCCCGCCCTGGCGGCGCTGATCGCCGGCGGCGCCACCCTGGTCGGCGAAGCCCTGCCCTCGAGCTTCGACGCGACCTCGGTCGACCAGCTGCGCGCCTTCGGCGCCCTGCTCGGGGCCTGGACGGTCGCCGCCCTGCTCGTCAACCTGCTGCTGCCGGCGATGTTCGCCCTCGGCCGGGCCAAGCTGGTCAACGCGCTGGCCCCGGTGCTGGTCCTCTTCCACGTCGCCGCCACCGCGCTCGGCGGCGCCCTCTTCGGCGTCGACGGCGTCGTCGGCGCCTTCTTCCTCGCCCCGGCCGCCTTCGCGGTCGTGCTGCTGCTGGTCGGCGCCGGCCGCGCCAGCGGCGAGATCGCCCGCGAGCTGGCCCGCGACGGGCTGCGCTTCGTCCTCGCCGCGGCCGCCTGCTTCGGAATCGGCGCCGCGATCGGCGACGCGGTCGGAACCGCGATGCTGGCGACGGCGACGGCGATCGGCGCCGGCTCGCTGCTCTACGCGCTGCTGACCCCCTGGCTCGCACCCGACCAGGTGCGCCTGCTGATCGGCGCCCTGCGACCCGCCGCGGCATGAACGTCGCCGTCCGCACCCCGGCGGCCCGCGCCGGAAGCGCCTCGCGCGCGCGGGCGATCGCCGCGGGCGCCGATGCCCGGGCCGCTGCCGGGCTGGGCCTGATCTTCGCCTTCCTCGCCGCGCTCAGCTGGCGCAAGTGGGGGGTTCCAACCGTCGACGCCGGGCACGAGCTGACCGTCGCCGCGACGATCGCCGAAGGCGGCGAGCCCTACCGCGACATCCGCTACTTCTACGGGCCCGCCGGGGTCTACCCGCTGGCCGGCGCCTTCGCCGTCTTCGGCACCGGCTTCACCACGGCCTTCGCCTTCGGGCTCTGCCAGGCGGCGGCGATCGTCGCTGCCTTCTACGCCCTGGCGCGGCAGCTGCTGCGAGCGCTCCCCGCCTTCCTCGCCAGCGCCGTCGTGATCGCGATCGGCTTCTCCGGCACCGCCTTCAACTTCGTCCTCCCCCACACCAGCTCGGCGACGATGGGGCTCCTCTTCACCCTGCTGACCCTGCTCGCGCTCTGCCGCGGCCGCCTCGCCCTCGCCGGCCTGGCGATCGGCTGCGCCTGCCTGACCCGGCCGGAATTCGCCGGGATCGCGGCGCTCGCCGCCGCGGCCTATCTCCTGGGAGAGGGACGCCAGCGCGGCGCCCGACAAGCGCTGCGGGCGCTGCCGCGTCTGGCACTGCCCGCGGCGCTCGTCGCGGCGCCGGTGCTGGCCTGGCTCGCCGCCGACGCCGGCGCCGCCAACCTCTTCACCGAGAACCTCTGGCCGGTCGACTTCCTGCGGGTGGGCGGCCTCAGCTCGCAGAAGCAGTGGGCGCCGCTAGACCTCGAAAGCTTCGCCGAGACCGTGGCGCGGGCGGCCGTCTACTGTGGCCTGCTCGCGTCTGTGATCGCCAGCGCGACGATGTACTCGCGGGCCGAGACGCGGACGGCGCGGCTGCGGGCGCTGTGGCCGCTGCCCTGCGCACTGGGGATCCTCGTCGCCGCCGATCTGACGATGCGGTTCTTCTCGATCTGGCCGACGGCGCGAGACGAGCTCCAGTTCGAGACCTCGCATCTGCTGATCGGGATGAGCTGGCTGCCGGCGCTCGGCTTCGCGGCGGCGGCGCTGGCCACGGTTCGCTTCTACCGCAAGGACCCGCCGCCGCTGAGCGGATCTTGGGGCTTCGACCTCGCCCTGGTCGGCGTCGCCGCCGCACTCGGGGCGCGCGCCTACGACGCCTTCACCACCGAGGCCTCCTACGCCCCCTACTACGCTGCGCCGCTGGTCCTCCTCCTCGCGGTCTTCCACCAGCGCCTGGCCGAACGCTGGCCGCGGGCGCGCACTGCCTCCTACGCCGTCCTCGCCGGGGTCGCCTTCGCCCTCGCCGCTTACGCACAGGTCGGCCTCTACCGCGACGACGGCGCTACCGTGCACACCCCGCGGGGGAGCTTCGTCACCACCGCCGCCTCGGCGCCGGCGCTGCAGCAGACGGTGGATTACGTAACGAGCCACACCGCAGCGGGGGAACCGCTCCTCGCCGTGCCCTCCGACGCCGGCCTCAACTTCATGACCGGGCGGCCGCCGGCTCTCTATAACCCGATGTTCCTGCCCGGCCTGCTCGACAGCCGCGGCGACGAACTCGCGGCGATCCACCGCATCGACGCCGAGGGCGTCCGCTACGCGGTCGTCAGCCGGCGACGGTTCGACGGCTACAACTTCAGCTACTTCGGCAGCGACTACAACCGCCTGCTGGCGGCGCGGATCGAACGCGAAGGTCCGCCTGTGGCGGAATTCGGCGGCGGCGCTCCCGTCGGCGGCACCAATCCGGCGACCGCCTTCGCGGTCTACGAGCTGACCCCGCCGCGACGGTGAGGCAACCGGGCCGGCAAAGGGTCGGCGTCTTCCCCGCCTCGGCGCTCCCCCTCTCGGCGCGCCTGCTGGCGGCGCTGGAAGCGGCCTTCCCGGTTGGCTTCGAGGCCCGCGCCCCGGGCGAGCTGCGCGATCTCGACGCCGTCCTCGTCCTCGGCGACGGCGAGGCGGCGAAGACGGCGACCACCGGAAGGCTGCCGGCGCTGCACCTGCTCGCCCCGGAGCCGCAGGCGACGGGGACGATCGCCCGCCAGACCCTCGTGTCCGCTCCCGAGCTGGACCGGCGCCTACACGGGGCGGAGCTTCCCGACACCCGCCTCGCCAGCGCCCTCGGCGCCGCCATCAAGCCCCCGCAGCGGGCAACCGTGATCGCCAGCTGCGACGGGGTCCCGACCTGGACCCGCCGGGGGCCGCTGCAGACCGCGCTCCTCTTCCCGCACGAGCTGGGGCCGGCCGAGGCGCTGCGCGAGCGGCTCTGCGAGGACCGCAACGCGGCCCTGCTGCCGCTCGTCCACTTTCTCCGCGAGCTCAGCGCGGAGCGAGGCTGGAAGCCCCCAGCCACGCGGGCCGCGTTCCTCTTCGACGACCCCAACCTGCACTGGCCCAGCTACGGCTTCGTCAACCTGAGCGAGCTGGGCGAGCACGCCCGCCGCCACGGATATCACGTCGCCCTGGCGACGATCCCGCTCGACGGCTGGTACGCGCACCCCCAGGCGCTGCGGGCGTTGCGCGAGAGCCGCGGCCACCTTTCGCTCGTCGTCCACGGCAACGACCACTACGGCGGCGAGCTCGGCCGCCTCCGCTCCGACTCCGAGGCGCTGGCCAACGCGGCCCAGGCGCTGCGACGGGTCCGCGCCTTCGAGCGCCGCACCGGCGTCCCGGTCGATCCGGTGATGGTGCCGCCGCACGAGGAGTGCTCGCGCGCGGCGATGGTCGCGCTGCGGCGCTGCGGCTTCGAGGCGCTGACGGTGACTCAGCCCTACCCCTGGCTCGGAGACGGCGGCCGCTCCTGGCTCGCCCACCCGCCCGAGGCGGGCCCGCTGGTCGGCTGGCATCCGGCCGACAGCGTCGAAGGCCTGCCCGTCCTCCTCCGCCATCCGGTCGTCGGCCGCTCGCTGCCGGAGATGACGCTGCGGGCCTTCCTCGGCCAGCCGCTGATTCTCTACGGCCACCAGAACGATCTCGGCGAGGGACTCGACCTCCTCGCCGAAGCCGCCGCCGACGTGGAGTGGCTTGGACCGACCCAATGGTGCTCGCTCGGCGAGATCGCAGCCGCCGCTTACGAAATCACCCCCGGCCTCTCATCGCCCGCCGACGACGCCGTCGACCCCGAGCTGGTGCCGCCACCCCGCCCGCGGCCCCTGGCGGTCCCGCGCCGGATTCTCAGCGAGAGCCGCGACCGTCTGCGGCCGCTCCTCCTCCTGCTAGTCGGAGGGAAGGGGAACCGCAGGCTCGAGCGGTCGACCCTCTAGGGATTCGACGCGCCGACTAGTCCTTTTCTCGCGCTTTCGGCCAGCGGCCGACCGGGCAGGCCGAGGCGACCGGAGACTTCCGCCGCCACCTCTTCCGCGAACCCCATCACCGAGTCGCCGTTGAGGAGGTAGGGATAGATCTGGGCGTTCGAGGCCAGGGCCAGGCCGGGTACCCCCGGCCAGACCGGCGCGATCCGCGGCTCTTCGCCGCTGTGCACCTGATGAACGGGCTCGACCAGCTTCGCCCGCTGCACCGTCCAGTCAACCACCTCGTCGCGGCTGAAGCCGGGCGAGAGCCGGGCCAGGTAGTCGGTGAAGCGGCGGTAGACCGCCTCGTTGTCCTCGCTCTGCTCCGGCGCTTCCGGATCGCAGTACTTCGGCAGGTAGACCAACTGCAGGCCGTCGGTGTGCTCGGTCCCCAGCACCTGGGTAGTTTCGACGGCGCTGGTCAGCGGCGTCGGCTCGGTGATGTTGATCGCGTAGTAGGGCAGCAGCCGCCGCCGTACCTTGACGATCGGGCAGACGACGCCGAGCCAGCGCTGCGGGTAGCGCTCGAGCAGGTGCCGGTGGCGCTCCGGCAGCAGGAACTTAAGCGCCGGCGGCTGCACGGTCGGGATCGTCAGGTCGAACTCGAGCATCTCCCCCTCCAGCTCGACGCCGGTGACCGAGCCATCCTCGGCCAGGGCAAGCCCGGTAACCGGGGCCACGGTGCGGGACTCCACCCCGAGCTCATACGCGCGGGCAACCATCGCGTCGATCAGCCGCTGGTGGCCGCCGACGATGTGGCCCATTTCCTCGCCCCCCTTTCCGCCGCCGCTGCGGGCGCCGGACATCCGCCGGGTCCGAGCCCAGAGGTAAGTGGCCGGCAGCCCCGAGGGGTCGCCGTCGAAGCGGGTGTCGAGAAGCGGTTTCCAGATCCGTTCCCAGACCTGGTTGCCGCAGAGTCGCCGCAGCCAGGTCTCGAGTGGGACCGCCTCCAGCCTGTCATAGGAGCTGCGCAGCTGGCACTGGGCGACGAAGGCGCCGAGGCGCAGCCGTGCGGGCGGGCTCAGGGGCGAGAACCGCAGGAGGTCGCCGATGCCGTTGAAGTCGTGCATCTCGCCGCCCGAGAAGAAGCCGGCGCCGACCGGCGTGAAGCGCAGCTGATCGCCCAGCCCGACCTCCTCGGCCATCGCGATCATCCGCTGGTCCGAAGGGGTGATGACGTGGTAGAAGCGATCGACCTCGTGGCCGCCGAAGTCGAAGCTGCCGGCGAGCCCGCCGAGGCTCGGCCCCCGCTCGATCACCGTCACCCGGGCGCCGGCCTGGGCCAAGCGGAGGGCGAGCGAGACGCCGAGGACGCCGCCCCCGACGATGCCGACGCGCGGTGCGGTGGAGTCCATCAGGCGCGCACTGGCGGAGTCGGGACGCCTGCCGGGCCGCCCTCAGTCGCCGTCGCGGCGGCCGGCTCCGGCAACCCTTTCTGCGCCGTCGCCTCGGCCAGCGGCGATACCGGCGGCGGCTGGATGCGGCCGACCAGGTGCGCGGCCATCACCCGGAAGTAGGCGACGACGGTCGGCTTCAGCTGCATCTTCGACTCGCCTTTGCGGGTCGTCCAGTCGTTGGTGGTCGGTACCTCGGCGACCTTGGCGCCGGCGTTGAAGAGCTTCAGCAGCAGCTCGACGTTGGCGGCGAACCCGGGCTCGCGGACCAGCAGGTAGCCGTAGGTGTCGGCGGCTTTGCGCAGCGTCCCGGCCCGGTAGACCCGGTAGAGCGAGGAGAGCGTGTGCATCTCCCGCAGGCCGCCGAGGTAGCGGAAGGTGTTGGAGACCGACTTGCTCGCCGCCAGCCGCCAGGCGGCGACGCCGACGATCTTGCCGCCGGGCGCGTAGACCGAGGCGAGGACGACGTCGTTGCCCTCTTCGAAGAGCTGCAGCATCCGCGGCAGATCGGAGAGATCGGAGGTGGTGTCGGCCTCGAGCGTGACGATCGCGTCCTCGTCGGAGGACTCCTTCAGAGCAGAGCGGATGCCGGTGTTGATCGCGGTCCCGAGGCCGCGGTTGACGGTGTGGGTGACAACCGCCAGGTGCATGTCCTGGGCGTGTTCTCGGATCACCTCGCCGGTGCCGTCGGTGGAGCCGTCGTCGACGATGATCACCCGCGCCCCGAGCTCGCGCGCAACCGGGGCGAGGTCGGCGAGCAGGCGGGGAATGTTCTCGGCCTCGTTGTAGGCGGGGATCACGAACCGGATCATGCGAAGACCTCCAGGGGCCGGGGGGCGGGGATGTCGAGCAGCTCGACCGGGCGGCGGACCGCCGCCGACTCGCGCACGGCAAGGGCCGCCGCCAGGGCCTTGACGCCGTCGTGGGCGCTGACCGGCTCGGGCGTGTCGTCGAGGACGCAGCGGCAGAAGGCTTCGAGCTCGGCCCGTAACGGCTCCGCCTTGGCAAGCGAGAAGCGCACCGCGGCGCCCTCGCCGTCGCCGCGCAGGACGGAGAGCCCGTCCCACTGCAGCGGCGCCGTCGTCGACTCGACGAACCAGACGTCCTGGGTGATGTAGCTGGCCCGCAGCAGGCCGTTCTCGCCGATCAAGGCGATCTCGCGCTTCTTCTCCGGGGTCAGCCAGTTGACGTCGAGCAGCCCCAGCGTCTCCGCCCCGCCCTCGCCGCCGAAGCGGGCCAGGCAGGTCAGCAGGTCCTCCTGCGAGCTGTGCTGGAAACGGCCGCCGTCGGCGTAGATCTCGCGGATCGAGCCGTCGAGGACGTACTGCATCACGTCGAGGTCGTGGGTGGCGAGGTCGATCGCGACGCCGGTGTCCTGGATCCGCGTCGGCAGCGGCCCGACCCGGGTCGTGTGGGCCCGGTAGACCCGGCCCAGGCGGCGGTCGGCGACCAGCTCGCGCAGCTTCTCGACCGCCGGGTTGAAGCGCTCGACGTGGCCGACCATCAGCTTGCGATCGGCTTCGATCGCCGCCCCGCGCATCCGCAGGGCGTCGGGAAGCGTGGTCGCGATCGGCTTCTCGACGAGGACGTGCAGGCCCGCGGCGAGCGCCTCCAGCGCGACCTCGGCATGTTGCTCGGAGGGGCAGGCGACGGAGATCGCGTCGAGCTCGTCGGCGTCTTCGATCAGGTCGCGCCAATCGCCGAACTCCAGTGCCTGGGAGCCGGCCAGGGCGCGGGCTCGTGACTCAGGATCGGGGTCGGCCACCGCGACCAGCTCGGCGCTCTCGAGCTGGGCATAGTTGCGGACGTGGAAGGCGCCCATGCGGCCGCAGCCGACGACGCCGACGCGGAGCCGCTCAGACAAGGGAGCCCTCCATCTGCCGCTCCAGGTGGGCGACGGTCAGCGTGGCGATTCGCTCAGCGGCGCGGCCGTCGCCGAAAATCGGCGGCCGCTCGCTTGGCAGCGGCTTGGCGAGGGCCTCGCGGAATGCCTCGGCGTCGACGCCGACCAGGGTGTTCCACCCGGTCGAGACGGTCTCGATCCACTCGGTCTCCTCGCGCATCGTGATGCAGGGGACCCCCCATAGGTAGGCCTCGCGCTGGACGCCGCCGGAGTCGGTGGCGATCGCCAGCGCGTCCCGCTCGAGGACCAGCATCTCGGTGTAGGTGACCGGGTCCCGCATCTCGACGTTGGCCGGGACCTCGAGGCTCCAGGTCTCGATGCTCTTGCGGGTCCGCGGGTGCAGGGGGAAGATCACCCGGCACTCGGCGGCGCCGAGGCACTCGAGGACGGCGCCGAGGCGCTCGGCCGAGTCGGTGTTGTAGTTGCGGTGGGCGGTGGCGAGGACGTACTCGCCCTGCTCGCCGCGATCCGGAAGCCGCTCGCGGCTCGCCAGGAGGACGTCGGCGAGAACGTCGCCGGTGACGTGTACGGCGCCCTTCACGCCCTCTTCCAAGAGGACCTCACGGGCGTGCTCGCAGGGGGCGAAGAGGAGGTCGGAGAGCTCGTCGGTCTCGATCCGGTTCGCCTCCTCGGGCATGTCCTCGCGGTAGCTGCGCAAGCCGGCCTCGACGTGGATCAGCGGCACCCCGGCGGCCACTGCGGCGCGGGCGCCGGCGATCGTCGCGTGGGTGTCGCCGCGGACGAGCACCGCGTCGGGCTCGCGGCTGGCGATCACGCGGCCGATCCGCTCCTCGGCCACCGTCACGGCCGCGCCGGGCGGCAACGAGCCGACGCCGAGGTTGAACTCGGGCAGCGGCAGGTGCAGGTCGGCGATCTGCAGGTCGGACATTCCCGGGTCGTAGTGCTGCCCCGTGTGGACGAGGATCT
>Ga0207693_10000612_pt1 | contig 31937 bp, 29 predicted proteins | sample LARL81metaG_FD_184347 | JGI IMG/M metagenome (GOLD analysis project Ga0207693, IMG submission 184347) | Corn, switchgrass and miscanthus rhizosphere microbial communities from Kellogg Biological Station, Michigan, USA - LAR L8-1 metaG... | ecosystem: Host-associated > Plants > Roots >... | reverse complement strand
TCGGCGTCGCGCTCCTGCGCGGCCCGGATCTCATCGTCCGATAGCGCGAGGCGGCCGGAATAAAGGTCGATGGCGGCCCGGCCGACCTCCAGCACGAGCAGACGGGTGGCGTAAGCGCGCAGGCGATACGAAAGCACGCTGGCGGTTTTCTCCACTATGAGACCGCTGGTCTCCTGACCAGCCGCCTGAAGCGGATTGAGTAGAGCGCGCGCGAGGCGCCAAAGCCCGAAGCCTACCCGCCAACTCTTCTGTGCAACCGGGCCATACTGCTCGGTTTGCTGCTGCACCCATATCACGTGGTTGAGCTTTATCGCCCTTATCCCGGGAATGTGACGCAGCGCCTCGCGGCGGACGTCGCGGGACAGCCGCTCCGTCAACAGCAGCACTTCCGGCAAGCTGAACTGCGACCACGCGCTACGCGCTTGCGGATGGAAGCGGCCCGCCACCGCCTCGACCGTTTCACGTGCCCGGGCGAGGAGCGGGTCGAGCTCGAGGAACGAGAATGGGGCGGTGGCATCCGCGATCGCCAGCACCTCGCTCCAGGCGTCCCGCTCGACGGCATTCCAGCTGCGTGCTGGTTCGGCGAGCTCGCCCAGCGCTTGGCGCGCCTCTGCATTGGCACGCCAGCGCACAGACCTTGCCAGCGGCCATGCGAGCAGACCTAGCACTCCCGCCGTGAGTGCCCAGATCGCGACGTGCCCGCCTTGCCAGAGCCAAACAATGCCAAGCACGAGCAGCGACAACCACGGCAGCGTCACCAGCAGGACCAGGAGAATCTCTTGCCAATAGCGCCGCAGCAGCACGCCGAGATTCATCCGTGCTCTCCCGGGCGTTTCGCCTTCGGACTTTTTGTTTGCCGCAGCCCCGCTGCCAACCCTTCCGCAAACGCGCGCCGAACCTCATGATCCGGAGGGTTCAGGCCGCGCCGCCGATAGCCGAGCCAAACGCAGGCAGCCTCGCCCACGCCGACGGTGATGGCGAAGGCCGTGGCTGCATTGAGCGCTCCCGCGGTTGCGGTGCCGATAACCGGGATGAGCTTGAGCAGCTCGCGAAATCCATATCTCACGCCCCACCAAGCGAGGGCGCCTCCCCCGATCGCGCCGCTGAATTGCGCGAAAGTGGTGGGCGTCCAGGAAATGCCGTAGCGGGCCGCGAGCGCGCGCAACATGAGGGCGAGGGAGCCGGCAAGGCCACTCATGCCCACAAAAGGGATGGGGAGCGCACCCGCGCCGGCGGAAGCCGCGCCGTGGCCGTAGATGAGCGCACGCGCTCGCGCGCGGATCTGATCGTTCTCCGCGTCGGCGCGTGCCCGGTGCAAAGCTTCGAATGCGCGGGGCCCAGCCACTTCGAGGGCGCGCCAAAGCGCCTCCAGTCCGAATTCACAAGGCAGAAATCCGTCGTCAGGCAGGGTGAAATCGACGGGGACAAACAGCGGCGGCGGGCCGGGGAGTCCCGCAAACAGCCCGCGCTGGTAGCTCAATGCCTGGCGCAGTGGATGCGGGATCGCTGCGTTGTGCTCGTCGTCCGGGCCGTCGGTGAAGGATGCGGGGTGTCCGACGCCTGCGGGATACAGCCGATGCAGACCTGTCTGGGCGACAACAACCGGCCACTCGGGATGGCGGCGGCGCACCAGGTGCAAGACGCGCAGCATGGTATCTTGAGCCGGGTCGGCAACCTGCATCGCGACCAGGAGAAGGTGCGCCCGCCCCTCGCACCAGGCAATGTCCGCGGCCGGGTCGTAGTCCACCTCACCGAGCCCGCGCGTATCGAGAAACCGAAGGAGCGGCGCCTCGGCGGGCACATCATAGAATGCTGCGCTTCGCGTGCACGGCGCAAATCCTTCCCCGATCGCCGCCCGTGTGTCGCCTGTGAGGGCGGATACGATCGCGGTCTTTCCCGCCCCGGTCTTGCCGAGGAGCCAAACGACGGGAGCCGCGATCTGAGCCCACGTGCGGACATTCGCAAAGTCGGTACGCGAATTTTCCGTGTCGCCGAAAAGCGCCTCGCTGATGGCCTTCCAGAGCCGGCCCAGTACCACGGTCAGGTGTCCTCGCGTGTCGCTCGCGTTGCTGACGTTCCGGATGCAGGCCTGCGAGAGAGCAACTATTAGGCGGCTCGAAGCAGCAGTTGAGGGGCGTCATCAATCATAGCTGGCCATCAATTCGCCGACCAGCCAGACGACCGCGCTTATTCGGCAGGCGATCAACCGTGCACTAGCGCGTTCTGCTCGAAGAGACCTGTAAGGGTAGGAGTCACTCGACGGCTGTTGCGAGAAGATCGAGCGCGGCAGCGCTGAATGCAAACATGTTCGACAATCGGTCGGCACTGCCGGTTTCCAGCGTGATGGCGCGCTCGCTCGCGCCGACGACGGCAACACAGCTATGACCGGGCGGATCGCCATAGCGGTTTCCGGTCGGCCCGGTCGCGCCGGTCTCCGCTAGCGCCCAGGTAGCTGAGAAGCGCTGCCGCGCGCTGCGCGCCAAGAGCACGGCGTAGGCCTGCGTCGCCGCCCGCATGCCGGCCATCGCCGTGTCGGGGATGTTCAGCAGGCTTGTCCGCGCCAATTGTGTATAGACCACCGCGCCGCCCAGGAAATAGGACGACGCACCGGGCAGTGCCAGCAGCGCCGCCGATATGAGTCCGCCCGTCGAGGACTCGGCAACGACGACGGTCGCACGCCGTCCCTTCAGTATTGCTGCTGCTCGCTCCGCTCGTCTGACGAGATCCTGCATCATCATTGGAAAACACCTGAGACAACCGTCCTCGCCTGCTTGTGCAAGTCGGCCAGCACTGGAAGCCATCGTTTGAATCTCCTGAGCGCGAGAGGTATTCCTCCGTCGTCGACTGGATCAGTAAGCGCCATGTGGATGAACTGTTGCCGGATCGACTCGACCAGGGCCTGGTCGATAGCGTCGAGCGCGAGCTCCTGGATGGTTTTTCCCGTCATTTTTCATACGTCCTCGATGCAGCTGCCCCGTGCGAACTATACCGCAGCGGCGCAGGCGCCGAAGCCCCCGTCGAAATCGCCATACGACCTCGCAAGCGCCGGAGCATGGGCGGGGTTGGAAACGATATCGCCCACGACTTGCGTACTCCCCTCACGCGCGTGCGGGTCGGTTTGGAGCGCGCTCGCCAGAATGCACGAACTCTGGAGGATCTCCGAGCGGCGGTCGATCAGGCGGTCGGCCTCGGGCTCAGCTTGGTCAACGCGATCGTCAAGCTGCACGGGTTCCGATTCAGCATCTCGCCCGGCCCCGGCTGCGTGGCCGAAATCGCCGGGCAGCGGGCGCATGCTGGAGAGAAAGGCAGCGCCCACGGTAGTGACGAGCAGATTTAGGAAACCGGCAATTTGATCATTTCCTGTAACTGACCATCAGCCGCAGCTATGAATTCACTATAGCTTGTCCGCCCTTGAGCCGCAGCCTTCAAAATGCATTCAGCCAGATAAGCCTTTGTTGCCACCGTCGAATATTTTGACGGCACTCCTTTCATGACTTCTTCAAGCGCAGTCCTCATGGCTTGGACAAGTTGGGGATCGAACTTTGGCACGACCATGCTCCCGATTCACGCTTCAAGGCATTTGACAATTTCGCACGCCCGAACCGGTCATAAAACGACATTCGTCTGATCGCAGTCGTCGTCTCTAACCGACAGCGACGAGACAGAAGCGGGCCTACTGAACGGTAGCGCCGGCGACGCCATCTACGTGACTCGCCAAATGGGCCGCCTGCGCACACACCGACTCGTCAGACCGGACAATAGAGGATTGAGCAGCTCATCCCCTTGCTAATTAGCTTCCTATGAGCGTCCGTGCTCTTCAAGTTAAAAGTGGCTTAAATATTTTTCATATAACGGACGCATAAAAAGGCCGCCACGAGGCGCAATTGATTTTGATGCGGAAGTTATATTTTAGCGCTATTTGATTTTCGAGTGGTGCCCGAGGACGAACCGACTAGATGACCACCTCCGAATCAGCCAGAGACGATGGCGACTGAACTGAGCCCCTCGTTGATTCAGAAAACTTCAGGTTTGCCTCAGTCACCTGTCGGGCGGTCGCAAGGACGAGCAAATCGTGGCAATACCGGCAAAGTCGTGATCGGTGAAAAAGATTACTTTGAGCGAGGGGAACCGTAGGTAGTCCGGCAGTGGCGCACAACTGAGTGTCTGATGGGCATCGTTCGATTTGCGCTGAGATTTCCCCATACCTTCTATGTATTGGCCGCCTTGATCGTGTTTCTCGGCGTCGCGGCGATTCGCACCATGCCGACGGACATATTCCCGCAAATCGACATCCCGGTCGTGACCGTGATCTGGCAGTACAGCGGCCTGAGCACGCCAGAGATGGAGCAGCGCGTCACCACGTACAGCCAATACTCTATGAGTTCCAACGTCACCGGCATCAAGAATATCGAGGCGCAGACCCTCAACGGCCTGTCGGTGCAGAAAGTCTACTTTCAGCCCGACGTCAATCTCGACCTCGCGATCGCACAGATCGTCTCGGCGACGAATGCCATTCGCGCGCTCATGCCGGCTGGAATCCAGCCGCCGATTGTCGTGCAATACAATGCTTCGAGCGTTCCGGTCCTCCAACTCAGCTTGACATCCGACAATCTCAACGAGCAGCAGCTCTACGACTACGGCATCTATCGATTGCGCCAACAGCTCGCTCCGGTCCCCGGCGTCACGTTCCCGACCCCCGACGGCGGGAAATACCGGCAGATCATGGTCGATATCGATCCAACCAAGCTGCAGGCCAAGGGCCTGACGCCGACGGACATCGTGAATGCAGTCAATGCAGGGAATCTGACGATCGCTTCAGGCCTCGCCAAGATCGGCGACACTCAATACACCATTCGCACCAATGCGATGCCCACGACCATCGATGACCTGAACAACATTCCAGTCAAGTTTGCGAATAGTGCAACGGTCTTCCTGAAGGACGTCGGACAGGTGCACGATGGCTCGGCAGTGCAGCAGAACATCGTCCGCGAAGACGGCCGGCGCTCCGTCCTGCTGAGCGTCATCAAGAATGGGAATGCTTCGACCCTCGCCGTCGTGAACGGGGTCCGGGCGGCGCTAGGGGTCGCGCGCGCGGCGGCGCCGGCCGGGCTCAGCATCAATGAGCTGTTCGATCAATCGAAGCTGGTCACGTCATCGATTGCGAGCGTGATCAAAGAGGGTGCGATCGCAGCCGGATTGACCGGGCTGATGATCCTGCTGTTTCTCGGGTCGTGGCGATCGACCTTGATCGTCATGATTTCGATTCCCCTGTCGATCCTGACATCGGTCGTCGTGCTGTACTTCCTCGGCCATACGCTCAATACGATGACGCTCGGCGGGCTCGCCCTGGCAGTCGGCATCCTGGTCGACGATTCGACGGTGACCATCGAAAATACGCACCGGCTGCTCACGGAAGAGCGATTGGCGCTGTCGCAGGCGACGCTGCACGGCTCTGCCGGCATTGCCGTGCCAACCATGGTCTCCACGCTCGCCATCAGTTGCGTGTTCACTTCGGTCGTCTTCCTCGAGGGGCCTGCGAAGTTTTTGTTTACTCCGCTCGGGCTTGCCGTCGTGTTCGCCATGCTGGCGTCCTATGCGCTGTCGAGGACGCTGACCCCGATCATCATTGGTCTTCTGCTCAAGGGCGAGCATCATGGTCCGTCGGATGAAGCTCCGACAAACTGGTTCGCCCGCTTCCACCGTGCCTTTGAGCGCGCCTTCGAGCACATGCGCGAGGGCTATGCTCGACTGCTTAGAGCGCTGCTCGATCACCGGCTTGCCGTCCCGGCCGCCGGCTTCCTGATATTCGCGCTCGCCGCTGCAATGCTGGTGCTGGTCGGGCGCGACTTCTTTCCTGCCATCGACGGAGGGCAGATCAAGCTGCACGTCCGCGCGCCCGCTGCAACCCGTATCGAGGCGACCGAGAAGATCTTCCAAGCGGTCGAGGACAAGATTCGGGAGATCATTCCCGAGCACGACCGCGATCTCGTCGTCGACGATATCGGGATACCGGCCCGTGCATATAACCTCGCATTCACCGACGGATCGACCATCAACGCCAATGACGGCGTGATCCTGGTGGCCCTCAAGGAGGGACATGCGCCGACCGCCGGCTACGTGCGCAAACTGCGCGAGGCGCTGCCGGCCGCATTCCCCGAGGTGACCTTCTATTTTCAGGCGGCCGACATGGTCACCCAAATTCTCAATTTCGGCCTGCCGTCACAGATCGACGTTCGGACCGTCGGCTACGACCGGACGACGAACCTGCGCGTGGCCAAGGAGCTTCGGCGGCGCATGAATGCAATCCCCGGCATCGCCGATGCGCACCTCCAGCAGGAGGTTGATGCCCCGGCGTTCATGGCCGAGATAGATCGGGCACGCGCGACCCAGCTCGGCCTCAACGCGCAAAGCATCGCCAATAATATCAATATCAGCCTGAGCTCGTCCGAGCAGGTCACGCCCAATTTCTGGACCGATCCGGCATCGGGAATTCCCTATTACATTGCGGTCCAGACGCCCGAGCACCAGGTGAGCTCGCTCGGTGAGCTCGCCAACACGCCGGTCTCGACTGCGCTCTCCGCAGCAGGCCCACCGATACCGGGTCTGCTCAGCAATGTGGCGACGTTTACCCGCGACAGCGTCCCAACCAATTCCAATCAGACGAACATTCAGCCCGTGTACGAGGTCTATGCCAGCGTGCAGGGCCGTGATCTCGGCAGCGTGTCCGACGACATCGGCAAGATCGTCGCCGACCTGCAAAAGCAGCTTTCGCCCGGCAACTCGATCCAGGTCGTCGGCCAGATCCAGAGCATGAACGATGCCTTCCGGGACCTTGCCATTGGATTGTTGTTCGCCGCCGTGTTCGTCTATCTGCTCATGGTCGTGAACTACCAGAATTTCGGTGATCCATTCGTTGTGATCCTGGCGCTGCCGGCGACCCTCTGCGGCATTCTCACGATGCTGTTCATCACGGGCACGACTCTCAGTGTGCCCTCCCTGATGGGCGCGATCATGGCCGTCGGCGTCGCCTCGGCCAATTCCATTCTACTGGTCACATTCGCGCGCGAGCAGCAGCTCGCCGGCAGGACGGCCTTCGAGGCTGCGATCGAAGCGGGGCACACCCGAATTCGCCCCGTGCTGATGACGGCAGCCGCGATGATCGTGGGCATGATCCCGATGGCGATCGGCGGCGCCGGCGAGGAGCAGAACGCCGCGCTGGCGCGCGCCGTCATCGGCGGGCTGCTGTTTGCTACTCCCACGACCCTGCTGGTCGTTCCATACCTGTTCGCAATGCTGCGGAAAAGCAACGACGGCAAGACGGCGCACGGTGTATTCCAGGAAGAAATCCATGCGTGACGTTAAAACCTCATCTAGCCAGGGCGACCCGGTCGGGGATACCGCGACTGGAAAGCCGCCGGAGAATCGTCCCAATGGACGGCGCCGATGGGGAGGGCGGCTGCTTGCGCTCGGCGCGTTCCTCTTGCTCGGCGGAGGGCTCGCCTTAGGCGCCACGCGCTACTATGCGCAGCACCGGGAGGTGATGGCGACCGCCGAGCAGCGTCGCAACTTCATACCGAACGTGCGCGTGGCAACGGTACGGCCAAGCAACCGCATCACGCTCGTCACCCTGCCTGCTACGACGTTGGCATTCTCGGCCGCGAACCTGTTTGCCCGCGCCAGCGGCTATATCGACAAGCGCCTCGTGGATATTGGCGATCGCGTGAAGGAAGGGCAGCTCCTGGCCGCAATCAGTGTTCCGGAGCTCGACCATCAGATCTCCCAGAACGAGGCTACGCGGGTTCAGCTCGAGGAGACGCTGCTGCAGGCGCAAGCGAATTTGGGCCTCGCGCAGGTGACCTGGGACCGGGACCGACCGCTGGTCGGGCAAGGTTGGGTGACCCAGCAGCAGGGAACGATCGATGCTCAGACCCTCAAGGCACGAGAAGCGGCAGTGCGCCTCGCGCAAGCCAACGTCAAGGCTCAGGAGGCCTTGCTCAAGATGCTCAATCAACAGAGGGCGTATCGTAGGATCGTTGCTCCGTTCGACGGCGTCATCACCGCGCGCAACATCGACGTCGGCAGCCTCGTGCAGGCCGATGCGGCGAGCGGCACGTTCCTGTTCACCATCATGCAGAGCGACACGATCCGCACGCAGGTTTATGTCCCGCAGGACCAGGCATTCGACGTGGCGCCGGGAGTTGACGCGGTCGTCCGCGTTCCAGAGCTACCCGGTCGCACTTTCCCCGGCAAAGTGACGCGAATCGCCGATGCGCTGGATCCTGGTACGCGCACGCTGCTGACCGAAATCGACGTTCCGAATCCAGACGGCGCACTGAAGCCCGGGACCTATTGCACGGTCGAGCTTCACGTTCCGCATGACACGCCGTCTGTTCTGGTGCCTGCCGAGGCGATCATTTTCAATCGCGACGGCCTGCAGGTCGCCGTGGTCGAGGGTGGTGACGCTCACATCCGAAAAGTGTCCGTGGCACGGGATTTGGGAACGCAGGTGGAAGTACGCGACGGCGTCAAGGAAGGTGACGTGGTCATCCTCAATCCCCAGGTCGACCTCGTCGAGGGCAGCAAGGTGAAAGCCCAACCTCAGACCGCCGAGGCGCGCAAGTAGATCGCACCGCGGACTCGGTGCGATCGCCATATGCGGTCACGTTCAGATCCGAGAGACTCCTGACCGCCTGCTGGTCGAAATTGCGTTAGGTTGACTGGAATTGCGGAATTGCGATCGACGTACCGGAGAAGCATGCCACCGGCGACGGGTTAATTCCGCGAAGCGCACCATATTGATTGATGCTTAGGCACGGCAATAAAAGGGTTCGCCATGCGACCATTCACAAGCGTCCTCGTTGTCATCATGCTGGCAGTCTCTCCGGCCACGGCGACGAGCGCACAGGTTTCCAATTCGAGCCAGGGGTCACCCTTGCCCGGGCAAACCGGTGGAACTCAACAGCAGCCACAATTAATTCCTATGGTGATCCCTCCCAGTGTACCCGATACCAGTGCTTTGGACGGCCGAATACCTGCGCCGCTGCAGGCACCTCCGCAGCCGCCGACCGTCAACGGACCGGGGTCGCTTACGCCCCTACCCGCGCAGCCACCCGCGCTCGCTCCTCCGCTGACGCAAGGCGCGGCCCCTTCCGTTTTTCAATCCCAGGGGGGTCCTTCCGTTTTCCAGTCCCAGGGGGGTCCTTCCGTTTTCCAGTCCCAGACGGGTCTTTAGCGTCAACAGTTTTCGCCCGCCGGCGGACCAGCGAGCCCTGCTGCGGAGCGTGTTCCGGTCGAATCGAGTCACACATTCGGTGATCGCAACCAAGGCCCGGCTTCGATGCTGAGACCGGTTCGCATCCAACTGCAACCTCAGCCAGGCAATGCGGTGTCCCCTCTGTTGTTTCCGGGCTCGCCGAATTCGCTCTTCCGTAGCTCGCTTGGACATACAACATTCCTCTCGATCGTGCCGGCGCAACATCGCGTCGCCATCACCTTTGGAGAGATGCCATGCGTCTGCCGCTGATTTCGCCCGCCGACCTCACGCCCGAGCAACGCCCCCTCTACGAAGACATGCGCCGCGGCATCGAAACGAACTTTAAGGGCTTCAAGGCCATCGCCGTAAGCGGTGAGCTTGTCGGCCCCTGGAACCCCTGGCTGCATTTTCCAAAGTTTGGCGGTCCCGTTTGGGAGCTGGTCAAGGCGCTCTCCACTTCGCCGAGCTTGCCGAAGCCCGTGCGCGAGGTCGCGATCCTCGTGACGGGGGCACGATTCCGCTCGGCCTATGAAATCTATGCTCACGTGCTCGTCGCTGAGGCCCGTGGACTGCCCGACGACAAGATCGCCACGATTGTGGCTGGCCAGCGACCGAGCGATCTCAGCCGGGGAGAGGCGGTCGCCTACGATGTCGCCGCGGCGTTGGTCTCAGGCGGGCTACTGCCGGAACTGACCTACCGTCAGGCCGTGGCACTCTTCACCGAGAACGGCACGGCAGAGCTGATCAACCTGATTGGCCTATACTGCGCCGTCTCCGTCACCCTGAATGGGTTTGACGTGCCCATCCCCGACGATGTGCGAAGCTGATCAAAAACGCGAATACCCTCTCGTCCCCAAATGCCAACGCTTGCGGCCTAACGCATTCGCAAGACGTTAATGCCCTGGTTTCAAGTGATGATATTCGACAAGCTGTGAGGCCGCTCTCTCCGGCGCGTCCGATTGCGGCGCAACAGTCGATGGCAAGTGTGCACTCGAAATAGCTGAGCTATTGACTCTTCGCCGGTGCCCCAGGAAGCACGGCCGCTACGCCTTCCGGATTGATGTTGAAGGCTAAGAATGTCAACGGCTCATTGCCCGGGTTGCCCCATTGGTGCACAAGGCCGAACGGTTCATAGATCAAGACGCCCGGTCCCTTTGCCTCTGTCTTTCCCTCGACCGTGTTAGCCCCGGTGCCGGAGATGATGTAATACAGAGCCGCTCCTGACCGGTGGTGTGGCGGGTTGGACGGCATCTGCGCCGGAAATGTCACCCGCGTCAGATTGAGATCATAACCCCCGGGCTTCAGGTCGGGGATCGGTGCCGGCGTGCGATATAATTCCTTTACGGCGGCAGGTGGCGTCGCGGCAGGCCGATCCAAGTCCGCAGCCGGGACAAGGAAGAAGTGGAGGAAGGTCGATGGCCTTTCGGCTCCCGCCCTCAGCGTCGCCGTCTTCCCGGCAGCGATGACCAGCGCCTCTCCGGCGCTTAGCATTCTGGTCTCTCCGCCCACCGAGATTTCAGTCGATCCTGAGATCTGATAGAGGATGCCGTTGGCTGCCAAGGCGCCACTCTTCTCGCCTGGCGTAAGGGTGACACTCACTGCTCTGAAATGGAGCGGCACGTCTGTCACGGTCGGCAATTTGGTAGCGGCGACCGCTGTCCGGGTGATAGCCGATGGAGCCGGCGTGGTTTGTGCAGTTGCGGAGGCGGCAAGTGCCACCGCGCCGAGCAGCTGTATTCCGATTGTCCTGAACCACATGATCGCTTCCCAGTTAAAGGGCTAATCCGCGCACTATACGCGCTCCAGGCGGCTGTTGAAACGGGCATGGATCTGGACGGTCGTAACACGACAGATTTTCGGCTATCGATGCGAAATCCCCGCCGATAATCCAGCCGCGCTATTCGGCTTGTGGCGCGGGCAGCATAAATCAACCGCTGCAGTTGCTCAGACCTGCAAGAGGAGATCGCGATGTCGAGGGACATCTACGAAGACGGCCTAACGGTTCGGCGCAAGATGCTGGGTGATGCCTGGGTCGAGCGTTCGCTTGCGAACCGCAACGACTTCAACGCCGAAATCCAGCAGCAGATCACCCGCCAAGCCTGGGGCGAAGTCTGGACGCGGCCGGGCATCGATCTGAAGACGCGCCGCTTGATGGCCATGTCGATTATGATCGCGCTGCGCGCGTGGGACGAATTCCGCTTGCACGTGCGTTCCGGCCTGACTCAGGGCGACCTCACCAAGGACGAGCTGAGGGAGATCATCATCCAGGCGACCGCTTATTGTGGCGCCCCCGCGGGTAACCACGCCATGCAGCAGGCAGAGCTGGCGTTCAAGGAAATGGCGAAGTAACGCCTGGTTTTATTCCACCTTGATTCCGGCGGCCATGATGACAACTGATGGGCACCGAGAGCCCGAGCCGGTGCAATGCGTTGACGCCGCAAAGCCATTCGGGATCGGCGCCTAGCATGGCGGGGAAATCCGACGGCACGGGGATCGGCCAAGCGGTCCGGCGCAGGGAGGACCTGCGACTGGTTACCGGGCAGGGATGCTATACTGACGACCTGAGCTTGCCTGGTCAGGTCCATGCGGCCGTTGTGCGCTCGCCGCACGCACACGCGATCATCCGCTCGGTCGACAAGACGGCGGCCCTGGCGCTGCCGGGAGTCATCACCGTCCTGACCGGCAAGGATTGGCTTGCGGACGGCATGAAACCGACGCCGATCAAGACTTTCTCGTTTCACCCGGCCGAGGTCCCACTGATCAACACCGATGGCTCACCGCCGTTCATCGCGCCGGACTTTCCACTGCCGCAAGACAAGGTGCGCTTCGCCGGCGAAGCGGTCGCCATCGTGGTCGCGGAAACGCTTGCGGCGGCAAAGGACGGTGGCGAGCGTGTCGTGATCGACTACGTTTCGCTGCCGTGCGTGACCTTTGCGCAAGATGCCGCAAAATCTGGCGCCCCCCTGCTTCATGAGCACCACGGCTCGAACGTTTGTGTCGATGCGCTTGTTGGCGATAAGGCGTCGACCGAAACAGCTTTCGCCCGCGCCGAGCACATCGCCAAGCTCAGGACTTGGGTGCCGCGGGTGGCCGGATCACCCATGGAGCCGCGTGCCGCGCTCGCCCAATACGATGCAGCGAGCGGTAAATACACGCTCTACACCTGCAGCGGCTCGACGCGACGTCTGCACGGCGAGCTTGCGGCTGCGCTCTGCGTGCCGGATGACAAGCTCCGCCTGGTCATCCGCGACGTCGGCGGCAATTTCGGCACCCGCGGCCAGATTTTCGCGGAACAGATGCTGGTTGCCTGGGCCGCGCGCAGGGTCGGCCGTCCGGTGAAATGGACATCGGACCGCAGTGAAGCGCTGCTCAGCGACTACCAGGGCCGCGATCTCGCGGTGGACGCGGAACTCGCACTCGATGCCGAGGGTAATTTCTTGGCGATGCGCGGTGACAACGTCGGTAATCTGGGCGCGCGCACCGGCAACTACTCGATAGTCCAGAAGGGCGTCGAGATCATGTCGAGCATCTATCGCGTACCGGCCGCGCACTTCCGTGCCCGCTGCGTGATGAGCAACACCGCGCCCACGCGACCCTACCGCAGCGCCGGGCGGCCCGAAGTGGTGTTCGTGATGGAGAGGCTGATCGATATCGCCGCGCGCCAGTTCGGTTTCGATCGCATCGAACTGCGCCGCCGCAATCTCATCTCGCAGCAGGAAATGCCGTACACAAATCCGTTCGGGATGGTCTATGACAGCGGCGCCTATCACGATGTCATGGAAAAGGCGCTGGTGCTTGCCGATTGGAACGGGTTTCCAGCGCGCAAGACCGCGGCCCGGAAACTCGGCAAATATCGTGGCATTGGCATCGCTAACTACGTGGACACTGCAACCGGCATTCCGCGCGAGCGCGCAGAGCTCACTGTACACCCCGATGGCCGCATCGACGTCATCATCGGCACCGTATCGAATGGACAGGGTCACGAGACGAGCTTCGCTCAATTGCTCAAGGAGTGGCTCGGTGTCCCAATCGAAAAGGTACGGCTGCTTACCGGCGACACTGACTTGGTCAAAGTCGGCGGTGGCACCCATTCCGGCCGCGGCATGCGGCTCGGCAGCATCGTGCTCTGGAAGTCCTCGGGCGCGATCATCGAGAGGGCCAAACGCGTCGCGGCACTGCTCATGCAGACACAGCCCGAGGGAGTCGAATTCCATGAAGGACGCTTCAGCGCCAAACAGGGCGGTGGTTCGATGACGCTTGGCGAGGTTGCAGCTGCGATGACCGAGCGCGCCGATTTGCCAGATGAGCTGCGCGGGGCGCTGACCGGAGTATGCGATGAGACCGTGAACGATGCGAGTTTCCCATACGGCTGCCACGTCTGCGAGGTCGAGATCGATCCGGATCTCGGAACTTGGCAAATTGTGCAGCACACCGGCGTTGACGACGTTGGCCGCGCCGTCAACCCGCTGATCATCCACGGCCAGACCCACGGTGGCATGGCGCAGGGCATCGGCCAGGCGATGCTGGAGCAATGCTTCTACGATGCAGCGAGTGGGCAGCTCCTGTCGGGCTCTTTCATGGACTATGCGATGCCGCGCGCCGATATGTTGCCGTTCTACACAACCGAGATCAGCGAAGTGCCCTCTACAACGCATCCGCTCGGATTGCGGCCCGCCGGCGAGGGCGGCACCACACCAGCGCTTGGCGTTGTGGTCAACGCGATCGTGGATGCATTGGCCGAGCTCGGCGTCGATCATATCGAGATGCCGGTGACACCGGAGCGCATCTGGCGGGCGATACGCGGCAAGCCGCAGCGCTCCAGACAGTTGCCCGATGAGATTGAACAGGAGCGGTTCGGGCGTCAGTAGAGACCTACTGCTGATGATCAGTCGAGTTTGATGCCGACTGACTTGATGAGTGCGCCCCATCGGGCGATTTCCGACTTGAGCAGCTTTCCAAGCTCCTCGGGCGAAGAACCTCCAGCCACGTAGCCGGTTTCTGCCAGCCTGTCTCTGATCGCCGGCTCGGCCAGCGCCGTATTGGTATCAGCGCTGATCTTGCGGACGATCTCAGGTGACGTCCTGGCCGGAACAAACAGGGCCTGCGACGACACAAATTCATAACCCGGGACATGCTCGGCGATGGTGGGCGCATCCGGGGCTGCCCCATTTCGCGTCCGGCCAGTGCTCGCCAGGAGGCGAACCTGTCCCGACCGCGAGTACGAAAGCAATGTGCCGCTGCCGAAATAGCAATCGACGCGGCCCGGTATGAGGTCCGTAAAAGCAGGCGCTGCGCCCCGATAGGGCACGTGCGTCATCTTGATGCCGGCCATCTGCAGGAACAGCATTTCGGCCAGGTACGGCGCACTGCCGGTGCCTGGCGATGCCATCGTGAGTTGACCCGGTCGGGATCTGACATAGTCGATGAATTCTTCAACGGAATGCGCCGGCGAGGAGTTCGGCACGAACATGAAATAGTCCACCCGGGCGACAAGCGAGACCGGCGCAAAATCCGCAATCGCATCGTAGCTCAGCTTGTTGTAGAGGCTGGTGTTCGCTGCAATGGCGCCGGGGTCGAACAACACGGTATACCCGTCGGGTTCGGACCTTGCGACGTATTCGCTTCCGATGTTGTTGCCGGCGCCTGGCCTATTCTCGATGAACACCTGCTGGCTCCACATCGTTGAAAGCTTTTCGGCGAGCATGCGCGCGACAATATCCGTCGGACCTCCCGCCGCGACCGGCACAATGATGCGTACGGGTTTAGTCGGGTAGCCAACCGTCGCCGTCTGCGTGCGCCCCTCCCGGATGAAAAGATTCGGCGCAAATGCCTGGATGGCGGAGAGGCCAAACAAGTGGCGACGGGTGAACATGATCATAGCTCCCGCTGGCTCCATTCTTACATTTTGTCTAATGAACGACGTTGTGGTCCACCTTGGAGTCCGTGTTCACCGGTATTGGTGTCTGCTGTGCCCGCGCCATCAGCGGCCACGCCGCTGCACCGCTTACAAGCGTGATTAGCCCGCGCCTTTTCACTTGATCGAGCTGCATTCGATCCTTCACCACACGAGGGCCGATTGTATGTTATCGAATCCACGGAGATCAGTCAGCATTAATGGATGGAATTATGCAACGACCAGCCGGTGCTGAGGTCCGGTTTCGCGTCAAGGAGAGACGATCTTGCTTGTCGAGCAAATCTCGTCCCGCGGCACCTCAGTGAACGGACCCTCCGGCGGTGGGGCTGACGGTCTCTTGAGTGCCACGGGCCGATTTCTGCCCGAAGGGCCGCCAACATCACTATTCGGCGGCGCTCGCTGAAGCGGCGCGCGTTAGCGCTTCGCGTTCGGCCGAGTAGGCCCGGAGAATTTCACCCCGAGCCTCTCACAGATCCGGACGTGACACTCTCGCGTCATCCGGCTCGTGCCATCGCGCGAAGGCTACAGCTTGGGGGCAAAATTGAATAGCGGATAAATGATTGCTCCGCCTGCCAACAACAACGCAAGCAATCTCAGAACAGCCCAAATCGCGGTTTCCTCCCTTGGAGGTTTTCGGACGCCGGCCGCCAGAGCTTGCGGCATCGTCCGACGCGGCCAGCATCCGAAAAGCTTCACAAGGGCCGACTCATGCACCGCAGCAAACCGCATCCCTATTCGATCACTTCATCAGCGAGGGCGAGGAATGCGTCCGGGATGGTCAACGCGATGGCCCTCGCGGTCTTGAGATTGAGAACCAGTTCGAACTTCGTGGCTTGTTCCACGGGTAGATCAGCGGGGTTTGCGCCTTTGAAAATCTTGTCAACGAAGGATGCAGCGCGCCAATACAAATAAGGAAGGTCCTCTCCGTAGGACATCAGACCGCCGGCCTCTGCCCATCCCTTCGCTTGAAACATTCCGGGGAGCCGCTTCTGTATCGCGAAGTCGACGATCTCCTTCCGCTGCTGAAGGGTGACAGCATCCTGCAAGACGAGGAGCGCGTCGGGACGCTCTTGGGCAATCGCGGCAAAAGCCGCCTCAAAGTCCTTCGGGCCTTGCACCTCATGAGATTGAAGCGTTAGTCCCAGCATCCGAGCCGCACCTTGCGTCTCTTCCCAAGCGAATGGGAGTGCGGGGTTGCCCGGATTCCAGAGAACCGCTCCTCGCGACAGCCCGGGCACTACTTTCTTGAGTGCCTCCAGGCGTTTTGCGCTTGCTTCCGCAGTCAGCTGCGCGCCTCCCGTGAGATTGCCGCCCGGGTGCGCAAGACTGGCGACCAAGCCGGTGTTCAGCGGGTCGATAGCGTTCGGGTGCACGATCGGGATGGTGGTGGTAGCTTTCTTGACGGCAAGGGCCGCAGGCGTCGTGACCACGACTATGACGTCAACGTTTAGTCGAACCATCTCAGCGGCAAATTCTGGAAATCGCTCCGCGCGGCCCTCTGCATATCGGCGCTCAACGATGAGGTTTTGGCCCTCTACGTAACCGAATTCCTCGAGCCCCTCGAACAACGCGTCATAAAATGTCTCGTGTCCATGGGCGATAAACCCCATCCGCCGAATTTTGCCCGACTGTTGCGCGAGCGCGCCGAGCGGCCAAGAAGCTGCCGCGCCGCTCACAAGGGTAATGACATCGCGCCGTCTCATGCAGTCCTTCCCTGAGGCTCAGGACCACGCCAGGCGCTGCGGATCATATCGAACCGCTGCCAGGCCGGGCAATACCCGCTTGGGGTCAAAACCAGCGGTAATCGGCGCACTCGCATCAGGTATGCTTTACCTCAGTCATCCAACGTTAGCGGCGCGCATTAGCACTTCTCGTTCGTTCGAGGAGCTGACATTGCGAGCGCGAATTTGTCGTCAACCTGGGAGAAAGGCGATGCCTGAGGCATCTGCAACCTTTTGAACTCGCGCGTCATAGAGCGCTTCGAGCTGCTCTCGCGTCAACACCTGCTCGACCGGGCCTTCGGCGAGCCGTTCGCCGCCGCGCAGCAAAAAAGCGCGATCAGCCGCGCGCAGCGCATGGTTTGGATCATGCGTGGTAAACAGCACGCCGTGCCCGGAAGCCGCGAGCGCACGGATCTCGCGCATCACTTTTCCCTGGTTACCGAAGTCGAGACTGGCGGTAGGCTCATCGAGAACGATGAATTGCGGCTCCTGCGCGAGCGCGCGGGCGAGCAGCACCAGCTGGCGCTCACCGCCTGAGATCATGGTGTAGGGCCGCTCGGAAAGCCGCGCGATGCCCAAGTGCTCGAGCACGGCTGCAGCCACCTCGCGGTCTTTCGAAGTGGGACGGCGGAATAGATTGCCGTGCGCCGTCCGACCCATCAACACCACCGCTTCCACCGGGAACGCGAAGGTCGCCACATGGGTTTGCGGCACATAGGCGATGAGACGCGCACGCTCGCGGATGGACCGCGCAGAGAGCGCATGGCCGTCAAGCCGTACCTCGCCTGCTTTCGGCGCGAGCAATCCAAGTAATGTCTTGAGCAGCGTGGTCTTGCCGCCGCCGTTGGGACCGAGCAGTGCCAGCACTTCACCCTTGGCGAGCTTTACATCAAGGCCTACGCCGACAACGCGGTCAGGATAACCGATGGTGAGGCCGTGGCCTTCGAGCATCATGACCAGGTCTTTTGCACGCTTGCCAGTAGCCAGATAAAGAACGGCGTGCCTATTACGGCGGTGAGAATGCCGAGCGGGATCTCGACCTGTGCCATGGTGCGCGCCAGCGTATCGATGAGCAGGAGATAGCCACCGCCGAGGATCGCCGAGGCCGGCAATAGGCGCGCAAAATCGGGGCCGACCAGGGAACGCGCGAGATGCGGCACCACAAGCCCCACCCAGCCGATAATGCCAGCCGCGGCGACGCTCGCGGAGGTTACCAGTGTGGCAGCCGCGACGAGCGCGATTCGCAACGGCCCGGTCGCGACACCCAGCGCTTGCGCTTCTTCCTCCGGCAGCGACATCACGTTCATGCGCCAGCGCAAAGCAATCAGCACGATGGCACCGATGGCGATCGGACCGAACAAAGGAATAATGTCCGGCACTGTAGTGGCTGAGAGGCTGCCCAAGAGCCAGAATGTCATGGCAGGGAGCTGGTTGTAGGGGTCGGCAAGATATTTCACCAACCCCACGCCGGCACCGAATAGTGAGCCGACGACGACGCCGGTCAGTACCAGGACAAGGATCGGATCGCGCGACCGCACCGCCGAGCCGATAGCATAGACTGCACCGACTGCGACCAGACCGCCGACGAAGGCTACGAATTGAATAGCCAAGACGCCGAGGGAAAGATAAATGCCGACCACCGCACCAAGCGCCGCACCCGAGGACGCACCGAGAATATCGGGCGATACCAGCGGGTTACGGAACAGGCCTTGAAATGCGGTGCCGGCAAGCGCGAGCGCAGCCCCGACCAATACAGCGGCGAGAACGCGCGGCCCACGTACCTGCAGGATGACACTTTCGATGGCGGGAGACACGTCGGTGCGATGGCCAAGCGCCTTCGACGCCAGCACACCGACGAGATCGCCAAGCCCGACTGGATAGCGCCCGACTGTGAATGCGGCCAGCAACCCGCCGATCAACACGCCGAACGCGACCGCGAAGCCGGGCACTGGGGAGCGGCGACTGCTCATCCGATGATGGTCATCCATCCCGCCCCGCCAGTACTTGGTCGATCTGTGCGTCGGTTGGAGTCACATGATAGAAGCGCGCATAGAAATCGCGCGTGAGCATACGCAGATCCTCGGGAAAACGTTCCGGATAAAGGATCTTGGCGAGCCACCACAGCCCAATCAAGCGGTTGATACTGGGCGGAAAATCCACCCAGCCAAACGGCACTTCAGGTGACAGATGCACCTGGTTGTCACGCACGGCCTTGACCGACGCCCATGACGGGTCACTGCGAACGGCGTTGGAAAATTCCAGGTCGATGGTGACGATCACATCCGGATTCCACAGCAGCACCTGCTCGATCGAAACATTGGCGAGCCCGCCAGGCGCGCCGCCCGCGACGTTGCGGCCGATCAGCTCGATCGTCTCGACGTTGATCGAGCCGCCGAGGCCAGTCACCAGTCCGCGGGGTCCGCGCGCATAGTAGACGCGCGGGCGTTGGTCGGCGGTCACGTTTGCAATGCGTCCGGTGATCGCCGTCAAGGTACGGTGGGTATAGCCAGCCAGGTCTTCGGCGGCGGCCTGCCGAGCGATGAGCTCACCGAGCTTTTGATAGGCCAAGGTGAGCGCATCGAAGCGTCCGTCAAGCAGCGCATACGGAATACCAGTTTGATCCTGCACACGCGCGGCGAGCGATACGGACGTCTCATTGGTGGAGCCGACATCGACAATAAGATCGGGCTTGAGCGCCAGCACCGTTTCAAGATTAGCCGTATTGCCGCGCCCGGTGATGCGCCCTACTTCCGGCCGGGTGCAAATGTCCGGTAGCATATAAACACACTCTTGCGGACGGTTGGCCCGCGGCCAGCCGAGCAGCAGATCGGGTGCCAGCGTATAGAGCATGATCGCGGCTGGGGGGCCGGCGGGAAATACGCGTTCGACGCGCGTAGGCACCAGGACAGACCGTCCGGCGCTATCCGTGACGGTTGCAGCACGCGCTCGATCCGGCACCAGCAGAACTGTTGCTAGACTAAGGAGCGCGCGCCGGTCGAGCGACATCACTTGCCGATCATCACGTCGGAAGCCTTGATGACCGCCCAAGCATCATCACCCGCCTTGAGACCGAGATCGGCAACAGCTTCGTTGGTAATCGAAGACGTAACGACAACGCCACTGCCGATCTCGATGCGAACGTGGGAGGTCGTGGCGCCCTTCACCACATCGATAATCTTTCCCTTGAGTTGATTACGCGCGCTGAGTTTCATAAGAACCTTCCTTTACTGCCATCAAAAACAGCGATTTGATGCTGGTCTACACCTTTCGGCAATCGTTCTCGGCTGTGGCTTCATCAGTAGATGAAACCATAATCGAGGGATTCTCCAGCCGGCGGGATGGCGGCGCGTTTGGCGGTCCATGAGCGGCCGATATTACTGGACCCGAAGGATTGCCGCCACGCGTTCGACAATCTCGCGCGGCGCGCTCGCCACTTCGCGGACGAGCTTCTCGACCTGTTCGCCCGAGGCCGGTGGAACTCCTACCCGGACTTCGCGATCTCCGCCGGCAATTCCGGATCTTCAATCATGGCGCGAAATGCCGCGCGCAGCACCTTGACGCGATCCGCTGGGACGCCCGGCGGCATCACCAGCGAACGACCGAGCTCGGCGCCGCTGACATAGAATGCCAGCGCCCGGCGGCCTTCGGAGCTTTGGGCGACTTCCAGAGCTTGAGCAAGCTGCATCGCTGAAGCCGGCGAAGCGCTTCGTGGCTGACAATGCCGGCAAGATACCGCAAGCGCGCACCAATGACAGCAAGGCGAAGCAAGCGGCCGGCGAGCAGCTTACATATCCTCTGCAACGGACCGTACTTCGCCGCCCCCAGCGACGCAATTTTGCGAGCAATGCCATGAGTGCGAGTGCGCATCGACTTTCGAGCCGAATCACGATCTTCGGGCTCGCGCTCGTTTGGACCCTGGCGCCGATATCGCCCGGGGCGGCTCACGATTCCTGGATCAGTCGCGGCGCATATCGAAATCCTGTCGGCGAGTGGTGTTGCGGCGATAACGACTGCGAATCGCCGGACCGGGTCGCCGTGACCGGCAAGGGTTGGGTCGTGCGCGACACGGAATTTGTGCCATTCGAAGAGGCATCGCCGAGCCCGGACGGAAAGGTGTGGATTTGCCGCAGACCCGACCGCACGCGTCGTTGCGTGTTCGGACCACCGCCGGGTTCATGAATGATCGGCCAAAGCAGCGGAGTGGGACGCGGAACGATAAGCGGGACAGGTACATGAAACCTGGCTCGCTGCGGCGCGACGGGTCGGCAGGGTCACCGTCGTAAAGGAAACTTGAAATGCTGCCCGAAAACGTTCTGGACGAGCTATCAGCGTTCAGTTTGCTTGCTGCCGACCGCCCGCTGCCCGCCACCCGGCGCGCGCTGCTGCTCGCATCGCTGATGGCCAGCTTACCGCTCGTCGCCTCGGAGAGGGTCGCGAAGGCGAGCCGGCTCGATCCCTCCGAGACGACCATCACGCTTCCTGACGACATCAGGTTCGTTGCCTGGAGCGGTGCTCCGCCGCATAGCGGCGAAATGGCGACCCTCTACGGCGGCCTTGACACGCCAGGACCTTATCTCGTCCTGATGAAATGGAATCCCGGCTACATGAGCGCGCCGCATTCTTACGCGACGGATCGTCTCTCGCTTGTACTTTCCGGCACGTGGTGGGTGAACAGCGGCGCAGATTTTGATCCGGACCATACGGTCCCGGTGACTGCCGGAGGCTTCGTCCGGCGCGTCGCTCACACGCCGCACTACGACGGTGTGAAGCGCGGCGCAAAGCAGCCAGCCGTGATCGCGTTATTCGGAATCGCGCCGGTCGAGCTGACGCTGGTGGACCCCAGCAAGCCCGGCTGGCGGCAGGTCTGATCTCAGAATCGTCCCACACGATGGTGCACCTACGAGCCGGTTGACGGCGATGTGGGAGGACCGGGGGATGCAGCTTCCTGATAACGCATCCCCGGGCGCAGGCGCAGGCCCTTTGGAAAGCCTTCAAACAGGCGCAACCGCTGTGCCTCGCGTCGCCGACGACGATTGTCCTCGGCGCTCCTTGAGCCAAGGATTGAAGCGGCGACAAAGTTACCGATAAGCTGCCCAAGCAGGCCTCTCTCCCGCCCCTGCTCCGCCAGCTCCGCGAGCATGGTAGGGACGGGCTTGGCCCAGCCTGTGAGAAACTGCCCTGCGTTGAGGCCGGAGGCGGCCCGTTGGCCGAACACGCTCTTTTCGATCACAATGACATCGAGCCCCTGCTGCATGGCAGCTTCCGCCGCGCTGAGTCCGGAAAGGCCACCGCCTGCGATCAGCAACTGACAGGTCATGTTCTCGGCCGCGGAGGACGGCGGCGAAAAGGCTCGTACGTCGTCAGCATGCGTCAATGGGCGGCTCCCCTACGCTGTCCCTCTCGGGCTGCTGAAAGAAAGACTGTCACTGCATTTCGCGGCGGACCGCTGTTGACGCCGAACTGAAGTGCCGTTGCGCTAAGATCGGTGGATTGAGGCAACGCAGACCTTGATCCGAGGAGGCCCAGGCGGGAGTGGGGCGGCTCTTCAACAGTGAACGCAACTGAAAACCTCGCCAACATTTCTGACGACAGCCGCTCTACGCGTCCGGTACGATGAACGCGCATATCGAGCGGTAATCACCTTGCCCGAGGCACACATGGCAGCTGTGGTCCTGACTTGGCTGCATTTGCTCAGTGTCGAACAGGTTACCTGTCGGGACGCAGAGCCAGCCGTGAACCGTCTCCATCAACTGATCGCAGGCGACGGGAAAGCGATCCATATTGCCGCAGCAGGCTAGTGGATACCAGGAATGTGCAAGCGGCTGCGCTACGCGTTAGATTTCTTCGGCAGTATCTTCAACAGCGAGCCCAGAAAAAAGTTCGTCAAGAGGTTGGCCCGGTTGCAGGACGGCCTAGTCGCATGAATGACGTTGTAGTGGCGGAGAGAATGCTTGCGCGGCTCGTCGGCGTGGCGGGCGATGGATCGGAACCGGCCGCGCTGGTGGCGCCGCAAGGGGAACTGGCTTTTGTCGCCGGTGGCGTACTTGGCTGGCATCGGCGGCGGGCCGCCGAAAATCGATCTTCAGCTGGTCAAGGGCTGGAACGCATTCGCCTGCGCCTAGCCGTTCTGGGTCCGCGAGCGGAGCGCCGCTACATGATCGCGCCTAGCCTGCCGCAAGCAAATGTTCGGCGGGCGCAATTCGCGCGCTCCGGCCCCGCCGCCTTCCCCCATTGCGAACTGGCGGCTTTGTGGACTTCTCACGCTCAAATTGCTTGGTCGCCTTGAGAGCGACCGGACCCACATTTGCGAGGAACACTTTTTCGTGCGCACGCGTGAGTGTGTCGATGGCCCGTTTCAGCGATAGCCATTTCACAGCCTTGATATCATACGTCAACTCGCGCACTGGCCCGCCGACGGCTCGCATGTGCCAGAACTGCACGATCTTGATCTTGCCGTCTACCGAATATGACATCGAACCGAGAAATTCGTGAACCGAAACCTCGTGCCCGGTTTCTTCCAGCACCTCTCGCTTGGCGGCAACGAGCGCGCGCTCGCCTGGATAGAGCTTGCCTTTCGGCAGAACCCAGGACTTGTCGCTTCGCAATCGCACGATGGCGATACGCGGTCTGGAGCCTTCCCGTAACACAATCCCGCCCGCAGCCAGAATCGGCGCGCGGCCCTTCGCCGAATCAGTCATGTCAATGCTATGCCGGACGAATGTGGCCGGAGCAAGCGAAGAATTTGCGGAGTACGGCGCGGTTCCACGATGCTTTGTTGATCGAATTCCTCAAGACGCAAGTCCGGCCGATCTTCGGTCCTGCAGCGGACCAAATTTGAGCTGGTCATCAATCTGAAGACACCCAAGGCGCTCGACCTTGCCATCTCAGACACCCTGCTCAGGCTCCCGGCTACCTCGACGCTTCGCACCAAAAACGATCGTATGGCGAGTCTCACCGGCCGCGTCGGATTTGCGGTCGATCGGGTGCTGCTCTATACGCGGGGTGGCCTGGCGTGGGCGCACAACAAGTTCGAGATCGAACCGCATTGGGATTGAGACTTAACGCAACAGCCCGACTGGAAAGATACGCGGTGCCGGTGATCAACATCCGGCTAATTCACTATCCCCAGGACGCGCGGCAGCCAGAGCGAGATCTCCGGAATGTAGGTCACCATGACGAGGAAAATCAGCATGGTGCCAAGCCACGGCAGCACCGCCACCGTCAGCTCGGTGATGCCCATCTTGGTGATGCCGGACGCGACATAAAGGTTCAGCCCAACGGGGGGATGGCAGAGCCCGACTTCCATGTTGACCGCCATCAGGATGCCGAGATGCACGGGGTGCACGCCCAGTGCCGCTGCCATCGGGAAAAGGATGGGCGCCATGATGAGCACAATCGCGGCGGGATCCATGAAATTGCCGGCCGCGAGCAGCACGATGTTGGTGACGAGAAGAAAAGCCACGATCCCGAAGCCTTGCGCCGTCATCCACTCGGCCATGGACTGGGGGATCTGCTCGGAGGTGAGCAGCCAGGAGAACACGGCGGCATTGGTGATGATGTAAAGGATCATCGCGCTCATGGATGCCGCCTTGAGCAGCACGGCGGCCACGTCGGCGAGCTTGAGCTCCTTGTATACGAACACCGCGATGAAGAAGGCGTAGACCGCGGCGACGGCGGCGGCTTCCGTCGGCGTGAACAGGCCCGAATAGATGCCGCCGAGCACGAGCAGGATGAGGAACAGTCCCCAGAAGCTCTCGCGAAACGCGCGCCAGCACTCGCTCCAGCTGGCGCGGGCCATGCGCGGATAATCGTTGCGCCAGGCGCGGTACCAGGTCGTCGCGCCCAGCATGGTGGCAAGCATCAGCCCGGGCACTATGCCGGCGATGAAGAGCTGGCCGACGGAAGCAGAGTCCACGACGGCGCCGTCGGGTCCCCTCGGCTGCATTCCGCTGGTCGCAACCGCGAAGATGACGAGATTGATCGAGGGGGGAAACAGGATGCCGAGCGCGCCCGAGGTCGCGATCACGCCGCCGCCGAAGCGCGGCGGATATCCTTTCTCCAGCAGCGCCGGCAGGATGATCGAGCCGATGCCCACCACGGTCGCCACCGAGGAGCCGGAGATCGCGGCAAACAGCGCGCAGGCGACAACCCCTGCAAGCCCCAGCCCGCCATACCAGTGCCCGATCATGGAAGTGGCGAAGGCGATCATGCGCCGCGCCACCCCGCCTGAGGTGAGGAAGTTGCCGGCCAGGATGAAGAACGGGATCGCCATGATCTCGAACCGATCGATGCTGGTGAACAGCTTCAGTCCCACCATCTTCGGATCGACGCTGGAGAGGATGAACAGGTAGGTGAGGACGGAAAGCCCCAGGGCAATCGAGATCGGCATCCCCGTCGCCATCAGCGCAAGTAGCAGCGCAAAGAGCAGCGCCGCGCGCAGGGAATGCGAAAGGTCGATGAGGTCGAGCCGGGCGGCAAAGCAGATGGCGGCGAGCGCGAGCGGGATGACGATGATCAGCGTCGCCGTGATCGCGGCAGAGCGCGGCCGCATGCCCGTCGGCTCGAGGATATGCGGAAGGCTGCTCATTGCGCCGGCTCCGCAACCGGCACCGCGCCTTCATGCGGAGGCTCGTAGTCCTGCGCGGGCGCATGATGCGGGACGAAGCCGGTCTGCAGGAAGCGCCACATCACCTGCAGAAAGCGAAAGCACATGAGGTAGGAACCGAGCGGGATGCACAGATAGATCATCCAACTCGGCCATTCGAGCTCCTGCGAGACCTGGTCCCCGTCGAGATCGTAGACGTAGATCGCGCCCAGCGTGCCAATGACGCCGGTGAACAGCGCGCCGCACAACAGCGCGAATACGATCACCGGCTTGCGCGTCGCGGGGGTGAGCTGCTTGACGAAGACGTCGACGCCCACATGGATGCCGGTGCGCACGCCGAGCGCCGCGCCGAACTTGGCCATCCACACGAACATGTAGGTAGCAAGCTCCTGCGCCCAGGAGAGGTTGATCGAGGTGAGCGAGAGATAGACCGCCTCGGCGGCGTCCTGGACCCAGACGAGGCCATGTGCGCCGGCCCAGGTCGCCAGCGCAGCAGAATTACTTGCGCCATAGCGATGCCCCACCGCGACGAAGGTGACGATCGTCGCAGCGCCGATGAGGAAGACGATGATCCACTCTTCCAGCCGATCGAGGATGCGATCGAGCACCGCGCTACTCTCGGTCGTCATCGTCCGCGTATACGGACGATCCAGTAGCCACTGGATGTTTGATTTGGCTGGGCTTTGCCTCAACCCCCCGCGCCGGGATTACTGGATGCCCCGCCTGAAGCGGAGCATGACAACGGACGGGTTGAGGATTGGGCCTCAAGTTAACGCCGTCGAGAGCACGCGCTTCCTCAGGACTGCGGCGGAATAAACCCGGAGGCCTTGTAGATCTTATCGAGGAAATCCTTGCCGAAGCGGCTCTGCATCTCCTTGTGCACCGGCATCAGCTTGGCGACCCAGGCCTTCTTTTGGGCATCATCGAGATTGTGGAACTGGATCTTGCCCGAGATCTTGATCCTCTCCAATGCATCCGCGTTGTCCTTCTCCGCCGTCGCATTGAAGAAGTCGGTGGTTTCCTTGACCGCGCGCCCCAGCGGCTCGCGCAGGTCCGCCGGCAGCGTGTCCCAGAACTTTTTGTTGGTCACCAGCGCGTAGGTGAGCCGCCCGTGATGGGACACAGTGAGGTGCTTCTGCACCTCGTAGAATTTCTGCGTCAGGATATTGGACGGCACGTTGTCCTCGCCGTCGACGACACCGGTCTGCAGCGCCTGGTAGAGCTCGGAGAACGCCATGATCTGCGGGATGGCGCCGAGCTCGCGCGCCACCGCGTCGAGCACCTTCGAGCCCTGGATGCGCATCTTCAGCCCGCGGAAGTCCTCCGGCAAGATGAGCGCCTTGTTGGCGGTATAGACGTGTGCGCCGTTGTCCCAATAGGCGAGCGGCGAGACGCCCTTCGCTTCCAGCCTCTTGTTGAGGTCGGCCATCATCGGGCTCGCCATCATCTGGTGCGCGCGGGCATCGTCGACCATCAGGAACGGCAGATCGAAAACATCGAACTCCTTGACCCCGAGAGGACCGAACTTGGAGATCGAAGGGGCCAACAGCTGGACCGAACCGAGCTGCAAGGCCTCGAGCTCCTCCTTGTCCTTGTAGAGCGAAGAGTTGGGATAGACTTCGACCTTCACCTTCCCGTTGGTGTATTTTTCGGCCACCTCCTTGAAGAAGAGCGCCGCCTTGCCTTTCGGCGCATCGGGCGAGACCACGTGGCTGAACTTGATGATCAGGGGCTGCTGGGCGAGCGCTGCGGTCGGGAGCTGGAATGCCGCCAGAGCAACGGCTGCGACTGCGGTGACAAGGTACCTGTGCATCGGGATTTCCTCCGGGACTTCTTTTATGAAGGCGCGATAAGTTTTATGAAGGCGCGATAAGAGCTCAAGTTCTGCAAACTTTACCTTCCTTTGTGCCGGCATGAAAGGCCGCCCAACCTCCGATAGCCCAGGAGCCCAGATCCGTGGGTAGTGCGCAGCCGAACGAATGCAACTTGTGCCTCGTGGACATTGTAACGGGACTCATTTACAAACGGCTATTCTCAACGAGTGTTCCGAAAGCGAGGGCGGGATACCCGCCTGGGCCTTTATCTTGCGGGGGCGTGCGCGTCTCCGCGTTGCAATTTTTGCCAGCAGGGGAATAGCAGGTACTAATCTATCTACTCAACATATGGTTGAAAAATCTCCTGTAAATTTCCTGTTGTTTACAGGGAGTCGCCCAATTGGCGCTCGGCTGGGTTGTATTCCTCCCAGCGCAGGTTTCGTGTGCGGGTTCGGAGGCCCAATACTCTCGCCCGTTCCGACGAGGTAATCGAACCAGTCACCGTCAGCCCTTGGTCGCGCCAGCGGTGAGCCCGGCGATGTAGTAGTCCATCAGGAAGGCGTAGATGATCAGCGGCGGGGCGGCGCCGAGGAGCGCGCCGGTCATGATCTGGCCCCAGTTGAACACGTCGCCCTTGATCAGGCTGGTGATGATGCCCACCGGCAGCACGAGCTGATCAGCCGACGTCGTGAATGCGAGGGGGTAAAGGAACTGCGCCCAAGACACGGTGAAGGCGAAGATGGTGGCGGCGATGAGCCCCGGCAAAGCCACCGGGATGAACACGCGCAGGAGAATCTGGCGATAATTCGCTCCGTCGATCAGCGCGGCTTCGTCGAGCTCGCGCGGAATGGACGCGAAATAACCGATCATGATCCAGGTGCAGAACGGGACCGTGAGCGTGGGATAGAGCAGGAGGAGCACCCACCAACGATTGATCAGCTCGATCCCGGTATATTCGTTGATCACGGCAAACATCTTGAACAGCGGAATGAAGAGGAGCGTCTCCGGTATCAGATAGGTAAGAAACACTCCCGTCGCGAGCGCGACAGAGCCCCAGAAACGCATGCGCGATAGCGCAAACGCGGCGGGTACGCTGATCAGCATCGTGACGGCGACCACCACAACGGAGACGACTGCCGAGTTGCGGAAATAGGTCAGATACTGCGGAGAAGTGAGCAGCTCGATGTAATTGGCGAGCGTCGGGTGGCCCACCCACCACGGATTGGTGGCGGCGGAGATCTCCGCGCTGGTCTTGAGCGAGGTGATCAGCATGTAGACCGGCGGCATCAGGAAGAACACGGCGAACACGGTGAGAAAAAAATAAGACCAGCGCAGGGCCCAGCGCCGATCGCGACTGATGCTGCGAAGCTTGCGCGCGCGTACAGGCGACGTGCCCCTAGTGGCAAGTGATGCCGCCGTCATGACATCTCGCCCGCGCGCCGATGCACGTCGCGCAAGATGAAAACGGCGGCCACCGTCAGGATCGGCACCATGAACAGCGAGACGCTCGCGCCGAGCGGAAGGTCGCCACCCTCGATGCCGATGCGGAATGCCCAGGTGGCGAACACATGCGTCTTGTCGATCGGACCGCCCGCCGTAAGGATGCGCACGATGTCGAAATTGGCGAACGTCACGATGAGCGAGAACAGCGCGGTGATGGCCATGATGTTGCGCATCATCGGCAAGGTCACGTACCACAGCCGCTGCCACCAGTTTGCGCCGTCGATCGCGGCTGCCTCGTAAAGCTGCTCCGGCACGGATTTCAGCGCGGCCAGATACATGATCATGAAGAATGGCGCTCCGATCCAGATATTCACCAGGATCACGGAGAACCGGGCCCAGTAGGCGTCTCCGGTCCACGGGATCGGACCGACCTTGAAAAGGTCGAGTATCCAGTTGAAGGCGCTGTAGGACGGGTCGAACAGCCACAGCCAGGCGAGGCAGCTCATGGCCGGCGGGATCACCCACGGCACCAACAGCATGCCGCGCCACTTGCGCTGCCCGCGCGCGGGGATGTTGTGCACGAGATGGGCGACGATGAACCCGATCAGCGCTTTGAAGATAACGGCGGTGATGGCGAAGATGCAGGACTGCTGCACCACCATCCAGAAGGTCTCGCGCTTGAACAGGAACAGGAAATTGCCGAACCCGACGAAGCGCTCCATCGATTTGTTCAGGGCCGCAAGCCGGACGGAATAGAAGGCGGGATAGAGGACGAGAAGCGCGATCAGGAGAAGCAGCGGCAGAGTCATCGCAAACGCAATGACGGACTTGCGCCGCATCCGCCGCACGAAGAGCGCGCGCGGGCCTACGCCCCCGACAATCGGCGCTCTTTCCAGTGCTGCGTGCGCCACGGGCTATCTCGTCACCGGAATGCGCTCCGGCGGCCGGAGCTCAGGTCCGCATGAACCCCTCGACCTCGCCTTCCGCCCAGGCGAGGGTCGTTTCCATCGGCTCGCCCTGCATGTGGCGCACCGTCATCTTGGTCATGATCCCCTGCGTGTAGATCTGCACCGCGATCTTCGGCGGCGCCGGCGAGGCAGCCATCGACAGGATCTGATGATCGTACGGGTTGGGATAATGGTAGAGCGTGCCCTTGGGCGGCCCCTCCTCGGCCCAGGTGTTGAAATCATTGAATTTCGCGAATGACGGCAGATCATAGCCGCCGCTCGCTGCGACCATTCTCTCCGCCGATGCGCGCTGCGACAGATGCACGAGCAGGCTCTTCGCCGCCGATTTGTTCTTGCCGAAATTCCAGATGCCCCAGAAATAAGGCACGAACGGCGCGTAACGCCCTTTCGGCCCCGATGGCATACCGTGGGTCCATAGTTGCTCTGCCACCTGCGGAGCATCGCGCTTGGCCACTGCCCAGGCGCTTGGCGGATTCATGATCAGCGCGCCGCGCCCGGAGACAAGCCACTTGTTGTTAGAGGAGTCGTCCCACGCCGGCGCATCCGGCGGGAAGAAGCGCGCCAGCCGCGTGTAATATTCGAGAGCCTGGCGCACCGGATCGGATTTGACGGTGATGTTGCCCTTGGCGTCGACCAGCGCGGCGCCGAAGGCGTGGAAGACCGCACCGACGGTGTCGACCGAATCGGCGGTCGTGCCGAGCCCTATGCCGAAGGGACATCGGGCTTTGTGACAGGCCTCGGCCGCCTTGAGCAGCGCGTCGAGAGTCCACGCCTCGGCCTTCGGCGGCGCGCCGGCGGGATACATCGCCTGCACGTCGATACCGGCGTGCTGTTTCATGAGATCGATGCGCGAGCACGGCCCCTTGATCTGGCTCCCCACGGTGGCGGGCACCGCGATCCACTTGCCGTCAGGCTTGGCGAGATATTCAACGGTCGGGTTGACCGCGCCATTCTCGCTGATGAGCTGCGCCATGATGTCGTCCACGGGATCGAGCCGCAGCGCATGATCAGCTGGCTGCCAGCTCGGAAAGGCGAGAATGTCGTGGCCGGCTCTCGCCTGCGCCTCGGCGGTGATGGTGATCAGAAGCTTGTTACCCTGGGAAGGGATGTAGTCGATCGCAACGTCGACCTTCTCCTTCTGCGCCCATTCGTTGACCAGCACAGTGGTCGCGCTGTTCGCTCCGGGGACCCAATGGTCCCAGAAGCCCATGGAGAGCTTGCCCGCGGCGTGTGCGCCGCGCACATGCGGCGCAGCAATGCCGATCGATGCCAGGGCGGTGCTCGCCAAGAAACTACGGCGCGAGAGTTTGCGCGTGAGCATGGGCGTCCTCCGGTTGTTTCCCGCTGAGCGCCGCCGCTTCCTTTTGCGGTCGAACTGTTGCGGCTTCGCGCCCGTACCGAAGGCAAGCATATCGCGTTTTCGCGGCAAGTGGAATTCGCAAAGGCCGAGACTGTAGGGGCGAGGCATGCCTCGCCCGTTCGGAGGCGACGCATGCGTCGCCCCTATGGACAGGTTGAGAGTCTCAGGCGACTGCCGCCTCGGCGGTAGCGGAAACCGGAAGCGACTGGCGGTCGAGCCGCAGTGTGAGGCAGAAGGCCGAGCCGCCGCTGCGCAGGAAGGATGGCAGCGGCGTGTCCAGCACGCGATAGCCGCGCGCTTCGATTTCTCTCCGGAGCCGCTCTCCCGCGCCCGACATGATGATGCTCCTGCCGATGCAAACGGCATTGGCTGCGAGCCGGCAGGCATCTTCCAAGCCGAGCTCGATACGATCCCGCGGCGCGACCCGGTCGCGGATGATCGCGAGCCCGGCGGGGGTAAACGCAGCAGGCACATACATCACTTCTCCGCCCGAGAGCGGACAGAGCGCCGTATCCATGTGATAGAAACGTTCATCCGCGAGCTCGAGTGCGACAACCTCGTGGCCGAACATGTCGCTCACGGCGTGCCGGGCGCCCGCATCGGAGCGCGGCCCGTATCCCATCCAGAACAGTCGGCGCGCGGCATCAAACACGCAGTCTCCTGCGCCTTCGAGCACCACGTCGCCCGGCAGCCTGGAAACCGAGTCAATAAGCCCGCGCGCCTGCAAGGCTCGAAAGGCAGCTTCGAAATGCGGCTCCTCGCGCCGGCGCTCGGGATGGCGAAAGCGCGCGAGCAGCACATGGCGATTGAGCACCACGCCCGCGTTCGCCGTGAACACGAGATCGGGTATTCCGGGCAT
>Ga0207693_10000611_pt1 | contig 31948 bp, 20 predicted proteins | sample LARL81metaG_FD_184347 | JGI IMG/M metagenome (GOLD analysis project Ga0207693, IMG submission 184347) | Corn, switchgrass and miscanthus rhizosphere microbial communities from Kellogg Biological Station, Michigan, USA - LAR L8-1 metaG... | ecosystem: Host-associated > Plants > Roots >... | reverse complement strand
CAGGGATGAGTTTGTCGCGAGGGAGGATGCTGGTGAAGGGAGATCCTTCGCTCCGCCTGAAAAGCGGCTCCGCTCAGGATGACGCCGTTTTGGTGGGGAAGGAACCGTCTCTTCGTTGGGTTGCAGGGATGAGTTTGTCGCGAGGAAGGATGCCGGTGAAGGGAGATCCTTCGCTCCGCCTGAAAAGCGGCTCCGCTCAGGATGATGCCGGTTTGGCTGAGCGCGATTAGCACCGGTGCAGGGTTGATTTCAAACCTTTTAGCGATGCTTGTCGTCTGAATAGAGATTTGGGCTTGGGTCGAGACTGTGGCCATAAAAATCAGAATTCCGAAAACGGGTGAGGCGGGCGAAGGCAGGAAGATCTGGGGCTTGCCACGTGACCCTGTATTGCGCGCGGCGTTTGTCGCGTTTTTGATTCTCGCCGTCACGTTCACGATCGTCTTTTCGTACTTCTACATCAAGTACGACCGGATCATCGAGAAGCGGTTCCGCACGCCGGTATTTGCCAACTCGGCCAAGATTTTTGCGCTGCCACGCGTGGTGCGCGACGGGCAGCAGATCGAGGCCAAGTCCATTGCCGCCGATCTGCGCCGCGCCGGCTATTCGGACAAAGATGGGGAATCGAATCTTGGAACCTACCACCTGATGAAGGGTGGCATCGAGATCACGCCCGGGTCGGAGTCGTATCATGCGCCTGAGCCGGCCCGCATCACGATCGAAGACGGCCAGGTTTCCCACATCACCAGCCGGGGCAACGAGCTGTCGGCGTATGAACTGGAGCCGCAACTGGTGACGGCGCTGTTCGACGCGGAGCAGCGGTCGAAGCGCGAGCTGGTGAAGTACAACGATATTCCCCAGGTCATGGTGCAGTCGGTGCTGGCCATTGAGGATCGCCGATTCTTTGAGCACAGCGGCGTGAACTATCTGCGCACGATGCAGGCAGTCTGGGAAGACGTGCTGCGGCAGCGCAAGGCGCAGGGCGGATCGACGATCACGCAGCAGCTGGCTCGCGGATTCTTTCTGACTCCCGAAAAGTCGATCAAGCGCAAGCTGACCGAGATGCTGATTGCCGAAGAACTGGAGCACAAGTTCTCGAAACAGCAGATTTTCGAGTTCTATGCGAACTGGGTCGACCTGGGACAGCGCGGGTCGTTTGCGATCAGCGGATTCGGCGAGGCCTGCAAGGCATATTTCAATAAAGATCTGAAAGACATCACGCTGCCTGAAGCGGCGTTGTTGGCTGGTCTGATTCAGAGGCCGAGTTATCTCTCGCCGTATCGGCATCCGGAGCGCGCGATGGAGCGGCGGAACCTGGTGCTCGAGTCGATGGTCGAGACGCACGCCATCACGCGCGAGCAGGCTGACAAGGCGAAGGCGGTTCCGCTGAAGCTGGCGCCTCCGAACGTCGAAGCCAGTGACGCGCCGTATTTTGTGGACATGGTGCGCGAGCAGTTGATCGGTAAGTTCAGCGACAGCGAGTTGAATGATTCGTCGTACCGGATTTATACGACGCTCGATCCGGACCTGCAGAAGGCCGCGGCGCAGTCGGTCGAGATGGGTATCAAGCTTGTCGACGACCAGGTGAAGAAGCTGCGGACGAAGAAGATCAAGGTCGGAAAGAAATTCGAGACCAAGGTGGAGCCTGGTCCACAAGCGCAGGTGGCAGTGGTGGTGCTCGATCCACATACTGGGGCGGTGCTGGCGCTGGTGGGTGGACGCGACTACAGCTGGAGCCAGCTGAATCACGCGGTGGCCAAGCGTCCGACGGGATCGATCTTCAAGCCGTTTGTGTATGCGGCAGCGATGAATACAGCGCTGGATGGATCGCCCAGCGTGATCACTCCGGCGTCGACGGTGGCGGATGAGGCGTCCACATTTGCGTACGGAGACCAGATCTACGAGCCACGCAATTACAAAGAGGAATATCACGGAGAAGTGACGCTGCGGTATGCGCTGGCGATGTCACTCAACAACGCGACAGTGAAAGTCGCCGAGGAAGTTGGGTACGACAAGGTAGCGGACCTGGCGAAGAATGCAGGGATCACGTCGGTGAAGGCGACGCCGGCGATGGCGCTGGGATCGTACGATGCTTCGCCTATAGATATGGCGGGCGCGTACACATCGTTTTCGAACGGCGGAATCCGGTTGTCGCCAATTCTGCTGCGCTCGGTACGGACCAGCAAGGGCGACGTGATCGCGAACTACAACACCGACCAGCGCCAGGTGCTCGATCCGCGGATTGCCTACGTCATGACGAACATGATGGAGGGCGTGATCAACAACGGGTTGGGATACACGGCCGTGCGGCTGCGCGGATTCACATCACCGGCAGCGGGGAAGACCGGCAGTTCGCATGACGGATGGTTTGCGGGATATACGTCGAATCTGCTGTGTATCGTATGGGTCGGTTATGACGATTACAGCGATTTGCGGCTGAGCGGCGCGCAGACGGCGGCTCCGATTTGGGCGGAGTTCATGAAGAAGGCCTCCGCACTGCCGCAGTATTCCGACATGAAGCCGTTTTCGCAGCCTTCGGGCGTGGTGGACGTGCAGCTCGACAAAGCCACCAACCGCCTGGCGACGCCGAATTGCACGGATAACTATACGTCGGCGTTCGTGGAGGGTACCGAGCCGCGGGATACCTGCGACAGCCAGCAGGGCATTAAAGGCTTTCTCACCAAGATGTTTGGGGGAGAGTCGAAGCCTGTGATGCCGGCGCAACCCGGGCAGGATCCGAATGCCAAGGATCCCAATAAGAAGAAAGGTTTCTTCGGCAAGATAGCCGGGATCTTCAAGGATGACAAAAGCTCGGCTCCTGTGTCTAAACCTCCAGACAGCGAGCAGCACTGAGAAGCGGGCTTCCGGCTTCGGGCTTCCGGCTTCCGGAATTCAGCTTTCGGCTTTCGTAATACCTTTCCGGCCACTAAAAGCTTGATTTGGGTGCCTCTAGCTGTGCCAGAATAGATTCACTTGGGGGTGGCCTATGGCGCTCTGCCCGAAAGGTCTGGTTCCCGTCGCGGTTCTTGCTTCCTGCATTTGTCTCTCTGCCTTCTCAATCGCACAAATGTCGCATGCCGATCCTGTGCAGGTGAAGCCGCCGCTTCTGCGGACGATTGATCCGCCTTCGAAGGACGCGACTGCTTCCGATCTGGAAACGCGCGGCGATGAATTGCACGGGCAGAAGCTGTACTTTGACGCCATCGATTACTACCGGGCTGCGTTGGGAAAGAACGACCAGCCAACCGGGAAGGCCAAGATCTACAACAAGATTTGCCGGACGCAACTGGTCATGACGCGTTGGCACGATGGGCAGAAGAGCTGCCAGCAGGCAATCAAGTCCGACCGCAATCTGCCGGATCCTTACAACAATTTGGGCGTCGCATATTACGAAGAGAAGAAATACGGAGCGGCCATCAAGCAGTACCGTAAAGCGATCTCGCTGGATGACTCGACCGCGTCGTATTACAGCAACCTGGGTGCGGCGCTGTTTTCGAAGAAGGATTACGACGCCTCAGCGCAGGCTTACGCGAAGGCGTTGGAACTCGATCCGGGAGTGTTTGAGCGGAGTTCGCGGCAAGGGGTGCAGGCGCAGGTGCCGAGCCCTGAGGATCGCGCGCGTTATGACTACGTCGTGGCCAAGCTGTACGCGAAGATGGGTCTCTCGGACAAGTCGCTGGAGTATCTGCGCAAGGCCATGGAAGAGGGATACAAGGATTATAAGAACGTGTATACGGACGCCGAATTTGCCGAGCTGCGCAAGGACAAGCGATTTACGGAATTGATGGCGATGAAGACACCGGCGCTGCCGGAGTGAGTTTCCCGCAAACGATCCACCCTCCCGCGGCGGAAGAGTGGATCGCCAAGGTGCAGTTACGGAGTTACGGTGAAAACCGCGCTGCTGGCGGCCGAGCCGCCCGGCGTTGTCACGGTTATCTTCCCTGTGGTCGCCGTGGCAGGAACGGTGATGGTCACCTGCTTATCGGAGTTTACTGTGTACGAGGTTACCTTCCCCGTGCCGACTTTGATCGCACTCGTCTGAATCAACCCAAGACCCGTGATCACTACCGAGCTGTTCACCTTCCCACTGGCGGGGCTGATCCCGGTAATCTTGGGCGTCACTTTGAAAATGTTGCCGGTCTGCAGAGTGCCCGCGGACGTAGTGACTGAGACAAATCCGGTTTCTCCCGCTGGAACCGTCGCCGTCATGTAGGAATCCGAGATCACGTGGAACGATGCGGGCATTCCATTGAATTTCACCGAACTGGCTGTTGAAAATCCAGTCCCCAGAATATTGGCAGATGCGCCGACAGCACCGGCGCGGTTCACGAGTTTTGGGAACACCGGTATGCCATCGCTGAAGCTGTAAATGACGCCTTTACCCGCTGCGCCGCCGCGCGCTGTCATGCCGAAGATTGAGCCGTTCGTATGCAGCGTCGGGGTGGTGTACGCTCCATCTCCCAGTGGTGCGCTGAAGCTATAAAGCGGCGTATACGCGCCCCCGGTTGTCAGGCTGAAGATCACGCCATAGCCGAACTGGCCACCCCAAATCGTGACGCCATAGAGATTGCCATCGCTGCCTGCGATCAAGCCGGCGAAACTCTGATATCCGGCGGCGGGGTGAGCGCCGTCAAAGGTCACCAGCACGGAGTAGGCTCCAGCCGGCGTAAAGCGGTAGAGCACTCCTGCGTTTGTGGTTCCCCCGGCGGTCGTGGTGCCGTAGAAGTTTCCGTCCGCGCCCTGGACCAATCCTCCAACCGGGTAAGAGCCGGTGGCCATGTCAAAGTTGTGCAGAATCTTGTAGGTGGCGCCGGTGATTTTATAGATCGTTCCAGCACCATTGGTTCCACCGAATTCCGTTACGCCGTAGAAGGTGCCATCGTTGGTCTGCAACAACGGTCCGTATGTGGTGGTGGGAATCTTGCCAACCACGTGGAAGACTCCGGCAGCGGAGATCTTGTAGGACATTCCTGGGTACGACGTGCCGTGGAACAGCCCGTCGAGGCCGATCATGAGGGGTGAGACCGGATGGCCGCCATCCACACCTCCTTGGAAGTCGTAAAGTACGGTCAAGGTTCCCGACGGCGTGATCTTGAAGATGTTGCCGAAACCGTGAGCGCCGCCCTCTTCGGTCGTTCCGTAGAGATTGCCGTCAACTCCGAGAGCCAGGCCACCGATGGGAGTGCTGCCGTGAACGGTGTCGAAGTTGTAGAGAACAGTGTACGTGCCGGTGGGAGTGATCCGGAAAACGAAACCTGCGTTGTTTGTGCCGCCGCTGGCGATGGTTCCGTACAAGTTGCCATCGCGGCCCTGCGCCATCAGGAAGGGATATTGTGGGCAACAACTGCTTCCGGCGAAGTCAAACAGATCGGCATAGGTCTGCGCGTAAAGGGCTGGTGTAAATAGAAGGATAAGTAGAAATCCCGCCACGCAAACTGCGACCCGCCGGCCTAGCGATGGCGGTTCAGCCATGGTGAAAGAAGGGTTCCTGGTCGAAGATGCTGCTTTGGTAGTCATTGAGAGTGTCACTCCTGACGGTGTACGGAGGCGGACACCGCGGGGGGATGGGTGCTGCTCCTAACAGCAATAACGGAAAAAACGGGGGGACTGGCTCATCCCGAAGTAAGAAACTGAAGCTTTTCAGTACTCTTACGGAAAAGGGCAGGCCTCGTCTAAAGCGAAGGAGGGATCCATACAACATGCGAAAGATGTACGTGGTCACTTGTGTGGTCTTGTGCGTGTGCACGGCTGTATTCGGGCAGGAGGCGATGTTTCGCGGGAATCCGCTGCACAGCGGCGTTTACGACGCGGAAGGCGTGCCGAAATTCAACAAGCTGAAGTGGAGTTTTCATACGGGCGGGATGGTGATTGGGTCTCCGACAGTGGTTGGCGGTGTGGTGTACGTTGGTAGCGACGACGGAAATTTCTATGCGATTGACGCGGGGTCAGGCGCGCAGAAATGGAAGTTTGCGGCCAAGAGCCGGGTGCCTTCGACACCTGCTGTTTCTAGCGGGAACGTTTATTTCACCGCGTACGACGGGAATCTTTACGCGCTCGACGCGGCGAGCGGACAGCAGAAATGGAAATTTCAGACTGGAGGAGAGCGAAGATTCGCAGGCAAGCATCTGCACGGCGTGCAGCCGGCGAATGAGACGATGCCTGATCCGTTTGACTGCTTTCTTTCCTCGCCTGTGGTGTGGAATGGCGCGGTGTTCTTTGGGAGTGGAGACGGAAACATCTATTCGGTCAATGCGGGAACAGGAGCGTTGAACTGGAAGTTCAAGACGGGAGATGTGGTGCATGCGTCACCGGTGATTGCCGACGGCACGCTGTACATCGGCAGCTGGGACAGCTACTTCTATGCGCTGGACGCGGCGAGCGGACAGGAACGCTGGAAATTCAAGACGGGCGAGGACCAGGACATTCACAACCAGGTGGGGATTCAGTCGTCGGCAGCGATCGCGGATGGGATGGTGTACTTCGGATGCCGCGACTCGCACCTGTACGCACTCGATGCGCGCACTGGAGAGAAGAAGTGGGCGTATTCGGGAAATGGGTCGTGGGTGATTTCGTCGCCAGCGGTGAAGAACGGCAAGGTGTACTTCGACACTTCAGACACAAGCCTGGTAATCGAGGCTGATGCTAAGTCCGGGGCGGTGCTGCGTTCGTTCAATCTGAATCACTGGTATCTGTACTCGTCGCCGGCGATCGCAGGGAACTTTATGTATGTCGGTTCTACGCAAGGGAAACTGGTGGCGGTGGACCTTTCCAGCTTTTCGCCGACATGGACGTTTGAAACGGAAGGCATGAAGCAGCACGGAGCCACGTACACGAATCCGGACGGAACGCCTGACCAGGTGAAGATATTTCGCTCAGACTTTTACGATGACATGGTGTCGGGAGTGGATCGGGTCATGAGCATGGGGTCGATTCTGGGTGCTCCGGTGGTGGTTGGGGACGCAGTTTTTGTCGGGAGTGGGGACGGGAATGTCTATTCTTTGATGTAAAAAATGTTAAATTTGTGAACTAAATACCTTATAAACCATGTGTTTGCAAATATTTACAAAATTAGACGGAACTTCTTTCAAAAGCGGTGTTTAATATTTGCAACATACTCCTGAAAACAACAGGGTGAGTAAGGAGAAACGGTAGCCCACCGGACGCTGACCCGAGCACGCCCCAAGCAAGCATCCGGTGGGTTTTTGTTTTTAGCTGCTAGCTCCTAGCTCCTGGCTGCTAGCTTCTAGCTGACCTGAGCGAACTCCAGACCGAACCAAACAAGACCATAACCGCAGAGGGCGCTGAGTACGCAGAGTTTTTTTTCAAATTCCTCTGCACCTTGGCGTCCTCTATCGTGGTGTCGTTGCTTAACGCATCCCAAGGTGTGCCGAAATGTAGGTCTTGTACAACACACTGCAGAAATCCAGGAGCGTCACCACAACGATGAACGCCACGATCGCCAAAAGCACCCGGCTACGTAAGGCTGCTTCCCGAAACGTCTTTGCTGGTTTCTTGAACGTGAACATGCAGAAACAATAGCTGACATGAGAACAGACGCGTAAATTTTTCTGCGGCCTCAGCGGTTTTTGTTTCTTACTGTACCGTGGGATGCACTGACAGATAAGTCTCCAGGATTCTCTTCCACTTTCCCTGCGCTTTGAGGATGAACTCTACGGCGTCGCGGAGGGCGCCTTCGCCGCCGGCGTGAGGCGTGGTGTAGTGTGCTTCCTCTTTCACGTCTGTGCGAGCGTTCTGCACAGCTACGGCCAGGCCAGCTAGACGAATGGCTGGGAGGTCGACGATGTCGTCGCCCACGAAGGCGGCCTCGTCGGGGGTAAGTCCGGCCTGACGGACGATCTCCTGAAAGGCGGCGCCTTTGTCGTGGCTACCCTGTTGAACAAACTCGAGTTTCAGATCGCGGGCGCGCAGGGCAACGGTTTCAGAGTATCGCTTGGTGATGAGTCCGGTGCGAAGGCCGGCTAGACGGGCCAGGGAGATAGCAACCCCGTCGTGCGCGTGAAAACCCTTGAACTCGATAGATCCCTGCGCGCTCAGCTCGGATGATCCGGTCTTAGATTTTTCACGATCGGGGAGGAAGAAGAGTTTGCCGTCGGTGAGAACGCCGTCGACGTCGAAGAGTAGAAGTTTGATCTTGCGGGCGCGGGCTTGAGCGGAAATTTTCTTGGGCATCGCGGTCATTCTAGCAAGGTGTTAAGCGTAGGTATTCCGGAAGGGGGCCTCGCCAAGGCACCGCGTGAGTGAGCAGCGGAGGGGAAGCCGCTGCTCCGGTGGGGGGGTAAAGAGGCCTTAGGTTCTGTCGCGAATCGTTGTTAGTACCAGAAACCACCTTCTGGGATATGCCAAGGCAGCTCCGAATTCAGTTCGTTCAGCCGTTTTTGTAGGTGCGTCCCGCTAGTTAGGAGCAGCTTGCAGTGCTCACGGTTTTGGTTATGGATTCTCAGAATTGACAGTAGATTGCAAAGAGTACGGCGAAAATTCACAGCAACTCCAACTTCTCCCCCTCGATGTCTTCCAACGTCCAGAAGAATCGTCAACCTGCAAAGGTCTGTCATTGATCTAGCGCAAGGAGGGATCTTTTGACAACCTAGCAAAAGATTGGAGACAAATGCCTGGCTTCAAGCGCGAGAAAGTTTGGGTGATTGAAAAACGGAGTCGAGCACTTCGTTCTTGACAGTTCATTGTAGAATCGTGGCCTTCCCGATAACGAATGGACTCGGAGGTTGTCATGAAGTCTCTGACAGTGTTACTTGTCACACTCATGTGTTCGTTGGCCGTGAATGCACAAAGCGGCAATCTGCAGTCTGATCTTGAGGCGCTGCACGCGAAGTGGTTTAAGGCTTATGACGCTGGTGACGGCGCAACGATGAACCAGATGGAATCCAGCAACCTGGTCCTGGTTATGCCTAATGGCCTAATCTGGGCCAAGAATGGACCAGGGGAGCAGTGGAAGGGCGTTGTTGGATTGCAACGGACTCTCAGCCATGTTGCGGTGCGAGAGTTCAGTGACATCGCTATTCTTACTGGCGTTTTGACGACGACGGGAGCAAAAGAGAAGGAATATAACGGCGATGAGGCAACGACCGTTGTATTCGTGCGCTCCGAGGGTGCGTGGAAAATATCGTCGGCGCAATGGACTTCAGTTTCGAGCAAGCAGTGATTGAGCCAAGAGGCTCGGGGCGACTAGTTCGGGTCATTGCTGTCTGTGTGGCAATCTCGTCTGCTGCACTTACACTGCACGCTGTCGAACGGTCCTTCGATTCGGCTTTGCCGAATCTTAGGATGGCATCCCGCGTTTGTGACCCCCTCGTGCGTGATCCCTAAATTGAATTTAGTCCTTCGGCATTAAGTGTGGGTCGCCTCCCTCGGGCTTGCCGTGGTCGAAGCGGAATCCCAGGCTCGAGTACCACTGGCGATAGTTCATCGCGGCCCCGTTCACAAAGGTGTAACCGGTTTGAATGTAGGAATGCTTTCCCAGGTTGACGTCCATCGAGAGAGCAGCAAACCTGGACTGTCCATTCGTGGTGAAGGGCGAGACCAGGTCCTGGCTGCCTAACTGAAGATTCCAGAACGCGTGATTCGTGAATTGTCGGGAAAGCGAGAGCAACCGGTACTCACCGCGGCCGAAGTTGCTGTCGAACTTCGAGTAGTGAAAGTCGGCGCGAAGGCCCGTGTGAAGGATCTCGCTCCACGAGAGGCCATACATCTGGTTCCAGGTTTCGTTCTCGTCGCCGGTTTTTTCGCTGCGTCCCAGAGTGGTGTAGAGCACGATGTGCCGGATGGGTTCGACGTGAACCCCGGCGCTGACTCCCTGGAACAGGAGCTTGTCCACCAAACCGGTGTCGACAAACTGAGTCGACGCGGTCGGAACATCGCGGAAGAAGTTGTGGTAGATGTCGAAATACAGCCGGTGGCTTGGCTGAATGTGAATCGTCAGATAGCTTCGGCTGATACCGGCTCCCGGCCGAATGCCGTTGGTTGTAACGCCACTCGGATTGTCGGCGATGAGCGAGTGATACACCGAGATTTTGTTTTTGTAAGAACCCTCATTTTCGAAGAACAGATATGGACGATCGGCCTTCCACTCATAGGTGCTAAGCGCTATCCCAGAGGTGCTGCTGAGGTGGAAAGAATCGTAACTTCCGAGCGTGAAGTTCACGAATGAGCCGGCAATCTGATGGTCAGGCGCGTAGTTCCATGAGGTGATGTCGGGAGTGCTGCCGGCGAAGATGCCGGTGGTTATATTTCCTCCGAACTTGCGGCCGAAATATCCGCCATCGATGGTGTCGAGGCTGACCGCCCAGGGGAGATAGAGCCGGCCGAAACCCGCGACCCACGGGGAGTCCGGATTGTCGTAGTAGAGCTGCATGGTGTAGGTCTTGTTGAGAGTTTCTTCGATGGTCTGCTCCTGGAATTGCGAATGGCGGTTGATGCGGCCGCGCCAATAGCCTTGCAGATTCCAGTGCGTGCCCAAGATGTTGGTCATGTCGCTCTGCAGAGAGACACCCATCTGCGTGCTTGCGCCCGGGGTCGATCCATTGCTGGTGATGCCGCTGTAGTCGAGGCCAACTCGTCCCTGAAGGCGGCTTCCGGACGAAGGCTCGGCTGAGGAGCGCCGATTGTGTTCGGACTCGACGGGCATGATTGTGCGGATAGGCATGCGGACGGAGGAGACAGTTCTGTTGGCGAGAGCGTTCTGTGCGGCCTCGGCATCCTGAGGAGTGAGCGCTGCCCAGTCGCCGCGTCTGACACTGCGGTTGGCCTCACGGACCTCCGCGACAGCAGATGTGGTTGCGACGGCAAGAATGCGAAGTTCCGCGACAAAGGGAGCGCGGGGATCGTTTGAGTGCGCGGTCAGATCGCGCACGATAAGGCGCATGCCAACCTGCAGGCCGGCGTTGGTGCCGCCATCAATGTAGACCGAGTCTGATGTGATCGCTTTGATCTTGAATGTGGTCCGGTGCGGAAGCACGGTGTGCGATTGTGAGGACGGAATCTCCGCGGGCGGAGCAATAGCAGATTCAGCGACAAGACTGCCGGGCGAGGCTTCGGCAATGATCGATGGAGCGCGTGGACGTTCGGGTGGGGCGGACGCTGCTGAGATGAGGGGCGCAGTCCCCGAGCCGGAGAGGATATTCAGCAGAACTTTCCGGCCACGGGCTTCCAAGTTGAACGGGCGGAGGGAATCGAGATCGACTACGACTCGAGTGATGGGAGGGGCAGAATGGTTGAGTCCGACGCGAACACGCTCGACGCCGTTTCTTCCGACGGGAATGTGTTGTTGCCGCCGCTGGCGAGGCGAGACGTTGGGGAAATCCGCGATGAGGCGATCTGGATTCTTGGCGAACGTAAGCGTCGGAGTGACGGAATCGGTAAGATCGACCTCGACCGTTATTTTGCCGGCGTCGGTGACGACACGAACGTTGTTGATTACTGCTTGAGGAGTGGAAGCTGCGTACGCCGCAACGGTAGCCGAGAGTAGTACGAGAACTAGAATGCGATTCATTGGGTCATCTCATGGTTCAAGGCAGAGTGACTTACTTTTTGGGACACTGCTGTTTCGGAGTTGCCGGACACTTCGCTGCGAACTTTCTCATTCGCGCGAAATGGGCAGACGACTCGGGTTTCGGATTACCTGATTTTTCTTTCGCCCCTTGCGGGGCTTGGTTCTGGGACGCGTGGTTTCCCACGGCTTGCGCCGTGGGCTGCATTCTTTCGCCGCTTCGCGGCTTGGATTGCGATCCTTGCAGGAAGCGGTTGTCGAAGCATCAAAACTCCAGCCGTGATGCCGGTACTTTCCAACAGCCTTCGATTCGACCAGCGGTGACTTGCGAATTGCGGACGCAGGATCATTTCTTGATCGCTCCGCGGCCGAGAACGGCGCCGTACCAGCTATCCATCGAGACATGGCACTGTTGACAGTTCGTGGAGAAGCCTGAGGCCACATGATTCGGAGCGCTGGTTTTGCGAAACGCAGTCATGTGGCAGCTCATGCATTCGGTGGAAAGACCGAAGCGGTTGAACTGTCCGACGGTGCCGACCTTATGGCAGGAGTAGCAGTCTACGGCGGCGTGTGCGCCGATCAGGGGAAAGCGGTCCTGATGTTCATTGATGTTGTGAATTGAGACCTGCCACCCGTTCGGGTTGTGGCAGAGTTCGCACTCCGCGCCGTTTTTGCGGCGATGCAGATCGGCATGACAATCTTGACATTTTTGCGGCGCATCGCTGAAAACGAGCGTTTCATGACAATCGGCACAATCTACCTCGGTGTGCCGGCCGCGTAGCGGAAATTTCGTCTGCGAGTGCTTGAACTCAAGCTTGGAACGAAGCGGTTTCCAGCTTTGTGTGGTGTGACAGTCCTGGCACTGAATTTTGAGTTTGCCGCCGTGCGGACTGCGCACAGTGTTATCGGGTGAGACGCGTTGACCAAACGCAAGACTCCCCAGAAAGAGAACGACGCAAAATAAAAAAAGGGCCCTTAATTCTGACAAAACTGTGATTCCCTAGGATGTATTGATTTAGACGAAACGCGCGGTGATGCTGGGACGACCTAAATACTCGACACGGAGATTGCATTTTGTGTTGCACATCATTTGCCAAAAGTTAAAGTGAGCGAATCTTCGAGGAATAGAAGTTTCTCGATTGTGACAACGCGAAATTGCTACACCGCAACGAAAAATAATTACGCGGAGTGGAGTGCGAGTGCAGGTGAGGCTCCAAGGGTTATCTGCAGTGCCCATCCGAATAAAAACTTTCGGACAACGAAAAGGTCGTAGAACTACTCGAACACGAGTGGTCGCGAGATGTGTGCAGCAGCAGATGTATTTCGCATTGCGTCAATACAAAGAGTGAGGTGCAAACGGCGGCTCGCGTCAAAAATACTTGACTAGTGCCGCATGGGAAGTGCATTCACGAGGCACTTCCGAGATCAGGCGAAATCCCGATGGAACTGGGCCTCGCCTGGGCATAAAATCCGAACAGTCCAATTACTACGGTTATCTGGCGAAACGGGCGAAAAGGTCACAAGATGCATCGAATCAGCTCCCTGATCAGGCTGATGGGTCGATTGCGACCATCGATGAAGAAGAGCCCCAAAATCGCCATCTTCGCCGTGCTGCTGGCGTCATTGCCGCTGACTGGCGTGTCTCGGCCGGCACAGGAAGGTGGAGGGCTCTGCTGTCTCTGCATGTGCCACTCGGTGGACGAAACGCAGTGTTCGCGCGACTGCATCCGGATGCAACACGGAACCAAGATCATCGAAGAGAAAGAGATGAATAGCTGCACGAAGACGTGCCTTAAGCATGGAGTCCGGCAGATCTTCTTCTCGGAAGATGGAACCCGGTTTGTGGTCACGCCCAGTTCGAAGCAATAAATTCCTAGCCCATCTGAAATCGGTCACCGCGCCCGTCCGCGGATTGTCGTGCGCCCGGTTAGGGCGAATGCTTGGCGAAAACTGGGCTTCGGACTAGAATAACCGGATGCAGTCGGTTCCTTCCTCACTGGCCTGGGCCCATCCATTAGTGGCGGAGTGGTTTGTCTCGCGGTTCGGCACTCCGACAGAACCGCAGGAGCAAGGATGGCCGCACATTCTTGCCGGCCGCACCACACTCATCTCTGCGCCAACAGGTTCCGGAAAAACTCTCGCTGCGTTTCTGGCATGCATCGATCGACTGGTGCGCAAGGCACTCGCGGGGCATTTATCGGACCGGACTGAGGTTCTCTACGTTTCTCCTCTGAAAGCGTTGGGGAACGACATCCAGAAAAATCTTGAAATTCCGCTCGGGGAGATTCTCGCGCTGGCCGGAGAGCGTGGGTTGCTGATGCCCGAGATTCGCACGGCAGTGCGCACCGGCGACACCTTGATGCCCGAGCGTCGAGCCATGCTGAAGCGGCCTCCGCACATTCTAGTGACGACACCGGAGTCGCTGTACATACTGCTCACATCGGAGCGGAGCCGGGCTGTGCTGCGGGATGTGGAGACGGTAATTGTCGATGAGATTCATGCGGTGGCGGATGACAAGCGGGGAGCGCACCTGGCGTTGTCGCTGGAGAGGCTGGAGGCGCTGACATATCGGCGTCCGGTGCGGATTGGGTTGTCAGCGACGCAGAAGCCGATTGAGGAAGTGGCGCATTTCTTGACGGGGAGCGGGCGACCGAACCCGATTGTGGTCGATGTAGGGCACAAGCGGAAACTCGATCTGGGAATCGAAGTGCCTCCCATGCCGCTGGGGCCGGTAGCGTCGAATGAAATGTGGGACACCATCTACGACCGGTTGGTCCAGTTGGTGGGACAGCATCGGTCAACGCTGGTGTTTGTGAACACGCGGAGGATGGCAGAACGCATTGCACATCAGTTGGGCGGGCGGATGGGGGAAGAGAACGTCGCGGCGCATCACGGGAGCTTGTCGCGCAAATTGAGACTGGCGGCGGAAAGAAAGCTGAAAGAAGGACAAGTTCGGGTGCTGGTCGCGACGGCCTCGTTGGAACTGGGAATTGATATCGGCTTTGTGGACCTGGTGGTGCAGATCAATTCTCCACGGGCGATTGCGGTGGCGTTGCAACGTGTGGGCAGGTCGGGACACTGGCGTGGGGCAGTGCCGAAGGGGAGACTTATCGCGACGACTCGCGATGATTTGATGGAATGCGCGGCGCTGGTGCGGGCAATCAAGCTGGGTGATCTGGATCGGTTGATGATTCCAGAGTCGCCGCTGGATGTACTGGCGCAGCAGATCGTGGCGGCGTGCGCGGCGGAGGGACCGGCGCCCCCGCGTCGCAAGCGACTGCGAGAAGTGGGGGAAACGTCGGCAGAGGAGTCGGTGCGGGCGGGTGTTTCCGTGGTTTCGCCTTCAAAATCCCCACTTCTGGCAAAACCGGCCAGAAGTGGGCCACCCTTGACTCAATCCGCGTCGGTCATTGCGGCAGAGGACGGTTCGAGTGGTGGGTCCGAGATCCCGGCTAGTTTGGCGGAAGCCGCAGATGGACCTGGGGGGTGGGATGAGGACGAGTTGTTAGCGCTGGTGCGGCGTGCTTATCCTTACCGGAATCTTCAGCGTGAGACGTTCGATTCGATTCTCGAGATGTTGTCGGAGGGGATTGCGGCGCGGCGCGGGCGATATGGGGCTTACATTCATCGGGATCGAGTGAATAAAAAGTTGCGCGCGCGTCGCGGGGCGCGCCTGGCGGCGATTACCAGCGGAGGAGCGATCCCGGACAATTCTCTTTATACCGTCGTTGCAGAGCCAGACGGCGCGGTCGTGGGGACTGTCGACGAGGATTTCGCTGTCGAGAGCAATCGTGGCGACATCATGTTGCTGGGGAATTCGTCGTGGATCATCCATCGAATTGAGACGAATAACGGTCGGATGCTGGTGCATGATGCGCATGGCGCGCCGCCGAGTGTGCCGTTCTGGCGAGGGGAGGCTCCGGCGAGGACTCAGGAATTGTCGGAGCATGTAGGAGAGTTGCGGCAGAAGGTCAGCGACCTGCTGCCGCGGACTTCGCCGGTGGGATTTTCGGCGACGCAGCCTGAGGTTGCGGCTTGTGTTTCGTGGTTGGAGGAAGAGTGCGGTCTCGACGATTCCGGAGCGGAGCAGGCGATCCAATACATCCTTGAAGGACGAGTCGTGTTGGGCACAGTGCCGACGCAGACAACCGTCATTGCAGAACGCTTCTTTGACGAGGGTGGCGGGATGCAGTTGGTGATCCATGCGCCGTTTGGCGGGAGGATCAACAAGGCGTGGGGATTGTCGCTGCGGAAGAGATTTTGCCGGGGGTTCAATTTCGAGTTGCAAGCTGCGGCCACCGACAACGGACTGAACATCGCGTTGGCGGAGCAACACAGTTTCCCTCTGGGAGACGTATTTCATTTTCTGAATGCCGAGACGGTGCAGCCGATCCTGGAACAGGCGGCGCTGGATTCTCCGATATTTGGAACGCGGTGGCGATGGGATGCGAACCGGGCGCTGGCATTGTTGCGCTTTCAGAATGGCAAGAAAGTTCCGGCTCAGATCCAGCGGATTCGGTCTGACGATCTGTTGGCATCAGTGTTTCCCGACGCCGCCGCTTGCTTCGAGAACATTGAGGGTGAGCGGAAAATCCCCGATCATCCGCTGGTCGGCGAGGTCATGAAAGATGTGCTGACGGAAGCGATGGATGTTGAGGGCCTGAAGCGTGTATTGCGCGGGATGGCCTCAGGCGAGATTCGGGTACTGGCGGTGGACACACCTGTGCCGTCGCAATTTTCGCATGAGATTTTGAATGCGAATCCGTATGCCTATCTCGATGATGCGCCGCTGGAAGAGCGGAGGGCACGGGCGGTCGAGATGCGGCGAGTGCTGCCGGAGTCGGTCCTTCAAGAGGTGGGCGGTCTGGATCCAGGGGCGATTGCGCAGGTGCGGAGTGAAGCGTGGCCGGATGTGCGGGATGCGGACGAGTTGCACGATGTGCTGCATACGCTGGTGGCGATGCCGGAAGAAGCTATCGCATCATCAGTAAGAATCCCCACCCTAAACTCGCCAAACAGCGGCGCGTTTAGGATGGGGCACCCGACCTCTTTTAGCACTGCGAGTTGGAATGGCTATTTCGAGCAACTTTTGAAACAGGGCCGAGCTGCTGTGGCAGTCGGGGTTGATGGACTCCGGAGGTACTGGGTGTCGGCCGAGCGGGCTCGGTCGTTTCAGAGTCTTTTTCCCGCGGCTCAGTTTGGGCAGAGTCTTGCTGAGGTTGAAAAGGGCGAGGTATTGCGGGACCAGGCTTTGCTTTCCTTGGTGATGGGATGGATGTCGGCGATTGGGCCTACTACTGCTTCGCAACTTGGGGGTGTGCTCGGACTTCCGGCCTCGGATATCGAGAAGGGATTGCTGCGTATGGAGGCGGCCGGGACTGTTCTGCGTGGGAAGTTTACTTCGCTGCCTCCGGCAGCGGGACAGCCGATGGCGGCTGTCCCCACATGGTCTTCATCCCCTTCTTCCTCTTCGATTCAAGAATCTGAGATTGAGTGGTGCGAGCGGCGGCTTCTGGCACGGATTCATCGGCTTACTGTGGGAATGCTGCGGAAGCAGATTGAGCCGGTTACGGCTGCGCAATTCATGCGGTGGCTGCTGCGATGGCAGCATGTGGCCCCGGGGGCCCAGTCGGCTGGCGAGCGCGGCACACTCGAGGTGTTGCAGCAGTTGCAGGGATTCGAAGTGCCGGCGAATGCCTGGGAGCGGCAGGTATTGTCGCGGCGGGTTGCGGATTACGATCCGAAATGGCTGGATCAACTTTGCCTGACGGGAGCTGTGGGGTGGGGAAGGTTGTCGCCGCATCCGGCCACTCTGGAGTCTTCAGCTACGCCGGATGGATCTACGGCTAGACTGCGAAGGGTGATTCCTACCAGCGTGGCTCCGATTACTTTCTTTGTGCGCGAGGAAGCTGATTGGATGGGACTTACGCAAAATCCCCACTTCTGGCAAAACCGGCCAGAAGAGGGGCACCCTTCTGAGCACACCTCTGAGCACCCTTCTAGCGGGCTTAGTCATGGGGCACAACTGGTGCTTGAGTTTTTGAAACTGCGCGGGGCTTCTTTCTTTGCGGACATCGTGCGTGGGACAGGGAAATTGAAGTCGGAGATCGAGACCGCGTTGTGGGAGCTGGTCGCGGCCGGAGTTGTGACGGCCGATGGATTCGACAATCTGCGATCACTGATCGATCCGAAACGGCGCGCCGGGCAGGGAAGCGGGCGCAGCTTGCGTCCGCGGCATAGCGCAGGCCGGTGGGCGTTGCTGCATGCGGATGCGGCGGTGGAACGTCCGCGGGCGGTAGAGGCGGCGTGCTGGATGCTGCTCAAGCGTTATGGGATTGTGATTCGGGATTTGCTGGCTCGCGAATCGAATCTGCCCACATGGCGCGAGTTGTTGATGGCATTCCGGCGGCTAGAGGACCGTGGTGAAATCCGCGGCGGCAGGTTCGTAGACGGATTCCTTGGGGAGCAGTTCGCGTTGCCGGTCGCGGTGGAGTCGGTTCGAGCGATGCGTAGTCTGCCCTTGAGCGGGGAGACGGTTACGTTGTCGGCGGCGGATCCGCTGAATCTGATAGGAATTCTTGTGCCGGGGGAGAGAGTGCCCGCAATTTCAGGTAGAACGGTGAGTTATCGCGATGGCGTGGCTGTGCAGGTTGAGGCCGCTCCACCAGCGAGCGAGGCGGTAGCAGGATAGAGGCTCAGGACGAAGGGCGCACAACGGGATGAAGCTTGATTGCTCCGGAAGACTCAAAGAGCCAGAGGCTCGATGAGGGGGTCCCCCGAACCTCTGGCTTGGCGATCCCGGCTAGAACTGCACGAAAGCGCTTCCCCCATCGCTTTTGCCGAGCATCCGCAATCAACGAAGTTGCAATCCACATACCAATGGCCAAGATGTGCGACAATTCTCTCTGCAGCGCTCCAAATCCCCGGGAGTTAATCATTTACGAGTGTAAGAATCTGGATGCTGGGCCAGGCGAGTGGCCCGGAGGCTATCCGATCGGATAGACGGACTAGCTGTTCGGATATTGGAAAGCGCTGATCCGCGGGACTGCATACCCAGCCAGCCTGTGATAGAACCTCTGCACGCGTTTGGGAGACCTGATTGCGTCCTAGATTACTGGTGATATCGGGCCCTTCGAAAGACCAGATGATTCCGCTTCCCGAGGGGGAGGCCACGGTTGGCCGCGATCCGGCGAATGCAGTGGCGGTGATCGATCCCTCCGTATCCCGAAAACATTGCTTGTTGCGTCGAGAAGATGGCCGATTCCAGATCAAAGACCTGGACAGCCGCAACGGCACGCTCGTCAACGGAATTGCGGTGAAGGAGCAATGGCTCCGGCATGGAGATGAAATCGGGACGGGCGATTCGATCTTCCTATTTCTTGTCGACGAAGACCGGCCGATCTCAAAGAGTCGAGTGGAACTGGACGACCACCAGCCGCAACCGATGGCGGAAACCAGACTGATTCATCCGCGGGAGGCTGTGTATCTGCAACCGGACCGGTTGTTGAAGGAACTGCCCGCGTCGTCGCAGGTGGCGCGGAATCTGAACGCGTTGCTGAAGATCAGCCGGGTGGTGCACGCGATCCGCGATCTGGAAGAGTTGCAGGCGCAGCTGCTGGACTTGATCTTTGAAGTGGTGCCGGCGGGGCGCGGTGCGATTCTGCTTTCGGAGGGGCCGGGCCAGGACTTCAATTGTCTGTATGCGCGTACCAGAGAGGCTGGACAGCAGCAACTGGTGCGTGTGAGCCGAACCATCGCGCAGAAGGTGATGAAGGACAACGTCGCGATTTTGGGGGTAGATGTCCCGTCGAGCGGGAACTTGCGCGACGTGGAGAGCCTGGTCGCCTCCGATGTGCGTTCTCTCCTTTGCGTGCCGCTCAGCGTGTTCCAGAGGATGATCGGGTGTATTTATCTCGACAGTACGAATGTGGTGAACCGGTTCCATGAAGATCACCTTCAACTGATGGCCGGTGTGGCAGGGATTTCGGCTGTAGCGCTGGACAATGCTCGTCGCCTGCAATGGCTGGAGCAGGAAAATCAGCGGCTGATGACGGAGATCCGACACGATGACAGCCTGGTAGGTGAAGGCGCCAAGATGAAAGAAGTATTTCAATTTCTTGCGCGTGTGGCGCCGACGGATTCCACGGTGCTGATCGAGGGAGAGAGCGGGACGGGCAAGGAACTCGTGGCGAAGGCGCTGCATCGTAAAAGTCCGCGCGCAAGCAAGCCGTTTGTGGCCATCAACTGTGCCGCGATTCCCGAGACGTTGCTGGAGAGCGATTTGTTTGGGCACGAGCGTGGCGCGTTCACAGGTGCGGCCGCGCAGAAGAAGGGAAGGCTGGAGGTCGCGGATGGAGGCGTCGTATTTCTCGATGAGATCGGGGAACTGGCGCCGGCGCTGCAGGTGAAGCTTCTGCGAGTGCTGCAAGAGAGGGAGTTCGAACGCGTAGGGGGAACGCATCCGATCAAGATCAATATCCGCCTGATTGCCGCAACGAATCGTGATCTTCAGGAGGCGGTTCGCAAAGGAGAATTTCGGCAGGATCTTTATTACCGGCTGGCAGTGGTGAAACTGACTATGCCTGCGCTTCGTGACCGGCGAGAAGACATCCCAATGCTGACGCGGCATTTCGTTCAGAAATATGCGACGCGCTGCCGGACGAAGGTAAAGCCGATTTCGCGGGAAGCGATGGCGGCGTTGGCGAGCTATGAGTGGCCGGGGAATGTGCGCGAACTGGAGAATGCCGTGGAACGGGCGCTGGTGATGAGTTCGGCGGATTCAGTCTTGTTGGAAGATTTGCCAGAGTCGCTGCTGGAGCAGAGCCCTCACGAGGACGTTACGGAGGGAAAGTATCACGCTGGTGTGAAGGAATTGAAAAAGCGGCTGATTTTGGATGCAGTGGAACAGACGGGCGGGAATTATGTGGACGCCGCCGCGATATTGGGAGTGCATCCGAATTATTTGCATCGGTTGATACGGAATTTGCAGTTGAAGGATGAGATTCATCAGGTTCTGCGGGGACGGGGGAAGGTGGGTGGAGTGGCGTAGAGTGGAGGTGACCTGTCGTCCCTATCAGCGGTTTCTTTCGCCCCTACGGGGCTCCGTCGTCTGCGGCTTTCCACCCACGGCTTGCGCCGTGGGCTGTATTCTTCCGCCGCTTCGCGGCTGGCTTATGGGAATGCATGGTCCGATCGCTGCAGTAACGTCCATGCGATTCCGGTTACAAATCCTCAAGAAAGTTGAAATCACGATTCGCTAGGGCAACTGTAGTTGCAGGAGGCGGGCGGGATCCAGGTAGGTCGCTTGCCAGCGAACCGCGACGTGAAGATGGGGGCCGGTGGCTCGGCCGGTTCCTCCGCTGAGGCCGATTTCCTGGCCACGCTTAACCGGGTCGCCTTCCTTCACTTTGAGTTCTGAAAGATGAAAGTAGAGAGTGAGAAGTCCTTGACCGTGGTCGATCACAACGCAATTCCCCTCGAAATATAGAAAACGCGCCAGCAGCACGGTGCCCTCGTTCATAGCAGCGACCGGCGTTCCGGTGGGAACGCGGTAGTCGAGACCTTGATGTTCTCGTTGCGCCACACCGTTGAAGATGCGTCGGGAACCGTAGACGTCGGATGTAGTTGCGTTGACTGGAGCGGCGAAATTCCCGTTCCATTCGCGGTCTGGGGTGACGCGTCCCAGGTAGTCCTGCTTTACTTTCACCGACTCGGCAATCTGGGTCTGCTGCTCAGGATTTGGCTCGGTGAATTTCTTCTCGACTGCGAGTTCGACTTTGATTTCGGGGTAGTGCGCGTCAGCGACTTTGAAGGTGCGGCTGAATTTCAGAGGAGCTTTTGTGGTGGTCGTCTCGCCGGTGAGTTCGAGCGTGTATACGCCGGGTTTGGTGTCGAAGTTGACGCCAGCTAATGCGAACCAGACTTTCGTCGTCTTGTTGTAGCTGAAGGTGAATTTGTGATTGAGCCACGTGCCGGTGAGTGAGTCAAGTTTCGCTGGAGGCTTTACCTGGAACAGGACTGGAGCGCCGTTCAGGAGACGGACTGGTTGTGATTGGACGGTCCAGGGGAGAGCATGAGAGGGCAGGGAAGCTGAAAGAATAATAATCGCAGCCCATAGAATCGAGGTCCGTGGTCGGAGTGCGCTCCCCTGCGCTGCGCTACGGGTTCGCTGGACAGCCGAAGGCGGCTGTCCCCACATGCCTTTAATGATTCTGAAGAAGGGCTGCACTTCATCAGCCTAGCATTTAGTCACGGGTGGCTGGTTATAATCCGGGGCATGCGAATCCGGATGCTTACGGCTTGGATTCTGTGCGCGTTGGTGATGGCGCGAGCGGCGAAAAAGCCGCTTCATGCGGACCGGGTTGTGGTGCTGAAGAAGGAGCGGACTCTACAGCTGCTAAGCGAAGGCAAAGTCATCAGAACTTATAAGGTTGCACTGGGCGGCGATCCGGTGGGGCCAAAGGCCCGGCGGGGAGATCATAAGACTCCGGAGGGAGAGTACGTTCTGGATTCGCGAAACTCGAAAAGCCAGTTTCATCGATCAATTCATATTTCGTATCCAAACGCACGCGATCGTGCCCAGGCGCGGCGGTCGGGAGTTTCGCCGGGTGGCGACGTTTTCATCCACGGATTGCCGAATGGGTACGGATGGGTCGGGGCATCGCATCGCGCGAGGGATTGGAACGATGGCTGTGTCGCCGTCACGAATGAAGAGATCGAGGAAATCTGGAATGCGGTTGCTGATGGCACACCGATCGAGATTCGTCCGTGAGGAATTTGTCGCGGCGCCGCGGTCACGCGTGTAACATTCCAATCATTCTCTAGCCTCATGCAAACAACCAACAGCAAAGTAGCCGCGGGATCGGCAGTTTCGACTCTGGGGTCGGGAACCAGCAAGCCGGAATTGGTTCGCGGGCTGAATGTGTGGCACGCGACGTCGATTGTGGCGGGGACCATCATTGGCAGCGGAATCTTTCTGGTTCCGGCGGAGATGATGCAGGCAGTGGGTTCGGCGGGGTTGGTGTACCTGGCGTGGATTGTGGGGGGATTTCTTTCATTCTTCGGGGCGCTCACTTATGCCGAACTGGGATCGGTGCGGCCGTATGCTGGCGGCGAATATGTGTATGTCCGCGACGCTTATGGATCGTTGCCCGCGTTCCTATATGGATGGACGTGGTTCCTGGTGGCGAAGCCGGCTTCGATTGCGACCGTGACTGCGGGGATCGTGCGCGTGCTCGGGACATTTCCGGCGTTTAGTTTTTTGCCACAAACGCTGGTGGCATTGCACTTCACATCGAACCGTGTGCTGACCGTTAATTTCGGGCATCTTGTCGCCATCGCTGCTGCTGCTTTCATCACGGGCTTGAACTACGTCGGAGTGCGGAAGGCGGGGAATTTTCAGGTTGTGTTCACCGTGCTCAAGGTGGCGATGATTGTTGGCATCGCATTCATCGCCTTCACAGCCCCATCCGGGTCGTGGAGTAATTTCAGAACAAGTTTTCCTGGCGCCACAGGCGGCATGGAGGGTTTCGCCGTCGCCCTGGTTGCGGCGTTATGGGCGTATGACGGGTGGAACGACCTGAATATGGTGAGCGAGGAGATTGAGAATCCGGAGAGATCGATTCCGATTGCACTCATCGCCGGAGTTGCCCTAGTGGCCGTCTTATATATGGGGCTGAATGCCGGGATTCAGCGGGCGCTTCCGGCTACAGCGATCGCGAACGCAGCGGTGCCGGCGGCGGCGGCGAGTGAAGCGGCCTTGGGACGACTCGGAATTTCGCTGGTTTCTGTTGGAATGATGGTCTCAATGCTGGCCGGTTTGAACGGAACCGTAATGAGCGGCGGGCGCGTGCCGTTTGCGGTGGCGCGCGACGGATATTTTTTCAAAGCTCTGGGGGAAGTTCATCCGAAATTTCACACGCCTGCGCTGGCGCTCGTCATTCAATGTTTGGTGGCTGTTGTTCTGATTGTGGTGGGCGGGGCGTTCAAGGAACTGTTCTCGCTTGCGATTTTTGCCGAATGGTTGTTCTACATGGTCGCGGCCAGTACGATCTTCGTTTTTCGCGTTCGAGAGCCAGATGCTCCAAGGCCCTATCGCACTGCAGGCTATCCGCTTGTTCCGGCGCTATTTATCGGTACGGCAGCAGTGCTGCTCTGCTACACATTCTGGAGTAATTTGCGCAATTCAATCGGGGGAGTCGTCGTCATACTCCTCGGGATACCGGTGTACATGTGGTTCGCACGGAAGCGATTGCGCGCTGATCGGTGAAAAACCCCGTCCGGTTTCCCGGACGGGTTTCGTTTTCTACTCGACAATCAGCGGGCGCATCATGTCGTGTTCTTCGTGCTCAAGAATGTGGCAGTGCCAGACGTATTCCTTTCCGCCAGTTCTTGGACTGACGGCGTTGCGCATGGCAGCTGTCGGCAGGTTCGGCAGGTTGAATTGCATGATGATGGTTGCGGTTTCACCGGGATTCACTCGAACCGTATCTTTCCATCCAAGTTCGTTCGGATCAGGCGGCATCGGCGGGCCGCTATAGCTCCAGTTATTCGGGTCGCCGGTGAACGGCTGGCGTTGAATGAGTTGAACGTTCACCAGGTGGAAGTGGATGGGGTGAGTATCGCCCGTGAGGTTCATGATTTCCCACACTTCGACTGAGCCTGCCTTGGGATTCTCTGTGCAGGGAGCCAGGTACGGCTGGCCCCACGTTGGCAGTCCCTGATTATTCAGGCCGTTTTGTTGGGTTGTACCCATGGTCTGAATCAGACGTCCGAATTCGTCGAAGTCCTCATTCAGAGTCAGAACGCGGGTGGGCGCTCCCGTAAACGGAAATGCCGGGACCGATGGATCGCCATTGTTGAACAAGAGTGCTGGCTGATTCCCAACGAGGAAGTTCGTTTGGAGTTGCACGTTCATCTGGGCGAGCCAGGACGGAGTCGAGATGGCGTCTCCGTTTCCGGCAGTGACGGTGATCTTCAGCAGCGTACGGGTGTTCGGTCCATGGCCTAGCGTTGTTGTTGGCGCTCCGCCGATCGCCGTCTGGTCGGGACATCCGGCGAAGTAGTCGTTACGCGAATCTCCACCGGGGAAGGGAGCTGGAGCGTCGTTGTAGAGAATGAAGCTGGAACCCGCGGGAACGCCATTGAAATCGATAACAACATCGGCTCGCTCGGCGGGAGCAAGCAGCAGGTTAAACGGGCCGTCCGCGTTGGCGGTCGTCTCGTCCTCTGGATTGACGAGCGGGATCGGAGTCTTATTGTTATGAATGGCTACCGCCGGGAGGAATCCGCCTTCGGTTCCCACCTGATAGATAACCGGCCCCGGCGTGCCTACGCGAGCTTCGCCCGCATTGGAAGCATCCTCGGCATAAAGGTTCAGATGATAGAAGCGGGCTTGTGACCCGTTGAGCAGGCGGAACCGCATACGCTTTGGCGGCACGCTAACCTTGGGATATAAGCCGCCGTTAATCACAATTGTGTCGAAGAATGCTTCCGGTATCGAGCTCACCGCTGGAAGCGGTTTCGTTCCTTGCGAGGGAGGATCGACGGTTGGTGCCCAATCCCAACGACCCTTAGGGTTCGGGCCGCTGCGGAAATCGTTCACTTCATATTGCTGCGGATACCAGAGGTTCCCGGGATCTCCCCAGCGCCAGGTTGGATCCTGGCGGAGAATGTTCCTGGGAACGAATCCTTTGTCCTGTATGACTAGAGGAATTCCCACAAGGTCCGGTAGCAAACCTGAACTTACCAAGCTCGTTTCAAAATCGTCGACGATGATGTATGCCGAGGCGATACCGGCATAAGCGTTCAGGCGCGTGATGCCGATGGCGTGATCGTGATACCACACGAAGCGAGAGCTTTGATCGTTGGGATAGTAGTAGCTTGCGGTGCCGGGCAGAACCGGGAAGCCGGGGACATTCATGAAACTGGAGCCGTGCTTGCCGAGTGGAGTGAACCACTGGAATGGCGTGCCATCACTGAACCATGGAGTTGCACCGCCGTGCAGGTGAGTAGCGATGCGGTTTGTAGGAAGATCGCCCACCATGAGTCCGTTGGGCCCTGCCATGATTGTTGGGTCGACCGGCAGGATGTGCCGCTCGGGCATGAGATTGGTAACAGTCAAAAGCACTGGTGTTCCGCGCGTGGCGACGATGGCTCCGCCGAGATATTTCTGATCGAACGTGAACAGGTCTGTATATCCGAAAAAGTTCGTTTTTCCCGGCAGATCGGGGTGCATCTGTTCGCTGAATTGACTGACCGCCACGTTGTAGAGGTCGGTCGTTTTCCCGGCGAACTTTATCGAGTGTTTTGTGGCCAGCGGAATGTACTGGCCGATCTCGTTCTTGGCCGAAGGTCCCAATCCGGGGACGGATGTTACGAACTTGCGGAGACTGGTAGGACTCTGGGCAAAGGCCCATGCACGCCCTTTGCTGAGGGCTGGGTAAACAGCCATTCCCGCGCCGGCCAGAGCGGCCTTCTTCAGAAAGTCACGTCGATTATTGGACATATATCTTCTCCAAGCGGACCGAGTTGCGCACACAGATCTCCCGTTCTCTTCGCAGACGAGACTGCGCGAGCAAGGGGAAATTGCAATCAGAATTACGCAGCGAGGAGTGCTTGACGAAGTGGCACTCTGTGCTGCCGAAACATCTCTAACCCATCGAATTGCGTGCGGCGGCTCCGCATTGCGCAGAATCGTGTTCCGTTGTTTTTCGATGCGGCTAGAGACACATATACATCGACTCCTCACTTAAAACGCAGGGGGAAAAACGGGCCTGAACCGCCTCGCACCGCGGCAGCAGATTGGCCTGGGGGACTGCTGCAGTGCTTGAGTGCTTGTACAGGAAAACGAAGGATTCGAGCCGTGACCGTCGCCACGGAGGCAAGTGATGACAGTCACACTTGTTGGCGGAGTCTTTGCAATCGCTTAGCGTGCTGGCGTATGGAACCGCATGTCGGCCGTCCGGGCCAATGTTAAATCCGGTTAAGAATCAGGCAACTTACAATGGTGGTCCAGTTGTCATTCGGCGTCTCCACATGCAGTGGGTTCACGCTGGATGAAGGAAGACGAGCAAAAACCGACTATGCGTAAGAAATGGTCTACGAAGCTGATTCACTCGGACGCGAAGGTTCCAGAGGGTTTTCGATCGCTGTCGACACCCGTATATAGAGGGTCCACTGTTCTTTTCCCCAGTGCGGCTGCGGTGCGCGATGAATGGGACCAGTACGAGATTGGGTATGCGTATGGTTTGTATGGCACTCCCACTGTGCTGGAACTAGCGGCGCGCATCTGCGAACTGGAGAACGGCTATCGCACGCTGTTAATGCCCGGCGGACAGTGCGCAATTTCGTTTATCAACTTCGCGTTACTGAAAGCGGGCGATCACATCCTGGTGCCTCACAGCATCTACGCTCCGAACCGCCTGTTTGCAAGCAGAGTCTTGCGGCGGTTCGGAGTGGAGGTGACTTTTTATGATCCGAATCTCGGTGCGCGAATCGAGGCCTTGCTGCAGCCGAATACGCGTCTGGTCTGGACCGAGAGCCCTGGATCAGTAACCATGGAGGTGCAGGATATTCCTGCAATTTGCGAAGTGGCCCATCGCGCCGGAGTATTGGTCGTACTCGACAATACCTGGTCCGCGGGAGTGCTCTTCGATGCTTTCGCGCGTGGAGTGGACATTACCATGCAGGCGCTCACCAAGTATGTGGGCGGGCACAGTGATCTGTTGCTGGGATCGGTGACGGCACGCGATAAGGAGATGTTCGATCGCCTTGGTTCTGCTCAGCAGCTCATTGGAACCGCGGTGTCACCCGATGACGCGAGTCTCGCGCTTCGCGGAATGAAGACGATGGCCGTCAGGCTGCGTGCGATTGGTGCCGCGGCATTGGATCTTGCGCAATGGCTGGCGAAGCGTCCAGAGGTCGAACTGGTGCTGCATCCGGCGCTTGCTTCGTGCCCTGGGCATGAATTCTGGAAGCGGGATTTTACTGGCGCGGCAGGAGTGTTCTCGATTGTATTTCGGCCAGAGGTCTCAAAAGAAAAGGTCCTCGGGTTCGTGGATGCGCTGGAGCTTTTCGAGATCGGCTATAGCTGGGCCGGTGTGACCAGTCTTGCCGTGGCGTATGACTTTCATGGAAACAAGAATCGTCCCGTTTACGGGCACAGGATCGTGCGGCTAAACATTGGGCTCGAGGATGTGGGGGATCTGCGGGAGGATCTCGCTCGGGCATTGGACGGAATGCACACGTAGCATGCAAGGAAGGCAGGTCCACATCTCGGTCAATCTCAGCGAGTCGATTTGATCGAACTGTTCGTGATTTCAGCCGAAATGCTGCGGCCCGTTGAGTTGGAATGCTTATCCGCTTGTACTCGTCTCGGCGTCAACTTTGGAGGCCGTTCGCCGTGGCGGATCGCGTTGTGAACGGGTGCATAGGTGAGTTCGATGCTCGCTTCCGCCGAGCGCAGCATGAGTCCACCTCGGCTCATGTCACCGCGACCGACGAACTCAATCGGAAAAAGCAATTGCTCGCGAAAGATGGCCAGCAATGGCTCAACATATTTCGAGGTGGCAATACTGCCCAGGAGAACGACTTCACAAGAATCTCCGAGCCTTTCACGAAGCGCGCGGCAATCGCGATCGAGAGCAGCGCGATAACGCTCGTCGGCTGCATCGATGTCGGTTGTAGCCCAACCGCGCAGCTGGTCGATACTGACGACCTCATCTGGCGAGACTAACCCCGTTGACGTTGTAATGATTAATGAGCCCGACACATTGGCTGGGGGCGCTGCGAAAGCCCGCGCATAGGCGAGCTTGCCACGAAAGTAGAGCCCGCTGATAAATGTGAACAACTCCCCCAGGGGCGCACCCTCGCGCCGGAATCTTTGTGCGAGCTCGGAGGCAGCATTTTCCTTCAGAACGTATCCTGCACGAATGCCGGCGAGATTCGCTGGTGAGAGCAGGAAGATCCGGTGTTTGCAGTTCATGGAATGAATCTCAGGGCCGGCTGAGTCTGAGAGGTCGGACATATCAAAAAGATTTGGTGGACCTGGTCGGGATCGAACCGACGACCTCTTCCATGCCATGGAAGCGCGCTCCCAGCTGCGCCACAGGCCCACTTGAAGGGACACTACTTTCTGATGCGGGGTGACCTTAGTTATTCTCGCCGACTGAGGGGAGATAGTCAACGCACTCACGGTGTCGGGATGCCTTCCAGTGGCTTCCGTTGGGTTCAGTGGGGCGTGAGATCCTTCGCTCCGCCTGAAAACCGGCTCCGCTCAGGATGACGCCGGCAGTGATTCGGAAATATCTGCACGAGTCAAATTTCTTCCATTTCTTCCACAGGGGTTTTCTGCCATAATTGATTGTGCACGCCACCTGCACAAATTTCCAAAGACAATTTAAAGCGAGGAAGAGATGCCAGCGAAGTACATCTTTGTGACTGGGGGAGTTGTGTCTTCACTCGGCAAGGGACTTGCCGCGGCTTCAATCGGCTGCCTGCTGGAGAGCCGCGGGATCAAGGTCAACATCATGAAGTTCGATCCGTATCTGAACGTGGATCCGGGGACGATGTCGCCGTTTCAGCATGGCGAAGTCTTCGTTACGGACGATGGAGCGGAGACGGATCTGGATCTAGGGCACTACGAACGCTTTACACACGCCAGGCTTTCTCGCGATAACAACTGGACGACGGGCCGTCTCTACGAGCAGATCATCGCCAAGGAGCGCCGGGGAGACTATCTGGGGAAGACGGTGCAGGTGATTCCGCACGTCACGAACGAAATCAAAGCGGCGATGAAGAAGGTAGCACAGGATACCGATGTCGCGATCGTGGAAATTGGCGGGACAGTCGGCGATATCGAGTCGCTGCCGTTCATGGAAGCGATCCGGCAGATGCGGCAAGAACTCGGACGCGAGCACACGTTGTTTGTACATGTCACGCTGGTGCCGTTTATCGCCGCGGCGCAGGAGTTGAAGACCAAGCCGACTCAGCATTCGGTAAAGGAGTTGTTGAGCATCGGAATCCAGCCGGACATTTTGCTTTGTCGGACGGACCGTTTCCTCGCGAAAGAGATGAAGTCGAAAATCGCGCTCTTCTGCAACGTGCCGGAGGAGGCCGTGATTACGGCCAAGGATGTGGCGTCGGTCTACGAAGTGCCGCTGGTATTTGCGAATGAGAATGTCGATACGTTGGTGTTGAAGCACCTGCACATGGAAGCGAAAGATCGTGATCTTTCAAAGTGGGAGGACATTGTTCATCGCGTTTACAACCCGAAAGATACGGTCACGATCGGGATTGTGGGGAAGTATGTCGAGTACGAGGACTCTTACAAATCGCTGAAGGAAGCGCTGGTTCACGGCTCTTTGGCACACAACCTGAAGCTGCAACTGAACTGGATTGAGGCCGAGGGGCTTGAGACCGGGGACAAGAGCTACGAGGCACAACTGGAAGGGTACGATGGAATCCTGGTGCCCGGAGGGTTCGGCAAGCGAGGGATCGAGGGGATGTTGACGGCGATCCGGTATGCGCGCGAGAAGAAGGTTCCGTACTTCGGAATTTGCCTGGGAATGCAGACGGCTTGCATCGAGTTTGCGCGAAATGTGGTGGGATTGGAAGATGCGAATTCGAGCGAGTTTGATCCCGCTACGCCGCATCGCGTGATTTACAAGTTGCGCGAGCTGCGCGGAGTGGAAGAACTTGGCGGAACCATGCGGTTGGGGGCATGGACGTGCAAGATCGAGCCTAATACTCTGGCTGCGAAGATTTACGGTGCCCTCGAGATCAGCGAAAGGCACCGGCATCGGTACGAGTTCAATCGTGAGTATGAAGAGCCGATGACGGCGGCTGGGTTGCGCATTTCAGGGTCGACTCCTGACGGCACCTATGTCGAGATGGTGGAGTTGCCGGACCATCCGCACTTCATCGGATGCCAGTTCCATCCGGAATTCAAGTCGAAGCCACTTGAGCCGCATCCGCTATTCCGCACGTTTGTCGGCGCGGCGTATGAATACGGCAAGAAGCGCAGAGCCGAGAAAGAGACAGTCGAGGTGGAGATGTTCCACCGGCCCGAGCGGGTTACTGGGCGGTAAGATCTTCACCTTGGAGTCACGTAGGCACTGAGAAACGAGAAATTTCTCCGTCTGTCAGTGACTCCGTGGGTTCAGAACTTCTGAGCAATGATTGCTTCGTTTCAAGTCGGCGATATCAAGATTGGCTCGGGAGATCTCTTTCTGATCGCCGGACCATGTGTGATCGAGAGCGAAGATCACGCGATCCGCATGGCGGAAATTATCAAGGGCGTCACCCGGTCTCTCGGGTTTCCTTTTATCTTCAAGGCCAGCTACGACAAAGCAAATCGAACTTCGATCCGGAGTTTTCGTGGGCCTGGGTTGAAGGAAGGTCTGCGGATTCTGAAGAAGATAAAGGATGAACTGCAATTGCCAGTGTTGACGGATGTGCATGAGACTGCGGATGTCGCGAAAGTGGCTGAGGTCGTCGACGTGCTGCAGATTCCGGCATTCCTCAGCAGGCAAACCGATCTTGTGGTTGCGGCGGCACTGAGCGGGCGCGCGGTGAATATTAAAAAGGGACAGTTTGTTGCGCCTTGGGATATGCGGCATGCCGTTGAGAAGTGCCGTGAGGCAGGGAATTCGCAGATATTTCTTACCGAGCGTGGAGCAAGTTTTGGATACAACAATCTGGTAGTCGATATGCGAGCGCTGGCAATTATGCGAAAGTTTGCGCCCGTGGTGTTCGACGCGACGCATTCCGTTCAGCTGCCGTCGTCGCAATCGAATGATGGTGGACCTGCAGTGAGTGGAGGACAGCCGGAGTTTATTCCGGTGCTAGCGCGGGCCGCGGTGGCGGCCGGTTGCGATGGCGTGTTCATGGAAGTCCACGACAATCCGAAGGAAGCGAAATCGGATGGTGCGAACGCGCTGGAGTCGACCAAGCTGCGGGGGGTGTTGAAGGAATTGTTGGCAGTAAGAAAAGCGCTCGATGCAGCCCACACTGCTCCCTGACGTCAAAGCAATGAGCTGTGAGCCATGAGCAACCCCGGTTCGATAGTTACTGCCTTACGATGGCTGACCGCTCATTGAATCTTGAACGGTAACTTCGCCGATAGTCCACCGCCGCACGGGCCGTTCAGATTGCTTCCTCCAGGGATCCCTGTCACCCAAACATCGACCGTTGCTGGTGTCGATATATACATGGCATCGATATTCGCGGTCATGGTCGAATCGTCGATAGTCGTGCTCGCAAGCTCGGTGCCTCCGAAAAAGAAGACCGTATCTGAGTGAAAGTGTCTGCCGGTTAACGTCAAGGTAAAGGCGGGGCCTCCGGCAGATGCGCTCGTTGGGGAAATTGAAGTGAGGACGGGAATATCTGCACATCCATCGTACCCACAAGACGGAAAAATGACAATCGCCG
>Ga0207693_10000610_pt1 | contig 31985 bp, 34 predicted proteins | sample LARL81metaG_FD_184347 | JGI IMG/M metagenome (GOLD analysis project Ga0207693, IMG submission 184347) | Corn, switchgrass and miscanthus rhizosphere microbial communities from Kellogg Biological Station, Michigan, USA - LAR L8-1 metaG... | ecosystem: Host-associated > Plants > Roots >... | reverse complement strand
GCCGGAAAAAACATCGTCCAGATGTTGCTCGATGGCGAGCTCGATGCGGTGATCGGCGAGAAATCGAATCAGGCTGGTCTCAAGCCGCTGTTTTCCGACGCGGAAAAGGAAGAAAAGGCGTGGTTTGCCAAACACGGCATCGTGCCGATCAATCACATGGTGGTCGTCAGCCAAAAACTCGCCAGCACGAATCCGCAAATCGTGCGCGAGGTGTTCAGGCTGCTGAAGGAAAGCGCAGCGGTGGCGCAAAATGCCTCGCCCCAGTTCACTCCTGACGAAATGCGCCGCTCGCTGCAACTGATCATCCAATGCAGTGTCCAGCAGGGACTTGTTCCACGCGCTTATGCGGTCGATGAATTGTTCGACGATCTGACGCCGACCTTGATTTGAAGGATTTTTCAGGATGAACCCCGAGCCCATCATGGATCTCGCCCATCTCGGCCATCTGGAATTGCTGACGCCGAAACCGGACGAGAGCCTGAAGTTTTTCGTCGACGTCATGGGCATGACCGTCAGTGGCCGCAAGGGCGAGTCGGTGTATTTGCGAGGCTGGGACGATTACGAGCGCTATTCGCTCAAGCTCACTGCCTCAAAGACTTCAGGAATGGAGCATATGGCTTTGCGGGCGCGAAGTCCGCAAGCGCTAGAGCGGCGGGTCGCGGCGCTCAAGGGGTCCGGATTCGAGATCGGCTGGACCGATGGCGATCTCGGCCATGGGCCGGCGTTCCGCTGCCGCGATCCGGACGGCCATGTCATCGAACTCTACTACGAGACCGAATGGTATGAGGCCGCGGGCGAACTGAAGCCCGCGCTGAAGAACCAGGCGCAGCGCTTTCCGGCGCGCGGCGTCAATGTCCGCCGCCTCGATCACCTCAATTGTCTCGCCGTCGACATCAAGGCCAATCGGATTTTCTTCGAGGAATATCTGGGCTGCCGCCTGACCGAGCAGATCATCCTCAACGACGGCACGGAAGCGGCGATGTGGATGACAATGACGAACAAAAGCTACGATTTCGCCTATTCGCACGATCACTCCGGCACGCCCGGCCGCTTCCATCACCTCACCTACGCGCTCGACAGCCGCGAGGATGTCTTGCGCGCGGCCGATATTTTTCTGGAGAACGGCGTCTTCATCGAGACCGGCCCGCACAAGCACGCGATCCAGCAGACCTTTTTCCTCTACGTCTATGAACCTGGCGGCAACCGGGTTGAGGTCGCCAATGCCGGCGCGCGCCTGATCCTGGCGCCGGACTGGAAACCGATCGTGTGGACCGAGGAGGAGCGCAAGAAGGGGCAGGCGTGGGGGCTGAAGACGATCGAGTCATTCCATACCCACGGCACGCCGCCGGTTAAGGGCAGGTAGCCTTGATCTACAGGCCATGACTGGCGCGGTCAGAACGGCTCCGCCAGCTTCCCGGAGAACGCGGCGGCTGCTATCATCACAGAGTTCGAGACAGAGCGGGCCTTAAAAAGGGGCCCGCATCAAGAAAATCGGGAGGAGAATTTTATGAAACGCCGGTCTGCCATCGCTCTATTCTTCATGGGCCTCGCCGCGCTTTCCTGGTCACCGCAGGCGTCAAGCGAGACCGGATGGGTCACGCTGTTCGACGGCAAGAGCCTCGACAATTTCAACAAGATTGGCGACGCCAACTGGCGGGTCGAGGATGGCCTCATCGTTGCCGACAAGGGCAACGGTTTTCTCGTCAGCAAGAACGGCTACACCGATTTTCAGATCAGGGCCGAATTCTGGGTCGAGCCGGATTCCAACAGCGGCATCTACATTCGCTGCACCGATCCCGAGAAGCTTACCGCGGAAAATTGCTATGAGGTCAACATCTGGGACGCGCGCCCTGAGCCGAGCTACGGCACGGGCGCGATCGTCAACCTCGCCAAGGTCGATCCGATGCCGAAGGCCGCCGGCAAGTGGAACGTCTACGAGATCACGGCGAAAGGTTCGACCTTCACGGTAGTCCTGAACGGGCAGAAGACAGTGGATGGCGCGAACGACCCCAAACTTGCGAGCGGGCGGATCGGCCTTCAGCATGGCCTTGGCAACAAGGACGACAAGGGCGTTGCCAACGACAAGGGCGTGGTGAAATTCCGCAAAGTCGAGATCAAGCCGCTCTAGACTTGCCGCGACTGCTTACCATTCAAGAGCTCCGTGCACCGCAAGGTGCACGGAGCCCTTTTTTGCCCGGCATGAGGCGTCGATAGCGGAAACCATCGTCATTCGATCGTGTCGTTGACGCGGATCATGATGGTCGGCGGGACCGGCAGCTCCAACTCCCTTGCGGTTTTCAGATTGACGACGAGTTCGAACCTGGTCGGTTGCTCGACCGGGATATCGGCGGGCCGGGAGCCCTTGAGGATGAGGTCGACAAATTCTGCGCCGCGCCGCCATTGCGTGCCGTGATCGGTCCCGTAGGACATCAGGCCGCCGGCTTCGGCAAACTCGCGGTAGCCGTAGACGGCAGGTAACCGCAAGCGCGCGACGACCATCGCGATCTCACTACGCTGGCTGAGCGTAAGGGGATCCTCGAAGATCACAAGTGCGCCAACTCCTGCGGCTTTGGCGGCCAGAAGCTGCGGCTCGATTTCCTTTGCCGAGCGCACCTCGAACGGGCGCAGCCCGATTTTAGCGACCTCGGCCGCTGCCCCGAGTTCCTTGTAGGCCAGCGCGGCGTAGGGCGTGCCCGGATTGAACACGACGCCCACGACCGAAGCGGAAGGGGCGACTTCGCGCAACAATTGAAGACGGCTGCCCTGCAGATTGGACGCAAGGTCCGACAATCCCGTGACATTGCCTCCCGGCCGCGCCAGGCTTTCGACAACACCCGCGCCAACGGGATCGCCGACAGCCATGAAGACAACAGGGATGCCGCCCGCGGCCGCCGCTTTGGCGGCCTTCGCAGCCACAGTGCCAAATCCAGTGACGAGAACGTCGGGCTTCATGCCGACAAGCTCGGCGGCGAGAGCGGGCAGGAGCTCGGGCCGGCCGTCGGCCGAACGATATTCGAAATGCAAGCTTTTACCCTCGACGTAACCAAGCTCATTGAGGCGGCGCATGAAGCTTGCCATGAAGCTCATGCGATCCTCGCCTGGCAGCAGCGCCAGGTAACCAATGGTGACGGATTTCGCTCGTTGCGCATTGGCCGCAGTCGCGCCGAGGAGTGCGGCGCCCGCAAGCGATTTGATCAACGAGCGGCGGTCGGTCATGCGATTTCCTGGCTGCCCTTCCTGCCGGCGACGACGGATGGCAGCGCGTCGCCGCGTTGGTCGCACAGCAGTTCTCACGCCGCTTGGCGTCGGCTCATCAAAGCACATGCGCTGGCGGGCGACCAGCGGTCGAACCAGCGCGCATGGGTGACTGGTGAAGAAGGAGAAGCCAAAGCCGGTTCGGATCAAGCCGCCGACCGGGGCGGAATCTCGGCAGGCATGGCGACCACCTCATTAGGGTGAGAGCCATCCCTGCCGGAATCAGCTAGCGAGACCAATCCTTGGATGCGTAAGGACGGCAGCCGGCAGCAGAAGGACTGCAGGCGTAGTCACCCCAGGGACTGCTCGCATAGTAGCCGCCAGCCCAGCCGGGACCTGCGTAAGGGCCGGGACCTGCGTAAGCGTAAGGGCCGCCAAAAGGTGCGGTAGCGGTGGCCACAGCGGTGCCAACCGCGCCGGCCGCCAGCCCAACGCCCGCCGCTACTCCGGCGCCCACGACACCTCCACGGGGGCCGTATGCGGCGCGCCGGTAGTGTCGACGCGAGACACCCGCAGCACTCGCTGCGGTCGCCGGGTGACCGACGCGCGCTTGGGCGCTCTCAATCGACAGCGCGACGCCGCGTTGTTCGGACCAGCCGACGGAGAGCAGTACCGTACCCGCGAACGCCGCGGTCGCAATCGCAATTTTTCCAACAGTCGTCTGTTTCACATCTTTTCTCCTCTACAAGCTGCCCCCTGTTGCAGACAGCGACGACGCCTCTCGGCAATTAGCGCTTCCCGTGCTGCGCCGCGGCCGGCCGACATTGAGTGCTCCGTAGTCCACAGGTCTGTAGTCGGAGCATCTACTTTAATGTTCGGGGTCGGATTCGTTCCGGCATGGACCACATGCGCGTGCCGCAGGTCATCAGGAGAATGAGTTCCCGGTAAGTGGCCGAAGTAAACCCGCTGGTTCCTGCAGCAGAAAAAGCCGCACCGCCCTAGGACCGTTGAGGCTCAGGCGCCAGAATGGTGCGCGCGGTCTGAAGGCCACTTGCCAGCGCCGCTTCAACCGTACCCATGTCCCGCCCGTGGTAGAGCGCTTCGCCGGAAAAGAAAACCGGTCGGCCGGCTGAACTGGCGAGCGCAGATTGTGCGCGGCGGGTTTCGAGCGTGACGTAGGAATAGGCTCCGCGCGCGAACGGGTCGCGAGCCCAGTTGATGGCCCGCGCCGCCACCAGATTGCGCATCAGCTCTTTGCGATCGAGGTCGAAAATTTTGGCGAGCGATGCGAGCCCCGCTTCGATCAGTCCATGCTCGTCAAGATGCGCCATCGCTTCGGTTTTCGGACCCGCAAACCAACCCGTGAGCACGGGGAAGTCAGCAGGCTGCTGGGTCCACCAGACCGGTATCTTTGCATCCGAAAGCAGGAATGTCAGATCGCCAAGATCCTTCACCTTGTCGAGCCACCAACGGGTCTCGAAGCGCAGCAGGATCTTGATGACGTTGCCGATGCCGATCTTCGCGGCGGTTGCCGCGACCTTTTCGCGTTCCGGCGGAGGAAGCACGATCCCTCTAAGGAGAGGAACAGGCATCGTGAGGATTACGGCATCGCATGTATGAGCATCGCGGTTGGTGCAGACGACGACAGGGCTGCCTCCATTGCTCGTTTCGATGGCGCTCACAGCTGCGTCGAGGTGGATCGTGACGCCAGTTTTGCGACATTCCGAAATCAAAAAATCGATGACGGCGCCGTACCCGCCGGCGATGCGGGCCTGCGTGCTCCGTTCTCCACCCATCCACTCGTCGCGAAGTGCAAATGTGCTGGCCCGTTCCGGATCGGCAGCGTCGTAGCCCTCGACCATCCGCTCGATGGATTGCCGCAGTCTTTCGTAGCGGGGACCCGCGAAATGCTCTCTCAGGAATTCGGCGACGGGCAGGTCGTCCCTAAGTTTTCGGAGTGCCTTGTGAAGCTCCGGCTCATTTGAAGCCAGGGTACCCCTGGAGAACTTCCCCCTTTCCACTGTCCACCGCGTCCCTTTGATCGGCAGCAGCGAAAGTCCCGCCTCGCTCAATAAACGATGCGTGACAGGCGCTTCACCATGCACGAACTCGGCGCCCCCTGCCGCCGGATATCCGAACTCCGCGGCCGGGAGCGAATTGATGCGCCCACCGCATCTGCCACGCGCTTCCAGGATCGTCACCCTTCTGCCCGCGCGTCCGAGATCGCGAGCGGCCATCAGGCCCGCGGCGCCGGCGCCGACGACGAGGATGTGGTCCATATCGGGGCGATCCATGCGGAGGCTCAACTAGCAGTCGGATGTCGAGGCGCGTTCTCGATCCGATAGCGCAGCAGCATCGCTCCGCCTTCCATCGCTTGGCTGCTCTCCAGCGTCATCGCGGTGACGGGGGCGCGGTGGTCGCCCTCGGCCTCCGTTGAGTCAAAAACGTTCGGCGCTCCCTTCGCGCCGTCCACGGCCGGGGAAACGATCAGATATAGTTCGTCGACAAGACCCGCCCGCAGAAACGCTCCGTTCGCGCCACCCCCGCCTTCGAGCAGCAATCGGCACACGCCAAGTTCGCGATTGAGGATCTCCAGTGTCAACGCGAGATCCAATTCGGACTTCCCGGCGAAAAAATAAGACACGCCCTCGCTGCGCAGGCCCGCCAGATGTGCGTCCGACACCGTCTCGGAAAGCACGACAACGATCGGATCGCCGCCGATGTCGGAACGGTTCCAGGCGATCTTGCCACGGGTGTCGAGTACGACGCCGTACGCCTTCGCATCGCGCTGTGCAAACCATGGCTCGCGCGGAAAGGTCTCCTTCGTCGAAACGGGATAGGCTTTGCCTTTCGCAAACTCCTGGCCGGTCACGCGGCCGATAAGCCAGGCGTCGCCGCCGAGTTCGTCGTGCACTCGTTCGAACTGGTCACCGGCTGCTCTCTTGGGGCGCCATCGACTTGGGAGCGTCCGGCCATCGACGCTGCAAGCCATGAGGCAAATGACGTGCGGTTTCATGCGAAATCTTCTCCAAGCATCTGAGCCCAAGCCCGGCGATCGCTCGTCATCGATATCGTTCTCGCTGACCTTCTTCAACCGAATCAACTTATTTTCGTTCGACCGCCGTGTCGCGAAGATCGAGAAAATGTGTCCGCTGAAGCCAGGGAAGGGAGGGTCTCCGCCCGACGGCCCCACCGCTGGGCCAGCGCCGCGCAGACCATCAGCTGGATCTGATGGAAGAGCATCAGAGGCAGGATCGCCGCGCCCACGGCGCGCGAAGCAAACATCACTTTCGCCATGGTGACGCCCTGAGTGAGGCTCTTCTTCGAGCCACAGAAGACGATGGTCACCCGGTCGGCGCGTTCGAAGCCCAGCCATTTGCTCAGCAGGGCGGTAGTGATCAGCGCAGCGGCGAGAAGGATGCCATCGGCGACGAACAGCCCGGCCAGCGCCGAAGGCGGAATCTGATGCCACAGTCCTTCAACGACTGCCTCGCTGAAAGCCGAATAGACGATGAGCAGGATTGAGCCCCGGTCGACCCCGCCTGCGACGCTCTCATGTCGCTCGATCCATCCACCGGTCAGCGGCTGCAGCAGTTGCCCGCAAACAAAGGGCACGAAAAGCTGCAATACGATTTCCCCGACGGTGCGCCAGGCCGACCCCGATGCGATATGGCTTGAAAGTACGAGGCTCGCCGCCAGCGGCGTGATGAAGATGCCGACGATGCTGGAGGCCGAGGCGCTGCAAATCGCCGCCGGTACGTTGCCCTTCGCGATCGCCGTGAAGGCGATTGAGGATTGAACCGTGGACGGCAGGGTGCACAGGAACAAGATGCCGGCGAAGAGCGTGGGCGTCACGAGCGGCGAGAGCAGCGGTTTGAGCGCCAGGCCGAACAGCGGAAACAGGACGAATGTCGTCAGCAGCACCAGAACGTGCAGCCGCCAGTTGCCTGCCGCCGCGATCACTGCTTGGCGCGACAGCTTTGCCCCATGCAGGAAAAACAAGAGGGCGATAGCGATATTGGTGAGATAATCAACGATCACGGCCGCTGCGCCGCGGCATGGCAGGAGGCTTGCCATAACGAGCGTCCCGATCAGTGCCAGGGTAAAGTTGTCAGGCAGGAACTTGAGTCGTGACATGGCCGGCGATCTGGTTCATTCGGGCAATTCGCAAAACATTCGCCAGCGCGTCGGGCCGGTAAAATCGGCAAGCCTCACTTTCGGTGGACGACGTATACGGCCAAACGTCGGCACCGCGCAGTCTCGAAAGTGCCTGAACGCAAACTCAGCGATACCCCTTTTTCTCAGGCAACTGGTCTCGGCTTACGCCTTCCGAATTTTTCGCTGCACCGGAAACATCCCCCAGTGAGAGCAACTGATCCATACGTCGTAATTGACTGCGATTGTTGATGCACTGGTCGTCATCGTTGTCTCCTTCATTGTGCGAACAATTGTTGAGATAAGAGACGACCAGGCCGTCGCCATTAAAAATCTGTTCAGAGACCAGCTATCGCGAGAACAAAACGACGTTGACGCGCGATGGCACGATTTCCGACTCTGGATTGGGTCCAGCCTGGATCAGGCCATCATGACGCATCGAGATTACCGAAAACGGAGAAGCGGCCGCGCGGTCAAACAAGGTCTGAAGCTTTGGATGAAGCCCCTCACCACGCGAGGTCGCGAAACCGCTGAATTGACGGAAGGAGGTCGCTATTGCTTCCGGCTCAGTTGAACGTGTTTCGGCGGGCGAAGTCGTCGGAAACGTCTCCGGGAGCGAAGTCGCCGCCCGGGTCGAAACCGTAGGCGCCGTAAACCGACCTGTAGTCGAATTTTCTCACATGCTGGGAGGCGTAGCGATGGTGACCGCCGCGTTGCATTGCCAGCGCCGGCGTTGCGGCCAACAGCGAGAGGGTGGCTGCTGCAATCAATGTGAGGTTCATGGCCTTTTTCCTTTCAACGGGCGAACGGACGATGACGGCATTCCTTTGCGATTGCCTGCGTCATCTGCCGAATTGTTGCTTCTTGTGCAGCTGAGATAGGGATGCATTTCGCTGACACGACTAAATTTGGTGTTAGAAGAGCCGTTGCTCTTCAAGGGGGCGTGAACGATCAGCAATGGAAAAAATTCTGCGGCAACGTCCGAGCAGGAGTCCGTTTCGCTGGCGGGGTCGATCCAGGAGGCGGGAGTGCCGTCTGTAAGCCCGCCCGGCTTGGTGCGGCGTGACGATGGCGATGCACGCCAAATTGATCGAGCGTGACTATCGGAGCATCGATTTCCTCGAAAAACGCAAAGATCATGCAAAAGAAAGCGGGATTATCGGGCTTCTACAGGAGGCCTATTTGCATTGGCATTGCAGGCCGGCGTTGCCGAAGTATCGATTTTGCCGGCGCCATCGAGAGATGGAGGTGTTTGATGTCAAAGTTCCTCGCGATCATACGGCCGCAGGCGAGACGGTCCGGCGTAACCGTGGGCGAAGGGCACTGGCATTGAAAGACGATCCATGAACGCGAGGCACCAGTCAGAGCATCGATAAGGAAAACTAAAATGAATGTTCAGAGCAAGCCGAATGTCGGCGCGGCACAACGTCATCTTCCCTTCGAATCCGTGGCCTTGGTCTTGCAGGGTGGCGGTGCGCTCGGCGCGTATCAGGCGGGCGTCTATGAAGCGCTTGCCGAGGCGGGCATTCAACCCGATTGGGTCTCCGGCGTATCCATCGGGGCGATCAACGCCGCCATCATCGCCGGCAATGCGCCGAATGACCGGGTCGATCGGCTGCGCACGTTTTGGGCCGACATCACGTCCGGCGGACCATGGCCCTTGTTCAACGACCCATTCGCTCTTCCGCGGGGCGACGCCATGCGCAACCTTCTCAATCAGATGAGCGCCGGCCTGGCGGTGGCGAGCGGAGCAAGCGGCTTCTTCGCTGTGCGGCCGCTCGTGCCCTGGCTGCATCCGGCCGGAACCATCGAGGCCACGAGCTTCTACGATACCGCCGCGCTCAAGCGCACGCTGGAGCGGCTGGTCGATTTCGATCGCCTCAATGCCGGCATGACCCGATTGAGCGTCGGGGCGGTCAATGTAAGGACGGGCAATTTCGTCTATTTCGACAGCGCCGACGATACCATCCGGCCCGAGCACGTGATGGCGAGCGGCGCGTTGCCACCGGGCTTTGCGGCCGTCGAGATCGACGGCGAGCACTACTGGGACGGCGCGCTGGTGTCGAACACGCCGCTGCAATGGGTGGTCGAGAGCCGGCCGCGCCGCGACACCCTGGCCTTCCAGGTCGACCTGTGGAGTGCGCGCGGCGAGTTGCCGCGCCACATGCTCGAAGTCATGACTCGCGAAAAAGAGATCCGCTATTCGAGCCGCACCCGCGCCGGCACCGATCAGTTCAAGCATGTGCAGCGGTTGCAGCACGCCGTGGCGGGGCTCATCGACAAACTGCCGGACGAATTGAAGAACAGCGCCGAGGCGAAGCTGTTGAGCACGGTCGCGCATCGCAAGGTCTACAGCATCGTTCATCTGATCTATCGCGCCAGGAATTACGAGGGCCATTCCAAGGACTACGAGTTCTCGCGGCTGAGCATGAAGGAGCATTGGCGCGCCGGCTACCACGACGCGCGGCGCACATTGCGTCACCCCGAGGTTCTGGAGCGTCCGGACGGGGAAGGCGTACGCACCTTCGACCTCGCTCACGATGGTCGCGATTGAAGCGGCCATCGGCGATGGCCGGCTACGCAAAAGTCGATTGAAGGGGATGCTGTCGATATCAGTTGAGCGGCAAGGCCAGGTCAATTTGCAGCGCCTTTACGTCGCTTTGGCGGATGCCGCAGAAAATCGACGAGTGCATTCAGCGCGGGACGCGGCTGACGGCTGCCCGGCTAATAAAGAAAAAAGCCGTCAATCGGCGGTGGCGCCCAATCATCCAGGACGGTAACCAGCCGTCCGGCTGCAAGATCCCGCGCCACGTACGGAATTGGTAGCTGCACGATTCCGGCTCCATCGCGAACCGCCTCATGCGCGATGCGCATCCCGTTCAGGATCAGCCGCCCCTCGACCTGAACCTCCATCGGCCTTTGCTTGTGTCGAAATGTCCACGGAAAGAGCGCTCCGCTGGGGAAGCGAAATCGAATGCAATCGTGCGCAACGAGGTCGCGAGGAGTCTGTGGCTTTCCCTTGGTTGCGAAGTAAGCGGGAGAACCGACGACCACGACGGGCATTTCATCGCTGATCCGCACGGCAATCATGTCGCGCGCGAGACGTTCTCCGGGCCTAATTCCGGCATCGAAACGAGCGGCGACAATGTCGGTCAAACCGCTGTCTTCATTTATCTCCAGGGAAATTTCCGGGTAAAGCGCCAGAAAGCGCGAGATTGCCGGCGCAAGCAACAGATCGGCGGCCGGAGGCGCCACGTTAAGGCGCAGTACGCCAGCGGGTTTGCCGCGGAGTTCCTTGGTCGAGTTAAGCGCGGATTCGTAGTCGGCAACGACCACACGCAGCCGCTCGAACAGACGCTCTCCGGCGGTCGTAGGCGCCACCGAGCGCGTCGTACGCTCGATCAGGCGAACACCCAACGAATCCTCCATCTGGCGCACCAGTTCACTTACCCGTGCCGGTGAGAGCCCGAGCAGCTTGGCAGCCTTGCTGAAGCTCTTCTGCTCCAGCACCGCGAGAAAAACGTTCGTTTCGGCAAAACCGGGACTCGGCATGACGTTACCTATTATTCGATCATTCGACATAGTGCGTTCGGATTATTCCATCTTATCGGCGCGCCCCCTGCAGGTCCATTTAACGGGCAACGAAAGGAGCCGCCTACGAACAAGGTACCGATCATCCGGTCCAGCATTTTCAGTGAGGATTCGAAGTCGCTGCGGCTGGCCCACGAATTTCTGGCACACTATCCGCATAGTTCGGCCGTCGAGCGGGTGCTCACGCCGGCGTCGATGCCTCATTTGACTGCCGAGGTCTATCGGGCGATGGGCAAACCGGAATCCGAATTGATACGCTGAGCCACTGCGAAAAATTCGGACGGCGCGATGTCAAGCCTTACCCAGCACGATCTCATTCCGCCGTTCGGCTGAAACGGCTCCGTCAAGCACCTCAGAAAGGCACACGCGAATGTACCATCGCCTGCTGATGAAAGCATGGATTGCAGCGGTTGCCAGCGCGGTTGCGGCGCCGGCGCTGGCGGCCGGGAGTGACGTCGTTCACTATCCCAAGCCCGAAGCCTGTCAGAGCGCGGATACCGCAGAGCACTATAGTGTAGGCATTCCGGCCCCGCGCGTGCGCAGCTTTACCAACGCGCCATGGGCGAATCCGATTCGGCCAAATGATTTACGAGGAGAGTTTCGTCATGAGTAAGCCTTTGATCATGTGCGCTGCGATCAGCATCTGGCTTTCGACAGCGGCCCTCGACAGGGCCTACGCCATCGGAACCTTCCGGCTCGAAGGGCCATGGCCGAGTTTGAACGCGCAGGGCAAGGCGAATGGCGTGGGGGATTTCGACGGGTGCAGCCATGAGCCGTTGCGTCACGCGCCGCTCCACAGGCATCCGCACCAAAGTTGTTTCGGAGGACCGGACCGTCTATGAATCGTCGGCATGATGCCATTCGATATCCCTTGCTGAGCGCAGAGACCCATGCGCGCCTACGTTCTGCAGCATTATGGCGGTCCAGAAGGCTCGGTGTTGATGGATGTCCCGGTATCGGTGCCGAGGCCGCGCGATCTTCTCGTTGAAGTACGGGCGGCGGGCCTGAACCCGGTAGATTTCAAGTTCCGACAGGGGAAGCTGCGTGCAATCATGCGGCCAAAGCTTCCGTTTGTGCTTGGCAACGAACTCGCGGGCAAAGTCATTGCCGTTGGCAGCGAAGTCAAACGGTTCCACGTCGGTGACCGTGTGTTCGCCCGGGTTGCGAAGGATCGTGCAGGCGCATTCGCCGAGCAGGCCTGCGTCGATGAGGATCTCGCCGCGCATATGCACGGCGATCTGGATTTCCCGGCGGCCGCGGCGGTACCGCTGGCGGGGCTGACGGCCCTGCAGGCATTGAGGGACGAACTCGATGTCAAACCAGGGCAGAAGGTGTTCATTTCAGGCGGCGCCGGAGGGGTCGGCACCTTTGCAATTCAGATTGCCAAATGGCTGGGCGCCCATGTCACAACAACGGCTTCGAAGCGCGGTGACGCGTTGGTGCGCTCGCTCGGCTGCGATGAGGTGATAGATTATACGGCTCAGGACATATCCAAAACGGACGGCGGATTTGATGCAGGGTTTGACCTGATCGGCGGCCAAACCCTGAACCAAATGTTTGAGCTAATGAAGCCGGGAACGAAGATCGTCTCGGTAGCCGCACTTCCGGAGCCGCAAACGGCGATCGACCTCGGCGGCAGCCGGGCTCTTGCCGCCCTGTTCTGGACTATCAGCTACGGCATCAGATCGCGGGCTCGACGTGCCGGGATCGGCTATCGATACCTCTTCATGCATCCAAGCGGCAGCGACCTCGCTCTGCTTGCCGGACTCATCGAACAGGGAAAACTGAAGGTTATCCTCGACAGGACATATCCGTTTGCGAGAATTCCCGAGGCTCTGGCCTACCTCGAAGGTGGACACGCCAAAGGCAAAGTCGTGGTTGCGATGAGTTGATGAAGCTTTCTCGATGGCGCCGACCGGGCCGGCGCAGCTGGTCAACCCGCGGGCCGACTCTCAATGCCTGTCCGGCTCAAGCAAATTCCATGGCACTTTACGGCAAGCCGCGCGCCTCTATTTGGCTGATGAGTTGATAGGTTCGTTCGGCGAGGCTCTTGCCCGAGCCGTGGAGGTCAAACACCGCGGCGGGAGTCTCGCGATCCATCAGCTCTGCAATGCGCGGGCAATGTCCGGTGGCGCAAAGTCGCTGCCTGAGCTGCTCGGCTTCCGCGATCAGGCGCGGTGGATCTGCAGCCGACCAGGCGAGCACGATCGGCGCGTCTACCTCGAGGATGCCGGGGAAGGCCGAGCGGTCGCCATATTTGCTGACATCCGCACCGAAATAGGATCGCTCGTCATCGTTGCCCTCCTTGCCAGGGTGATAAATTCCCGACAGCAGTACCGCAGCGGCGACATCGGAATCGGCCACCTGCAATTCCTTGTGCGCAAGAAAACTCGCAAGGTGGAATGCCCCGACGGAATAGCCGATGGCAATGATCTCGCGCGCGTCCCCGCCGAACAGGTCGATGTTCTGATGGATCCATGACACCGCCGCGGCAACGTCCTTGGCGCCCGACGGCCATGGATAGGCGGGCGCACGTCGATAGCTCATGCTGACGCCAACCATGCCGTTGCGCGCGGCAAGGCACATCGCCTGGTCCCGCACCGCCCAATCGGTCGATGTTCCCTCGTTCGTGAAACTTTCTCCGGCGATGAACAGCAGCACGGGGAGTGACGCCGCACCCCGGTCGCCGCGAGTTGCGACATCGAGCAGATTCTGGCTGCTGTCGGTGTATTTCAGGCCCCGCGACAGCGACAAGCCGGAGCAAGGATCTTCGCCGGGGTTGCTCGAGGCACTGGTATCCTCGACCAATCCGGCCTCCATCAGGTCTGGAGCGCCATGCGGCCGTTCGGGCTGGATGCCACGCCCTGAGAGCGCGGCTATCACCAGCAAGAGACAGGTTGAAAGGCCTTTTATCATCATGGAACCATGCCGCTAAGCGATTGAGGATCGGTCTGCGGTTTGGCAATTTCACGGCAGCTCTGGACCAGCGTGTTTCTTGTCGGCGCAGCGCTGATTGCCGGACCCGGGATCTGCCTGCGACGCCGAAGCGGGCGTTTGGGAGACCATGATCGGCCTCAATTGATGTAGACCGTGTACGGCGGTGTGCAAGGCTCCCTGCTGGGGGCCCACCGGCGTCTGCGAGCACGACAATCGAGGATGAGAGCTTGCGCTGAGCGTGTGTTGCGAGCACATGGCCACATCTTCGAGTTGGGGCCGTTTCTCTTAGGCGCGTGCCTCACGTTGCATAATGGAATCCGGCCTGCTGCAGCTCCAGGATCGTCGCCGCGACGCCAGGGGTAAGCACCGCTCCGTCGATAAGGTGGTTGGTCAGCTCGGCGGCTATCGCCTCGTGCGATTTGTGATCCGGGTTTTTGTCTGCTTCGATGAGTTTTGCAGTCAGCTCCCAGATCGCATTATGGCAGGCGAGGAAGACCGCGCCGCGCTCCTGCAACGCGGGGATCGTGTTTCCGGCCGGCTCGAACATGCTCCCGGGATTCTCATGTTGCGCAAAATCAGCGGGCGCTGCCTTGGGCACGATCAAGGTATTGGTCGTGAACTTGGCGCGTGCAAATGCTGCAAGTTCGTACTTGTCCCACATTGGCTGGTCGAACAGGGCAAGATGGGCCGTGCCGTGGGTCGCGGAAACCGCGAGAAAATCCTGATGCCCGAACGAGAAGATCTGGGCGTTGAGCGCGTTGCGCATCAGGTTGAGCCAAGGGCCTGCGATGTCGGTACTGTCCCATACCTGCCTGCGATCGCCCCGGTAGGCGATGATATCCTTGAGCGCTTCATCGTCCCAGAAATCGGGATGCTGGAGAACCATCGGTACTGTCCTGAAATCGCGCCGGCGAGGCGCACGCAGGCGATCTGAGAGCTCGGAAAGCTTCCGGGCTCCCGGCGCGATCATTGGCTTGCTGGTGGCTGCAGCTGAGCGGCCAGCAGCCGACGCGGCGACACCGGCCATCAGTGATCCAAAACCGAAAAGAGTGGAGCGCCTCAACTTGTCAATCGCCATGCGCTTCTCCGAGATAGTGTATGCGGCACCAACGGAGCTTCAGCAAGCCGGCCCCAGTTGTTCATCGGCGGCAACTCGACCGGAATTGTCAAACTAGCGGCCGACCATCGATTGGCGGCGGCCGGCCGCGCCCAAGTCGATCGCGGGGGAGGAGGGGAAAATCGACCCCGGAAGTTCGATGACAGAAATTTGGCGTTCGTGTCCGTATTTCTCAATGCAACAGAGATTAGCCCAATTACTTCATGGGTTGAGCGAAACTATACCCAGGTATGGCTCGCCGGCCGTCGCACGTCAGAGGTAGGGGCGGGTGGCGCTGTCCGGCAGCACCGGGATAGCAAACATCAGCCATTTACGATTGCTCTCCTGACGACCTTTGAAGCGATCAACGCATTTCCTCGAACAGAGAGCCGTTCGCCAGGAGTAGTGTCGAACAAGACCGAACCTTCCGTCACAAACGGTGCAACGCTGGGCACGTTGGACGACCTGTGAATTGCTCTGCATCTCTGGCTCCTCTCGCTGTCGCTTGAGACCTGATTATTTCCTCTTCCTGGTCGAAGCCGCCTCGTACCTCGCCGAGGGAGGACTTTCGTTTGCGGTGCCTTCGAACCAAACACCGGCGCTTTCAAAATCACTACACTTAGCCTAAGCGCGGACAGGGAGTGTCTCAATTACACGGAAGTGTTGCCGATGCAGCCATATGGTGGGACAGACTATCCTTTGGTTTCGCTATCGCCTTCGCTGTTCCGTCATCGCGTCAGCTCAATCAATCACACGGTCAGGCCCGCAAGCGTCATCAAGCCGCGAAACAGGCTTGCCACGACGCCCAGAGTGAGAACGCTCATCGCCCAGATGAGAACGAGCCAGCCGGAGCGGCGAAGCTGCAGCTGCAATGTGCCCTTCTTGGACATCAATGATAACCCTCGCCTGCTTTGACTTTCCCGCGGAACACGTAATAGGACATCGCGGTGTAGCCGAGTATGAATGGTATGACGAAGAGTGCGCCGACCAGTGTGAAACCCATGCTTTGCGGGGGCCCCGCGGCTTCGCGGATCGAGATCGCCGGCGGAATGATGTTCGGCCACAGACTGATCGCAAGGCCGGTGTAGCCCAGGAACAGCAGAAACAACGCGAGGCCAAACGGCGCAGCGTGGGTTTCCTGTCTGATGACGCGTTGAATGGCAATGGTCGTGACCACCACGAGAACGGGCACCGGCGAGAACAGGAGTATGTTGGGAAATGAAAACCATCGCGCCGAAACCTCCGGATGGTCGGCCGGCGTCCAAAGGCTCACGACGGCAATCGCGGCCAGGACGACAAGCGTTATCGGACGCGTTATCGATTTGAAACGATGCTGAAGCGCACCCTCGGTCTTCATGATCAGCCAGGTGCTGCCAAGCAGGGCATATGCCGCGATGAGACCGGCGCCGGTAAAGAGACTGAATGGCGTGAGCCAATCGAGGCTGCCGCCGTCGTAGGCATTGGCCGACACCGTGAAGCCATTGATGAAAGCGCCCAGCGCAACGCCTTGCGAAAACGTCGCGAGGTAGGACCCTGAGGCAAACGCCTTGTCCCAAAGCGGCCTGTGGGTCTCGTCCGCCTTGAAGCGGAATTCAAAAGCGACGCCGCGCAGGATCAAGCCCACCAGCATGAAAAACAGGGGGATGTAGAGGGCGCTTAGCAGGACCGAATAGGCGAGCGGGAAAGCGCCCATCAGGGCCGCACCGCCGAGCACCAGCCAGGTCTCATTGCCATCCCAGACCGGCGCGACCGTGTTCACCATCGTATCGCGATCGACGCGATCGCGAATGAACGGGAACAGGATGCCAATCCCCAGATCGAAGCCGTCCATCACGACATACATCATCAGGCCGAACGCAATGATAAGCGCCCAGATGACCGGAAGATCGATTCCCATCGTTGCTATCTCCTGTTGTTGCCTAGGCGTCCAGGGGGTCGGCAACCGCCGACAGCGGACGCGCTGGTCGGCCGGTCTCCGGGGGTGGCGCAGGAAAATGCCCACCGAATTGTTCCGGGCCTCTTGCTGCCAGCTTCATGAGGTAGCGGATCCCGGTTCCGAAGACGGCCGTATACAGAACCATGAACAGGACCAGCGTCGCTGACAGCTCGAGCGCGGAATGATTGGACACCGCGTCCTTTGTCCGCATCACGCCGTAGACGACCCAGGGCTGGCGGCCAATCTCGGTCGTGAGCCAGCCGGCGAGGATCGCGATCAGGCCTGCCGGTCCCATCATCAAGGCGAAACGCTGAAAGTTCCTGGATTCGAACAGAACTCCTCGCCATCGCGCCCAAGCGCTTAAGACCCCAAGCAGGGCAATCAGGAAACCAAGTCCCACCATGATCCGGAAAGTCCAGAACACGATCGTGGAGTCCGGCCGATCCTGGGGCGCAAAATCCTTCAATCCGGCGATCTGGCCGTTCCAGCTATGGGTCAGGATCAGGCTGCCCAGATGCGGCACTTCGACCGCATAGCGCGTCTTCTCGGCGGCCATGTCGGGCCAGCCGAACAGGATCAGCGGCACATTCTCGCCGGGTTTGTTCGCCCAGTGACCTTCGATCGCGGCGATCTTTGCTGGCTGATGCTCGCGCGTCACCAGTCCATGGGCGTCGCCAATTGCGATTTGCAGTGGCGCGACGATAAGGACAAGCCACATCGCCATCGAGAACATCGTGCGCACGGCAGGTGTGTTGCGACCCTTGAGCAGGTGCCATGCGCCGGACGCTCCGACAAATAATGCGGTGGCGAGATAGGCGGCCACCGTCATATGTGCCAGGCGATAGGGAAACGAAGGATTGAAGATCACTTTCAGCCAGTCCACGGGCACCACGCGTCCGTTGATGACTTCGAAACCCTGCGGTGTCTGCATCCAGCTGTTGGAGGCCAGAATCCAGGTCGCCGAGATGAGCGTGCCGGCCGCGACCATCACCGTGGAAAAGAAATGCAGGCCCGGGCCGACCTTGTTCCATCCAAACAGCATGACGCCCAGAAAGCCTGCTTCCAGAAAGAACGCGGTCAGCACCTCATAGCTGAGGAGTGGGCCGGTAATGCTTCCCGCAAAATTGGAGTAGTGGCTCCAGTTGGTGCCGAATTGATAGGCCATGACCAGGCCAGACACGACGCCCATGGCGAAAGTCACGGCAAAAATGTGCGACCAGAAGTGATAGAGTTCGACGTAGACGGCGTCCTTCTTCAAGAGCCACAGGCCCTCGAGTACCGCCAGATAGCTCGCAAGCCCGATCGTGATCGCCGGGAAAATGATGTGAAACGATATCGTGAATCCGAACTGGATTCGCGCAAGTTCAAGTGCTGTCAGCCCAAACATAAATCCTCACATTGTTCAGCAGGTGTCCCCGATTTACGCAGCCTTCGCAATCGGCCAGCTCAACCGCACACGAACGTCGCGCAAGGCATCGACCAGATGCGCCATGTGCTCGTCGGTGTGGAAGGGCGAGGGCGTGATGCGCAGCCGCTCCAGGCCGCGCGGCACCGTGGGATAGTTGATCGGCTGGATGTAGATGCCGTGCTCCGAAAGAAGCAGCTCGCTCGTAAGCCTGCACTGGTGCGCATCGCCGATCATCACGGGGAGTATGTGGCTGGCGCTATCGAGCACCGGCATCCCGGCCGCCGCCAGCATCGATTTTAGTTTTGCAACGTTGCGCTGCTGCGTGATCCGTCGCTCCGGATGGTCCTTGAGGTAGCGCACGGCGGCCAGTGCGCCGGCGGCGAGGTGAGGGGAAAGAGAGGTCGTGAAGATGAAGCTTTCGGCAAAGCTGCGAATGACGTCCATTAGGAGAGCGGGGCCGGTGACATAGCCGCCCATGACGCCAAAAGCCTTCGCAAGTGTTCCCTCGATCAAGGTCACGCGATGGGTCACGCCATCGCGTTCGGCAATGCCGCCGCCGCGCGGGCCGTACAGGCCGACTGCGTGGACCTCGTCGAGGTAGGTGATTGCGCCGTGTTTTTCCGCAACATCGCAGATTGCCGCTATCGGCGCGATGTCCCCGTCCATGCTGTAGACGCTTTCGAACGCAACGATCTTCGGGCGCGCGGGGTCGACCGAACTCATCATCTCGTCGAGATGCGCGACATCGTTATGGCGGAATATGAAGCGCTCCGCGCCGGAACGGCGGATGCCTTCGATCATGGAATTGTGGTTGAGGGCGTCGGAAAAGACCGCGCAGCGTGGCAGCAGGCGCCCGAGCGTACCGAGGGCGGCGAGGTTCGATACCCACCCCGATGTGAAGATCAGCGCAGCTTCCTTGCAGTGCAGATCGGCAAGCTCGGTCTCGAGTTGCACGTGCGCCAGGTTGGTTCCGGAAATATTGCGAGTCCCGCCGGTGCCCGCACCCGAGCGTTCGATCGTTCGATGCATGGCCGCCAGCACGTCCGGGTGCTGACCCATGCCGAGATAGTCATTGCTGCACCACACCGTCACGCGACTGCTCGAACCATCGGGGTGGTGCCATAAAGCCATAGGAAATTCTCCGGCGATCCGCTCCAGCTGTATGAACGAGCGGTAGCGGCCATCCCGCTTCATCTCGGCAATCAGTTGCGCAAACGTCTCGCTGAAATCGAACGCTCCAGTCATTTCCTTTTCCCTGCCTTTCGGGTCAAACTCGCAACTGATATCTGGCCGCTGCGTCGGACTGGCAACGAGTGATGATTGCCACCGCACAAGGCGATCGGGCGAATCTGAAATGAGGCGTCTTGTGCATCGATCGGTGGCTGCGGGCCACCCGATCCAGGCTCACGGAAGGGGTCGGGTGAATTTGAAATGTGCTGCCGCGCAACGAACTACGTCAGGTGCTTTCACGGTCCAGCCGAACAGGAGTCCGCAATGCTGACCAGCGCCCAAAGAATTCGAAGCAAAACAACGCGTCGTCGAACTTTCTTCCGAAGTTCGGCAAATGTCGTTGCAATCTCATGCGCAGCCGTCACGGCGCTGCTGCTCGCCGCCGGTCCCCATATCTCGTGGGCGCAGACTAACGATGCGCTAGTCACATCAGCTTCTGCGAAATTGAGCCCCGAAGATTACAACTTCGTGGCGCAGGCCAATCTCGGGGCTCCCTTTCAAATCCATTCCGGCCGCGTTGCCGAAAAAGGAGCCACGACGGCTGCCATTCGGGATTACGCCCACCTCATGGTGGTTACTCACATTCCCGTCGTCGACGCGCTGAACAGGATTCTGGCGCGCAAGAACATCGAGGCGCCTGCCAATACGCTTTTGCACGGCGCCTACGACACCATGGTTGCCTCGCTCAAGGCAGATCGCGCCGGCTCGCTCGACCGCGACTACATCCAGGGCCAGGTCGACTATCAAAAGGGGAACGAGGCGTTGTTCCGGAACGAGATCCTGAATGGCAGCGATCCGGACCTGAAGCAATTTGCGCGGGCGACCTTGCCAAAGATCGTTGACCATCTCGATCGAGCTTTGAAGCTCGCCGGAGATGAGACGGCGTCCAAGTGACACTGGCTCCGTTCCGGAAAAATGAGGTGTCGTGAATTCAGATGATTGCCTCTATCCGAGGCAAAACAAAAGGGCGGCTTGCGGCCGCCCTTTCTCGTAGCTCGATCAAGCGCTGCCTTTGCAGAGCAATCGCCTCACTGGCAGTCGTTGCGACTATCCCAGGCCCCGAGCGCACGCCAGGCGGACCATGCCTGGTAATCGGTGTTCGGGTTATAGGGGTTTCCGGGCTCCTGGCTGCACCAGCCCGCGGCGCCATTGGCAGAATCATAGGCATTGCGGATCGTTTCGTTTGAAGCTGTCGGTGCATGGCCAACATGACGCGCGAACGCTGGGGTAATTTGGGCCGCCGATCCGGCAATCAGCAAAACGCCGAGAGCCGACAGAATTGTCTTTCGCATTCTCTGTCTCCGTTGATTTGATGCGCTGCGGGGGGCAACGTCGCGCCCGATTGCGCGGTGTTCAGAGTGGACAGGCGCTACCTAAGCAGAGGCGCTGGGCGAACCATTAAATAAAGCTTCAGACATCACGCGCGCGGTCCGGTGTGGGACAGCGCGTGATGTCGAGCGCAGCCATGCGCCTTCCGGTCGTCGCCGTTTGGCTCAAGGAAAAGAGTTCGATCGCTGATCCGTGATTTTCGGGGGGCCTGCCGGTCGAATTCGAAGTTAGCTTCATAACCCTCAATTTAATGGCGCCGGGATCAAATCTCTTATTTCTAGAGATGCATTCACCGTTTGAAGCGAAAACCAGATTCTTGCAGGTCGGAGCGATTGACATGGGTATCGAGGGACAATTCCGGGAGATCACAATTCGAAGCGGGCGCCAACTGGCGTTTGCCGCTAATGGCCGAGCCAGCAAGGATTATCTCACCGATATTCGCCGCTTCCCGGTCCTCGGGAGGGACCAGGAGTATGCGCTCGCCAAGCGCTGGCGCGAGCAAGGTGACCGTCAAGCGGCCGATCGGCTCGTTACAAGCCATTTGCGGCTTGCCGCCAAAATAGCGATGGGTTACCGCGGCTATGGCCTTCCGATGGCGGAGATCATCTCCGAAGGCAATGTAGGATTGATGCATGCGTTGAACCGCTTTGAGCCCGAGAGGGGTGTTCGGTTTTCCACCTATGCGATGTGGTGGATCAAGGCATCCATCCAGGATTACGTCCTGCGTTCCTGGTCGCTGGTGAAGATTGGAACCACGGCAGCCCAGAGAAAGCTCTTTTTCAAGCTGCGCTCGGCCAAGAACAGGATTGCCGCCCTGGAAAGCGGCGACCTGCATCCCGAACACGTCGCCTTGATAGCGAAAGACCTCGACGTTGCGGATCAGGAGGTCGTCGAGATGAACCGCCGCATCGTGGGAGACAGATCGATTAACGTGCCGCTTCACGAGGACGGCGAGACCGGCGAATGGCAGGACCGGCTCGTCGATGACTCGCCGTCACCTGAGACCATCGTGGTCGAACAGGACGAAAAGGAACGCCGGCTCAGCGCACTGACAAACGCAATCGAGGTGCTGAACGGGCGTGAACGGCAGATTTTCGAGGCGCGGCACCTGGCCGACGTACCCGAGACGCTCGAACAACTCGCGGAGAAATTCAACGTGTCGCGCGAGCGCATCCGGCAAATTGAAGTGCGCGCGTTTGAGAAGGTGAGAAAGGCGACAAGGAACTTTGCCGCCAAGGTGCCGGCAGCGATCGCGGCGACCTAGCCGGATTTGATCGAACAATCCTGTCGGCAAGAGTGACGCGATCGCTGATGGCGGAATTCTGTCTTTGGGAGATTCATCTTCAGAACCCCCAGCCTCACTTGGGCAGCGGTTGTGCCAGCGGGAGAAGGCCGGCTTCCTCCGCCGCGATTTGGCCGAGGACGGCCCAGTCGAGATCGCCGTAACCGCGTGCAATCGCGGTGATCAGCCGATCTCGCACCACGCCCACCGATGGCATCGGCGTACCTGCCTTCTCGGCTTCCGCAAGCGCCAGGCGAACGTCCTTGAGCACGAGAGGCAACATGAAACCGGGCGCATAAGCCTGCCGCACTATCTTGTCGCCGTAGATCCTGTGCGCCCTGCCGCTGAACATCGTGCTCGTCATGATCTCGATGAAGGGTCGCGGATCCAGTCCGCGCTTTCGTATTACCGCGATGGCTTCCGCGAGCATCTCGAGCGCGGTTGCGGTCATCATGTTGCCGAGCAGCTTGATCAGATTTGCTTCCTGCGGATCGGCCCCGACTACAAAAGTCCTCTGCCCAAGACAGTCGAAGATCGGCTGGCACCGCACTAAATCGGCTGGGGCCCCGGCCGTGACAATGAACAGTTGCCGCGCCTTGGCGGCGTCGGGGTTACCGAAGACCGGCGCTGCGACGTAGCCTTGCTGATGCCGCGCGTGCTCTGCCGACAGCTGCGAGGCGCATGCAGTGCTGATCGTGCTCATGGACAGATGGATCGCTCCGGGCATCAGGCCGTCGGCAAGTCCGTCAAGTCGACCGTCCCTGCTGCCAAGCACGACTTGGCGCACCGCGTCGTCGTCGGGCAACATGCTGATGACGAGCTGGCAGTCGAGCAGGTCACCCATATCTGTCGTAGCCCCGATGCCGAGCGACTTGAGTTCGGCGATCTGATCTTTGCGACGGACATAGGCGATCACCGGCCGCCTGGCTGCCGCGAGGTTTGCGGCCATCGCAGTGCCCATGCGGCCAAGCCCAATGAAACCTATTTCGCCCATGATCGGTGGGAGAAGGGAAGGGGAGTCGACTCGAGGCTCGGTGGCCGAGGCGGAAAGAGGAGCGGGTTGGTCGTCCCGCTTGCTTGATTCGGAATTGGACATGACAACACCTGATGAGCAGCGCATGCGCTGCATTCGTTTGCAATCGATATGCTTGCAAAGATGGTGACGCGACCGAATTCCCGCTTGTCCCGGCTTGCTGCGTTCGAAATCTCCCTGGCGGATCGCGGAAGCTCACGGAAACAAGGCTTGATCCGCGCAATTGGCGCGGGCCGAACACACGCCCGCGTGAGCCGGGCCAGATCGCATGAACTCCAATTTAATGGTGATGAGAACTGGCGGACTTACATCGGCATCAGGCGCGATGGCGCCGACAAATCCGTATGGAGAGAACCGATGACCAAGATCAAGACACTGACTGCCATGATAATTCTTTCCACCGCCGTTGCGACGCCGGTGTTCGCGAAAGGCATGAACTACCACAGTCAATCCTTCCGCGGTGCCTATAATCAGGTGACTGCGCCCTCCCTTACCACGGAGGAAGGCCGAAACCTCGAAGACTTCGGCTTCAGTGGCAGGGATTCGTCGAGAGTTGGCGGCGAAGATCCTTCGCTTCGTCCCTCTGGAAGCTGATGCAAATCGCAAGGACGATGGGTGGCAACCAGTATATGTCACCCATTCCTCGCCAGGACTGCCGCTCATATCAGCGCCATTTGTGATGGCCTTGATCATACCGAGCGAAATCATGTCACCGGAAACAACGAATCGTGGTGGCACGACGCCAATTCGCGGCGGCCTGTCCGCGCGAAAGCAGAAACTGGTCGTTGCGTATATCGAACAGCATCTCGCCGAAGAAATTTCCCTGCTCGCGCTCGCAAGGTTGGCCCAGCTCAGTCCGTATCATTTTGCACGCGCCTTCAGGCATTCTTTCGGGATTCCCCCTCATCGCTACCACATGGTCCGTCGGATGAACCAAGCGCGAGACCTGCTGCTGCAGTCGGCGCTTCCGGTGACACAGATCGGCGCCCGGATCGGCTTCCGCGAAACAAGTTCATTCACGAGGGCATATCGCAAGTATGCCGGCGTCACGCCAAGTGAATACAGGCGCGATCGAAAGATCGCCTGCCGTTGCCGACCCAACTAGATTCTCTCTACTTGCGATTCAAGACGGCTTCGATGCAGTCAATCAGGGTCGAACACGCAAACGGCTTTTCAAGCAAACCGACGGCTCCCGCCTTCAAGGCCCTGGCTCGGACGCTCTGATCAGGGAACGCCGTGATAAAAATGAACGGCGTGTGATTGCCGCGTCTGCGAACCTCCGTCAGAAGGTCCAGGCCGCTTATGCCGGGCATTTGCACATCCGCAACGACGAAAGAGGTGTCTTCCAGTCGAGCCGACCGAAGGAAATCTTCCGCTGACGCAAAAGTATGGACCATATATCCATGCGAGCTGAGAAGGTTATCGGCTGCTGCCCGGACCGAGGCGTCGTCGTCAACGACTGAAATGACATGTACTTCCAAGGCGACCTTCCTCGCTCCCCTGACTTAAGAGTGGGCCGTAAATCAGGTTTTTGAAATAATACGTAGGTTTGGACAGCGCTGATCCTGCCTCGATAGTGGGATTCGCCGCTTCGACGATCGGAAATTGCGCCGAAGCAGAGGCCTATTTTGCGCCCTTGAGGGCCACGAGATACTCAACGATTGTCCCGACATCCTCCGGGGCAACCGGAGCCTTGTAGTTGTTGATCATCTTCTTGACTTCGGCCGTCCACGCGTTTCTCGACATCGCCGGCTGGTTTAAGACCATGTCGGCGGAGTGGCAGGCGAGGCAGTTGTTGTTGATCGCATCCGAACCTGGTCCGTCGGGGAACATCTTGTCGCTATCAGGCAAGTCGAATTGCGTGGTCTTAAGTTCGATCGGCCTGGCGCCATCTGCAATGGAGGACGTTGCTGCGACACCGAAGACAATGACCAACGGAAGCAAGCTGCGAAACATCTGAAAACCCCTTCAAATCGCAACGATACGAATCGATTCAACGACGTTGCGCATGAACCCGGCCGGATTCCAATTTGGCGCGTCAGGTTGCGATACTCCGTTGCTGTTGGTGCAGCGGACCTGAAAACCGTACTCGCCTTGTGCCGGAAATATCAGCTGCGTCTCCCACTTGCGAAATCCGTACTTGCCTTCATCCTTGCCGAGTTGGGTTTGGCGCCAGGTCTGACCGTGGTCGATCGAAATGTCGACTTTTTCCACGCCACAATCGCCACCGAATGCGATACCCCGGAACGTCACTGGTGTTGCTGCCTTCACGGTGTTGCCGGACGCGGGATTTGTGACAAAAGATCTGGGGACCATCCGGTTGATCGGAATCGTCCTGACATTTGTTTGACCAGGTTCGATGCTGGCGTGCGGCGTATCGGGAATGGTATAGGCGACCTTCGTCCAGTAGTTTGTATCCGGCTGATCCAACACCTCGATATCATTCAGCATCTTGACCCAATAGGTCGCATACCAGCCAGGCACGACCAAACGCAGCGGAAATCCATTCAGCAGCGGCAGCTGTTCGCCATTCATGGCATAGGCGATCATCACCTCGCCGTCGCGGGCATGATCGATCTCGAGCGACTTCATGAAGTGCGGGCCGTCCTCCACCACGGGCTGTTCCATTCCCTTGAATCTCACCTGGACGGCGCCTGGCTTTACGCCCGCCTTGTCGAGCACGTCCTTGAGACGAACTCCCGTCCAAAGTGCATTACCCATGGCGCCGTTTGCCCATTGCCCGCCGCTGACGCGAGGCTGAAAGAAACCGCGCGAATTGCCGGAACACTGGTTCACGGCGACCAGTTCGACGCGCGGCAATGCAAGAATATCTTGCAGCGACAGCGACAAAGGCTGATTGACGTGACCGCGCACGACGAGCGAGAACTTGTCGGTCTCGATGTGGGTCGGGATATCCGCCCAGTGCCAGCGCACATAGAATTGGTCGTTCGGAGTCAATGTGCCCCTGTCGAACACCTCGAACGGCGTTTCCAGAAGCGGAGGACGTGTCCGCTGCAGGATCATCGAGCCCTTCTGCGGGAATGCGGTCGTGATCGACCGTGCATCAGGACCTCCAGGCAGCGGCAGGTTGGCGAGTTGCTCTGCTTTGGCCATTGACGACCAAAGCGCGCCTGTTGCGGCTGTGGCAAGCAGTCGCCGCCGTGTGATCAAATCGGAAAAGGCGCCGCGTGGCCTCATATTTCGACCTCCCAGGTATTTTGCGCAAAGCCGCTGGCGTGATCGCAGTACCCGAAGAGGTCGCGAAACGCCCAAGCGGTCATGCAGGGCTTTCGTCCGGCCTGGGTGTTTCAAAGGCTTGCCGGATCGGTATTGCAGCGAGTCTAGCCAGACTCGCGGTCGAAGGCTTGATATTCCCAAGTTGATCGAGATGCGATTTTGGTTTTTGCCGTAGCAAACCTTGGTTTATTGGCCGCAGACATTGCAACGCCGGCTCGCTCCCCAATTGCCTCGGCGGGCACCGGCCCGGAACCATGGGTCAGGCCTTGGTACGGGAAATGCCAAGCGCTTCGGCCTGCCTCACCAACTCGGCCAGGGACTTCGCGCCCATTTTTCTCGTGATGTGTCCACGGTGGATCTTCACGGTGATTTCGGCAAGACCGAGTTCGCCGGCTATCTGCTTGTTCATCAGCCCGGACGAGACAAAAGCAAAGATCTCTCGTTCGCGCGGCGTTAAGGTCTCAAAGCGCGTCTGCAAATCCGACATGACTCTTTCCGTCTCGCGGCGCTTGCGGTCGCGTTCGATCGCCGCGCCCACCGCATCGAGCATGTCCTGATCGCGGAACGGCTTGGTCAGAAAGTCCACGGCTCCTCCCTTCATGGCTCTCACAGTCATCGGAATATCGCCATGACCGCTCATGAAGATGATCGGAATGTTGATGTTGGCCTTGGCAAGCTCGGTTTGAAAATCCAGGCCGCTCAAGCCGGGCAGTCTGACGTCAAGTACCAGGCAGCTGGCGGTCGCAGGAAGCTTGCTTTGCAGCATTTCGGACGCCGACCCGAACAGCTTTACGTCCATGCCGACCGACTGGAAGAGGTTGCTGAGCGCCCGGCGCACCGACTCATCGTCTTCCACGACCAGCACGGTCGGTCCACCGGTGTCCGTCGTCGCAGACGTCGATTTCAGACGCTGGGTCATTTAGACATCCTCCCTGTGCAGGGGCAGGACAAGTTGAAACGTTGCCCCGGGGCCCTCATTGTTTGACGCAGACATGCGTCCGCCGTGAGCCTCCACGATTGAACGGCAGATCGACAGCCCCATGCCAAGTCCACTCGATTTGGTGGTAAAAAACGCGTTGAACAGCCGATTGGCATTATCGGCGGAAATGCCTATTCCGCTATCGGTGATACTCAGGATCAGCTGGTCCGTATCGTTCTTGCCGGATCGAATCAGGAGCTCACGCCGACGATCGGTGGCCGGCGCCATGGCCTCGATACCGTTGATCAGCAGGTTGATGATCACCTGCTGCAGCTGAACCCGGTCGCCAAGAATCTCGGGCAATGCGGGCGCCAGCTCGGTTCGCAGCGAGACCCGATGCTTGATTAACTCGCGCTCGACCAGGGTAATAGCCTCGTTGACGACGTGATTTAGGTCGAGCCGCGCGGTTTCCATGTCGGATTTCTTTGCGAGCGCCCGAACACGCCTGATCACGTCACTGGCGCGACAGCCGTCGTTGATCACCCATTCCACCGACCGGCGCGCAGCGGCAAGATCGGGCTGCTCGCGGTTGAGCCAGCGCAGCGAGGCCTCTGCATTGGCAACAACGGCAGCAAGCGGCTGGTTTACTTCATGGGCGATGGATGCCGTCAACTCGCCCAGCATGGTTACGCGCGTCACGTGAGCGAGCTCCGCCTGCGCCTTGCGCAAAGCCTGCTCGGCTTGCTCCGCGCGTATCAAGGCGGTGACATCGGTGGCGGTGCCGCGATAGCCGAAGAAACGACCTTCGACGTCGAAGACCGGCTTGCCGCTGGATCGGACGTAAACCTGGGACCCGTTTTCGTTGATGAGGCTATAGACGAAGTCACGGAACGGGCGATGGGAATCGAGCGTCTGTCGATGCAGCCGCCATTTTTCGGATTCAGTCTCGTAATCCGACGCGACTTCCCATCGGGTCCGACCGGACACAGGAGCAAACCGAAGGCCAATTGCATTGATGTGCTCCGATATATTGGTGATCCGATGATCCGGCCCAGTTTCCCAGAGCCAGTCGGAGGCTGTTTCGGCGTAATCGCGAAAGCGCTGTTCGCTGTCCCGGAGCGCGAACTCGGCCAGCTTGCGGTCCTGTATATCGGTCGCGGACCCATACCAATTGACAATGTTGCCCGATTGATCGCGCAGCGGCTTTGCCTCGAACAGAAACCACCGATATTCGCCGTCGCACCGCCGCAGCCGCGCTTCGAGTCCGCCTCGCTTTCCCGACTCCCGTATGGCGCTCCACTTTAACAACATAGCCTTCTTGTCTTCGGGATGAAAAGCGCGGGGCCACCCGAACTCGGCCTGATCCAATGAAAGACCTGTATAGTCGAGCGCGGGCTGGTTGAGGAAATCCGGGACGCCGTTGGGTTTGGCGCGCCAGACCAGGGTTGGAATTGTATTGATGACCAGCCGGAGGTGGTCCTGGGATCTCTTGATCTCGTCAAAAGCCTTTTGCAGCTTTTCCTTTGCTTCGTATTGTTCGGTGACGTCGACATTTGTGCCGACCAGCTGGATCAAATTCCCCTCGCTATTGAGGACGGGATGTCCGACCGAATGAACATGTTTCGTTGTTCCATCCGGAAGCCTGATCCGAAAATCGATTTCGATATCCGTCTTGTCACGGATTGCCTGTCGAGCCGCCTCGATGACTCTGAGCTTGTCTTCGGGGAGTATTCGATTGTGATAAGTCTTTACCAACTCGGACTCTCTTCCTTGCTCGACCCCGAACAGGTGATAAAGTTCATCAGACAGGTACGCGTATTTCTTCAGGCGCTCATCCCAGGCCCAACTGCTCGTGTGACTAAGATGTTGTGTCTCGGCCAAATAGGCTTCGCTAAGCCGCAATTTGCGCTCGGTCTCCTTCGTGGCGGTCACATCCGTTATCGCGCCGATAAATTCGACGCGACCATATTCATCTTTCGTAGCGCGTGCCATCGCATGGACATGCTTCACCGAACCGTCCGGCATCAGCAATCGATATTGATGCTCGAAATCCTTGTCTTCGTTGGACACCCGGTCAACCATCGCCTGCACGGCGGCGCGATCCTCGGGATGCACGCGCTGAAGCACAAGTTCGACGGTCGGTTTGGTCGCTCGATCAAATTCGAAAATCCGGAAGGTCTGGTCTGACCAGAAGAAGTTCGTTCCGGTCGAGACATCCCATCCAAAACTCCCGGTTCGGGTCAATCTCTGCGCCTCAGTCAGATACATTTCGGTATGCAGCAGTGCCGATTCAGTCCGCTTCAGACCCTCGATTGCCGCCTGCAACTCGTCGCGCGAATGCCGCAGGGCTTCTGTAGCCTTGCTCTTTGCGGCGATTACGAAAGAAACAAACAAGGAAACAATGGCAAACAACACCAGACGCGGCGTCTCCGAGGGATCCACTGCGAGAAAGTTCTGCTTCCAGACAAATAAGTTGGTCGGCGGCGCGATATTGTATTGGAAGGCAAGAAGCGCAAGCGCGATCGCCAACAATGCCGGACCAAGGTCGGCAAGCCACGCCGTCACGATCACGGCGCTGAGCATGAGCAGTCCGATAGGCTCGGGCGTGAAGAAGCGAGCCATGAGTGCAGTTATGATGACAGCAACGGCGACCGCCAGGACCGGAACGGCATAGGCGACCACCCTGTGCTTCGCCAGCCACGGTTTGCTGGACTCGGTCATTCTATTCGCCCGCGTGGTTGAGCTGCGCCCGGCGTAGCTGCAGATGGCGCCGGCGCCGGCATTGTGATGGCAATGCCCTTCGGCCGACCCGGCAAGCAAGGTCACATTCAGCTCCGAATTGTCGGATGCCGAGAGCAAATCCGGAAGAGAAATGAAATGCCACTTTCAGGAGATTCATGGCCTGGTCACGCTTCCTGAGCGTTCCTGTTTCCCCCGGGGCAGCCGATTAAAGCACTTTGGCGCAGGATCAGCAATTCGTTCCGCCTATGGCCCGATAGGGGGTTGTGGCAGCCGCCGGCGGCGGCAGGCGCGTTTGAGCAGGGAGCCAGCCAGTACAAACGTTCGTATAGTCCGCTGAACCCTTTCGATGCGCACGCTCACCCCGCGTACAATTGAGCCGAAAGCCTCCGTACTATTAATCGTAGTGGCATTCGCAAGCGCGTTAGCAGGCGATGTCAGCGGCTCCGGTCAACGAGATCCAACAGACCGTGAAGCACTCGACATTCCCGATCACACAAGCGTTACGAGTGTCGCGAGGTGCCATATGAAATTCATTCTGGTGAACGGCAGGACCCCCTGTAGAAATTCCGCCTGTGCGCTGTGCGCTGAATCAATCGGGAACTCCTATCTGCGCGAAATGGGAACGCAGCTCTATTACTGCGATCAGGTCTGCTATGCGGATCATTGCAAGAGAGTGATGGATCTTTCAAATCATACGAGAGAATCCTTGATTGCGCTTGCTCCGAAGCGCGCGAAGAAAACTTCCGAAGCCGAATTGATGCTCACGACGTGAGGCCGAGGCTTGATCGGCCTCACCGTCAAAAAGAACCGCAGGAAGAAGGAACGTAAAATGAGAAATCAACGCATCGCCCGCGATATGGCCGAACGGCCCGACACGGTAGGGACTTTTGCGCTGGCGCCCGTGAAATTCCACGCTTCCTCGGTCCATCCGAAAAACTCCCAGCCGACTTATGGCAGCGCGGGGATTCCACCGGAATGGGATAATGTGGCCGAGCTGAAAATCCATCTCGACGGCCTGCCGATCCAGATCCGGTTCAGCCTTGATGAGGCTTCGACAAAAACGCTGCTTGGCGCCATTGCCACGGATACCAGCCATTCGCTGCTTCGCAGCGCACTGGGAAAAATCGCCGACCAGATTCGCGGGTCGACCACGCGGAGAATCGGCTCGTCATCAGCTCCGACGCTGACGGCCGCGACGATGAGTCCGGAGGCCGACACCGCCGCCGCTCCATCCGACGCGCAGACGGTCCTGCGCGTGGGGCCGCTCGAGCTCAATCTGCTCGATCGAACCGCCAAACGTGGCGACCGCAACATCGATCTGAGGCCACGGGAATTTCGGCTGCTGCGATACATGATGGAGCGCAACGACAAGCTGCTGACGCGGGCAAAACTTCTGCAGGAGGTCTGGAACTACAAATTCGTTCCTCAAACGAACCTCGTCGACGTTCACATGGGCCGGCTGCGGCGCAAGGTCGATGGCCCGAACGAGCCGGCGATGATTCGCAGCGTTCGCGGCGCGGGCTTCGTTCTCAATGCCAATCCGCTCTCGCAAAACTAGCCGATGAGGTCGGCCCGGAGCTGATCGGTGTCTGTGCGCCGGACCGGATTCCCATCCCGAACGCAGGTCGTGGTGGTGCTTTTCAAACTTCGACCGGCCGTGCACGACCAACTCAGGGAGTTTTTACGCCATGATGCTTGGAATCCTGCTGTTTCTGGCGAGGCGCGCGCGCGCAAAGGATAAGACGCGCCTTGCCTTTCTCGACAAGATCGACGGTATTGCCCTCAAGTTGGCGGTCTTGGCTGGGACCTTGTTTACGATGGCTTATCTCGCCGCGACGAGTTCGACCCTGGCTGTTGAGCTCTCACAAGATCTGTTTGATCTCATCCCTTGATCA
>Ga0207693_10000609_pt1 | contig 32010 bp, 27 predicted proteins | sample LARL81metaG_FD_184347 | JGI IMG/M metagenome (GOLD analysis project Ga0207693, IMG submission 184347) | Corn, switchgrass and miscanthus rhizosphere microbial communities from Kellogg Biological Station, Michigan, USA - LAR L8-1 metaG... | ecosystem: Host-associated > Plants > Roots >... | reverse complement strand
GAGGCGAAACAGATCATCCTCCGAGAGCTTCACTATCGGCGCCGCCTGCGAGCTGGTGCCGGCTTGCACCAAGGTTCCGAGATTCGCGTAACGCTCAGTGACAACGCCGGGAAAGGGCGCCGTAATCTTCGAATAATCAAACAGACTTTGATCTCGAACCATCTTCGCCCTGGCAACGGAAAGCTTGCTCTGAGCGGCTTCCAGAGCCGCTTGTCCGGCATCCACTTGAGAGGATGCAGCCAGATCTTTCCCTTGAGCATCGTCCACTTCCTGTTGCGCCACAATGCCGGGCTGGCTTTCAAACACACTATTCAATCGGGTGTACTGCAAATGCAGGGCTTTGTATTGCGCTTGATATCTTGCCAACTCGTGCTGTGCGCGGGTTACCTCGTTCAGTGCGTTCTTGATTTCCGCCTGATCTTCCTGCAGCTGTGCCTCCAACTCCGGAATCTCGAGGATGGCCATCACCTCGCCCGCCGTCACGCGGGTTCCGTAGTCGACCATCAACTTCTTCACGTAGCCAGATTCCTTGGCGTAAACGTCAATCTCCTGGAATGGCACCAATTCCGACGAAAGCGTGATCTGCCGACCAAGCGACTTCTTCACTACCTTGGTGACGCCGACCGTAATCGCTGGACCGCTGGCCTGCACCTGATTGCTCTTGCTCCCAGAACAGGAAGCCAGTGTCACAACGATCGCGAGCCCTGGAGCCGCGAGCACAATTGGAATCGATTTCCGCCAGCTGCTGGCGCGCGTCCTGCTAAGCCGAGTGCGGTTCTGAATCATGGTGTCTTGGACCAGCCTTCCCTGCGATTTCGTCTGCGCCGTCTCCGGCTTAACTCTTCGTCTTCATCATCTCGCCCAGTTTGGCCACGGAAAACGCGCTGGACCGGCAGAAATTGATCACCTTCTGCTCCGCCAGATGCAACTCGGCCGCAACTGCCGGAACCGCAGCCGCTATCTCTCTGGGCACAGTGAGCACACCGTGACGGTCTCCGTGCAACAGATCTGACGGACGAACTTCCATCCCACCGACGTTGACGGAAGCACCAACGTCGAAGATGTGGGCGTATGCATGCGAGACCGCGACATTGCCGGCAAATAACTGAATTCCCATTGCATGTACGCCCGGCAGTTCACGTACCGCGCCGTTCGTCAAATAGCCGATACAACCCAGGGCTTTCAAAATGGCGGCGTGCATGTCTCCCACAAAGGCACCCCGGCCCACCGGATTGTCTTGGTCTTCCAGTACCAGGATGCGGGGCGTTGGGACTTCAAGAATGGCGTTCCATAATTCACCCCGGTCGTGGAAAGTCCCGCCTACAATTGGCGGCGCGCCGCTCCGCAGCCTCGCGGTTACGGCGTATCCCACCATGGGAGGCGCATCTTCGAGCAGGCAGCGAATGCGCGAATCCGTAAAACCGGTGTTGTGCAGTCGCACATTGAAGGTTTCGACAGCGTTGGCGACCATGCACGTGTCAAACCGGCGAAGCCCGTCAAGATCCTCGTCAGTTAACAAGGACGCAGCGGCCATCACGTTTTCCTTTCGTGAATCGTTCTCATCCTGCATGCGCCGTTGTTACAACAGCGGCGATCCAGGCATTGTGAGTTTGCGCGCTCAGACGCACGCGCAACCAGCACTCTCCGGCGAACGAATTCAAATCCTCCCTTCACGCAACCAGGAAGAATCCGACGTCGTTATGAAATGACGGAGGGGAAAACTAGCAGGAGGGAGGAGGCCGGTTATACAGACTGTTTTCCAGAATAATCCCGGGCATTGGAGGCCCGGCTGGAGCAATACGCGGATAAGATGTAGGCGCCTGCAGAGCCGAAAAGCGAACTACCGATGGCATCCAGTTGGCTGTGCTGCTGTTGAGTCGTTGCCGACCCGGCTCGTGTGACGAGCTTTTGTGTAACGTGCTGACGGAAGGCGAAAGGTTGTCCGGAGAGCAATAACGAGTCGCGACGCTCACGGCGAGGGAAAACACGGCCAGCAACACCACCGCCGCACCGAAACTCCTGCGCCGTCGATCTCCGAGATTGGTCAGCCGTATCACTTGCAAATTCTACAGAACCCGTTCTCTCCTTCTAACATATAAAACTGACCCTACGCAAACAAGTGTCCCGGTGTAACCAACGTAACCCCGCCATACAACTCACACTGAGGTTGGATAGGAGCCCCGTCGGCTTGGTTGCACAAGTCTTGAAGGAAATCAGCACCAATTCGATTCGTCGAAAGACAGAGGAGATCTACGTTCGGATCTTGCCGATTCGAACCAATCTACTGCACCTTCTGCACCAGGCTGCTATCGATTAGTGTTGGCACCGAATCCGAGGTTAACAAATTCAACATGTGCTGCCGCCAGGTCCCTGCCCGGCGTCGCCATGATCTTTAATCTGCTGTCGCGTATGCGATCGTTGTGAGCAGACCGTTGGCGTTCTGCCTGGGAGTCCAGGCGAGTACGCTGCACAACGATCGGAACATCAGCCTCGATCACACTTGCACAATCAGTTCCTCGGGGAATTGATTCCGGATCAATCCTCCCACGCATCGCAATGCCGCGTGCACGAAGCTGCCGTGATCGTCGGGAAACTTGAAATACGTGGGAGGAATCCCAAGGATGGTAGTCAGCGCCCAGGCGCAAATTTTCGTCGATATGATAGGTCCGTCGGCACTGTGTGATTTTGTCGATCGCTATGCGCGATAACGTGGCCAATAGTCTCCTTCAATTGACACGCGAATCACTGTGCAGTGAACACGGTATTGATTTATCGCAACGCACGTTCGAACCTACTGATGTAGAGATGACTTTTCGGGCAAGAGGATGGCTGGGAAGCCACAAATTTCCGTAACCTTTTTCATCGACTGCTCGACGCTGATTCTGCCCAAAGAAAACCGCCGCTCCCGGTGTACTGCCTCGATTCAAGTTGCATCAGAACGATAACAACCGATTTTGATTTTCGCGCGGAGGATTTCTTATGACAGCGGCTGATGTGTTAGTGGAAACGCTATTGGACTGGGGTGTGGAAGTCATTTTCGGGCTTCCGGGCGACGGAATCAACGGCATCATGGAATCCCTCCGTACGCACCAAGAGAAGATTCGATTCATTCAGGTCCGCCACGAAGAGGCCGCTGCTTTTATGGCTTGCGGCTATGCGAAGTTCACCGGCAGGCTGGGTGTCTGTCTCGCCACTTCGGGGCCCGGCGGGATTCATCTTTTGAATGGTCTCTACGACGCGAAACTGGACAACCAGCCGGTATTAGCGATCACGGGCCTTCAGTTCCACGATCTCATCGGCACATTCACCCAACAGGATGTGGCGCTTGACAAGCTCTTCATGGATGTTGCGGTCTTTAACGAACGCATCATGGGTCCCACCCATGTAGAGAATTTAGCTGACCTGGCGTGTCGAACAGCTCTTGCATACCACGGGGTAGCGCACCTTACTTTTCCAGTTGACCTGCAGGAGAAAGAAGTCAAAAAGAAACAGGCCTCGAGCCGCAATATCGCTCATCACACATCCGATATTTATGCGCGTGGTGCTCGGCTTCCAGACCATGCGGACCTGCAACGCGCGGCCGAAATTCTCAATGAAGGAAAGAAGGTTGCCATACTCGCCGGTCGCGGCGCGTTGGATGCAACCGATGAACTGGAAAAGACGGCAGAACTACTCGGCGCGCCGATCGTGAAACCTCTGCTGGGAAAAGCAGCCGTTCCCGACGACAGCCCTTACACCACGGGCGGAATCGGTCTTCTTGGAACCAGGCCCTCCCAAGAAGCGTTAGAGGATTGCGACACGCTTCTGATGGTTGGTACTTCCTTTCCGTATATCGAGTTCATGCCGAAACCGGGTCAGGCAAGAGGGGTGCAGATTGAGCTCGATCCAAAACGGATTGGCCTTCGTTATCCAGTCGAAGTCGGGCTGGTGGGCGACAGCAGAAACACCTTGCGCGAACTGATTCCACTTCTGCGACGCAAAGAGGACCGAAAGTTCCTGCAAGCTGCTCAAGCCGGAATGAAAGACTGGTGGGAACTGATGGAAAAGCGCGCAACCCGACCGGAAAAGCCGATGAAACCGCAGGTCGTGGCATGGGAACTGGGCAAGCGGTTACGGAACGATGCGATCGTGAGTTGCGATAGCGGAACCATCGCAACCTGGTGGGCACGGCACATTTTGGCGCGTCGTGGTCAGATGCACACGCTGTCGGGAAATCTGGCGACAATGGCGCCAGGCTTGCCCTACACCATCGCTGCACAAGTCGCCTTTCCCAGCCGCCAGTGCGTGGCTTTTGTCGGTGATGGAGGATTCTCCATGCTGATGGCAGACTTCGTGACAGCGGTGAAGTACAAGCTTCCGATCAAAGTCGTCATCATCAAGAACAACACTCTCGGACAAATCAAGTGGGAGCAAATGGTCTTCCTGGGAAATCCAGAGTACGGTGTGGATCTCCAACCGATCGATTTCGCGGCTTTCGCCCATGCCTGTGGCGGGATCGGTTTCAGCGTGGAAGATCCTGCCGATTGCGGACGGGCAATCGACGAGTTTCTCGCTGCTCCCGGGCCCGCCATTCTGCAGGCTTCGGTCGATCCCTTCGAGCCTCCAATGCCCGCAAAGGTTAAGGCAGAACAGGCTTTGCACTTCGCGGAATCGCTGGCGAGAGGAGAACCGAACCGAAAGAAAATCGCGCTGACCACGATCTCCGATCGGGTGCGGGAGCTCATCTAGTCGAAGGCTCTCCAGAACGGATGGTGTGGACTCGAAAAGCGAAGTCGTTGTGATAATGGTAGCGTCGGCCGGATTGGGTCGAGCTACGGCGCGGGAGTTCGGGAGACATAGTAGCTGGGGCCCCACGCACACGGGGATGGCGATTACCGGGGCAGATGAAAAGCAGACTGGAGTCAGGCGTGTGCGGAGGACGAAGAGTTTGGGGAAGCGGGCGCGGTGAGTCGCTGCTTGTGCATTGCATCACGGAATTGCTCTGCTGTGAGCGATTCACCATAGAACAATTGTAGTAAGGGATCATCACAATCTTGGGACGGCTTTTTCGCGCTCGATTCCGACTCGAGTCCATCGGGTTGAACGAGCAATTCGGGTAACAGAGAGCGATTGTCGGTGAGTACTCCCAGGAACTTCTCGACCGCTGCGCGATGTTCGGGTGTTGCCTGGGTGAACTCCACGCCCATGCCCTTCTCCGGGTGCATGATGCGCACCACTCCTTGGGCGCGCACTTCCATATCGCCAGCGCGCATCGACAGAGTCACACGACTGGACGCGGGAAAAGGCGACGAGATCTCCAGATAACATCCGCCTAAGCTGAGATCGGTAAGCTGGCAGCGGATCGGCGGATCATCTTGTTCGACGTCGGGGGAATTCTGTTTGAGCCAGTCTTGCAGTTGGCGCGTAGCTTCTGGCGTGATCTGCTGGAAGCGCAGACCGGCTTGCGCGCGTGCGCCTTCCCAGGCAAATTCAGCAGGAAGTTCAAGACAGGTTTCCGTTCCGGGCAGCGTGAAGGCGATCTGCCAGCGGCCGGTGGGACGGCGACGGTTCGGCAAGGCAACTGCCATGCCTCCTTCACTCAAGTCGATGGTAGTCACCTTCATGTTGGCGCCTACTTCAGGACTGCGCATGACCACTGGAATTTGTACCGCAACTCGCGCGTTGCGTCGCCGCTCGCTCTTCATCAAGGCTCGCGCGGCTCGGAAGCTCGACTTGGCGCGCTCGCTCGACACTGGCTTGTACAGGACGAAGTGTGCTCCAATTTCGAACACCGCCTTCAGCCCGATGATGGGCTCGACGATCGCGACCGCGACCGCTTGTTTGTTGCAAGGAGCGCTGCGGGCACTGCGTAGAACATCGGAAGCGCCATCGTCGGTGACGTCGACAATGATGGCCTCGAACCGTTGGCGGGTCAGCTTGCGCAAAGCACTGTCGGAACTGTCGCACAGCTCGACATCGATTTCCAAATCGCCCAGCACTCGCCGCAAGACTCGGACGATCTTTTCGTCCGAACAGAGCACTAACGATTTCAAACTCATAGCCTGCCTATTTCTGACCTAAAACTCTGGAATCCGAGGGGCGATGGAACTGGTGCGGACGCCTTGCCGAAGACAAAGCGCCGCGCTGCCGGAACTCCCTCTCTGCACTCTATGTCTATCGACGGGTGGGATCAACGGCTGTCCTTCTGCGGAGGGTTACGGCCGTAATGACTAACTGCGCTAAGTCGGGTTGGCGAACCACGCTCCGATACGCAAGACGAGGACGGGCTGTCGTTCTCTCCTTGTTCGTGGTTCTTGTTCGTCGGTGACGGTTAGAGGTCTCTCGCCAGGCTTCGGATTTCGACATAAAAGGCTTATTTTCAGCTGCTTAGGCAAGACCTCCGCATCCTCTGCAGTCAGATTTCCGTTGACTTTCCGACGAAAGTGACTGTAAGATGTTGAATCTCCGATTAGCTTTTAGGTGCGGATCAGTCTAAGGTCCAAGCTCCGTCTACAGGGGCCGGTGCTCTAGATTGCATCCTAAGGACGACCCGGAGAATCATATAGTTATACGGTTTTACAAGCGAGTTTGCAGTTTCATCTCCTTAAGTGGAAAGGCATTTTTCATGGCCAAGCGACGCGGAAATCCGAACTGGGGCAAGCCCGAACCGATTGGGCCGATTACCCCTACTATCACCGAATTTGAACAAGTTGTTCGCGAGTACAAGCTCTCCCCCGACCAATATCTGCGCTCGACCCGTCTGCGTGAATGGGCTCGGCGCAACAAGAACTCGAAGTACATTCCTGAGCCTCTTTTGGAAGCTTGGGGTTTTGAGATCGAGTCCACGCTGTAACCACAGCCGGGACAGTGTTTTCAGGGTCGCTCCTTCAATGAAGGAGCGACCCTTTGTTCTGCAATCCGCCCGAGGAGTTGGAGCGAGCTGGAGTGATCGACGGCTCAACCGTTGAGACCCACCTTTTGAAGATCGATGCTTGATGTCCTTCACATTCCGCCAGCTGAGCTGTTCTCTTTGTTGGCCGCGATTGGCTTCGCGGCGGGGCTGAACCTGTACGCGACCGTTGCTGTTCTTGGGCTGCTGGCGCGATTCGGCCATTTCCCGTTGCCTCCCGGGCTGTTGCTGCTCGCGGGATGGCCGGTAATTGCAGCGAGCGCGGCGCTGTTTATCATCGAGTTCTTTGCGGACAAGATACCTGCGTTCGATTTGATCTGGAATGCGCTGCACACTTTCATCCGCGTGCCGGTAGCCGGACTGCTCGCGTACCAGGCGACACGACAGCTTTCTCCCGAACATCAATTGTTGGCGACCCTGGTGGGGGCGGGGGTTGCATTGGCGGCGCACGGCGGCAAGATGGCGGCACGGGCAGCTGTGACGCCATCGCCCGAACCGGTGTCGAACATGACACTCAGTTTGGGAGAAGATGCGATCGCGATCGGATTGACGTGGCTCGCGACGACACATCCCTATGCGGCGGGAGTGCTGGCAACGATCTTCGTAGTGATTATCGTGCTGCTGGTGCGATTGGTCATTCGTGCCCTGAGGGCTTTGTTTGTGGGCGCCGAGCGCGAACTGGCGCGCTAGTGCCAGAGCTGAAACGCTTGCTTGCAGATCTCGCCAATTTTTTTCTGCCGTAAATCGCAAAATATTCATTCCATTAGAGTTGCTTGCTTGAGATCGATTGTGATCGGGCCAAAATCTTGGAAATAAACGACTTGCGAGTAAAATATTCATAAATAAGGACTTAGTTAGCATTTTGGGACTGTTTGCGGTGTGCTGGCTCCACCCGATTCTTTTCGGACAAGCTATCTAAGATCCATGTTTTCTTTACATTGCATTTCTGCAGCTTGCCTCGATGACGCACATCCCGCCGCCAAAATCTTGAAAGTAAACAACTTATAGCTAAAGTATTCAGGAATAAGGACTTAGAGAAGTCCTCGAGAGATCTTACGTTTTCTAACTTGACGCCGAGATCTTCCGGAGATTTTGTAGGCACGAGGAAAGTATGCGCCTTCTATATCCTCAGTAAAGGTTGTGCGTCACAACTTGGGCCTAAATGGCTGTGGAAAACGCGAAATCGACGTTTTATTCACGTGGGAGCGTTAGGGCGGGCGGAGGGCCTTCGGGGTGATCGCGCAGATACTGCTCGAAGGGCTCGTTGCGCAGTTGGAAGCGGAATCCTCTGCGGGTATTTGTGTCAACCGTGGTTTGCAGGTCCAATGCCTCAAAAGGCATCACATGTTCCGTTGGTTTCGTGCCATCCTCGTCGGCCATCATGAAATGAAGCTGATCGTCGACGAGCCAGTAGTCGGTCACGTTAAGAATGGTGCCATCTTTCAAGAACAGCTGCGGCATGTCGGCTCGCTCGTCACCATAGGCAAAGACGGGAGTCGCGTACACCTGCGGAACATAGTTTGTGGGACCCGATGAGGACACGGTAGTGTAGTCAATCGTCCCGAGCCAGAGGAAGTCACAGTTCGCCCACCAACAGGAGTGCAATCCCCAGAAGGGTCCACCGAAAACAAATACTGGTTGGTAAATGACCAGCACAGGCGGAAATGGACGAATGGGGCGCCGAATCGGTCGAAAGCCGGGCGCACCGAATGTGGCCGCAGACCCAGTTGCCCAGCTTCGTGGCGCTGAGACCGATGAGGGGATCATTGGCATGTGAAGCATTGGCGCGTGAACCATTGGGGCTGGTGAGAGGGGCGCGCGAAGAATGGGCGGGGCGGCGGGATGAACGACTCCCCCAGTCGGGCGGCCGATGGGATGCTGTGCGAAAGCCAGGGGAGTGGCGACACAAGCGAAGATGAGGAATTCCTTGAGGATCGAGCGGCGAAGCAATGGCGCCACGGTCTCACCCTCCTAACAGCTGCGCAGATCGCGCCGACTGCCTACCTACCAGTGTAGTCCCTTAATCCGCATCAGTTTCTTTTTTTGCGGATCACCAATCCACTCATGCAGTGCACTGTCTGCCACTACGAGAAGTGACAGTTTTCTAGGTTCCAATCACGAGAGATCATGCCTGAAAGTCTGGGCCGAGTCTGGTCATCAACAAACAAGAGATGGACTGTTTAGAGATTGCGCTGTCAGGGGCAGTATGGGAGCACGTGTTCAGCCTGCTGACTCAATCACGGCAAAAGAAACACAGCGAGAAGCAGAGCAACCCAATGTTGGAACACACTCTCACTGTAGCGTCGATGTTGCTGATTGCATTCCTGAGCTTAGGCGGCGCTCAAGCCGCGGGCGAAATGCCAGCCGAGCTGGAGATCAACCTCGATCGGGTTACGCAGGAGGGACTCGGCTATCACATCAAAGGGACAATTCCTCTGCAACTGCCGGACGGAGATGAGAGCTTCGTTGTCGAAGAAGGGATCCGATCTTACTGGAGCATTACCCCTGTGCAACGAAAGTGCAGGTCGAACGTGGCTTTCATCACATTACGGGTAGCCGGAAGGAGGGATCGCGATCGGCTTACCGTGGCACTCAGCCTCACACCGGTAATCCTGCGGCCAAGTTGTGACGATGACAAGCCCATGGAGCCAACTTATGAATTTATGGTCGATACCGTCAATCTGAACTCTACGGAGTTCACCCTGTCTGTTGCTGATGGAAGCGATGATGAGCGCACCCTGGAAGATCCCTTGCACCTTGGCAAGTTGACGGGGAAGCTCACGCTCCATCTTGCTTGCCCGGTAAGGTTGATGGTCAGCGAAAGTGAACCGCTGATTTCAGTCTTGCCTACTGAAACGCTTCCGTGGCCATTGCGGTTTGACGATAGCAAGACTCCGGGGGAACTAAGAGCACTTGACCCGAGCGCCGCGGCTGTGGTCGGAGCGACTCGCCCCAGTAGGCCCTATCCCCCCGTTGCTTTTTTTCGGGTGGCTAGCAAACACGCATTTCTGCGGCCGGGGTTTTGCGTCTGGGTGAAATCAGTACAGGTAGAGTTCACGCCGATAGAGATTCTGCTTGCCAGTAAATACTCTCCTGGAAGCTGCGAGTACAACGTGATACGCGATCACGAGATGCTGCATTATCAGGACATGCAGGCACTCTTCATACGTTACCGGGCTCGCGTACTGGAAGCTGTTCGACTGGCGGGCCTCCCCACAATCGAGCGACCCGTTTTTGTCGGGTCCGTTGCGGAGGGTACAGATCAGATCGAAACTCGATTACAAAGCACGCTTCAGCCCCTCTACGCTTTGATGGAAGAAGCTCGGCAAGCAGATGCCGGCGCGCGGGATGCGCCGGAACAACGGGTGCTGAGCTGGAGCAAGTGCCCGAGCTGGTGTGCGGCTATCACTTCCCCAGTCACAATTCCCTAGCCAGGCATATTTGGGCGAATCACTCATTCTCCTTTGGTAGCGCTCCCTTGAATTCTCGGCAGAGGGCGTGAGAGACTTCCCTTGGAATACTAGGGGAGCGAATGGACTCGGCGAGACTGGAATTTCTGCGCGGGACTTTGGATGTGCTGATTCTCAAGGCGCTGATGTGGGGAGCACTGCACGGGTATGCCATCACCAACTTCATCCGGCGGCAGAGCGGCGACACGCTGCTGGTCGAAGAGGGGACGCTTTATCCAGCGCTGTGGCGACTGGAAAACAAGGGGCTGCTGGAAGCGGAGTGGGGGCTCTCGGAGAACAATCGCAAGGCCAAGTTTTACCGGCTCACTCCGGAGGGGCGGCGGAGATTGCGCCATGAGGTAAAAGCGTGGGAGGCATACGCAACCGCGGTAGGCAAGGTTCTTGGTGCAACGCGTCTGCCGGTGGCGGAGGAAATCGGATGACACCCGTTCCCTTCTGGCGCCGTTACACACGCTTCTTTGGTCCCGACCCTGCGGCCGACGTGAAAGATGAGCTGCGCTTCCACCTGGAAACAAAAACCGATGACCTCGTCCGGCAAGGGTGGGATCCGAAAGCAGCGCGAGAAGAAGCGGAGCGGCAATTCGGCGATCTGCGCAGCGTGCAGCGGATCGGGCAACGCATCGGGGAGAAGACAGAACGCCGGCGACGTTTCGCGGATTATTGGACTGACTTGCTGCAAGACGTGAGGTATACATTTCGGACACTCAGCCGCGACCCGGGATTTGCTGTCGTTTCCATCCTCATTCTGGCTCTAGCGATCGGTGCCAACATCGCAGTGTTCAGCGTGGTCAACACGCTGCTGTTAAGACCCCTACCTTTTCCAAATTCGCAGGAACTGGTGTGGATCGCGCCACCGCCGTCTGGCTGCGGGTGGTCCTGTGCGACCTACTCGGCAGATGCTTACGAAGAATTCCGTGACCAGAGCCGCGTATATCAGGGTGTAACGGGATATGAGGCGTTCACGATCGCGGATAATTTCCGGCTAACCGGGCGAGGTCAACCGGAGTCGGCCACGGCGATCATGGTGATCGGCAACTTCTTCCAAGTCCTCGGAGTGCAGCCCGCTATGGGGCGTCTGTTCACTGACGACGATGCCCGCGGAAAGGACGTCGCCCTGCTGGCGAATGCATATTGGCGCCATCAATTCGACGCCGACCCTGCGATCGTTGGAAAGGCCATCGAATTGAACGGGACACCCGTGACGGTGGTGGGCGTGTTGCCTGCGAGCTTTGACTATGGCGCAGTGTTTTCTCCGGGCGCAAAGGTCGATCTTTTTGTGCCGCTCAACCTGGATCATGAACGCACATGGGGAAATATCGTCACGCTCATTGGGCGACTCAAGCCTGGAGTTACGGTGGCGCAAGCGCTCGACGACGCGAATCGCGTGGCGCCGAATATTTATTTCAGCGTGAAGTATCCCGAGACCCTCGGACGATACAAGGGTTCACTGGTTCCGGTTCCGCTGAAGAATTACGTAATCGGCAAACTCCGCCGGTCGCTGATTGCGTTATGGTTCGCGGTGGGCACGATTCTGCTGATCGCCGGCGTGAACTTGTCGAATCTGCTGTTGGCGCGCGCGGCCGCCCGTGCCAAAGAGTTCGCGGTGCGTGGCGCGCTGGGGGCGAGCCGGGGGCGCATTGTGCGGCAGTTGCTGATGGAGAGTCTGGTGCTATCGAGCGTGGGTGCTGCTTTCGGACTGGGACTAGCGCTCATGCTGATTGCAGGGCTTGCGCACCAGGGATCGCTGGCACTGCCGTTGTTGAGCACGTTGCGCATCGACGGCCAGGCGCTCGGTTGGACGGTCCTGATCGCGGTACTGACCGCAATGATCTTCGGGTTGCTGCCGGGGCTGAGAATGGCGAGCGGCAATCTGCAGGCTGTGCTCAAGGACTCGAGCTCTGGTGCCGGATTGGGGCGCAAGCATGAACGCATCCGTGCCGGGCTGGTGATCTCTGAGATTGCGCTGGCCTGCGTGCTGCTGGTGAGTGCCGGCTTGCTGCTACGCAGCTTTCTGAAAGTGCTTGATGTTGATCTCGGCTTTCAGCCGGACCGCGCGGCTTCGATTAGGGTTGCTTACGACGATAGTGCGCCATCCGATGATGCGCGAGTAGCGAAGCGAACTGTGATCTTCCAAGAGATTCTGGAGCGAGTCGGTGCGCTGCCAGGGGTGGAGGCGGCAGGGATTGCCGATTTCCTTCCACTCGGTCCCAACCGCGAATGGGATACACCGGAGCCGCAGGGCAAAACTTTCGCGCCGGGCACGCTGCCCGATCCGTTGGTGTATGTGGTCACGCCGGGATTCGTACGGGCGATGGGCATTCGCTTGCACGGGCGAGACTTCACTTGGGCCGATGGGCCGCATAGCGAGAGAGTCGTGATGATCAATGCGTCCGCGGCGCGCGTGTATTGGCCGGGGGAAGATGCGGAGGGCAAGATACTGATGCGGGGGAAAGAGGAAGACCACGTGGTCGGGGTTGTGGACGATGTCCACGAAGAGAACGTGGAGAGCGGTGCGGGATCGCAGATCTATTATCCGACAACGCAACAGGGACCGGATGACGCGCAACTCGTGGTTCGAACGAGCCTGCCGCCGGCGGCCCTGGCTGCGAGCGTGCTGCACGCCTTGCGCGAACTGAACTCGAATCAGCCGGCTGCGGAGTTCCGGCCGATCCGGGCAATTGTCGACCGGGCGGTTTCTCCGCGCCGATTTTTCATGTTGCTGGTGGCGGCGTTTGCCGGGCTGGGGCTGCTACTGGCGACGCTCGGGATCTACGGCGTGATTTCTTATTCGGTGACGCGACAGACGCCGGAGATCGGCATACGCATGGCACTGGGAGCGAGCACCGGGCGAGTACAGCGGCAGGTGCTCGGAAGTACGCTGCGATTGGCGGGCGCAGGCTTGGCAGTGGGCACACTGCTTGCATTCGTCGTGGCCAAGGTGATTGCGTCGCTATTGTTTGCGACGTCGCCGTGGGACTTGCCGACGTATCTCGGAATGGCGGTCGCGCTGCTGCTCGTGGCAGTGGCTTCGGGGTACATTCCGGCGCGGCGGGCGTCTGGCATCAACCCGATGGAAGCATTGCGCAACAACTAACATTGACCGCATCAACCGCTGCTTGTGAATGATCTCCTCTGCTAGAATCGGCTCAATATGAGCCCCCAGTTGCCATTTACCGACGTCCCAGATGCGATTGAGGAAATTCGGGCCGGCCGCATGATTGTGGTGGTCGACGATGAAGACCGTGAGAACGAGGGAGATCTGACGCTTGCGGCGGAGAAGGTTACGCCGGAAGCGATCAACTTCATGGCGAGGTTCGGGCGCGGGCTGGTCTGCCTGGCGATGACCGAGGAGCGGCTCGAACATCTGAATATTGGTCCGATGACTTCGGAGAATACGTCGCAATTTGGGACCGCGTTTTGCGAGGCGATTGATGCGCGGGTTGGAGTAACGACGGGAATCTCAGCTCATGACCGGGCGCGCACGATTCAGGTGGCGATTGATCCGGCGACAAAGCCTTCTGATTTGGCGCGTCCGGGACACATGTTTCCTTTGCGGGCGCGCAAGGGCGGAGTATTGGTACGTGCGGGGCAGACGGAAGCGTCGGTCGACTTGGCACGGCTGGCGGGGATGGTTCCGGCGGGAATCATCTGCGAAATCATGAAGGACGATGGCAGCATGGCGCGTGTGCCGGACCTGATTGAGTTCTGCCGCGAACACAAGATGAAGATGCTGACCGTCGCAGAGCTGATTCGCTACCGGATGTCGCACGAGCGCTATGTGCATCGCGTGGGCGAGGCTTTGATCGATACGCGCTTTGGCGAGTTCCGCATGATCGCCTATGAGAGCGAAGTAGATGGCGGAGAGTCGCATGTGGCACTGATTCGTGGGGACATTGAACACAGCCAGACTCCGGTGCTGGTACGCATGCATGCACATTGCCTGATGGGCGACGTGTTCGGGGCGACCGGGTGCGAGTGTCACGCTACGTTGGAGGGCGCACTGCGGCGGATTGCGCAAGATGGGTGCGGAGCGCTGATCTATTTGCATCAAACGTCGCAGGGGTTCTCGGTGGAAAAGGTTGGCGAGCGGAATGCGCTCGGGTTTCATCGCGGACAGAGGCTTCCGGCGCTGTATGACAATGAAAAGCAGATTCAGCGCGAGGTGGGGATTGGGGCGCAGATTCTGTCGGATCTGAATTTACACAGGATTCGGTTGCTGACCAATCGTCCGAAGAAGGTCGCGGCTTTGGAGGGATTTGGGATCGAGATTGTGGAGCAGGTGCCGGTGGCGTTGCAGACGGCTTCGAAATCTTAGAGACGTTGCTTGCTGACTTGCCGACGGCTCAACAGAAATTGGGAGGGGCTAGATCTTCAGGCTCACGGGCTCGAACGGCACCAGGAGAACCTTGCACCACAGAGGTCACAGGGGAAAAAGACACAGGGGGCCCGGGGTTTCGGGTCGGCGTCAGACGTAGTTGAGCTACGTCTCTACGAGTTGATCGCACTAGAATGGTTTGCGCACTACTACTTCGCTATCACGGATGAAAAATTGGGCGGAGCAGTGTTCGGAGCCGCAGATCACGGGGAGCAGGCCGTTGATCTGTTTGCGGGTGATCAGGCCCAGCATTCCACAGGATGGGCAGGCCAGTACGGCCCAGTAAGGATCTTCTTTTTCGCCGATTTCGCCGGCATTTTCCAGCACGAAGACGGTACCGGGTTGCATCTGTTCCGGAATCCACTCATTGAGAAGGTCCAGTTCACCGACCATGTCTTCCTCCAGTGTTCGAAAGTGCCTGTTCGCGCTGCTGTACAAACTTGTCCCTACGAAACTTTTTTAGCACGCCGGGAGTAATCCGGCGAAGTTACCGAAGTATTCGCCTTTCCGGAGACGACCCCGGCTCTAACCTGGCGCACGGCGTCGCTGAGGCAGACGCCAAGGATCGGCTGATCTGAATTCTTCAGGATGTCGACGATCTGTCGTGCCGAAGTCTCGAGATAAAGGTGCGTGCCGTCGGTCAGCAGGTGGACGTCAGAGGAGCGGCTGACGATGTCGACTAACCCCTTGCCGAGTTCGCGGTCGAGGAAGCGCATGACCTTGCGGACGCCCTGAAGCGAGAAACCCTTGCGGCGGAGTTCGCAGATGACCGCTACCTCAGTGAGGTGATTCAGCGAGTACAGGCGGCGATGGCCTTCGCGATCGGGCTTCACGACAGCGCGCTCGTCCCACCACTGGAGCTGGCGGGAAGTGATGCCGGTCAGAGCGATCACTTGTTGCGATGTGAACCGGTCTTCCTCTCGCCCTTGCATGATCCCCCGAAAATGTTTGAAACAATTGGGTTGCTAAATGTTTGAGACATTTTAGGCATGTGGGCTGTGGATCATAGCAAGGAATCTGAGCAGAGGGGGTGACTAAGGGAGTTCCTGGGGCAGCGGTCAGACGTCAGTAGTCAGCAGTCAAGAGTCAAGCCACCGCCTACGAAGTGGACTATTTCCAGCTTGTCGCCTTCGTGAAGCTCAGTGGTCGACCAGCGGTCGCGGGGGACGATGTCGAGGTTGAGCTCGACAGCTACTCGGTCGGCCTTCATGGCCAGGCGGTCTAGAAGGGCGACTAGGGTAAAGGGGGTGGGTACGTCGTCGAAGGGTCGGGGTTCGCCGTTGATTTGAAGGGTCATGGGAGTATAAAATCCGCCGCCGCGCGCAGGAGCACAGGCGAGATCCCTCGCTCCGCCTGAAGGGCGGCTACGCTCGGGATGACGTCACCGTGATGATATGAGCGCTCACTTCGCTACGATAACTCTATTCCGCGCTAACCCTAATCTGCTTTGCGCAGGGCGAACTTTCTGGTTGCGGTGCGGCCTTCGAAGTTGGCTTGTACTAATAAGGAGGAGTCGGGCAAGTCGTTTTCTTCGGCTTCGATCTTAATTTCGGCGGCTCCGGTAGAGTCGGCTACAGCCTGGGTGTAGAACGGGGCGGCGCCGGGACGGGCGAAGCGGAAGGTCAGTCGGGCTCCCGAGGCTGCGGCGCCTCCTTCGGTAACGCGAAGCTGCATGGTCAGGTTGCGATCAGCGTGGACCGAGTCGGAGTTTAACCATTGCACCTCAAGCTCTTTCACCGTCGCCAGGACTTCGGGCTCGGGATGGTCCAGAACATTGTCGAGCTTGCCTTCGCGAATAGCGTCTAAGACAAGGCGGTGCTGTTCGCGAAGGAATTGCTCTTTTTGCGCGTCGCCGGTCTGGACTTCGCTGCTCTTGCTGCCGTAGGAAGTCGCCTTTTTGCCAATGCAACGACCGCGGACGAAGACTTGCGTCTGCAGAAGGAGTTCGCTTTCACGCGCTTCGCTCTGCACGTGGTAAATGGTGTCGCCATGCTTCACGTCGGTATTGAAGCCGAAAATCATAGGGATGGGGGCAATTGAGTCGTTGAGTGATTTGGTAATTGAATCATTGAGCCGAGAGCTGACAGCAACGATTTTCTTCTACAAAATCACCGTGTTACTCGATCGCAAAATTTCTTCTCCATTTCCACAAGATGTGGCGCCGTTCGCTTGACACTGTTGAGTGTAAGCCCATAACCTAGAATGTTTAAGTATCACTTGGCGCGAATTATATATAGCTCGTCCTATGCCCGACAATTACTTCGCACGCTACCTCCCGTTTTTGATCCATATTCTTATGGCGGGCGGGATTGCGGGTGCGATTGTGACTCTTTCCTGGCTGATAGGACAGCGTAAGCCTACCCGCGCGAAGCTTTCCCCGTATGAATGCGGCATGACCCCGGTGGGAGACTCCCGGCAGCGCTTTTCGGTGAAGTTCTACCTGGTGGCTATGCTGTTCATTCTGTTCGATGTTGAGGCGGTTTTCATCTACCCATGGGCCATTATTCTGCGCGATCTCAAGCGCTTTGGGCTCTGGGAGATGCTGGTGTACATCGGGGTGTTCCTGGTCGGCTTCTTCTATGTTTGGAAGAAGGGCGTACTGGACTGGGGCGAAACTTCTCCGAAACGGGGGAATTTCTAGATGACGCTCGCGCCTGCCATTACTGATCTGGAACAGTTGAAGAACCATCCAGCCGTGGCGCGGCTTTTGGGATGGAACACCGAGGCTGTTACGGGTGTGAAGTTCGATCGCGACGAGATGACGATTTATGTCGATCGGGCTCATATTCGCGAGGCATGTGTGGTGCTCAAGGACGATCCGGCCTGTCCTTTCAACTTCCTATCAGATGTTACCTGTGTGGATTGGTATCCGGCGGAGCCTCGGTTTGAGGTTGTGTATCACTTGTTGTCGATTCCGGAGAAAGAGCGGATTCGGCTGAAAGTTCGGTTGAACAGCGGCAGTCCGGCGGTTGAGTCGATCACTTCGGTGTGGCCGGGAGCGAATTATTTCGAGCGCGAAGTGTTCGATCTGTTTGGAGTACGGTTCACCGGGCATCCTTATTTACGGCGCATTTTGATGCCTGAAGATTGGGAAGGTCATCCCCTGCGAAAAGATTATCCGGTGGAGGGCTATCGCTAGATTGTCGAGATAACGATGGCCCACCTGAATCCCACACCCGTGCTGGAGCCCGGTCAGGATCGAACGATGATCCTGAACATGGGGCCGCAACACCCGTCAACCCACGGAGTGTTGCGCGTGCTGCTGGAAATTGACGGCGAAACCGTGGTGCGGATGATGCCGGACATTGGCTTCCTGCACACCGGGATTGAAAAGACCTGCGAGGCGAAGTTCTACCAGCAGGTGGTGCCGCTAACCGACCGCATCGACTATCTCTGCCCGATGACGAACAACCTCTGCTATGTGTTGGCGGTGGAGAAACTGCTGGGGTTGGAGATTCCTCCGAAGGCGCAGTGGCTGCGGGTGCTGCTCAACGAACTGACGCGTATTAATTCGCACTTGGTATGGCTGGGCACGCATGCCATGGACATAGGCGCTTTGACGGTCTTCTTATATTGCTTCCGCGAGCGGGAAGAGATCCTGAAGATCTTCGAGATGGTGAGCGGGCAGCGGATGATGACGTCTTATTTTCGCGTGGGTGGAATTGCGCTGGAACCGCCGTTGGGATTCTTCGATCGGGTGCGCGATTTCGCGGGTTATTTTCCCGAGAGGATTGATCAGTACGAGAACCTGCTGACGGGAAATCCGATTTGGGCGATGCGGACCAAGGGCGTCGCGCGGATGACGCCGGAGGATGCGATTGCGCTGGGAGCGACCGGGCCGACCCTGCGCGGAAGTGGCGTGGATATTGACTTGCGGCGCGATATGCCGTACTCGAGCTACGAAAAGTTCCAGTTCAAAGTGCCAGTATCGCAGGAAGGCGACGTCTTTGCGCGGTACATGTGCCGCGTGCAGGAACTGAGGGAATCGACCTCAATCGTGCGGCAAGCGCTGGATGGAATGCCGGAAGGTGCGACCAAGGCAGACGCCCCGGGAATCGTTCTGCCGGACCGCGAGAAGATGAAGACGCAGATGGAATCGCTCATCTATCACTTCAAGATCATTACGGAAGGTTTCGCGGTGCCGGCGGGTGAGGTTTACCAGGCGGTGGAATCGCCGCGGGGCGAGATGGGCTACTACATCGTGAGCGACGGGACTGCGAAGCCGTACCGCGTGCATATGAGGTCTGCGTGCTTTGCGAATCTGCAAACGCTGCCGAAGATGTGCGAAGGACGGTTGCTGGCGGATGTGGTGGCGGCGATCGGGTCGATTGATATTGTGCTGGGAGAAATCGATCGATAACCATGTGATCCTCCGTGGTCCCTGGGGTTAAACCTTTCACCACAGGGTACACAGAGGATCACAGAAGATTGACAGATGAAATTCTCTGATGAATTCGAGACGCGGTTTGCGGAGATGGTGCCGCATTATCCGACCAAGCGGTCTGCGCTGGTCCCGACGCTCCTTTATGCGCAGGACGAAGTTGGATTCTTGTCCGATGAAGTAATCGCGGAGATTGCCGGGCGCCTTGATTTGACTGAACTCGAAGTGCGGAACGTCATTAGCTACTACTCAATGCTGACAACGAAGCCGCGCGGGAAGTTCAACGTGCAGGTCTGCACCAACATCAGCTGCATGGTGCGCGGTGGAGAAGATATTTTGCATCACTGCGCGAAGAAGCTGGGCATCGGGCATAAGCAGACCACGCCCGACGGGCTGTTCACGCTGGAGGAAGTCGAGTGTATTGGGGCTTGCAGCTGGGCTCCGGCGGCACAGGTGAATTATGACTTTCACGAGAATCTGACGGCGGAGAAGATGGGGAGGATTCTCGACGAGTATCGGAAAAAGGGAACGCAGTAAAGATTTTCAGATTGATGATTTCAGATTGCAGGTTTTTAAACGGGTCCTGTTCCAGAATCGGATGGCTTGAAATCTGCAATTAAAATCTTCAATCAGCGATCGCTTTTATGGCTGACTTGGTATCACATCCCGACGAGGTGAAGGTCGTCTCCCGGCGCTTTGGCATGGGAGCGGCTGATATTGACCGGTACCTCGAACTGGACGGCTACAAGGCCGTGCAGAAGGCGCTGGCGATGGAGCCGGACGCCATTATTAATGAGGTTAAGAATTCGGGGCTGCGCGGGCGCGGTGGGGCTGGATTTTCTACCGGGATGAAATGGTCGTTCGTGCCGAAGCAGTCGGCCAAGCCAAAGTATGTGCTGTGCAACGGCGACGAGAGCGAGCCTGGGACTTGCAAGGATCGGCTGATTTTTGAGCATGATCCGCACTCGGTGATTGAGGGAGTGATGATTGGCGCGCTGGCGGTGGGCGCGAAAAGCGGATACATCTACATTCGAGGCGAGTACCGGTATCTGCTGAACATTATGCAGAAGGCGATTCGCGACGCATACGCCAAGGGCTTCATCGGCAAGAACATCTTCGGCAGTGGGCGCGATCTGGATATTTACTGGCATGGCGGCGCGGGAGCTTACGAGGTTGGTGAAGAGTCGGCGCTAATGGAATCGCTGGAAGGCAAGCGCGGCATCCCGCGCATTCGGCCTCCCTTCCCTGCTGTGGTTGGGCTTTGGGGCGGGCCTACCGTCATTAATAATGCAGAGACGCTGGCGAATGTGCCGCACATTATTCTTGGCGGCGCAGACTGGTACGCCAAGCTTGGCACGCCAAAGAACGGCGGGACGCGGCTGTTTTGCCTAAGCGGAAACATCGCCAAGCCCGGCGTCTATGAACTGCCCATGGGCTACAACCTGAAGAAGATGATTTACGAGGTTGGAGGCGGCATTCCCAACGGGCGTTCGCTGAAAGCGGTGGTGCCGGGCGGAGCGTCGTGTCCGTGCCTTACCGCGGACGAAGTCGACGTCGCTATGGATTTCGATTCGGTGGCGAAGGCTGGATCCATGCTGGGTTCCGGTGGCGTGGTGGTGATCGATGACCAGCAGTGCATCGTGAAATTCGCTTTGCGGACGATGAAGTTTTATCAGCATGAAAGTTGTGGATGGTGCATTCCCTGCCGGGAGGGCACGGACTGGCTGAAGAAGACGCTGATCCGATTCCATAACGGCGGCGGGATGAGGAAAGACATCGACAACATGCAGTATCTCGCGGAGAACATGCTGGGTCGGACGTTTTGTCCACTCGGCGATGCCGCAGCGATGCCGACGATTGGGTTTGTGAAGAAGTTCCGCAGAGAATTTGAAGACCATCTGGATGGAAAACCGTGCCCGTTTGAGAAGGCCGGCGTGGCAGAGCAAGTTCCGGCATTCGCACATTGATTTCCTATGGCTGATGTAAATCTCACAGTTGATGGCAAGAAGCTCGCGGCTCCCGCGGGCACACTACTCATTGAGGCCTGCAAGAGCGTGGGTATTGAAGTGCCTTCGTTCTGTTATTACCCCAATCTTTCGCTGCAGGGCGCTTGCCGCATGTGCCTGGTGAAGGTTGAGAAGATGCCCAAGCTTCAGACCGCCTGCACCACGGTGATCAGCGAGGGAATGATCGTCGTCACCGACAGCGACGAGATCAAGCAGGCGCGCAAGTCGATGCTTGAAATGCTGCTTGGCAATCATCCGCTGGATTGTCCGGTTTGCGATGCCGGTGGCGAGTGCGAACTGCAGGACATGACGTTCAGCTACGGCGCTGCCGAATCCAAATTCATGGAGGCGAAGAACCACAAGGAGGAGCAGCAGTGGTCTCCGGTGGTGTTCTTCGACCGGCCGCGCTGCATTCTGTGCTATCGCTGCGTGCGGGTGTGCGGCGAAGGCATGGATGTTTGGGCCCTGGGCGTGCAGAACCGCGGCGTGAGTTCCCTGATCGCTCCGAATAAAGAAGATCACCTGGAGTGCGAAGAGTGCGGGATGTGCATCGACATTTGCCCGGTAGGCGCGCTCACCTCTGGCGCGTACCGATACAAGACGCGGCCTTGGGAGATGACTCACGTCGGAACGGTATGCACGCATTGCGGCGACGGATGCAAGACCACGCTGGGAGTGCGGCGGTCGGATACCGGCATGGAGATTGTGCGGGGCGACAACCGCGACAAGAGCGGCACGAATGGAGACTTTCTCTGCATCAAGGGACGCTATGCATTCGATTTCGCGAATCATGAAGAGCGCTTAACGCAGCCGCTCATTCGGAAGAACGGGAAGCTGACGCCATCAACATGGGAAGAGGCGTTTGAGTTGGTGGGAAAGAAATTTGCCGAAGTGCGGGATAGGGACGGTGGCGCGGCGATTGGCGTTGTGGGCTCGACGCGAACGACCAACGAAGAAGCTTACCTGCTATCGAAATTCGCGCGACTGGTATTGAAGACGAACAACGTTGATCATCACCGGACGGCGGACTTCCCTGCCCTGGCCGCGGCGCTTCGCGGCAAGCCCGACGCAACGGCGAGCATGGCCGATGTATTTACGGCTCCGTCGATTTTGTTGATTGGAAATGATCCGACGGAGCAGCATCCGCTGCTGGCGTGGCAGATTCGTAACAATGTGAGACTGCACCGCGCCAGGCTCTACGTGGTGAACTCGGCATCGATCAAGTTGCGGCGGCAGGCTACGAGTTTTACGCAGATTCCAGTTGCGATGGAAGGCAAGGTTGCGAGCTTTCTATCTGGCGACGACGGGGCGGCGGACGCTCTGGTCAGCGGCGGGGACACTAATAGGGATGCATGGACTGCGCTGCGCGAGAAACTACGCGGCGAGCTGAATCTTGTCATCATTTTTGGGGCCGAAATTCGCGGAGGCGATTTAGCTAATCTCGTTGCCTTTGGCTCTGGCATTTCTGGGGCTAAGGTTGTGTGCCTCGCCGATTATGCCAACTCGCGCGGGGCGGCCGACATGGGTCTTTATCCTGACCTGCTGCCGGGTTATCACCCAGCAGCCGGAGGAAGTGACTTCCATCGCGATTGGGTCGTACCGCAGACTGCCGGACTCGATTTCCCGGGGATGGTAGAGGCGGGCAAGGGCGGGAAGTTGAAGGCGCTCTATGTAGTGGGATCGAATCCGATTGGACGGTTGGGCATTGATCCATTTGCGTTCTCGAAGAGTTTTGTCGTGGTGCAGGATATGTTCCTGACCGAGACGGCGGTAATGGCGGATGTGGTTCTGCCCGCGGCGAACGCTTACGAAAAGTCCGGGTCGATGACCAATACCTGCGGCGACGTGCAACTGGTGAAAAAAGCCGGTGAGATTTCCGGGACGAAGACGGACTTCGAGATGATCGTGCGGATCGCCGACTCCATGGGATTTGAGGTTCGCAAACTGGTTCCATTCGGTGGCGGAACTCGGGCCGACATGGGGCAATCGCGCGGAGCACAATCGGGCGAGGCCGATCGTCATGCGGTTTGGCTTGAGATGCAGGGGCTGGAGCCAAAGCTGAGCCCGCTGGATCCGATGGCGATTCTGGATGAGATTCAGCGATTGGTGCCTGGTTATGACGTCTCGCGAACCAATCTGCTCGCCGGGAATACTGAACACACATCGCTTGAAAAGAGCGGGCTGGGTGCGGTGCACAAGGCGGACTCGATTGCTCCGGCGAACGATGGTTTGTTTACCTCCGGCACCCTGGGACGCTATTCGCGGACCTTAAAGTCGGTGATGGAGAGTCGCGAAGTGAAACCTGCGGAAGTCGCGGCAGATTAATCCGAACTACAGTTCTTGGAAACCAGTTGTCGGTAAGAGAGGAAGCTAGGCGTGCCGTTGCCAATCTGGGTATTCATACTCGCGTCGGTGATCAAGTCAGCAATTGTTCTGGTTGTGCTGCTCACCGCTGTCGCGTATACGGTTTGGCTGGAGCGCAAGGTGGTGGGCCACATGCAGAATCGCTGGGGACCCACGCGGGTTGGGCCCTTTGGCCTGCTGCAGCCGGCGGCCGACGGACTGAAGTTTCTGTTCAAAGAAGATCTGACGCCTCCGCACGTTTACAAGCCGTTGTTCCTGGCGGCGCCGCTGATCGCAGTAATTTTTGCGCTGACTTCGATCTCGGTAATTCCGTTCGGCAATCCAGTTTGGATTTTCGGGTACAGCATCCCGCTGCAGATTACGACGGACGTGAACACGGGACTGCTCCTGATTCTTGGCGTTACGTCGATTGGCGTGTATGGCGTGGCGCTGGCGGGGTGGTCGTCGAACAACAAGTATTCCCTGCTGGGCGGGCTGCGCGCCAGTGCCCAGATGGTGAGTTACGAAATCTCACTCGGGCTCTCGCTGGTGGGCGTGCTGATCATGTCCGGCAGCTTCAGCTTGCGAACTATTGTGGATTCGCAGGGCGGACATTTCTGGGGATTCATTCCACGGTGGAATATTTTCACCGGGCAGATTGTCGGCTTCTTCTGCTATTTGATGGCGGCCTATGCGGAGACGAACCGCATTCCGTTTGACTTGCCGGAAGCCGAAACCGAGTTGGTGGCCGGGTACCACACCGAGTACAGCGCGATGAAGTTTGCCATGTTCTTCATGGCGGAATACGCGAACATGATTACGGTGGCGTGCGTGGCGACGCTGCTGTTTTTTGGCGGATGGCACGGGCCGGTGTTCGGGCATTCGCAGATCCTGACTGCAATTCTGCCTGTGTTCTGGTTTGTCGCGAAGGTTTTTGCATTTCTCTTTCTGTACATTTGGGTGCGGGGCACGTTGCCGCGCTTCCGTTATGACCAGTTGATGGCGTTTGGCTGGAAGTTTCTGCTGCCGCTGGCACTGGCGAATGTGATTGCTACGGCGATCGCAGTTGCCTGGTGACAAGAACAGTACTCAGTACTTGGTGCTCGGTACTCAGTGCTTGGTTCTGAGGACTCAGGTCTCGGGACTCAGTTCTGCGCACCCAGTTGGAGCGCATCTGCTGAGGGGTTGGTTGTGTTGCGAGGTTGTTCCGAGTACTGAGTACCGAGTACTAAAACGTTCATGCTCAACATTCATCTAATTCTGTTTTTGGCGTTTGGGGCGGTTTGCGTGGCGGGGGCGGTCAACCTGCTGGCGCAGACACATCCCATTAACAGCGCGCTGTCGTTGATCGCGGTGATGGCCGCGCTCGCCGGAGAATATTTGCTGCTGGGCGCGGAATTTGTGGCGGCGGTGCAGGTGATTGTCTACGCGGGCGCGATCATGGTGCTATTCGTCTTCGTGATCATGCTGCTGAATGCCGGAGTGGAAGATCGTACAAAGGGCAGCCACGTCGCGGTTTTGTTGGGTATTCCCGGAGTATTGCTGGGAAGCGTGCTGGTGGGATGGGTTGTGCTGCGGCATTCAGGAACGGAAGCGGTCTCTGCGGGCGCTTTGCTGGGGGATCCGAGGACAATTGGGCAATTGCTGTTCCATGAATTTCTGCTGCCGTTTGAAATTACTTCTGTCCTGATTCTGATCGCGATCATGGGCGCAGTCGTTTTGGCCAGCAAGCCGCCAACCTCGCCAGCCGGGAAGGTGGATTGATGGTTCCCCTTTCTTATTACCTCGTGCTCAGCGGAATCTTGTTTGCCTGCGGCGTCGCCGGATTTCTGATCAAGCGCAACATCATCACAATCTTCATGTCGATTGAGTTGATGTTGAACGGCGTAAATCTGTCGTTCGTGGCGTTTGCGGCGCACTGGCATTCGCTGGCGGGACAGGTATTCGTGTTCTTTGTGATGGTTGTAGCGGCGGCCGAGGCGGCTGTGGGACTCGCAATCATTATTGCGGTTTACCGTACGCGCGAAACGTTGAACGTGGACCAGGTGAACCTGCTCAAGCTATGACGTCTTCTCTCAATCTCTGGCTGATCCCCGTACTGCCCCTGGCGGGAGCTGCGATCAATGGTTTTCTCGGGAAGAAGTCTTCGCGGACCGCAGTCAGCGCGATCGGCCTCGTGTTTTCTGGCGCGGCACTGGCATGGGCGCTGTCGGTGGTTCTGCGGGTTTCTGCAGCCGATCTTCCCTATCAGGAGTACGTCGCTCACTGGATCCGGTCGGGGAGTTTTAGCGCTGATTTCGCGCTGTATCTCGATCAACTTTCTCTGGTCATGTTGCTGGTGGTCACCGGCGTAGGTTTTCTGATCCACATCTACTCCGTCGGGTACATGTGGGACGATCCCAGCTTCTACCGGTTCTTCTCCTACCTAAACTTGTTCATGTTTTTCATGCTGACGCTGATCCTGGCCAACAACTACCTGCTGATGTTTATCGGGTGGGAAGGTGTGGGACTGGCGTCATATCTGCTGATCGGGTTCTGGTTCACGAAAGATTCGGCAGCATCGGCGGGCAAGAAAGCATTCATCGTGAACCGCATCGGCGACTTCGGATTTCTGATCGGACTCTTTCTGATCATTCAGCATTTCGGATCGCTGGACTTCACCAAGGTGTTTACGCAGGTGCAGCCACTGGCGGTAGAGAACGGAAGCGCTGGGCTGCTGACTGCGATCGGCATTCTGCTGATGGTGGGAGCGTGCGGCAAGTCGGCGCAAATCCCGCTCTATGTCTGGTTGCCGGATGCTATGGAGGGTCCCACGCCGGTCTCGGCGCTGATCCACGCGGCGACGATGGTAACAGCCGGCGTGTACATGGTTTCACGGTCGCACGTGATTTTTGAGCGGGCGCCGATGGCGCTGATGGTAGTGGCCGTGATTGGAACGCTCACGGCGCTATTCGCGGCGACCATCGGCATCACGCAGACGGATATTAAGAAGGTCCTCGCCTACTCCACGGTTTCGCAGCTTGGTTACATGTTTATGGCTTGCGGAGTTGGGGCATTTTCTGCCGGCATCTTCCACCTGATGACTCATGCCTTCTTTAAGGGACTGCTGTTCCTGGCCGCAGGCTCGGTGATTCATGCAGTGGGCGGCGAACAGGACATGCGCAAGATGGGCGGGCTGCGATCCTACATTCCGGTCACGTTCGCGACCATGGGTATCGCGACGCTGGCCATCGCGGGAGTCCCGCCATTCGCCGGCTTCTGGAGCAAGGACGAGATTTTGTGGAAGGCCTATCAGGGGAACTGGGTATTTTGGCTGGTCGGAGTCATCACGGCGTTTATCACGTCGTTCTACATGTTCCGGCTGTTGTTCATGACCTTCTTCGGGGATTATCGCGGCACGCAAGTGGACGCCCACGGGCATAGCACTTCAGCGCATGGGCACGATGCCCACGGCCACGGCGAACCGCATGAGAGCCCAATGGTGATGCTGGTTCCGCTGATGATCCTCGCGTTGCTTTCGATCGTCGGCGGACTGGTGGGAATCGGCAACCGGTTTGAACATTTCCTGGAACCAGTGTTCGGCTCCGGGGCGACGGAAGCCGTGGGAGAGGCGGCGAGTCACAGCACAGAACTCTTGCTGATGGGGATCTCAGTGACTGTCGCCGTACTGGGGTTCGTCCTCGCGTATGTGCTCTATGTGAGCAAGCCTTATTTGCCGCAGAAGATCGCCGACAGTTTCGGCGGTCTCTACGAAGCCGTGGTCAACAAGTACTACGTGGATGAACTCTACGCGAAGTTGTTCGTCAAGCCGCTGGTGGACGGGTCAACCAGCATTTTGTGGCAAGGGGTCGACCGCAAGGTGATCGACGATACCGTGAATAATGCCGCCGATGGCGCGCGCCATGTTTCGGACGAAGTTCGACAGATGCAGTCGGGAAATCTGCGATCGTACGCAGGATGGATTGCCGCGGGTTCGGCCGTGGTGATTGCTTACATGATCTGGATGGGAGTGCGATGAGCACCGATAGCTGGGGCCCTTATATTCTGACGTTCGTGACCTTTGCGCCGCTGGTGGGTGCGCTGCTGCTGGTGCTGTTTCCGCGGCGGGATCGGGACATCCGAATTTTTGCGCTCGTCTTTTCTCTGCTCACATTTTTACTCTCGCTGCACTTGCCGGTTTACTTCCACCGCGGGCTGGCGGGATTTCAGTACGAAGTTGACCGTCCGTGGATTTCCACTCCGAACATTCACTACCACATGGGCATGGATGGAATTTCACTGTGGCTGGTGGTGTTGACGACGTTCCTGACGCCGCTATGCGTGCTGATTTCGTGGAAGTCGGTACACGACCGGGTGAAAGAGTTCTTTATCTTGTTGCTGATCATGGAGACGGCGCTGATCGGCGTGTTTACGTCGCTCGATCTATTCCTCTTTTATTTCTTCTGGGAAGCGACACTGATTCCGATGGCGCTGCTGATCGGCGTGTTTGGACACGAGCGCAAGGTGTATGCGGCAGTGAAGTTTTTCATGTACACCATGATCGCTTCGGTATTCATGCTGGCAGCGATTCTCTGGCTCTACGCGCATACGGGCAGCTTTGATTTTGTGACGATTCGCGAGCAGATTGCGCACGGCGGCGTGCCTGGCTTCCCACCCGCAGCGCAGTGGCTGTTCCTCGGATTCTTCCTGGCATTTGCGGTGAAGGTTCCGCTGTTTCCGTTCCACACTTGGCTGCCGGACGCGCACGTGGAGGCGCCGACCGCGGGATCTGTGCTGCTGGCGGGCGTGCTCCTGAAGATGGGCACCTACGGCATGCTGCGCTTCAATCTGGGACTGTTTCCCGAGCAAGCTCGACATAATGCACCTTGGATCATGACGCTGGCGCTGATCGGCATTATTTATGGAGCACTGGTGGCCATGGTGCAGCCGAATATGAAGAAGCTGATCGCTTACTCTTCGGTCAGCCATTTGGGATTTGTGGTGTTAGGAATTTTCAGCTTCACGTCCGCGGGTTTGAATGGCGCGATGTTCGTGATGCTGGCGCACGGGGTTTCCACCGGGGCGTTGTTCATGCTGGCGGGAATTTTGCACGAGCGCCGGCACACGTACGAGATCTCGGAGTTTGGGGGATTGGCTTCTCCCATGCCGGTTTATGCAGCATCTTATTTATTCATCGTGCTGGCGTCGGTGGGACTGCCGTTGCTCAATGGATTCATTGGAGAATTTCTGGTGTTGAGCGGCGCATTCCAAGCTAAGCCGATTTACGGAGTGCTGGCTGCGACGGGCGTGATCTGGAGCGCGGGATACCTGCTGTGGATGTACCAGAGAGTGTTCTTCGGGAAAGTGACGAATCCGATCAACAACTCGATGCGCGATCTGATTGGATTCGAGAAAGCGGCGGTATGGCCCTGCGCGGCGGCGGCACTGGTGATGGGTGTGGCTCCGATCCTGTGGCTGGGCGCGATTGATCCCGCAACGCAGGCCGCACTTACGCCATTCACGCAAATCGTGAGCAAGGTGGTGGGACAATGACGACCACCGCTTTGTTGCAGGTGATTCCGCAGGGCGTGGATTACATCCGGATCCTGCCGGAGCTGATCCTATCTGCGGTAGGCATCGTGGTGATGTTGCTGGATCCGCTGGTCGACGAAGAGAAAAGTCAGAAACTGCTGGGCTCTATCGCGCTCGGGGGCACCGTCGCTGGGCTGTTTGCCACGTTGTATATGGCGCAGTCGCCCGGCCTTGCATTCTCGAACATGGTGAAGGTTGACAACTTCAGCGTGTTCTTTCATTTTCTGGTGATCGCGATTGCTGCGGTCGTGATTCTCAGTTCGTTCGAGTACATGGCAGTCCAACGGATTCGCGCCGGCGAATATTACGCGCTGATACTTTTTGGCGTGGTCGGAATGGCTCTGATGTCGTCGGCGGTAGAACTGGTGCTGATTTTTATTGCGCTGGAAATCTCGTCGATTTCTACCTACATCCTGACGGGATTCCGAAGAAACGAAGCTTCGAGCAGTGAATCGTCGCTGAAATATTTCCTTCTGGGCTCGTTCGCCACAGCCTTCTTTCTGTATGGCGTGGCAATGATGTTTGGAGCCACGGGATCGACCAACATTGGGATCATCAGCCAGACACTGCAGTCAGGGCCCGTTGGACTGCTCGTCTACGTGGCGATGGCGCTGATGTTTGTAGGGCTCGGGTTCAAAGTAGCGGCTGCACCCTTTCATGTCTGGACGCCGGACGTTTATGAAGGGGCTCCGGCGCCGATCGTTGGATTCATGTCCACGGCCCCAAAGGCTGCAGCGTTCGCGGTACTGCTGCGAGTGGTCTTCACGATCAACGCGCCCGGACGATTCTGGCTGCTCTGGTTGGCGGCGGGCCTATCGATGACGTTGGGGAATGTGGGCGCGTTGGTCCAAACGAATATCAAGCGTATGCTGGCATATTCTTCCATCGCGCACGCGGGTTATTTGCTAGTGGCATTTGCCATAACGGGGGCGGACAATTCAGTCTCCGGGATTTCCGCGGCGATGTTCTACACAGCTTCCTACGCGGCGATGAATGTGGGCGCATTCGCAGTGGTCAGCCACTTCGCCTCTGCAGGCGAGCGTTATGTAACGCTGGAAGATTATGAAGGACTGGGACGATCTTCGCCTCTGCTGGCGGCGACGCTCACAATCTTCCTGCTTTCGCTGATCGGCATACCCATGACCGGCGGGTTTTTCGCCAAGTTTTATGTTTTCAGCGCGGCGATGAGAGCGAATCTGATATGGCTCACGCTCGTCGGTGTGGTCAACAGTGCGATCGGCGCCTACTACTACCTCCGCATCGTGGTCGTGATGTACATGCGGGAATCGCGAAAGCAGATTGCGGTGACTCCGGTTCCGGCTGGACTCGGATTGGCTCTCGCGATCAGCGTAGCGGCTACGTTATATCTTGGCATTTTGCCCAGCCGAGTTCTGCAGTATACGGAGCAATCGGCGCAGGAGTTGCTGCCGCCATCGCCAGCATCGATCGTGTCTAACACGTTGCAAAAGCAGCCTCCAGCAGGGATTCCGGGGCACTGACTTCCAAGCGGAAAATCGCAAAAGGCGCATTGACAAGAAGGTAACCGCGCGTGCATCATGTCTGCACCGAGTTCAACTCAGTCCTTCACTCTCAAGGAACTGAAGCGGCCTGGAGGAGAGCAAATGTCCAAAATGATGCATCGGCTGTGGTCGGAAGATGCGGGACAAGACATCGCCGAATACGCGGTGATGTTGGCGGTCATTCTAGTCCTAGTGGTGGGAACGGTTCGCTTGATCGGATCAAATGCAAACAACGCATTTTCAAGTGTAGCCAGTTCACTCCAGTAGGTCAGGATTCCGTCCTTTCGAGGCCATTTCGTCTAAGTCTGTACGCAACATGAAGAATTCTATGACGCGATTTACTCCAGGCACCGCATTTACCGCTTACTTCTGGTTTACAGAAGCAGCGGCTGCGGAGCTGCTTGGGGAGAGGATGAGCCGGTAAAGGCCACCTAAACTAACAAGCATTCCGCAAGCCGCGATGAGAGATCGCGGCTTTTCTTTTGTTCGAAGGTCTACCCAAGGAGAATCACCCCATGATCGTCAACATGTCAGAAAAGGCTACAGAACAGGAAATCAACCATGTGATTGAGCGGATCCGCGAAGCCGGATACCAACCTCATATCACGCGCGGCACCGAGCGCACCATTGTTGCCGCAGTAGGCAGTGGACGGCGACACGAGATTGAAGCACTTCAGGTGGCTCCCGGAGTGGACAACGTTGTCGCGATCGCCCAGCCTTTCAAACTGGTGAGCAGGCAAGTGAGGCCGGAGCGAACCGTGGTGAACGTGAATGGAGTGGCGATTGGCGGCCCTGAGGTTGTGGTAATTGCGGGGCCGTGTTCCGTCGAGTCGCGCGCGCAGTTGCTTGATACGGCGCATGCGGTGAAACGGGCAGGGGCCGCGATGTTGCGCGGAGGAGCTTACAAACCTCGTACTTCCCCTTACGATTTTCAGGGTCTAGGGTTGGAGGCGCTCAAGATTTTGCGGGAAGCTCGCGAAGAGACCGGTTTGCCGGTCGTGACCGAAGTGATGAGCACTGAGGACGTGGACGTCATCTGTGAGCACGTCGATATGCTGCAGGTGGGAGCACGCAATATGCAGAATTTTGCGCTGCTTCGCCGTCTGGCGACTGTGAATAAACCGATTTTGTTGAAACGTGGCCCGTCGGCGACGGTGAAGGAGTGGTTGCTGGCGGCCGAATACCTGCTCTCTGGGGGCAATCAGCAAGTTGTACTCTGCGAGCGCGGGATCAAAACCTTTGAAACCGAGATGCGCAATACGATTGACCTGGCGGCGGTCGCTTTGGCGCGTGACTTGTCACATTTGCCGGTGATGGCCGATCCTTCGCATGGTACGGGTAAGCAGAGCCTGATTGCGGCGGTTTCTCGGGCGGCCGTGGCTGTTGGAGCCGATGGGCTGATTATTGAGGTTCACCCTTGTCCGGAGCGTGCTTTGTCGGATGGACCGCAGTCCC
>Ga0207693_10000608_pt1 | contig 32017 bp, 49 predicted proteins | sample LARL81metaG_FD_184347 | JGI IMG/M metagenome (GOLD analysis project Ga0207693, IMG submission 184347) | Corn, switchgrass and miscanthus rhizosphere microbial communities from Kellogg Biological Station, Michigan, USA - LAR L8-1 metaG... | ecosystem: Host-associated > Plants > Roots >... | reverse complement strand
GCCTCGGCGTCGCGCTCGACGCTGTCAACGGTCCTGGTGAAGCGGCCGTTACCCCCGCGTCCCCGTCCGTGGCCAGGAGTTGCCATGGTCGTCGCCTCCCTTCGTTGCTCGTACATCAGTTCGACCGTGTGTGCTCAGTCGGGCGGGTAGCGGCGCCGATTATCGGTCCTGATCGGCATGGCGTCGTTCCGCGTTGCGATGGGGTGCCGGCCGGGGCGAGGTCGGGTCGCCCCGGCCGGCAGGGGTCAGTCCTGCGAGGTCTCGTTGCGGGCCATCGCGAGCCGGTGGCGCAGCAGCTCGACCTCGCACAGGACATTGAGCAGCGCCCTGCGGTCAACGGTCGTTTCGTCCGGGCCGCTGGTGGTGTCGGCGTGTGTGTCCCACAGCATCGCCATGTCGAAGTCACCGAGGTACGTGGTCACATCTGGGTCGGATGCGGCGCGGGTGTGGGATTGTTCGGCCTGCTCGTAGTGGACCTGGCTGGCGTAGCTGGTCATCAGCACGGAGACCGCATCGGCGCGCTGCTGCTCGGTCAGGTGCGCCCAGGCGTGCGAGGCGATCTCGTCGACGGGGACGGAACGGCCGGGGGTAAGCAGCAGACGGGTGGACTCCAGCACCTGCGCGTACAGGGGGCCGGGCTCAGCCGCGGCGGCGTGGGGCTCGTTCATGGGGTTCTCCGTTCCGTTGTTGGGATTGCGGGTGGTTCGGTCAGGCGTCGCTCGCCGCGCAGGACGGCGCGGATGTCGTCAATGTCGGCGGGGCGCCATACCGCGACCTCGCAGCCGGCGGCATGGAGCGCGGCGAGCCACACCTCTTGCGGGGGCGTGGGATCGGCGTCGGGGCGCTTGAGTTCGGCGAAGATGACCCGGCGCTGCTGCGGGTGGGTGAGCACACAATCGGGGAACCCGGCGCCGACGGCCTTGCGGCTGTCGTAGACGTGGAAGAGGCGCCAGCCGTTGACGCGCGCGAGGCGCCGCACCCGCTCGAGGAGGTCGGCCTCGGCCAGGCCGGGCGGTGTGCGCCGGATGCGTCGGCCGGGAACCTTGATGGCGAGTTGCTCAGAGGTCACCGGTGCCGCCTTCCCTGGTGCGCGGCGAGCCGGGCCCAGGCTTCACGGAGCAGCCTCGGGGGTGTGTCGGGAAAGTCGGTGGGGCGCCGGTAGGTCAGGGGCAGCGCGCCGGCCGGGTCGAGCTGGGCGTCGAGCGCGGCCGCGAGGTCGGCGGCTGCGGTTGCATCCTTGGCGACGGCGGTGATCGTGTAGGAGCGGAAGGGGAGGGCTTCGAGGCCGGCGCGGATGACGTTGTCGGTGCCGAACGGCGCGGGCAGGACCACGGCGTCCACGGACAGGTCGTCGGTGGCGTAGATGGTGGCGGGGATGGCGCCGAGGCGGTCGGCGGTGTCGCGGGCGATGTGAGCCGGGCAGGACGCGACGAGCCAATGCGTGTCGTTGAGGATCAGCGCGGCGATGCGGCGGACCACGGCGGCGCGGGGAACCGTGATCAGCCGGTCGGCCAGATCATCGGCTGCGGTCATCGCGAGATTCCTTCCGCGCGGCGGCGATATTCAGCGGGGTCGGCTGCTCCGCGCGCTGGCACGCATGGTGCGCACGTAGGCGCGCATGCGTGCCATGCGCGCAGGTCAGGGAAGTGTGACCGCCGTGGCCATCACGCGTGACCGTGACGGTCACGCCATCTGCCGAACAGGTTTCGACCTGCCCTCGCTGTTCGCGCATTTTCGCCTCCCGAACGTTCGTTGTGGATTCAAGATCCGGGGCGAGGTCAGAGTGTTGGATCTCGCGGCAACCTCGCCCCAACGACCTCGCCCCACCACCTCGCCCCTTAAGGAGTGGGGCGAGGTGGGGCGAAGTCGTCTTAGGGAGGCTCGACCTCGCCCGGGGCGAGGTGGGGCGAGGTCGGGGCGAGGTGGGGCGAGGTTGCCGAGTCCGCGTCCGGGTCCTGTGCGATAGCCACCCACGCATCACGGCCGCTGACCTCGACCGCATCGGCGAGACCGCCCTCAGCCAGCTCGGATAGCGCCCGCTCGATCGTTTCGTGCTTGAGCGGGTACCCCGCACCATCGGTCGCCACCTCGTCGCCGATGCGCTTGACCGTCACCGGAGCGTCAATCGCGCGCAGCACGGTGAGCACCCGAGCAGCGGGCGGGCTGAGCAGTGGACCGCGGGCCGCATCGCCGTTTCGGCGGAAAGTCTTCGCTGACCGGTACGTCACCGACGCGCCCTTGCGCTCCTCGAGTACGTATCCGTCGTCGACCAGGAACTTGAGGGCGGCGCGCTTGACCTCGTTGCGGGAGCCTCTGACCGTGGTCTCGATCTGGTTCTTACTGAGCGGCTTCCCGCTGTTCTCCAACCGCTTGGAGATCGCCTCCATGGCCTCGGTGGGCCGGAACTCGCCGGCCTCCGCTGCCTGCATGTCCTTATCGGCGCCCCCGGATTCGGCGGCATCGAACTCGATCGAGTAGTGCATGGGGGAGTTGAGGTCATCTGGATCATCGACCCACACCTTGCGCACGAACGCTGCCGCAGTGTCCGCGATCTCGTCGCCCTTGATTGACCACAGCGTGCGCACGGTCGTCATCTGCGTCTTCGCGTCGGTCTTATTGCTCTTGACCCCGACAGAGACCAGGAACCGGCCCCACGCGCCCGGTCCGACACCGCTGGACCGGTTGTGACCGGCGCCTTCGCCGGTCTTGTTCCAGTGATGGTTGATGATCAGGGTGGCGCCGCGCGGCTGGACGACACGCTGGACGTTGCCGAGCATCTCGCCCATGGCGAACAGGTCGGAGCCCTTGCCGCCCTTTGCCGCGAGGTACAGCGGGTCGAGCAGCACCAATATCGCCGGGTGGTCCTCGAGTTCAGCAGCGATCTCAGTAAGGTGCATCTGCTCAGACAGGAACGGCACGCGGAAACAGAGTCGGATCGGCAACGCGTCGACCTGTAGTCGCGTCAGCCCTTTGTGCTCGCCGATTGCGCGGATACGGCGCAGCATCTTCGCATCGGAGCCTTCGCCGAGGAACGCGATCGCCGGGCCCGGCGTCTGGCACGCGAAGTGCCCGAGCCAGGGCAGTCCGGCCGCACAAGAGACGATGGCGTCTAGGCCGCTGAAGGTCTTGCCTGCCTTGTCCTCAGCCGAGATCACGCCGTAGTCGCCAGCGACCATGACCCGCTCGAACAGGAACTTACGCGGCGGTCGGCTGTCCACATCGGCGGCGACTTCAGCGAGCGAGCGGAAGCGCAACGTGTTGGACTGATTTGCCCGGCGAATCTCAGGCTCTTGAGGCTCGTCGTCGAAGGGAGGTTCGTCCGGCTCGGGTGGCCACACCTCGTCTACGAGCGCGGCCGCGCCCTGCCATCCGGATGGCTGCCGATCGTCAATCACGCTGCTGCGCGCCTTTCCGTCGGCGGAGCGTCCGTGCCGAAGTACTCGTCCGGAGTCAGCCGACCGGTGAAGTCGCCCTGTCGCGGCTTTGTCCACTCCAGTTCAGCGGCACGACGGGTGGCGAACGAGCAGCGGTCAACGTCGCCCCGGATACGCCGGGCGAGTTGTTTCCACGACTGGTCCATCTCGCGCTCGGCCTCTACCGCGCCGGCCTCCTTGCCGTCGGCGAAACCGGCTTCGTAGCCCTCGCGCCGGATCTGGTCGCGTTCGGCCGCCGCAGCCGCCCAGACGGCGAGCAGCTCGCTAACGAGCCTGCTGATACGCCACGGCGGCCCGTCTTGGAGATCTATGCCGCACGCCGCCGCCGCTGTGGCGAGTTCGGGCGAGAGGCCTTCACCGGGCGAGCCGGTGCACTGCTCCGGAGCCATCGGGTAGCCTCTCGATGTAGTACTTATGTTCGATGGTCGTGGTGTTCGAGGTGGCGCCCCTGGTCCGGGCGCCGCTTCGCGTTTTCGGGTCAGGCCGCATCACGCAGCCCCTCGCTTCGGGCTGGCGTCGGGCCGCTCGGCCGCAACAGGACCGCAAGTTGATCCCGCTGCGCCTGGGTCAATGGGGGCGCCTGGTCGACTACGGCGGCGATGCCCTCCCAGCGCTTCGCGGCGGACTCGTCGCCCCGGACGCGGGCCTCCGCTGCCTTGCGTGCTGCGTACATCAGGCACCGCTCTTGATGAGTGGTTCGCGACGGCCTAGGCGTCGCACTCCTGCGTAGGGCGCCAGCTGTTCCGCAAGATCGCTCATGCCAAGCACTGATGCAATGCGGAGCAAGGCATCAACGGAGACGCCGACCTCTCGGCGCTCGATCCGGGAGAGGTGGGATACATCCAGGCCAGTACGGCAGGAAACATCGACGAGCGACAGCTCACGCGAGATGCGGGCGGCGCGCAGCGGCGAGTCGGTAGGTCGCACTAGCGCTTTGGATCTTTCACTACTGCTAGGCATGTCCTAGGTCTACCAGCTCGAATGGCTGATACGCAATAGCGCGACCTTTCTAGCGCCAGTGCTAGGCGGATGGTACGGTCCGTGCCATGGGTTCGGACACAACGCCGATGACGCTGGACGAAGTGATCTCCTACAACTTGCGTCGTGCGCGCGAACTGCGCGGATGGACGCAAGGCGAGGCTGCGGAGCGCATTTCCGCTCACCTGCCCCGAGGCTGGTCTCCGCAGGTGTATGGCGACGCAGAGCGCGCCTTTCGCAACCCGAAGCGGGTGAAGGTGTTCACGGGCGAAGAGATGCTCGCGCTGAGCCTCGCCTTTGGGCTGCACCTGATCTGGTTCTACCTGCCGCCCGAGATGAGCTCGCGCGTAGCCGCGCGAGGGTCGGCCGAGAGCATCAGCGGCGAGGACCTCGTCTTGCTCCTCCTGCCGTCACAGAAATCTCCGGAGCTGGAGGCTCGTACTGATGACCTTCGCAGCCGCCTCGCCGAACTCGAGCCCAGCGGCGAACTAAGCGAACTGATTACACCGATCGGCGTGCAGCTGCGGGAGGCGCAGCACAAGTTGGAGGCGCTACGAGACGAGGCCTTCGCCGACATCGCGAAAGCAGCCAGGTCGCAGCGTGACGAGTTCGAAGAGCGCGCCCGAAAGCTGGCGGGACAGCGCGAGGAGCTTGAGGCGATGGTCAAGAGTGGCGCTTCGGCATTCAAGACCGTGCTAGATGTCGTCGCGAGTCTCGATCCGCCGGAGGAGCGGCGGGCCGATGTGCAGCCGCTCGTGGAGAACGCCAGGGCGGCGCTCGGCCTGCTCGCAGAGATCGAAAACAAGTCGGATGATGACGTCGAGGCGGCAGAGTCTGACCCACGATAACGTCCCATATCATGAGTCAGCGAAGGGGGGAGACAGGCGCTCATGGAGGATCGAACGCAGTACCTACCCGAGCCGGTGACAACAGGTTCGGTCGAACGGATGTACGCCTCGCAGGTCGCCGCCCGATTGGGTGCCATCGACGCGGCCAGCGACGAACACGCCGCCTCACTGCGGCCCGCGAACACGACCCGCGCCTACGCCGGCGACTGGGCGGCGTGGGTTGAGTTCGCCGCGGCGGCCGGACTGCCTGCCGACGCCGCGACGCGTGGGACGCTGCGCGCGTTCACCGCGTGGCTGTGGGACCGCGGCGCCGCGCCCTCGACGATCGACCGGCGCCTGACCGGTGTGGTGGTCACGCTGCGGCGCGAACGCCGGGCAGTGGTCAACCCCGACGACACCCGGGCCGCGCGCGAGCTGCTGCGCGGCTACGTCCGCCAGGCCGCCGAGGCGAAGCAGGCTCCGCGCGGTCGCGGCGAGGCTGCGCCCCTGCTGTTGCCCGACCTTCGGCAGATCAGTGCCGCGTGCCCCGACTCGCTTGCCGGCATCCGTGATCGTGCCCTCGTGCTGCTCGCGTTCGCCATCGCCGGGCGCCGCAGCGAGTTGGCCGGCCTGACCGTCCGGGACGTCGCCGACGACCCCAACGGCCTCGTTGTCGACGTGCGCGTGTCCAAGACCAGGCCGCGGGCCGTCGCCGTCCCGTTCGGCAGCAACCCGAAGACCTGTCCCGTGAGGGCGTGGAAGGCGTGGCGCGAGGCGGCCGACCTGGACGACCCGGACGGCCCGGCGCTGCGGCGCATCGACCGGCACGGGCGCCTCCTTGGCGCGCTGTCCGGGCAAGCCGTCGGAGACATCGTGACCAGGGTGGCGGAACGGGCCGGTGTCGAGGTGCGCCTCACAGGGCACAGCGCCCGGGCGGGCCTCGCGACCGAGGCGAGGCGCGCGGGCAAGGACGCGAAAGCGATCAGCGCCACCACGGGGCACGTGCCCGGCTCCAGGGCGCTGGACCGCTACATGCGACGCGTCGACCAGTGGGCCGAGGGGGACAACGCGCTGATCGGGATCGGGCTCTAGCCAGCGGTAGAAGCGCCCTGTCCGCTGTTGGCGTAAAACGACTCCGCGGGGCGGCCGTGGTGGGATTCTGTGGCCATGGCCGTCATCGAACTAGTGCTCGGCGACATTACCGAACAGCGAGTCGATGCCGTCGTGAACGCCGCAAATAGCTCGCTGATGGGCGGGGGCGGCGTGGACGGTGCGATCCACCGGCGCGGCGGTCCGGCGATCCTGAACGCGTGCCGGGACCTGCGCGCGGCGAAGTACGGCAGCGGTCTGCCCACCGGGCAGGCCGTCGCGACGACGGCTGGCGATCTGCCGGCCCGGTGGGTCATCCACACGGTGGGGCCGGTCTACACGCTGCGCGAGGACCGGTCGGAACTGCTCGTGGAGTGCCACCGCAACGCGCTGGCGGTCGCGGACGAGTTGGGCGCTGAATCGGTGGCCTTCCCTGCGATCTCGACCGGCGTCTACGGGTGGCCGATGGACAGCGCGGCGCGTATCGCGCTCGAGACAGTGCGCGAAACCGAGACTGCGGCGCGGCTGATCCGGTTCGTCCTGTTCGACGCGCAGGCGCTATCGGCGTTCGAACGCGCGGCCGGAGAACTGGGCGTCGAGATCAGCGGGGCAGAGCCGCCCGAGTCACGCGGGTGACTTCCAATCGATCTCGATCAGGTCCGGATCGAAGTAGCCGTCACTGCTGCCCGGCTTGAATCCGGCCGGCCGCCCCCTGCGCCCCTTGTTGACGGTCACGGTCATGAGCGCGTCGATGATCGCCTGCTGCTTGTCGAGGTGGTACCGGGTCCACTGTTCGGCGATCGCCGGCGTGCCGAGCGGCAGCGACGCGAGCACCGACCCGGAAGTGCGTTCAGCCATGCGAGCGTTCAGCCGCTCGAGCCGCTTGCGCGTGAGGGCGGTCGCGTCGAGCATCTGCTTACGCGTCATCAGGTCCGCGGCGTAGTCGGCGGCGATCGAGTCGAGTTTCGTGCGCAGGGCGTTCGCCTGCGCCGCCAGGTCCTCGAACGGCTCCTCGGCCGGAGTTGGGGGCAGCAGCAACTCGGCCGCATCCTCCCGGGACAGCCGCTCGATCGCCATGTCCTGAACGTAGGCGTCCAGCTTCCGCGCGTCGCGGGTGGCGTGCGCCACGACCACCGAGCACCTGTAGGTCGGACGCGCCTTCGCGCCCTGCGCCGCCTGCGTCTTCGTGGCGCCTGACGTGCTCATCTTCATGGGCGCGCCGCACCAGCAGCGGAAGAGGCCGCTGCCGAGCCATACGCGGGCGGTCGAGGTCGACGTGCGCCGCTCCGGGTTGGTCAGCACGGCCACGCACGCGCGCCAACGGGACTCGTCGGTGACCGCCGGCCACGCGGCCCGGCCGACGATCTCGCCGTCGTGTTCCATCAGTCCGGCATTGCGCGGGCGCAGCAGCACCTTGCGGATTGCGGGCCACTCCCAGTCGCGCGACTCGGGCGGTCCCATGGTGCCGTCCGGTTGCCGCTTGCGCCGCTCCGGCGTGCGCACGCCGAGCTCCTTCCAGGTGCGTTCGATCGAGCGCAGGGACTCGCCGGCCGGGACCGCGTCGATCGCCTTCTCGAGGTGCCAGGCCTCGCTGCCGGGGGAGTTGACCGCCGCGGCGCCGCACGCCTTGCACTCGCGGTCCACCGAGAAGCCGTCCGGTGCGGGGCACTGCGGGCACTCGAGGGTTCGCAGGGTCATCCCGTCGGCCTCGTAGCCGAACGGGCGCGGGCCGCCGCGGTAGAGCCCCTGAGCCATGCTGTCGGCCTTTGCGTCGCGCACTCGCTCGCCGATCTGCTCGGACTCGTGCTGCGCGTCGATCGCGGCTCGCAGGGCATCCCGCCGGCCGTCGGCCGTGCTCAAGTCATACCGCCCTTGCTTCACGGTCTCGACGGCGAGACGCCCCTCATTGATCAGCTTGAAGAATGCGAGCCCGTCATCGAGGCGCCGGTACAGCCGTGTCGGCGCGAGGGCGAGCACCCCATCGGCCTTCCCGTCCCGCAGGAATTGGAGCATCCTGATGTAATCCGGGCGCGGCTTGCCGGAGTAGGCGCTACGGTCGTCATCGACGAACACGGCGACTACCTCGTCACCGTTGCGGTCGGCGAGCGTGCGGCACTGCTTTTCCTGGCGCTCGACGCCGTTCTGACGGCCCTCGCGGTCATCGGAGATTCGGGCATAGATCACCATGCGGCGGCGCGCAGCGCCCTCGGCCGGGGTAGTGGTCACACCCCGAGCGTACACACTAAAAGCGCCGTACCGTAGCCCTTGACTTGGCAACGTTTGATCTGAGACGCTGCTAGGGCAAGCCCGAAAAACGGGCGGCCCCCAAAGGCGTTGGCGCGCCGATGAGGGCCTAGAACCCGAGACCGCAGGAGGTCACGGATCCATGCCCCACATCATCCCGGACGCTTCCCCCGGCGTCATCCTCGCTCTGGCCATGCTCACGGTCGCCGCGGTGGCCGTAGCGGTCGCCGCCCTCGCCGTCGCCGTACGCGAGCACCGCCGCGGCGACGCCACGCGACTGAACCTCAACGCGCTCTTCGAGGTGATCGACGCGCTCGGCATCCGCCTCGACGTGCACGCCATGGTCCACAGCAAGATCATCGACATCCTCGAGTACGACGGACTCATCGTGCCCGACGGCCGCCCGGCCCCGACCGCACGCCCGGCGCTCGAGCTGCTCGACGGTGGATGCCCGGACACCCCCGCCGGCCTCGAGCCGGTCGCCGTCTCTCGCCGCGCCGCGCTGACGGTGGTGACCCGGTGACCCTCCTCGACGGCACGCTCACCCTCGACCGCTGCGCCCTGGCCGACACGATCGGCGCCCTGCGCGACGCGCTCGACTTCCTCGTTCACGCGATCGCCGGACCCGAGTCCTGCTCGCCCGGTCACGCCCGCCTCGGCGCCCTGTCCCTGCACCGCGCGGCCTGTGGGCTGGCGAACCTCGCCGACCAGGCCGAGGCCGCCGCGACGCCGAGCGCGGCCGTGGTCGACCTGGCGCAGGCCCGCCGTTACCGCCGCCACGTGCGCCGCACCCGTCCGACCCTGACGGGAGCGCCCCGGTGACCACGACGACGACCAGCACCCCCGTGGGTGGGACCGAGACTGCGGTCCGCGGCGCGCTCGAGGACATTCAGCCGGCGCTCGGATGCCTGCTCGCCTTCCTTAAGTCCGACGACGGCGCACCGGAGCAGCTGCAAGACGCCGCCCGTCTGCTGCGGCACGCGGCCGAGCAGATCGAGACCGTCGGCGGCCCGCTGTCCCCGCGGGTCCTGCCGCCCGGCGTCATCGACCTGGGCCGCCGTCGCCGCCTGCGCCGCATCGGAGCGGGGGCCGTCCGGTGACCGCCGCAGAGCGGCCGCACGGCCCGTACGAGACCGAGGCCGCCGCCCTGGCCGACCTCGCGGCGGCCGGCCTGGCCGCGGGCCCTGGCGCGATGGCGGATGGCCGCGAGCGGCTGCTGATGCTGCGCCAGACCCTCGAGGACCTCGGCGTTCCCGCGGGCAGCTTCGACCTGTTCGTGCTGGCCCGGTTCGGGCACTGGGAGCCCGACGCCGTCATGGTCGTGCGGGGCCTGGTCGAGCGCGCATACGCCGCCGGCACCGCGGCCGCCGCGCCGTCGACCAGCTCGGCGCAATCGCCGATGCCCGAGGCCGCGGCCGAGACGGCCGCCGAGGAACTGGTGCACTGGGCCCGGCAGGGTGCGCCGTTGGGCGACCCGGCGCAGTGCGGTGCCCCCGAGGGCCGCGCCACCCGCGTCGCCTGCGCGGTCACCTGCCCGGCCTGTATCGCGTGGATGCACGACGAGTCGTGGACCTGCCACGGCGGGACGGGGGCGCACTGATGCCCGTCTACACCCGCACTGTCACGTTCCCGCTCGAGCTGACCGCGGCCGACGACGCGTCGGCCGACCGCGACGCGATGGACCACGCCATCGCCGCCGTGCAGCACATCACGGGCCGCGTCGCCGCCGGATCCCTGACGGTGGGTCAGCTGACCGTGTCCGGCCCGGCTCGCGCCCACGCGGACCACCTGCTCGCCTACGGCACCGGGCCGCTCGCCATGGCGAAGGTCGAGCAGTGGCGCGCGGGCGGCCTCGAGGTCGACTCGCGCGAAGTGCGCGGCACGTGGGTGCACCGGCCCGTTCAGGCCTCTGCGCCGGAATCGAGGGCCGCGTGATGCCCGTCTACCGCCGAACCCTGCTCATCCCCGTCACCTTCACCGCGGCCGACGACCAGGCCGCCGACCAGTACGCCCGCGACCTGCTCGACGCGGCCTGCGACGGCGCCGAGGCCCTGAACACCGCGGGCGCCCTCGAGGTCGGTACGGCCTCGGTCGAGCGCCCCGGCGCCGCTCTTGCCGTCGCGCTCGCCGTGCTGCTGGTGCACGCCGCCACGGCGGGCGCGCAGCTGGCGCAGGTGCGCGTCGAGGTGAGCACCGTGCCGGACCCGTCCGCCGGCAGCGCCACCACCTATGCGCATGACCTCGAGTTGCTCGCCGCCGCCTCCGAGACGTGGGGGCACGCCGTCTCGCCGGGCCGCGCCCAGTGGTGGGCGCAGACCGACGCGCAGCCGGCCGAGCACGCCGACGACCCGGGCGACGTCACCTGCGGCTACCAGCGCGGCGGCCTCGACGCGGTCCTGCGGGACCTGGAAGGCGGTGCCGCATGAGCGAGCAGCGCAAGGTACACGGCCCGTACGACAGCAGGGCCGAGGCGTTCGCGGCCGCCGCGCCGCTGAACGACGCCATCCGCGCCGCCGACCCGGGTCTGGGCCCGATGACCGACGCGATCCGCGCGGCCCGGCTCAAGGTCCGCGTCGACTACCTCGTGTCCGCCCTCACGGCGGCCGGGGTGGAGCTCGGCGCGTACGACGCCCGGATTGCCGCGTGGCTCGCCGACTGGGAGACCGAGACGCTCCAGGTCCTCGTTGGCTGGATCGAGCGGGCGCACGCCGCCGGCCGGGACGGCAGCCTCGACACGCCCAGCGAGACCACCACGGAACCGGCGCCCGAGCCGGAGGTCACCCACCACGCGGTGATGCGCAACAGCGCCGCCGGCGCGGAGTGCGGGACACGGCACTTCTGGGAGTCCATGACCCGGGCCTGGAAGGACGTCACCTGCCCGGACTGCCTCGCCACCATCGACGGCGCGAACGGCGGTGCGGCATGAGGCTGAACTTCGACTCCTTCGAGTTCGACGCCAAAGGCCTGCCGCGCGTGTTCTCGCTGCGCGTGACACCCAGCTACACGGGCGAAGGCCCGGTGACGGTCAGCATCCTGCTCGACTCCTGCCGGCGTTCGGCGGTCGAGAAGTGGGCCGCGCGGCTCGGTGTCGAGGTCGTGGACTGCAAGCCGCGCCTGCACTCCAGTGGCGATCGGGTGACGCACACCTATGAGGCGACCCTCGAGTCCGACGGTTGCCGGGTGAAGGTGTGGACCTCGCTCGACCAGGACGCGCCCGCCGACTTGGCCGAGGTGGAATGTCTGTGCGGCTGCACCGCGGCGTTCTGCCGCTGCTCGGACCCTGAGACGTGCTCATGCAAGCCCGCCTGCCTCGTCTGCGACCGGGACGGCGGTGCGTGATGTCCTACGTCCTGCTCGGCACCGCCTACCTACTCCACTTCGACCAGCCGTATCAGCACGCCTCGCACTACTTGGGTTGGAGTTCGAACCTCCCCGTCCGTCTGGCCGCGCACGAGTCCGGCCGGGGCGCCCGGCTCACGGAGGTCGTGTACGAGGCCGGGATCCGGTGGGCGCTGACCCGCACCTGGCCGGGTGTGTCCCGCGACTTCGAGCGCGCCCTGAAGAACCAGGGTGGCGCGTCCCGGCGCTGCCCCGGCTGCGGCATCGCCCCGAAGCCGCACCCGCCTTCCCCGCACTGGGACGCGGTCCTGCGCGGCGGGTTCGCCGTGAGCCTGACCGCGAAGTGCACCCGATGCCGGCGACGCAAGGCGGTCCTGGACTTCGACTTGACCGGCCGTACATGCCGCGTGTGCCTCGCCTGCCTTGACCTCGCCGACGCCAAGCGGGCGCGGACCCTGATCGGAGCCGTCGCATGAAGCTTCTCGCCGCCGCGGCCGGCCTCGGCCTGGTCGCGCACTCCGCGGCCCTCACCTCGTCCCTGCTGCCTGTCCTCGGCGTTGTTGTCGCCGCCGAAGTCGCCTGGGTGCTGGGCCGTACCCGGCGCCGCACCACTCCCCGCCGTTCCCCCCGCCACTCGTTCGGAGCCTGACATGCCCACCCCAATTAAGACCCTGACCTGGGCGCCGAGCGAGGAGGCCTCGAAGCGCGCCCTCGGATTCTTCGCCGCGGGCGGCGCGCTGATCGGCATCGTCGGGTTCTCCGTCTCGTTCGATTCGGTCATGCTTGCCGCCCGCCCGTATCTGGGCATGGCGTCCTGGTGCGTGCCGGTGATGATCGACCTCGCGATCTTCGTGACCTCGGGTCTGGCACTGTTCCTGCAGCTCCACGGCCTCGGCGCGAAGTGGATCCGGGCCATCCCGAACGCCCTCGCGCTCTGGACTCTGTATCTGAACACTGCGACGCAACACGCCTGGTTCGGTAGGGCGGTCCACGCCGCCGGGCCTGCGCTGTGGGTCGTCACCGTGGAGATCGCGAACTACGCCGTGCGCAAGCTGGTCGGCCTCAGTGACGAGCGCCGGATCGAGGGCCTGCGCCGCTCCTTGTGGCTGCTGCGGCCGTTCGCGACGTGGCGGATCTTCCGCCAGATGCGTATTCACCAGATCACGACCTATGCCGCGGCGCTCGACCGGGATGCGGCCCGGGCCGCGGTCGTCGGCCGGCTGCGCGTCCAGCACGGCAGGCTGTGGCGCCAGAAGAGCCCGCTGTCCGAACGCATCGCGCTGCGCCTGCAGGGGCGCGATCCCGGCGGCGTCGCCCAGGTCCTGACCGACCACCAGAGCACGGTGATGCTGCTCCAGGCGCCCGCCGGGACACAGCAGGCACCCCTACCCGGGGCCGCCCCGGAACCGGCACCCGCAGCCCTACCCGCGGCACCGACACGCGCCCGCAGCCGCGCCGCCAAGAGGCGTACCCGGGTAGCCCACCCGGCGACCGCCGACACCCGCACCTGGAATGAACTCGTCGACCTCGCCCAGACCGTGAACGCCCTGGCCGTGACCGAAACCGGGTCGCCCGCCGGAGTCGGCCGCCTCAAGCGCGAAGTCGGCGTCGGACAGCCGCGCGCACAGCAACTACGCGACTACCTCGCCGCCCTACCCGCACCGACGCAGGTAGCCCTACCCGCGCAGGTCGAGCACGCGAACGGCACGGCCCTGATCTGACCGGGCCGTCTGCCCGGCACACCGAACCGCGGCGGTGTGTCGGGCGGGCAGTCCGGCCAGACCGGACCCGACCAGCGAAGGAGCACCCCATGTTCAACAGGACCACCGACAGCGTCAGCGCCGCCGACGCGAGGTACGCGACGAACGGCGCCGCAACCGCCCGTACCCGCGCCGCGGCCGCCCGCGCCAACGGCGACCAGGCCACGGCCGCCGTCCAGGACCGCCAGGCCGCACAGCTCGCCGCCCGCGCCGCCGAGATCAAGGCGAACCGGTTCGCGGCCGGCATCGACCCGCGCTGACCGCCTCCCGTCGCCGACCCGTATGTGCGGGTCGGCGACGTCCGGGCCGGGTGGGCGACGGAAACGGGGCCGCCGCCCGTCCAGTCCGGCCAGACAGGGCCGGTCACCGTCCAAGGAGGACCCCATGCCCGAGACCGACAAGACCCACCGGGTGCGCCTGGCCGCCCTCGACACCCCCGCCGCCGGCAAGCACACCACCGCCGAGACGGTGCCGATGAGCAAGGCCGACGCCGACCAGCTCGCCGCCGACGCCGCCCGTCACGGCGTGCTCGCCGTCGTGCGCCCCGCCTGAACAGCCGAAAGGACCCCGCGATGCCCAGCAACCCCCGCCAGCAGCCCGCCGACACCCGCCGGTTCGACGTGACCGTGCACGAGACCGGCGGCGGCAAGGTGCAGGTCAAGGACGTGTCCAACGACACCGCCCGCGAGTTCGAGGACCTGCCGTTCACCGCTCCGAACGTCGCCGTCGTCGAGGTGCACCAGCGCTGACCGCCGCCCGTCCAGTCCGGCCAGAGCCGGAACCGACCACATCAGGGAGCAGACATGACCTATCCGCGTATCGGACCCGCCACCGACCCGGACGCGCCCGAGCAGGCCCCGATCGGCACCGTCCTGATCAGGTACCCCAACGTGTCCGGGGCACTGGTCACGGTGTCCGTGGCCGACTACCCGCGCGGCTCCGCGAACATCTCCCCGTCCCCGACGCACAACCGGGTCGGCGAGTGCGGCGGCTGCGGCGAGCTGTACGGCACCATCCTGCGCGGCTGCAAGGAAGAGGACGTGCGCAAGTGGGCGCAGGGACACGCCGAGACGTGCCGCGCCCTGCCCCCGGCCGGCGACGGCCCGGATTACGCCACCTTGGCGCACGACTACGCCGAGAAGGCGCTGCGGCACCTCGAGGCGCTGCGCGGCTCGCGGATCCCCGCTGTGGAGCTGCCCGAGGCGCCGCACACGGCGCAGCTCTACATGCGCGCCGCCGAGCTCTACGCCCGACTCGCGGCCACCGGAAAGGCGGTGTGACCGTGGCCGATCTGCGCATCACCCTGAGCGGCGAGGACCAGGACCGCGACACCGCGCTGACCGCGCTGCGCAGCGTGCTGACCGTCACCGAGGTCAGCCGCGCCTACCGCAACCGGCACGACCCCGGATCGCGCGTCTACCTGCGCGCCACCGCGCCCGCGCCGGGCACGCTGCCGGCCTCGCCGCTCGAGCTGGCCGACGACGCCAAGCGCGCCCGGGAGCTCGGTCGAGAGCTGGACGTGCTCACCGCCGCCGGGCACGACCTCGAGGCGCAGCCCTGGTACCCGCTGCGGCCCGGGGACGTGGTGCTCACGTACATGCCGGATAGCTCCCTCGCAGGCGGTCCGCTCTCGGAGACGTATCTCGCCGTCGACGACGGGTTCGAGGTGCGGCTGCGCGAGGTCGCCAACAGCTACAGCGCCCGGCTCGACACCGCAGCGGGCAGCAGCGAGGACCAGGACGACGCGCACGACGCGGAGCCGGTCGACGTCGACCAGCTCGAGCACACGGACGGCGCCGAGCAACTCGACGCCGAGGACGACGACCAGGACGACGCGCCCGAGGCGGCCGGCGAGCTGCTCGCCTCGATCTGGGACCTGTGGTTCGAATGGGGCCCGGCCGCGATCACCGTCATCCGCGCGGGCGCCGTGGTGTACGGCAACCCGGGCCGCACCCGGCCGACAGCCCAGGCTCGGCCGTGATCTGGACGCGCACGCACATCGCCCGCAGGCCGCGCCGCTGCGGCAGCTGCGGTGGCCGCATCCGCAAAGGCGAGCGCTACGCCCGGCACACCGCCGCCCCGAACCATCCCGACCTCGGCAACACCGGGTGGTCGAGCTACACCGAGTGTGCCGAGTGCGCCGCGATCTGCGGACGGCCGGTCCCCATGGCCGGGCGAGCCGCCGCAGACGATCAGACAACGGCTTGACCAGCACGAACAGCGCCGGGCGCGACGCGGCTCTCACCCCACCGTCGCGCCCGGCTATCTCCACGGAGGGAGACAGCACACAGCATGTCCGATACCGAGATCCCGCACGTGAACGGCTCCCGGCGTGTCGACGCGGCCGCCGCGGTGCCGGGCCAACGCGAGCCCGCCGACGCGCCCCCGCCCGCAGTCAGTGCCCCCGCTGACGCGGTGCCCGAACAGCAGCCGCCGGCATCCGACCCGGCCGAGGACGCCGCCGCAGACGTTGACGACGACCTGGACGACCTCGGGCCGCTGCTGCCCGAGGTGATCCGTGCCCCGGGCCGCTTCACCGCCCGGCACGTGCGGCACGTCGTGGTCGGCGTGCACGTCCACATGCAACGCCGGCACGACGCGCACTCGACCGCGCGGCACGAGCGGATGATGCGCGCCGCCGAAGCCCAGGGCGACCACGCGACCGCGCTCGAGTGGGAGGTGCGCGCCGCGGCGTTCCGCAAGGACCGGCACACGCGGCGGATGGCGCAGATCCGCGGCACGGTGTACGCCGCGAAAGCCGTGGTCTACGGCGCCGGGATCCTCGGCGGCTCCCTGGTCACCCTCGGGATCGTGCTCGCCGTCGCGAGTAAGAACCCGCACGAGGCCGGGGTTCCGCTGCACGTCACGTTCCGTGTGATCTGGTGGGCCTGCTACGTGATCGATGTCGCATGGCGCCCGGCGCTCATCGCCGCCCCCGTGGCGATCCTGGGGCGGCTGTGGGCGCTGGGCCGGGCGCACGCCCCGTTCGAGCCGATCCTGTATGCCGAGGACGGCGAGGGCGACGGGCGCGAGCTGGTGCCCGACGAGTCGGCGATCCTCTCGGCGCTGCGCAACCTCAACCTCGGTCCGATGAACAAGGCCGTGCGCGAGGGCTGGCAACCGCGGTGGGTGCTCGGCGCGGTCGAGGAAGGGCAGGGCTGGCACGCGCAGCTCATGCTGCCGCAGGGCGTCAACGTCGAGATGATCAACGGGAAGAAGAGCCTTCTCGCGTCCAACCTGTTGCGCCAGCCGATCGAGGTCTGGCCCAGCGAGCCGCGCAACAAGCCCGGCGTCCTCGACCTCTGGGTTGCGCACCCGAACACCCTGACCGGCCCCGTGGCGCCCTGGCCGCTGCTGAAGACCGGGACGGTGGACTACTTCAAGGGCGTGCCGGTCGCGGTCTCGCTGCGCGGCGAGCCGATCCGCGCGCAGCTCATGGCGAGGAACTACATGATCGGCGGCATCATGGGGACGGGTAAGTCCTCGGCGACCCGGGACATCGTGCTCGGCGCGGCCCTCGATCCGTTGGTCGAGATCGAGGTGTACGTGATGGCGTACAACGCCGACTACGACGCCATGCGCCCCAGGCTCTCGGTCCTGGTCAAGGGCGACGACGACGAGGACATCGAACAGGCGGTCAAGGCGCTGCGCCGGCTGCGCAGCGAGGTGACCCGCCGCGGGCAGATCCTCGCCGACCTGCGCGAACGCGGCGTGACCACCGACCTCGCGCTCACGCGTGAGATCGCGCTGCGGGACAAGCGGATGCGCCCGCGGGTCGTGGTGTTCGACGAGTGCCATGAGCTGTTCATGCACAAGACCTACGGCGCGGAGGCCGCGGAGCTGGCCGAGAAGGTGATGAAGAAGGCCCGCAAGACCGGTATCACCCTGATCTGGGTGACCGTCTCGCCGGCGAAGGACTCGATCCCGAAGGAGGTCACCCGCAACACCTCCAACCGGGTCGCGTTCGCGGTCGGCGACCACTTCGCGAACGACGGCCTGTTGGGCACCGGCAAGCACCGCGCCGGCATCACCGCGACGACACTCAACCCGGGTACGGACATCGGCACCTCGGTCACCGTCGGGTTCACCGCGAACCCGTTCGACATCGCCCGCTGGCACTACATCCCGGACGAGCAGGTGCCGCCCGTGATCGAGCGGGCGTGCAAGGCGCGGGAGGCCGTGGAGCGCGCCACGCTCGACCAGGCGCCGGCCGAACCGGCCGTCGACCCGATCGCGGACATCGCGACCCTGCTCGGTGACGCGCCGAGGATGCGCACACAGGAGGTCCTCGAAGGCCTGCGCTCGCTGCGCCCGGCGCATTACCGGGACCTCGACTTCGGCAAGCTCACGGCCCTGCTGCGGGCGGTGTCCGCCGAGCCGTACCGCTCGTCCGGGATCTCGACCGTCGACGGCGGCAAGGTCCGCGCGGCGCTCGCCGACCGCGCCGAGGACATCGCCGACGAACCCGAAGACGAACCGGACGACGACGAATCCGAGCAGTGAGGCAGTCAGGGAGGCGGTGAGTTCTCCCTCACCGCCTCCCTGACTCCGAATACCACTCAGTGAGGCCCTGACCTGCACGTCTCCCGGTTCAGGGAGGCAGTGAGGCGAGGGAGGCGCTCGCGCGCGGGCCCACGAATCCCCGGTTTTCGCGTGTACGCGCCGCCTCCCTCCCTGCCCCGTATCCACGTTCACGCACTGACACGGAAGGACCCGTCATGCCGCGCCGACGCCGCCCCACCGGCCGACGACCCCGCGCCCGCAAGCGCCCCGCGGACACCACCCCGAAGGCCCGGCCGAGCCAGCGCCTGGCAACCCGCCCCGGGCGGCTGTTGCGTTCGGTTGGCCGCCGCGCCCGCCGCGCGCTGAGGCGCCGCCTGCGCCGGGCATGGCGCCGCTCGCTGCGCCGGTACGCGAACTATCGCCGCCGCCAGCTCGCCCGCCACGCCCAGGCCGAGCGACAGCGCCGCGCCGGCGCGACGGAACTGTCCGCCCGCTCGCTCACCGGCAAGCCGCGCCCCGCGAAGGAGACCGCCGCGGCGCCGGCTAGGACGACGGGCGGGACGCAGACGACCAAGCGAACTCGAGACGGGAAGTTCAACGGATCCAAGTCGACCAGCAAGAAGACCACGGCCAAGCAGACGACCGCGGGCAAGACGTCGGCACCGGCCGCACAGCGCGACCTCGCCCGCGGAGGCGCCGCCCTACGCCGCGTCGAGGGGCGCCTGAGCCGCACCGAGAAGCGCATCGACGGAATGTTCTGACCCTTCCCCACTGGGCGGCCTCGAGCCGCCCAGTTCGGCGCTCATCTCACGGCGGTCGCCCTACTAGGGCTTAGGTTTCGCGGCCTTCTTCGCCGCGACCGCCCGCATGGCCAGCCGCGAGAAGTGCGCGCTGACCGCGTTCTCGATCGCCTTCGCCCTGTCGGCCGGGCTCATCCGGCCGCCCGGGTCCACCTCGGCCGCGAGCCGGGCACGCAGCCCGTCGAAGCCCGGCCTCGCGCGGGCCCGTCGGTTCGGGGTCCGCGCCCAGGACTCGTGCGAGGCCAGCCGGGCGCGAAGGGCCCGCTGCCCCGGGGTCATCGACTCATAGACACTCACGCGGCCCGCTCCGTCATCGTGTTGTCCGCGCGCTGTTCCGCCTCGATGCGCTGGTCGGCGATGGCGAATAGTCGCCTGATCCGGTCGATCTGCGCAGCCGTCGGCGGGGGTGCCTCCGCGGCGACCCACAGGCAGTAAGCGGCCAGCTCAGGGCCTATGCGGGCCTCGATCGCCTCCCGCGAGTACCGGCCGCTCACGAGGCCCCATCAAGAGGCGCCGATGCGTCACCCGTCGACGGCCCGGGCTGTCCTGGACCGTTACCGCATTCACAGTTCGGCCGAGGGCACCTCGGATGCTCGTAGGTGCCGGCAGCCATCTTGGCTTGAATCTGGGCGACGGCGGGCGCGGCCCACTGTCGGACCCGCTCGACTACCGCGGGCGACGGCGGGGGCGCGTCGAGGGCGGCCTGCACGCACGCGGCGTACGACTCGGTGCCCAGCGTCTCTTCCAGGCACTCACGGCAACAGCACTCGCGATTGCTGTCCGCTTTTGATCTGCCCATATGGCTGATATCGCCAGCCTCCGGGCTGATCTTACGGTCATTCACACGCACGAGGCATGGCGCGCCGTAGCGTCCCGTTCAGCGCGCCACACCCCGCTACGACCGGCGCATCGCCGACTGGCTCGCCGGGTGAGAGCCCGAGACGGTTCAGGTGGTCATCGGCTGGCTCGAGCGGCCGCGTCGGGCGTAGCGCAGACGGAGGGACTAAGCGGAGATTAGGGCTTCCCGCCTGGGACGACTGGGGTACTCACCTGGTGAGTACCCCTGCGGCCATTCCGCAGGCCAGGAAGGTCAGCCCGACGGGTGCAAGGACTGGACGGGAGTCCACAGTATGAACACCCCTGGCGGTGGTCAGGGTACGCGGTTAGCGCGTACCCTGCTCGCGGCCACCACGCCCCCGGCGCCACACCAGGTACCGGGGGCGTTCGCGTGGGCGCCCACCGGACAGCGCACCCGCGCTCGCAGCCGCGCCGCGGCTCGGCGAGCGTGGACCCATGCCCGACATCAATCCCGTCACCGACCTCGATTGGGTCAGGATCTCCTCCATCCACTTCCACGGCGCTCCGCCCGTCGGACTCAACAAGTACGGGGGCGGCCCGTACCGCGCCGCGTTCGTCGGCTCGTGGCTGCTGATCGAGACGTCCGGGGAGGGCGGCAAAGCAACCGGGATCGACGTGTTCCCCGCGCGGCGCGTCGACCAGGTCACCCTCGCACTGACCTCGGAGGCCCATCAGAGCGCGTGAGGCACCCGTGGCCGACTGTGCTCGCCGCACCATCCCCAGACCAGTCGACCAGAGACCGCACATGGGTCGCCGCTGCGGACCCTCTGCCCCGAACGGGGGCATCGAGCGGCGCGCCCGCATCGGCCAGGCGATGATCGACAAGTGAGTAAACGCGACGACACAGTTGATCCAGAGGTCTGGTCGGCCAGACCCGGCGAGTGGCGCTCGGGGGCGACTGTCTTCATGGAAAGACCGGTTCGCCTCGCCAGCAATCCGGACGCCGTTATTTCCCTGAAGGATGTCCGGGTCATCTTCGACAGGGAATGGCTCCATGTCTACATCGACAACCCGGCGCCGGAACAGGGTCACCGGATCCAAACGTATCCGGCGCACATGATCAGATTCGTTCTCTTCGAGCTCCCGTAGAGCGCGAGAGACGCCAAGCCAGCTACCCGTGGCTGACGACCCCGTCATGTGAGAACCCGTGAGGGCACCCGCCACGCCGCAGGTCAGCGGCTCGCCAGGGGCGCTCACTTGTAACTACATCAGGCGCGGATCGCTTCGAGCACGGCTGCGGTGTCGGTCAGGTCCGCGAGTACTTGGCGGGGGCCTTCCGCGTACAGCTCCCGAGCGCTGGTCTTCCCGGTGGCGACGGCGATGACGCGGCACCCGTGCACGTGCCCGGTCTCGACGTCGGCCGGGGTGTCGCCGAGCAGGACTGTGTCGGCGGGCCCGAACCGGATCCCGCACTTCTCGGTGACGCGCCCCCAGACGACCGGGACCAGGTTCGCGCGCACCGGATCGTCGTCGCCGCCCGAACTCACCTCGAGGTCGAGATACCGGTCGAGACCGAAGGCGGCGAGCTTGGCCGCGGCGGCGGCGCGCGTGTTGCCGGACAGCACCGTTTGCAGCAGGTCCGGAGCCTCGGCGATCCCACGAAGAGCCCTCTCAGCACCGGGCAACGCCCGGCCGCGGGCACGCAGATCGGCCGCGCGGACCTGATACTCGGCGGCCTGCAGCTTCGCGAAGCGGGGGAACATCGCGTCGCCGTCGATCCCGTGCGCGTCGGCGGCGCGCCGGAAGATCTCCGCTTCGGTCAGCCCTGTCGGGTCTGGCATCGACTCGAGCCGCATGCCGGTCGCGGCTTCGAACGCTGCAGCGAACACCTCGCCGCCGACGCCGCGCGTCTCGATCAGGGTGTGGTCGATGTCCCACAGGACCAGCCGATTCGGACCCAAGACGCTCTCCGTGTTCGTATGCTGCCGGGTAGGGCCATCTTCCCCGAGGAGACCAGGTGAATCCGGCGCCCGACATCCCGATCGGTGAGCGGCTGCGCTTCTACCGCCAGTCCCAGCACAAATCCCAAGCCGTCATCGCCGGCCTGGCCGGCGTCACCGAGGACTACCTCTCGCGGGTCGAGCGGGGCCTGAAAACGCCGACGATCGCGACCCTGCACCGGCTCGCGGTCGCCCTCGGGGTGTCCGTGCCGGTGCTGCTCGGCGAGCCGTCGGTGACGGAAAACGGCCTGGTGCACCCGGTGGCGTCGCGGATCCAGGCGGCGCTGATGTCCTACGGCGCACCGGCCGGGCCCGGGGAGGTATCGCTGCCGGCGTTGCGATCCCGGGTCAACGAGGCGTGGTCGGCGTGGCAGAGCGCCCCGTATCGCTTCACCGAGCTCTCCGCGGTGCTGCCGGACCTCGTGGTCGACGTGCAGCACGCCGCAAGGGCCGTGCGCGGCGACCCGGCACAGGCACGGGACGCGGCCCGGTTGAGCGCTGATCTGTACTTCCTGCTGCGCACCTTCACCAAACGGATCGGGCGCCCGGACCTCGCCCTGCTGGTCGCGGACCGGGCCATGGTCGCCGCCCAGGACGCCGAGGACTCGCTGCGCCTGGCCGCGGCCCGATGGAACCTCGCGCACATCCTGATCGCGCAGGGCGAACCCGAGGGCGCCCTCGAAGTCGCGCGGGCCGGCGCCGAGCGGCTCGCCCCGGCCCTGGAGTCCGGGGCGCGCGAGCAGGCGGCCATGTACGGGGCGCTGTGGCTGGTCGCCGCGATCGCCACGATGCGCCTGGGCGAGCCGTGGGCGGCGCGGGACATCCTGCGCGACCGCGCGCTGTCGGCCGCGCGGGTCAGCGGTGAGGGCAACGTGATGTGGACCGTGTTCGGGCCCTCCAACGTCGACCTGCACGCCCTGTCGATCGAGATGGAGGCGGGCGAGGCGGCCGAGGCGCTGCGGATCGCCGACCGTATCGACATCGCCGCCTCGCCGTCGCTGGAGCGGCGCACGACGTTCGCGCTCGAGGTCGCCCGCTGCTACGAGCAGCGCCGCGACGACGCCGGGGTGCTCGTGCACCTGGTCAGCGCCGAGTCCACCGGTCCGGAAGACCTGCGCTACAACCTGCTGGCCCGGGACCTGGTGCGCGGGCTGCTCAAGCGCGCCCGCCCGTCGCTCGCCGCGCAGGCGCAGGGACTGGCCGCCCGGGTCGGCCTGATCGACGCCTGACGCACCCGGACCGGGAGGCGACCCGGACTGAGAGACCGGGTCGTCGCCGAGACACGCGCCTACTGTGCGTGATGTGAGCACTCTCGACAGTTCGTCTGCGCAGGCCGGGCCGCCCGTGGTCATCTACGACCGGCGCAACTGCGGCGCGGTGCACGGCCTCGGCGTGCAGGAACGCGTCGCCGCCTGCTACCGGTGGGCCAGCACCCGCGGGCACCTGGTCCTCGACCGGTTCGTCTCGTGGGATGGCGTGGGCAACCCGCTGCCGGCCGCGCTGAGCCGCGCGCTCGACCTGTGCACGACCGGGGACGCGCTGCTGCTGGTGTACGCCGATGCCTGCCTCGGTGAAGACCCGGCGATGCGCGACGCGGTGACCGAGCACCTATGCGGACGGGCGGCGCTCACCGTGATCGGCGAACCGATCGAGGTTGCGTGCGGGGTGGCACCGTGAGCGCGTATCCGTTCCCGCTGACGCCCGTGCGTGTGCTGGCGTGGGGCCTGTCGACGGAGCACGCCGAGAACGCCGTGCGGCAGGTGTCGCTGCGGCCTGCGTGCAAGGTGTGGGAGCTGGCCGAGGTCGAGCGGGTGACCGAGGGTGCGTGCCCGATCGACGTGAGCGACCCGAACGTGGTCGCTGCCGATTGCGGTTCGGGGTGGGCGTACGCGGTCTATCCGGCCGGGGCCGAGGATGGCTGAGTTCTACCTCAAGTCCAACGGCTGGCCGGTCGACCGGTATCTGACAGCTGAGCAGGCCGCGGCGGAGTTCGCCGAGGCGGTCGCGCAGCCCCGCGCGCATCTGGTGGGCGACTTGGACGGACGCGCCGGATTCCTCTACGTGGTCGACCACGTTCCCGGTGTCGGCGACGTCGTGGCGCACCTGCGCCCGGTCGAGCGCCGGCACATCCCGGCGCCGGAGCTCGAGCGGCTCGAGCGCTCGCCGATAGTGCCCGATGCGGTCGCCGTGCTCGTCGACGCGCTGGCCAAGCTGCGGCGCCGGGAGCGCGCCACCCACGCCGGCGTGGCCGAGGCGATCGGTGTGACACCGGCGGCCGTCGCCGGATGGGAGAAGCACCGTGACATGCCATCGGTCGGCAGCCTTTATCTGTGGGCCACGGCCCTCGGGCGCACGCTCGTGATCGTGGACGACGCGTCCGGGCGCTGGCTGGCCGTGCGCACCGTGCCGCGCTCCGCAGAGGGCCCAGAGCGGCACTGGATGCGGGGCACCGCGCTGACCCTGCGCACCGCGCGCCGCGAGGCCGAGATGACACAGCAACAGGTCGCCGAACAGCTGCACGTGAGCACCTGGGTCGTGGGCATGTGGGAGAACAGCCGGCGCACACCGCAGCTGCCCCAGCTGGTCCAGTGGTGCACGGTCCTCGGCTGCCGCCTCGAACTGAGACGGCGCTGATGCCGTGGTGGGTGGTAGTGCTGCTCGGCGCGGTGCCGGTGGCCGGTGTGCTCGGCTACCTGGCCGGTCGGCGCCGCTGATTCATGGCTAGCAGAACAAGGGGGACGTGGCGTGCACGGCACGGCGCCCGGCTACTACCGGCACAGCCGGCTCGGCGCGCTGGTCACTGACCCGCTCCTGCCCGGTCCGTGGTGGCCCGCGCCGACCGCGCCCGACCCGGAGCTGCTGCGCCGCGTCATCGAGGCGCTGCGCCGCCTCTAGCGAGCGGCCCGTAGTGAGTCCGGTCGGCGCTTCGGGGGTGTCTCGAGGGGCGGTTTAGAGGGCGGCCGTATGTTGGTCGTGCTCGGTTCGGCGTTCCCCCGTGCGCCTGCCGGGTTTCGCTGTCCCGGCGTTCCCCCGACGCCGGGGCAGCATCCTGCAACCGCCTGAACGCGCGGACGCGGCGCAGTACGTTGAGGATGCAGCCTGTGTTGTACACACGCGGGCTGCGCCAGCGTTAGGCGCACTTCCCGATTCCCGCGTGAACGACGCGCCTACAGATCTACGCTTCGGCCATGACAGGCACAGCACAGATCGTGATCACGTTCTTCGGCGGCGGCGTTGCGGGCGCAGTTCTGAACGCCGCGCTCGGCTGGACGACCCAGCGGCGTCAGGCCCGCGCCGAGGCGGTCAAGGCGCTGGCGTTCGCGGCCGGGGCGTGGCGCGAGGGCGGAGATGTGTTCAATCGAGCGCGCGCCGAGACCCTGGCGGCGATGCTCCTTGCTGGTGCGGAAAGCGCCCGCGTCGAGTCGTTCTTGGCTGCGGCCGAAGTGCTCAACGCCTACCAAAGCGAGGCCCTTCGCGGGGGCAGGGTGCTCACACCCAAGGGTCAGCAGGAGGTAAGCGACTTGGAAAAGCAGATGTACACCGAGCTCGAGCGCATCCGACTCTCGCTGTGGTACCCGTGGCGGGGCGCGATATATCGGACCTTGGACCGCTTCCGCTCGCCCTCTCACGCCCAACCGACCACTACGCAACCGGAGCCGACGGCGGATTAACTATCGCAGCTCCAAGCCGTTTGTCTTATCTCGATATACGGCTTAGCCTGGGAATATGGCGCAACGCATCCGGATCACCACGCCGACCCTGATGGTCATGCAGGCGATCGCCCAGGGTTACGACGGCGATGTGTACGGCCTGCTCATCAGCCAGGAGACCGGCCTCGGCACGGGAACGGTCTACCCCATCCTCGAGCGCCTCGAGGGAGCGGGTTGGGTGGAGGGGCGGTGGGAGAGCGAGCAGCCGTCGGGTCGCCCTCGGCGCCGTTTCCTGAGCCTCACCAACCTCGGCCGTACGCAGCTCGAAACTGCACTCGCCGCACGCAAGTCACGGCGCCATATGCCGACCTGGGCCGGAGGGAACGCTGGTGCGTAAGCTCTACACGGCCGTCAGCAAGGGGGCCCTCGTCAAGATCGCTGGGAGCTCGCTCGCGCTGCGCATAACCATGCTCGCTCTCGCGGGACTCGCCTTGTACGTCGGGATCATCAGCGGGCACGGAACACCTTCTAGTTGGTGGAAGCTGTTGGCAAGCGTCGCTGCCGGGGCCGTCGGTGGCGTAGTCGCGAGGGTGGCGAGCGTCGCGCTGCTTTCGGGCAGACTCCGCAGGCTCGCCAAGCAGGTCGCACTTCTGTCAACTTCAAAACCGTCGAGGCAGGCCGCTGTATTCACCTCCACGGTGGGCTGCGCCGATTTCGCGGGCCGAATGGTCGTGAAGCGGCATCCTCACCTCCGCGAGGCGTGGCTTGGCGATCTGCGCCGTGATGCCGACGACCGGCCGCCGCTGACCACATGGCGGGCGCTGCGGGTGGCGCTCGGCTACCTCTGCGGGGCGGTCCGCATCCGGATCCAGGACACGGTGATGGCCCGGTCGGCGTACCGGGCGGCGAACTACATCCTCTCGTCCCGGCCACGGACGCGCGCCGTGATCAACGTCGTCCTCGGCATCGTCATGATCCGCGTCTACGCGGACCAGGGCTTCGACGGCTGGCTCGCCGATGTCGTCTCGTTCTCGATCGCGTGGACGGCGCTCGACAGGTTCGCGGAGTGGCTGCGGACGAAGTGGTTCCCGGGGGCCGTGACCCACCAGCAGGACACTGGTGCTGACAAGCCGCCGGCCTAGTCGGCGAGGTATAGCGCTTAACTCAGGCACCGGCACGCCCCGTCTTCGCGACGGGGCGCTGTGCGTTTGCCATGTGGGCAAATGACGGCCGCTCCGGGGCCGCTGACCAGCCGGGCTGCGTGCCCTATCACTGACCTCTCACATGCACGGGGCGGTGCTAGCGCGATCAGTAACGATCCAACGACCCGATGGTCAGCGGCGTCTCAGGGGCGTAGCTTCAGGCCACCGACACGGACCAGGGGGAACCATGGAACAGCGCCCGCCCAGCGCAGCGCCGAAGGTCGCACAGACACCCACGGCGGATACCGTCGACCGGATGCCGAAGTCGGAGGCCGAGTGGCGCGCGTTCGCGTTGCTGAGCCCGGCCGAACGCTCGGCGGTCTACCTGCGGTCCATCCGAAGCATGGTCATGTTCTTCACAGTGCTGGTGGTGGTCGGGCTCGTGCTCGGGTTCCTCACCGCGTTCGGCGTCATGAGCGCGAGCAACTGATCGCCATACGCGACGGCGCCCGCACCCGGCCAGGGGGTGCGGGCGCCGTGTCGCGTCGGAGTCGGCTCAGGACGAGTCCGAGCAGTGGCCGGGAGCCACCTGCGCGAGGTCGGCGAGGTGGGTCCGGATGATCGTGCGGGCGCCGTCGTCGCCCCATTTCTCGGAGAGGCCGAGCGCTACGAGGCGTGAGAGGTAGACCACGGCGGCCCGAAGGTCGTCTTGGGGCATCCCCCGAATCAAGACGTCGAGGTCTGACCCGCTGCCATTGACGGCGGCTCCGACGGTAGCGAGCGCTGTGATCATGGCGGGTGTAGTCACGTGCGCGGGATCGGCTCGCAGGAATGCGAGATTCACGCGTTCGATCAGCAGGTCGCGGCCGGGAATGGCGGTCATCAGAAGCCGTTGCCCACAATCGCGCTCTTACGGATCTGGATCCTTCCGGTGCGCATCATCCGGTGGAACGCCGTCGCGAACATCTGCTCAAGGTCGCCACCGACGCCGCTGGGCACCATCTCGAGTTCGACCCTGAGCGTCTGACCTCCGCCGAGTCCGCCGTCGCTCATCATGCGCTGGGTGTCGGGCGCACTGTGGACCTGCGACCCGAACGGCAGATTCACCAGCTCGGGGCCCTGCTCGCCGACCAGGGTGAGACTCCCGCGGGCACCCCCGGACGCTGCCGTAGTGAACGCCGCGCCGACGGACGCCGAGGCGCCGACCACACCGCCGGTCGCCTTCGCGTGCGCGGTCATCCCGGTGTTGTAGACCCCGCTAGGGGTCTCGTAGACGTGGACGACCGCGCCGGTGCTGTTGATGAAGTTGACCAGCTCACTGACGCCCTGGTAGGCGGGGGCGGTGTTCACGCCCACGGTGACGTTGATGTCCTTGATCGAGGCGGTGCCGTACAGGTCGGTGTTGAGCTGCGAGATCTGCGTTGCCGAGAACCCTGCGGACTTGGCGAGGGCGTCGATCTTCGCGGCGCCCGCCTGAAGCGCCTTGTTCGCCTGGTCCTGGTTCCCGGTCTGCTTGAGCAGCGACTCGGCGACAGCCTCGTTCTGCGTCGCGAGTCCCGACAGGACAGTGAAGTTCGCGGCGCCAGCCGTGGTGTTCAGGTCGATCGCGTCCTTGCCCTTGGTCAGGGCCTTGCTGGCGTTGTCCACGTCGGTCGTGAACGTCGCCTGCGCCTGGCTGTAGTCCTGATAGCGGCCGAACGACGCGTCCAGCACGGTCTTGTACGCGGAGGCCTGCGCAGTCGCGAGCTGGAACGCGCCGACCTGGTTGGCGAGGTGCTGCGTGACCGACTCCTGCGCGCCGGACAACTGCAACGCAGCCACCGTGTTGATGCCGGCCTGCCCGGCGTTGGTCTGGAGCGCGACCGTGGAACTGTCCACCATGCCGGAGAAGATGTTCGCCGAGTGGGTGGCCGCGAGATACGCCTTGTTCTGGTCGTTCTGCTGGGCGACCGCGTCGGCGACCGCCTTGGTGAACTGGTCGAGCTGGGCCTTCTGCGCCTGTAGGCCCGCCACGGAGTTGCTGGTGTTCGCCTGCTGGTATGCCAGCACGCGCTGGTAGGCCTGGGCGACCTCGTTCTGGGCTTGTGTCTCCCCGGCCGCGTACTCGATCAACGTGGCCTGAGACACGCCGAGCACCTGCGCCATGCTGTTGAGGTCCGACTTGGCGATCATGTTTTGGATCGTGGCCGTGGTGTTGGCGCCGATCACGCCGTTGTCCTGCGCGATCGCGCCGGTGAAGTCGGCCGCGGTGACGGCTGCCTGGCCCATGGTCGACACCAGGCCGCCCATCAACCCAAGTCCGGCGCCGATCGCCAAACCCCACGGGCCGGCCATCACGTCGGCCGCCTTGCCCAGCGCGCCCGCGCTCTTGAGCGTCGCGCCGGAGAAGGCGTCGGTCAGGCCGCTGGCGCCCGCAGTGCGCTCGGACAGGGTCAGTAGCCCGGTGGCCGCCTTGCCGAGCCCCGTGGAGATCGCCGGGTCCAACTTCATCGCGCCGAAGATGCCGGCCACGGCGCCGACCGTCGCCGGGTTCGCGATCTTGTCGATGGCGGTCAGAGTGCCGTTCAGGACGGGCGCGACGGTGGAGAAGCCCTCGCTCAGCGCGGCCGACGCGGAACCGCCGACACGCCCTAGGGTGCCGAGCGCGTTCGAGGAGACATTGACGAAGTCGACGATGCCGCGTTCGGTGGTCTGCGCGTCCGTGGTCAGCCCGGTGAAGAACCGGCCCACTCCGGCGCCGAGGTCGGGTAGCGAGCCGGCGAACCCAGACACGATCCCGCGCGAACCGGAGATCGCGGTGTCCAGGCCCGGCAGGGCGTTAGAGGTCAGGCCGGTAATCCCGCTGGTGAGTGCCCCGACGTCGGGTGAGGCGTCGGCGAAGGTCTTTTGGAGCACCGGCCCCAGGTCGCTGACTGCGGAGTCGGCCTGGACCATGGCCGCCTGGATACTGGGCACCAGCGGCTGAACCGCGGCGGTCATCGTCTTGGACACGTCCGTGGCCAGCGTGCCGTATTCGGCCTTGATGTCCGCGTTCGACTTCGCGATCAGCACGCCGGCGCCGACCACTGCCGTGGACATGCCAGCGAGGATCGCCGCCGGGCCGATCGTCGCGGCTCCGGTGAACGCGGCGAGCAGGAGAGGGCTCGCGCCCTTGTTGAACGAATCGCCCGTCTTCTGCCCGGATTCGCGTCCCTTATCGGGCAGGTCGTTCAGCGGCTCGTCGACCGCGGGCGGGATCCGGTCCTTGACTTCGTCCTCGAAGCCCCTGCTGAACTGATCCCCGCTCGTCTGGCCCGCGTTACGCGCGTCGCGCACGGCCGCGTCGAACTCGGGCTTGGTCAGGTTCTTACCCGTGACGACGATTTCGATCTTGTTCACCATGTGGGGTCACACCTCTGCTCAGGCCGGTTCTGGTCGGGGTCCTGCGGAGCGGGATTGGTCAGGGGGTCGACGTGGTGGGCCGTGCACGCGGGGCAGAGTTTGACCATGTCGAACCACAGCGCTGCGTCGATGCGGCGCACGCGCCCGGATGGTTCGCGCACCCGGAAGTCCGCGGCGCCGACGAATGCCACCGGGTCCGCTTCGGCCGCCTGCGCGCCGCCCGCGCACAGCGCCCTGGGTGTGGGAGCATGCGTGTCGGCGTGCTCGCGGTGGCAGCCGTAACAGCGGGCGCCCTGGCGCGGGTGCTCGAGGCAGATCACGGCGCCGAATCGGGTCAGCGCCGGGCCGCCGGCGAGCACGTGGCGGCACACCCATAGCCCCCGGTGCCAGCCCCCTGCGGCCCGGAGCGCGGCCGTCATCCGACCGTCGAGGCCGAGGGCCTGGACGAACGGCGTGGCGGCGAGCCGGCCGCGGGTCGGGGCCAGCTCGATCCGGGCCTGCCGTATCGCCGCGCCGAACTCGGCGAACAGCCGGTCTCGCACGTCGTCCGGTTGACCCGCGGCCTGCGCGAGGAACTCGAGCGTGAACGCGTTCGCTCGGTTGATTACCTCGGTGCGCTGCTGCTCGGGCAGGCTGAGCAGCCACACGAGCGCCTCAGCCGGGCCCGCGTCCGGTGGCAGATCGGCGGGGATGCTCATAGTGCACGCCCCTCTGTTTGCCCCTCTGTGTTCGGGTTGGGTCGGCGCGCAGCGCCCGGGGTGGACGGGCGCTGCGCCGAGCGCGCGGTGTTCGGGGCCGCGGTGCCGTTGGCCGCCTTCTCACGGATGTCCGCAGGCAGCAGGGCGTCAGGCAGCGTGTGATACCACTTCAGGACCTCATCCTCACGCTGGTAGACCACGACCTTGCCTCGACGCGTCACGGCCACGCCCCAGTGGATACGCGAGTCCCACACGAACTCCTGCGTGATGGGGTCCTGCGCCTGCGTGGTGCGCGACTCGTCGTCGTAGGGGTCCACGATCCACTTGCCGTAGAACCCTTCGAGGCCGCTCTTCGTGCGCACCACGATGCGGCCTGCGTTGTCCTCGGCCTCGGCCACCGCGGCGCGTAGTGCCTCGGTGCAGATCTGCGAGATGGGCAGCGCGTACGCCTCGGTCTCGTGCGCCAAGCTGGTCGGAAGGGTGATGGTCTTCTGCGTTGACACGGTGGTTCTCCTGTTCAGTCGATGGGGGCGGAGGTGTTCGGGTGCTGCCTTTGGGAGTGCCGGGCGGCTGCGCGGGCCTGGATTGCGGCCCACTGGGCGGCGCAGTGGGCTTCCGCCTTCTCGATCAGTAGCTCGACCCGGGCGGCTTCCTCGACCAGGACGGCCAGCGCGTCGACGTCGCCGGCCTCGGCGCGGCGGCGCAGCTCCCGCGCCGCGATGTGTTCCTCGATCAGCTCGAGCTCGATCAGGGCACGCGGCTTGAGCGGCGCACCGTTCTGTTCGTGGTCCTGGCGGTTGCGTGCCTCCTGTACCAGGACCATCAGCTCGAAGAACGGCCCGGGCATCTGCCGGTCGTATTCCGCGACTGTCCACGCGAAGCCGTCCTCACTCGACGTCATCGCCGGCTGCTCCCATCTGCTCGAGCAGCCGCGACTTCGCGGCGGCGACCATCGCCGCGAGTTCCTCGCCGCGCACGTCGGAGACCGTCATCTCCACGGTGAGCGGGCCGTCGGCGCCGAACATGCGCCGCACGGACTCGATCACCTTGCGGGCCTCAGCGATCGACTTCACGTCGCCCGCGTCGATGCCCGGTTGCAGCTTCTCCATCAGGTACTCGAGGCGCCTGAGGGACATCGAACGCAGTTCGCTCACCGCGGGCGCCGGGATCTGAGCCAGGGCGCGGCTGACGGCCTTGACCGCTCCCGAGTCGTCGGCGTAGCCGAGACGCTCGGCGATCTGTCGGAAGCTCAGGTTCTGCGCACGCAGGCGAGCTGCCTCGGCGTCGCGCTCGACGCTGTCAACGGTCCTGGTGAAGCGGCCGTTACCCCCGCGTCCCCGTCCGTGGCCAGGAGTTGCCATGGTCGTCGCCTCC
>Ga0207693_10000605_pt1 | contig 32124 bp, 29 predicted proteins | sample LARL81metaG_FD_184347 | JGI IMG/M metagenome (GOLD analysis project Ga0207693, IMG submission 184347) | Corn, switchgrass and miscanthus rhizosphere microbial communities from Kellogg Biological Station, Michigan, USA - LAR L8-1 metaG... | ecosystem: Host-associated > Plants > Roots >... | reverse complement strand
TTCCTCCGGCCGGGCCGGATGCTACGATGGTGCCCAGAAGAGGACTCGAACCTCCACAGTGTTGCCACCGCTAGGACCTGAACCTAGTGCGTCTACCAATTCCGCCATCTGGGCTGTACGTCAGACTAGCCGGTAATTTTACGAAAGAGTGACTTTCTTGTCAAAAAAGCAACGCAACATCGCCGCGACCCGCGGCGGATCGAAGACTGCAACCAACGGTGCGACTGTGCCTCCGCGCGATCAAGCGACGGCGATCTCGCGACCCGGTTCGCGCCTGAGCTCATCCGGCGAATCCGCGTCCGGTCGCCGCGCCCGCCGCGCGCGCGGCGATGTCGCGATTCCGGAGCGCGAACAGATACTGCAGGCCCTGCGCGAGCAAGGCGTGCCGATGCCGGCCGAACAACTGGCCGAGCTTCTCGGCATCGATGGCGACGCCGCGCGCGAAGCGTTCGCCGGCCGTCTGGCGGCGATGGAGCGGGACGGCCAGCTGATGACCAACCGAAAGGGCCAGCTTTGCGTGGTCGCCAAGCTCGACCTGGTGACCGGAACGGTGCAAGGCCACCCGGACGGCTTCGGATTTCTCGTTCCCGACGATGGCAGTCCCGATCTGTTCCTCTCGGCGAAAGAGATGCACAAGACACTGCACGGCGATCGAGCGACCGCGCGGATCGTCGGCGTCGACCGCCGCGGCCGCCCGGAGGGCGCGATCGTCGATGTGCTCGAGCGGGCCAATCGCGAAGTCGTCGGCCGCGTCCACGAAGAACGCGGCATCTGGTACCTGGTCGCGGAAAACAAGCGCATCAGCCAGGACATCCTGATCCCCCCCGATATGCGCGGCAGCGCGCGGCCCGGGCAAGTGGTCGTCGCCGAAGTGATCGAGCAGCCGTCGGCGCACCGTGAAGCTCTGGCGAAGGTGATCGAGGTTCTGGGCAACTACACCGATCCCGGGATGGAGATCGAGATCGCGCTGCGCAAGCACGACCTGCCCTACCGTTTTTCAGCCGCCGCGCAGCGGCAGGCGGGGCGCTTTCCGCACGAAGTGCAGAACGCCGACCGGAAGGGCCGCACCGATCTGACCGCTCTGCCGCTGGTGACGATCGACGGCGAAACCGCGCGCGACTTCGACGACGCCGTCTATTGCGAGCGCGGCGCCAAGGGATTCCGCCTGATCGTCGCCATCGCCGACGTCAGCCACTATGTCGCCGACGGCGACGGCCTCGACGGTGACGCGCGCGATCGCGGCACGTCGGTCTATTTTCCACGGCGCGTCATTCCGATGCTGCCCGAGCAGCTGTCGAACGAGCTGTGCTCGCTCAAGCCCGCGGTCGACCGCCTGTGCATGGCGTGCGAGATGACGATCAGCGCCGACGGCGAGATCGAGAGCTACAAGTTCTTTCCGGCGGTAATGCATTCGCGCGCGCGGCTCACCTACAACCAGGTATGGGATTGGCTGTCGCAACCAAAGGCGCGGACCAGGGAAGCGGCCGCGGTGTTGCCGCACCTCCAGAACCTGTACGCGCTCTACAAGGTGCTGGCCGCCGCGCGCGCCCGCCGCGGCGCGATCGATTTCGAAACGATCGAGCTCGAGCTCAAGTTCGATGCGCAGGGCAAGATCGAGACGATCGTTCCGGTCATGCGCAACGATGCGCACAAGCTGATCGAGGAATGCATGCTGGCGGCCAACGTCTGCGCCGCCTCGTACCTGCTCGAGCGGAAGCAGCCGGCGCTCTACCGCGTGCACGAGGGACCGACGCCGGAAAAGCTCGCCGCGCTGAAGGAATTCCTCGCCGGCTCGGGCCTGTCGATCGGCGGCGGCGAGTCTCCGACGCCGGCCGACTACGCGAAACTGCTGGCGCAAATCAAGGGGCGCCCCGATTTCAACCTGCTGCAGACGGTGCTGCTGCGGTCGCTGCAGCAGGCAGTCTACAGCCCCGATAACGAGGGTCACTTCGGTCTCGGTTACGACGCGTATACGCATTTCACTTCGCCGATCCGCCGCTATCCGGACCTGCTGATCCATCGCTGCATCAAGGCCTGCCTGTCCGGCACCCGCTATCAGCCGTCGGGCGCGACATGGTCGGAGCTGGGCGTGCACTGCTCGCAGACCGAGCGTCGCGCCGACGATGCGACCCGGGACGTCGAGAACTGGCTCAAATGCTTTTTCATGCAGGACAAGGTCGGCGAGATATTCATGGGCACCGTCAGCGGCGTCACGCATTTCGGCCTGTTCGTCACGCTCGACGGCCTCAACGTCGACGGCCTGGTGCATGTGACCGAGCTCGGCAACGACTACTTCCACTACGACGCCGTGCGCCACGCGATGAGCGGCGAGCGCAGCGGCAAGGTCTACCGGCTGGCCGACCGCATCATGGTGAAAGTCGCCCGGGTCGATCTCGAATCGACCAAGATCGATTTCGTGCTGGCCGGCGACGATATTGCCGCCGCTGCTCCAAAAAACAAAACGCGCCAGGGCCGGAAGCCCTGACGCGTCGTCACGCGTCGTCACGCGTTGTCGTTGCCGCGCGCGAACCGATTGCCGCGCGGCAGCCGATGCGCCGGCGGCTTAAGGTGCCTTAAGCCTCAGCGATTGGGTTGCGGCGTCATGCGCAGATACGGCCGCAGCGCCTTGAAGCCCTTGGGGAATTTCTGCTTCAGCAGCTCGGGATCCTGCAGTGACGGCACGATCACGACGTCGTCGCCGTTCTTCCAGTTGCCCGGCGTCGCCACGCTGTGATACTCGGTCAGCTGCAGAGAATCGATCACGCGCAGCACTTCGTCGAAATTGCGTCCGGTCGATGCCGGGTAGGTGATGATCAGCCGGATCACCTTCTTCGGATCGATGACGAACAGCGAGCGCACCGTCGCAGTCGCGCTGGCGTTCGGATGGATCATGTCGTACAGCGTCGATACCTTGCGGTCGGCATCGGCGATGATGGGGAAGTTGACTTTGGTGTTCTGTGTCTCGTTGATGTCGTTGATCCACTTCTTGTGCGAATCGACCGGGTCGACCGACAGCGCGATCACCTTGACGTTGCGCTTGGCGAACTCGTCCTTGAGCTTGGCGGTCAATCCGAGCTCGGTCGTGCACACCGGAGTGAAGTCGGCAGGATGCGAGAACAACACGCCCCAGCTGTCGCCGAGCCATTTGTGAAAGCTGATCGGGCCCTCGCTCGATTCCTGGGTGAAATCGGGGGCGGTGTCGCCAAGACGCAGTGACATGGTTTTCTCCTCGTCGGACCGGTTGAATCACATATAATACGCCGCGCTCGCGCCGGGGAGTAGAAGCGATGGCACTATCATCATACCCGCGCCAACCGCGGTGGCGGCGGGCGCAAACTCCTTACCTCCCCGATCCGATGCGACGATCCCCTGACCGCAAATCGCCGTCGGCGCGAAGGCCGCGATGACGGCCGAAAGCGCCGCCGCGGCGCGCCTGGTCGTGCAGGCGCCCGACATCGACACGCCGGCGCTGAAGGCGCTTGCGAAGCTCGCCGGCGCCGAGCGCATCGACGCCGTGTCGCGCGGCGGTGATCAGGCGTTCGCGCTGACGCCGGCGGTCAATGCCGCCGAGGTCTTCGCGTACTGCGCGCGGGAATCGCTGGATTGTGCGTTCATCCCCCCGGGGCAGCGCCTCGACCGCGTGCGCTTGCTGGCAATGGACATGGATTCGACTTTGATCACCATCGAATGCGTCGACGAGATCGCCGACATGATGGGTATCAAGCGAGAGGTCGCGGCGATCACGGCGAGTGCAATGCGCGGTGAAATCGATTTCCGCGAAAGCCTGACGCGCCGCGTGGCGCTGCTGCGGGGCCTGGACGTTGCCGCGCTGCAGCGTGTCTACGACGAGCGGCTCGATCTCTCGCCAGGCGCGGAGCGCCTGCTGGCCGGCATGCGCGCCGTCGGCGCCCAGTCGCTGCTGGTCTCGGGCGGGTTCACTTTTTTCACCGAGCGTCTGAAAGCGCGGCTCGGACTCGACCATACATGCGCGAACACGCTGGAGATCGTCGATGGCAGGCTGACCGGCCGCCTGGTCGGGCCGATCGTCGACGCCGAGGCGAAGGCCGCGTGCTTCCAGCGCCTGCGCGCGACGCTTGCCGCGGACGGCGGCCTCACGGTGGCGATCGGCGACGGGGCGAACGACCTGCCGATGCTGGAAGCCGCCGACGTCAGCATCGCCTACCGCGCCAAACCGGTCGTGCGCGCCCGCGCGACTTATGCGATCGACCGATGCGGACTCGACGCAGTGCTCAATCTGTTCACGTAGCGACTGCCTTACGCCAGCGCGGGGCGCAGGAACGCAACGATGTTCCACACCGCGAGCACGATGAGCACCGCCCAGGTCAGCGCGATGCCGGCGAAGCGGCCCACCGAATACCCGCTGGCGCGCGACAGGCCCGCCGCGTGCATGACGCGGGCCAGGATGAACACGATGCCGCAGATATGCAGCAGCAGCGGCGAGGCGCGGTTCTCCTCGGCGATCAGCAGAAGCAGCAAAATCGGGAGTCCCCATTCGACCGCGTTGGCGTGGACGCGAATCGCGCGCTCCAGCTGGGCGTCGCCGCCGGCCCCCAGACCGATGCCCATGCTGCGTCGCCGGCGCGACACCAGCATTGCAAGGGCGACCAGCAGCAGCGCGAATACGCCGGTGTAGAGCGCGCTGATCAAAGGCATCGGTGCGGGATTCATTCTTCGGTCTCCTCGATCCACAGCATCTGGATGGCCTCGAGTATCTTTTCGCCCGAGTGCTTGGGGTCGTCGTCGAAGCCGGGCAGCGCGATCACCCAGCGGTGCAGATCGGTGAAGCGCACGGTCGCCGGATCGACGTCGGGGTGGCTCTCGGCCAGCGCGATCGCAATGTCGCGCGAGTCAACCCACTTCATTTGGTCGTCTCTTTGGCGTAGTTGATCGTGTATTTCGGAATCTCGATCACCAGCTTGGTGTTGCCGACCTTGGCCTGACACGACAATCGCGATACCGGCGTCAGGCCCCAGGCCCGATCGAGTAGATCGTCCTCGTCTTCTGACGACGGCGAAAGCGAATCGAAGCCCTCCCGCACGATGACATGGCAGGTCGTGCACGCGCAGGACTTTTCGCAGGCGTGCTCGATCTCGATCTTCTGATCGAGCAGATTATCGCAGATCGACTCGCCTTCGGTCGCCTCGAAGGTCTTGCCTTCCGGACAGAGCTCCGCGTGCGGCAACACGACGATTTCGGTCATCGCGCGCCGGACCTCAGCCCAGCGCGTCGACGCTGCGACCGGTCAGCGCACGCCCGACGCCGCGGTTCATGCGGCGGGCGGCGAACTCCTCGGTCGCGGCGTTGAGTGCGCTCACTGCGTTGACGAGTGCGTGGTGGTCGTCCTGACCGGCGAGCCGGCGGACCGCGGCAATCGCCTGTTCGATCGGTATCCGATCCGCGGCGCTGAGCAGGTCGCCGTCAGAGCGCAGCGCGCCTTCGGTGGCATCGACGATGCGCTCCGCTTCGACGCGGGCCTCGGCCGCAGCGCGCGCAACCATGTCCGGCGCGGCATAGGCGAATGATTCCTGCAGCATGCGGGCGATCTCGTCGTCCGACAGACCGTACGAAGGCTTGACCACGATCGATGCCTCGACGCCTGTCGTCTGCTCGCTGGCGGATACCGCCAACAGGCCGTCGGCGTCGACCTGGAACGTCACCTTGATCCGCGCGGCGCCGGCGACCATCGGCGGAATCCCGCGCAATTCGAAGCGCGCGAGCGAACGGCAGTCGGCGACCCGCTCGCGCTCGCCCTGCACGACGTGCAGCGCCATCGCGGTCTGCCCGTCCTTGAACGTGGTGAATTCCTGCGCGCGCGCGATCGGTATCGTCGCGTTGCGCGGGATGATTTTTTCGGTGAGGCCGCCCATCGTCTCGAGTCCCAGCGACAGCGGAATCACGTCGAGCAGCAGCCAATCCTCGTCGGTCGCACGGTTGCCGGCCAGCACATTGGCCTGGATCGCAGCGCCGAGTGCCACGACCTCGTCCGGATTCAGATTGTTCAGCGGCGCCTGGCCGAAAAATTCGGCGACTGCCCGCTGGATCTGCGGCATGCGGGTCGCGCCTCCGACCATCACCACGCCTTTGATGTCCGCCGGTGTGAGCCGGGCATCGCGCAGCGCCTTCCTGACCGGAGCGAGTGTCTTCGCGACCAGCGTCTGGCTGATTGACTCGAATTCTGCTGCGGCGAGCGTCGCAGCGATCGTGTCGCCCGACTGCAGCGTGGCGTTGAACGCGACCTCGTCGCTCGTCGTCAGCGCTTCCTTGACCTCGCGCGCCCGGGTCATCAGCATCCGGGTATCGCCCGGCGAAACCGGCCCGACGCGTGCGGCCTCTAGTGCCCAGCAATAAATGCGGTGGTCGAAGTCGTCGCCGCCCAGCGCCGTGTCGCCGGCGGTCGCCAGCACTTCGAAAACGCCGCGCGAGAGCTTCAATATCGACAGGTCGAACGTGCCGCCGCCCAAGTCATAGACGGCGTAGGTACCTTCCGAGGCGTTGTCGAGGCCGTAGGCGATCGCGGCCGCTGTCGGCTCGTTCAGCAGACGCAGAACATTGAGACCGGCGATCCGCGCCGCATCCTTGGTCGCCTGTCGCTGCGCATCGTCGAAATAGGCGGGTACGGTGACGACTGCGCCGTCCAACGCGCCACCCAATGTTTTTTCCGCGCGTTCGCGCAGCGCGCCCAGAATCTCGGCCGAGATTTCGACCGGCGTGCGGATGCCGGCGCGCGTCGCGATCTGCACGATGCCGGGCGAGTCGACAAAGCGATAGGGGAAACGGCGCGCATCGGCGAGATCGGGCAACGCCCGTCCCATCATGCGCTTGACCGAGACGATGGTGTTCTGCGGATCGGCAATCTGCGCCGCCTGCGCGTCGTAGCCGACTTCGACGCCTTCGGGCGCGTAGCGCACGATCGACGGCAGCAGGCGGCGCTGCTGCGCGTCGGGCAGCACATCGGCGCTGCCGTCGCGAACGGTGGCGACCAGCGAATTGGTGGTTCCGAGGTCGATGCCGACAGCGAGCCGCGGCCGTCGCGGCGCGGGCGCCTCCCCCGGTTCGGCAATCTGCAGCAGAGCCATCAGTTTTCGATCCCGCCGATGGCGGCGTCGATGTCGGCGGCGAGCTTGGACAGGAACTGGAGCTCACGCACGCTGCCGCGCGCCGATTCCCAGCTCTGCCGGCTATCCAGCGTCTCGGCCAGCGCCGGCTCGAGCGCCGCAATCTCGGCGCGCACCTCCCCAAGCAGCGTTTCCAGCCGAGCGGCATCGCCGGCCATCCGGGCCTCCTCGACCGCCTCGCGGCGCTCGAGCTGACGCTCGAGAAAGTCGATTGGCAACGCGGAATCGGTCTCCGATGTTGCATCGACGCCGTGCAGCGACAACAGATACTGGGCGCGTCCTACAGGGTCCTTGAGTGCCCGATAAGCCTCGTTGACCCGCGCCGACGACTGCAGCGCCAATCTGCGCTCGCTTTCGCCGGCGTCGGCGAACCGGTCCGGGTGCACTTGCGTCTGCAGTGCGCGGTAGGCCGCATCCAACCGCGCCGCGTCGAAGCGATAGCGCGGCGGCAGCCCGAAAAGCGCGAAATAATCCTGGGAAAAGTCGATCATCGCAACGGTGTCCGCGTGCTGCAGGTCGTCATGATGAGGTCGTCGAGAATCGAGCAGAGTGCGGCGCCAGATCTACGTGAGGCGCCGCGGAGCTTTCGACCGCAACGTACACGCAAGTACGCGAGGATCCAAAGTTGCCTACTGCGTGAGCAGCAACGCAGCAGCGGCGCGCTATGCGAAGGTTATCGACGGCCTTTAGACGTTGAAGGACTCGCCGCAGCCGCACTCGTCCTTTACGTTCGGATTGTTGAACTTGAATCCTTCGTTGAGGCCCTCGCGCGCGAAATCGAGCTCGGTGCCGTCGAGATAAGGCAGGCTTTTCGGATCGACGACGACGTTGATGCCTCGGCTCTCGAACTTGAGGTCCTCGGGCCTGATCTCGTCGACGAATTCGAGCTTGTAAGCCAGTCCCGAGCACCCGGTCGTGCGCACGCCCAGGCGCAGACCGACCCCCTTGCCGCGCTTCTCCAGGAAGCCCGCAACGTGCTTGGCCGCGCTCTCGGTCAGGGTAATCGCCATGCCTGCTTCGCCCTTTCCGGATTCAGGCCGCGGCCGCAGCGCGCGGCTCGGCGACGGCTTCGGCGCTGTCGTCGTGCTTCTTCTTGTAATCGGCTACCGCTGCCTTGATCGCGTCTTCCGCCAGGATCGAGCAGTGGATCTTGACCGGCGGGAGCGCCAGCTCTTCGGCGATCTGCGTGTTCTTGATCGTCAGCGCCTGGTCGAGAGTCTTGCCCTTCACCCATTCGGTGACGAGCGACGACGAAGCGATCGCCGAGCCGCAGCCGTAGGTCTTGAACTTGGCATCCTCGATGCGTCCATCGGCGCCGACCCGGATCTGCAGCTTCATCACGTCACCGCAAGCGGGCGCACCGACCATGCCGGTGCCGACCGCGTCGTCATCCTTGGCGAACGATCCGACGTTGCGCGGGTTTTCGTAGTGATCCAGTACCTTGTCGCTGTATGCCATTTCAGTCTCCAGATAACTTCAGTGTCCTGCTTTCGATCTTGTCGACCTCTAATGTGCGGCCCAAACCACGGTATCCAAGTCGATGCCCTCCTTGAACATCTCCCACAGCGGCGACAACTCGCGCAGCTTGCCGATCTTCCGCTTCAACAGGTCGATCGTGTAATCGACCTCTTCTTCGGTGGTGAAGCGGCCGACGGTGAACCGTATCGAGCTGTGCGCCAGCTCGTCGCTGCGGCCCAGCGCGCGCAGCACGTACGACGGCTCGAGCGAGGCCGATGTGCAGGCCGAGCCCGACGAGACTGCGACGTCCTTGATCGCCATGATCAGGCTCTCGCCTTCAACGAAGTTGAAGCTCACGTTCAGGTTGTGCGGCACCCGGCGCTCGATGTCGCCGTTCAGATGCGCTTCCTCGATCTGCGACAGCCCCTGCCAGAGCTTGTCGCGCAGCATCCGTATGCGGTCGTTGTCGGTCGCCATCTCGAGTCGCGCCAGACGGAAGGCTTCGCCCATACCGACGATCTGATGCGTCGCCAGCGTGCCCGATCGCATTCCGCGTTCGTGACCGCCGCCGTGCATCTGCGCCTCGATGCGCACGCGCGGCTTGCGCCGGACGAACAGCGCCCCGACGCCTTTGGGCCCATAGGTCTTGTGCGCGGAAAAACTCATCAGATCGACCTTCAGCGTCGACAGATCCACCGGTATCTTGCCGGTCGCCTGCGCCGCGTCGACGTGGAAAATGATGCCCCGGCTGCGGCAGATCTCGCCGATCGCCGGGATGTCCTGGATGACGCCGATCTCGTTGTTGACGAACATCACCGAGACGAGGATGGTATCCGGACGCAGCGCCGCCTTGAATGCTTCGAGGTCGAGCAATCCATCCGGCTTGACGTCGAGATAGCTGACTTCGAAGCCGTCGCGCTCGAGCTCGCGCATCGTGTCGAGCGTGGCCTTGTGCTCGGTCTTGACCGTGATGAGGTGCTTGCCCTTGTCCTTGTAGAAATGCGCGGCGCCCTTCAGCGCGAGGTTGATCGACTCGGTCGCGCCCGAGGTCCAGACCAGCTCCTTCGGGTCGCAATGGACGAGCTTCGCGACTTCGTCGCGCGCCTCTTCGACCGCCTTCTCGGTTTCCCAGCCGAACGCGTGCGAACGCGAGGCCGGATTGCCGAAATGCTCGGTCAGGTACGGGATCATCTTGGCTGCGACGCGCGGATCCACCGGCGTCGTCGCCGAATAATCAAGATAAATCGGTTTCTTCATCGTCGTCTCAAATGCCTTTACGTTACGGGCGCCGGCTCGGATTTCTTGCCCGTCAGCACGCGATGATCCTGCAGCACGTTGACTTCGCGCTTGTCCTGCTGCCGCACCAGCTGCTCGAGCGACACAGAATGGAGGAACGAGAAGATGTGCGTGTTCAGGCTCGCCCAGAGCTCGTGCGTCATGCACCGTCTGTCGTCCAGGCAGTTTTCCTTGCCCCCGCACTGGGTCGCGTCGATCGGCTCGTCGACCGCGAGAATGATGTCGGCGACCGAAACCGCGGTCGCATCGCGCGCCAGGTTGTATCCGCCGCCGGGGCCGCGCACGCTGTCGACCAGACCGTGCCGGCGCAGCTTGCCGAACAGTTGCTCGAGGTAGGACAAGGAAATCTTCTGCCGGTCCGATACGGCCGCCAAGGTCACCGGCCCCTTGCCGTTGTGCATTGCCACGTCAATCATCGCCGTTACGGCGAATCGTCCTTTGGTCGTCAGTCTCATGATCGCCCGCCTTCTGTCCCCGGTCGCTCCCCTGTTTTCATAGCTAAATTCTATAATTCCCGACTGGATTAGTCAACTAAAAACCCTACTAGTTCAGTCAAGTAAGCGGGTCAGCTGGGCCGGGTCGAAGCTGTCAGCCGTCGCCTTGGCGTCGCTGCAATCGACACCCTCCTGCTGCAGATGTTCGATCAGCTTCTGCATCCGCTCGTCGGTGGCGGCAGCATGGTCGAGCAGCGAGTGGATGGCCTGGACCATAGGGTCGTTCATGTCCGCGCCGATTCCATAGGCGGAAAAGCCGATCCGGGCCGCGTGCGCCTCGCGCCGGACCGCATCGTCGCCCGTCAGGATGCGCGCCGGGATGCCGACCGCGGTCGCTCCGGCCGGGACGTCCCGCACGACTACCGCGTTGGACCCGACTTTCGCCCCGTCGCCCACCAGGATCGGCCCCAGGACCTTGGCGCCGGCGCCCAGGACGACGGCCCGCCCCAGGGTCGGATGCCGCTTCCCCGCCTTCCACGAGGTGCCCCCCAAGGTAACGCCATGGTAGAGCGTGCAGTCGTCGCCGATTTCGGCGGTTTCGCCGATGACGACGCCCATGCCGTGGTCGATGAACACTCGCCGGCCGATCGTGGCGCCGGGGTGGATTTCAATGCCGGTCAGCCAGCGCCCCCAGTGCGACAGCCAGCGCGCAAGCCAACGCGCACCGCCGCGCCAGAGGCGGTTGCTCACTGCGCGGTGCCATACCAGCGCATGGAGGCCCGGATAGCAGGTCAGCACCTCCCAGGAGGTGCGTGCGGCGGGATCGCGCTCGAATACGACAGCGATGTCTTCACGGAGTCGGTCGAACATAGGACGATGGTGCCATATCCGACCGAATCACTCAACTATTGACCCTACTGGCGAAGTCAGCGCAGCAGGATCGCAGCCACGACCAGACCGGCGGTGGCCAGCCCGACCAGCACCGTATAGGAGACAAAAAGGACGAACGCTCGCAGCAACAATCCCGCCCAAGAGCCGCCGTAGACGCTGCGCATCGACAGCAGCAGGTAGAGCGCGACGATCCACACGCCGACCGTTATCGCAAGCGTACGGCCCACCACCAGCAGCATCACGGTCGCCGCCACGAAAACGAAGGCGTGGTCGTAAGCCGCGAAGACCAGATGCTCGCCGTACAGACGCGGACGCCGCGGATATCGCCGGCCGCGGCCGAGGTACACGAGCTTCAGCAGCAGCGCGAACGCGGGCAGCAGCACGAACATCGCATACGGCGCGTAGCGCAGGATGCCGTCACCCAGCTGCTCGGCCTTTTCGCTCTTGGAGAGATTGTTGAAACGATTCCACCGCTTTTGCAGCGCCGGCGATCCGAATACGCTGTCCGAGTCGACCTGCAGATTGAAGCCCTTGTCCGGCGACAGATATTTGGCCTCCTCCGGCGTATCGGGACGGACCTCGAAAATATCGATTGGCCCCACCAGCAGTCGCGTCACGGCGAAAAATATCAGCGTCGCGAACAGATACAGGCGAGCCGGACGGATGTAGCGGCGGCGGCGCCCGGCCAGGTACTCGCGCGTCAGGAATCCGGGGCGCGCGAGCAGCGCGAAGACCGTGCGCCAGAACTTGCCGTCGAGTGCCACATAGCGTCCGGCCGCTTCGCGCACGAACTCGCGCAGCGTCGGCAAACGCAACGCCGTCTCCTGGCCGCAACTCGCGCAATACGCGCCGTCGACCGGCGCGCCGCAGTTGCGGCAGGTCTTCGGTGCGACATCCTCGGCTCGGGATTCGGTCGTCGCCGCCATTCACTCCGCCTTGCGCGTGCGCTGAAGGCGCTCGTCGATCCGCGCCAGGATACCCCGCAGGATGTTCACTTCCTCCTTTTCCAGGCGGGCGCGCGCGAACAGCCGACGCAAGCGCGGCAACAGGCGCTTCGGATGGGCGGGCCGCAGAAAATCGAGCGCGACCAGCGTTCGCTCGCCGTGCTCGAACAAGCGCGCGATCTCATCCTGCGTCGCGGGCTCGAACGCCGGCGCGCGCCAGACCTGCCCGGCGCCCGAGGCGACGCGCAGTTCATACGCGGCCACCTGGACCGCAGCCGCGAGATTGAGCGACGAAAACGACGGGTCCGACGGAATCGTCGCGACGAGCTGGCAGCGCGCGAGCTCGGCATTGGAGAGTCCGGACATCTCGCTGCCGAAGACCAACGCGACTTCGCCGCGCGCGGCATAGGCCAACGCCTCGTGGGCCGCCGCGCGCACCGGCAGCGCGCCGCCGGCGAACTCGCGCCGCCGCGCCGAGAATCCGATCGCCAGCGCCGCACCGGCCAGCGCCTCGTCAAGCGTGGCGACGACGTGTGCCCCACGCAGGATGTCGGTCGCGCCGGAAGCGAGCGCGTCGGCCTCGGGATCGGGAAAGCGCTGCGGCGCAACCAGGGTCAATCGCGAGAGACCCATCGCGCGCATCGCGCGCGCGGAGGCGCCGATGTTGCCCGGATGGCTGGTCGCGCACAGGACGATGCGGATGCGCGAGAGCGCATCGTTTTTCGCTCGCTGATTGACGACGGATGGCTCGGATGCGTCCGTCATGCGCGTCGAGAGGCTTCGTTTGCGGGTAGAATGCGCGACGATTGTTCTTTATGCGCCGCTCGCGCGTCAGCGCAAAAGCGGTGAACCCGAATGCACCCGATGCTCACCACCGCGGTCAAGGCCGCGCGCCGCGCCGGCGGCATCATCAATCGCGGCGCGCGCGATCTGGACCGGCTTGTCGTCACCGCCAAGGGTCCGAAGGATTTCGTCAGCGAGATCGACCGCGCTGCCGAAGCGGCGATCGTCGATACGCTGCACGCCACCTATCCCGACCATGCGATTCTAGCAGAGGAAGGCACCGGCGAAGGCGCGAACACGGCATCCGAGCATCTGTGGATCATCGATCCGCTCGATGGCACGACCAATTTCCTGCACGGCTTTCCGCAGTACTGCGTTTCGATCGCCTTGCAGCACAAGGGACAGATCACACAGGGCGTGATTTACGATCCGGTGCGCAACGACCTCTTTACCGCAACGCGCGGCCGCGGCGCATTTCTCAACGATCATCGGCTGCGCGTGTCGCGCCGCCAGCATCTGAAAGAGTGCCTGGTCGGCACCGGCTTTCCGTTTCGCGACGGCAGTGATCTGGAAACCTATATCGCGATGATGCGCGCGATGATGCAGCAGACGGCGGGCCTGCGCCGGCCCGGGTCGGCGGCGCTGGACCTGGCCTATGTCGCCGCCGGGTATTACGACGGATTCTGGGAGGTTGGGCTCAATGCCTGGGACGTGGCGGCCGGCAGCCTGCTTATCGTCGAGGCCGGCGGCCTGGTCGGCGACCTGGCTGGCGAAGGCGGCTATTTGCGCGGCGGCCAGATCGTGGCCGCGAATCCGCGGATATTCGCCCAAATGGTCAAGGTGCTGGGGCCTTTCCAGGCGTCGCTCAAGTCGTAGTCGACAAGAAAGGCTGAGGTTTTCGGGCACCCCGCCCGCCCGACCCTTCCGGGGCGTATCGTTGTTTCCCGGCGCTAAATCCTGACAAAGGAAGGATTTGGCGCGCAATCTTCATGACAATTCCAATGTCATTGTGTACGATGAGGCGCACTGGCAATGCGCGCCGCGGGGCGGCAGCCGTTGCGGGAAACATCCGGGACTGGGAGCGACCGATGGTTCGACGATGGCTGCAAGGGCTTGTACTGCTGGGCTTGTTGGGGACGATCGCTTCGGCTGCGCAGGCCGAGACGATCTCGCGCATCCGCGTGATGCTGCATCCGTATGCGGCCGCACCGGGCGTGCTTCCCGACGCCTCGCGCGCCCGTCTGCAGACGCTGGCCGGCCTACCGCTCCACCTCGCCCGCACGACGCGCACCGGCGCCCTCGAGCTCGATCTGGCGCAGCCGCTCGATCGCCCGACGGCGACCGCGCTGGTGGCCCGTCTGCGCATCGATCGCAGCGTGCTTTGGGCCGAGCCGGTCTCGACGACCCTTCAGGTGCAATCGATCCGCACCGGCGCCGCGACCACCGATTCCGGCGACAAGCTGATGCTGCGGCTCGCCGGCGATCCCGCCCCCGACTGGTCAACCCTGCTGCCGCGCTGGAGCGCGATCGTAGGCGCGCCGCTCGCCGTTGACCACCAGGTCGGCAACCTCTGGGTTCTGAGGCTGCAGAACAAGGTCGCACAGGACAGCCTGGGTACGATGGCCTCGCTGCTGCAAACCGATCCCGTCGTGCAGTACGCAGACCCGGTGCGCCGGGCCACGGCCAAGCTCGTGCCGAACGACGCGAAATACAATCAGCAATGGGCGCTGTCCGACGCCGTCGGCGGCATCAACGCGCCGGCCGGCTGGGATCTCGGCATCGGCAGTGCCTCCACCGTCGTCGCGGTGATCGACACCGGCATCACGCAGCATCCGGAGCTGGCCGGCCGCGTTCTGCCCGGTTTCGACTTCATCAGCGATCCGGCCTCGGCAAACGACGGCAACGGTCGCGACAGCGACGGGTCCGATCCCGGCGACGGCACGTCGGACGGCGAATGCGGCGACGGCGTCCCCGGCGAGGCGAGCTCGTGGCATGGCACCTTCGTCAGCGGCATCATCGCGGCCAATACCAACAACGGCGCCGGCATCGCCGGGCTCAACTGGAATGCGAAGATTCTTCCAGTCCGCGTGCTCGGCAAATGCGGCGGAACGTTCGAAGACATCACCGCGGGAGTCCTGTGGGCGGTCGGCATGCCGGTGGGTGGCGCGCCGAGCAACCCGAATCCGGCGAAAGTGATCAATATGAGCCTGGGCGGCGCGACGTCCTGTCCGCAGGCACTGCAAGATGCGATCGACGTCGCATTGGCACAAGGCACGGTCGTCACCGTTGCCGCCGGAAACGAAAGCGGCAATGCCTCTGATTCTGCGCCGGCGAATTGCAGCGGGGTCATCACCGTCGGCGCCGGCGCGCGGACCGGCGATCGCGCAAGCTATTCCAACTTCGGTGTGCGCGTCGACATCTCGGCTCCCGGCGGCGACGGCATCGACATCGACACCCTGATCCTTTCGCTCTCCAACGACGGCAAATCTTCGCCGGGCAATCCGGCCTATGCGATTGCCGCGGGGACCAGCGCCGCGGCGCCGCACGTCGCCGGTGTCGCTTCGCTGATGCTGGCGCGCAACGCCAATCTGACACCTGGACATGTGCTCGACATCATGAGCGGGACCGCGCGCATGTTCGTCAGCGGCGCTACCTGCGGCAACGGCCCGTTCTGCGGTTCCGGACTGCTGGACATGGGGCTCGCTATCGCGAGCACGTTCCCGGCTGCAGCCGCTGCGCCTGCGGGGACCGTGCCGGTGATCGAGTACTACCGCGCCGACAGAGACCACTATTTCATGACGGCGAGCGCTCCCGAGCAGGCGTACGTCGACAACAACTTTGCCGGTACGTTCGAACGGACGGGGGAGCTGTTCTACGCCTGGGTCGATCCTTCGCTCGCGCCGCTGGACGCGGTTCCGGTCTGCCGCTTCTACAGTCCGCTGCCGTTGATCGACTCCCACTTCTTCACCGGGTTTGCCGACGAATGCAATTTCGTCATCTCGCACTGGGCGAACGTGTGGCTGCTCGAGTCCCGGGCGGCATTCTACGTCGTGCCGGCCGATGCTATGGGGAATTGCCGAGCCGGAACGTTGCCGGTCTATCGCTTTTTCGACAACCGCAACGACGCCAATCATCGGTATACGATCAATCTGTCGGTGCGGCGCGCGATGCTCAATCGCGGCTGGGCGCCGGAAGGTCTCGGTCCGAACGCCGTGGCGTTCTGCACGCCGATCTGACGCGTCGCCAGGCGGTCCCCGGACAAAAAAAAGCGAGCCTCAGGGCTCGCTTTTTTCGTCCGGGTCGGTCGGCGCCGTTCAGGCAGCGGCCGCGGTGTCGCCGCGCGGCTTTTGCGCGGCCAGCGTATCGAGCGCCGCGCTGACCGCGCGGTCGAACAAGGGCACTGGCTCGACGATCAGCGTCGCCTTGCCCGCACCGAGCTGCCATGCGAGGTCCTCCGGGGTGGCGACGATTGCGCGCGAGCGCTCGCGCGTGGTGAACAGATATTTGCTGCGCATCGGGCTGATCCACGACAGGCGCGCGTTGACCGTTTTGTCGCCTCGCCCGAACGCGAGCCACGTGCCGACGACCATTTCGGCGACGAAATCATGGACGTTGGCGATTTTCGGTGCGGGCGCAACCGCCTCGACCGGGGCGCCGGCTTCAGCCTTCCCGGCACCGGCTTCGGCCTTGCCGGCGCATGCACCCGCCGCCGCCGCGGCGGGTGCATGCACCTCGTCCGCCGATGCAGGCTTGATCGCGGCCATGTGCAGTTGATACATCGCATCGAGCAAGGGCTTGACGCGCTCGTCACCGACGTTGACCGCGGCGGCGCCGGCGCGCAGATTGCGGATCATCCCCGGTACGAGCTTGGCGAGCCGAGCTTTCTGCGCACTGCGCTCCTTCGCCGTCAGGCTCCAGAGGAGGTCGTCGAGCGTACGCAAACCGCGGCGCCACTCGTCGCCTTCGCTGCCCTGCGCCAGACGCACGTTGGTCAGGTAGTCGGCCCAGATGGTTTCGCTGAACGAGCGCACGTCGAACGGCACATCGAGACCTGAGAGCTTGTCGCGGATCAGCGCGCGCACCGCCGAGCGATCGGCCTCGCCCTCTTCCGCCGCGAGCGCAGCGGCGACCTCGGTGCCGAGCGCGCCCGCCCCTTTTTGCAACTCGGCATCGACGAACTCCTGCACCTTTCGATCGGCAAGGTCGAAGACGCCGACGTCGACCTGGAAGTCGCGGCAGACCTCTTCGATCACGCCGGCGGCCGTCAGCTCGAATGCGGCGCGGTAGCCGGCGTCGCCGGTGGCGCCGATCGCCGCACCTGCGAGATGATCGAGCAGCCGCCGGGCCGGGTGCTTGCGGTCGGAGAAAAAACTGCGATCGAGCAGCGCCGTCTTCAGGATCGGAACCTGCAGGCGGGTGAACAGGCTTCGCAGGTCTTCGGGTATCGACGGATCGCGGAAGATATAGTCGAACAGCAGACCGATCACATCCATCGTGATCTTGTCGGTCGAGCTCGTAACCTTGTCGTCGATCGCCGCCCGGATGAACGGGATGCGGTTCATCGCGGCGGCGCGGCTTGCGGCATCGCCGGACGCAGCTTCGGCAGCGCGGTGATCGGACCCCGGATCCAGTCGCTGCCAGCGATCGAGGACGGCGACGGCGGCGGACAGCGAACCGATCGCCATCAACGGATCGACTTGCGGCAGGCCCGACATACCGGTCGCCGGCGCAGTTGCGGCCTCGGACGACTGCAACGCCCGGGCGAGATCGGCGATGTAGGGATTGAGCGCGACGCTCAGCGCCGCACCCGGTCCGGTATCGATCGTCGGCGGCGCGGGCGCGGCGGATGGCGCCGGCGGCGCCGATTCGGCTTGCGACGAATCGCCGGCCGGCGTCGAAGCCGGGGCCGCGTGCGCAGGCGCAGGCTTCGGCAAATCCTTCAGCGCGGTCGACGTGGACGCCGACGCTGCGGGAACCGCGATCCCCAGCGCCAGCAACTGGTCGGCGGCAGCCGAGCGGCCCTCCTTGAACAGTCGCAGGAAGGTCGGCAGCAATTCGGCATCGTCGCGCGGCCGCAGCTCGCTCCGCGCGCGCAGCTGCGCCTTGATCTCGGGCAGCACCTGGTGGTCGGCCAGGAAGCGATTGACCTTGATGAAGCTCTTGTTGATGCCCAAGGTCACATCGGACAGCAGCCTCTCCATCAGCGGCCGCCACACGCGCGGGTTCGGGTACAGCTCGCGGGAAGACAGTCCGATCGCGTCGAGCACGTAGTCCGGGGAAAACGGATTGTCGACGTCGCGCATTCGCGGCTCGCCGAGCAGCGCGCCGACGCGCAGGTCGATTGCATCGAGCTCGCGCTTGGTCAGCCGGTAAAGGAATTGCGTGCTCGACGTCAGCGACGCCTGCTTTTCGTGATCGAAGGTATTGAGCACGCGCAACGTCGTCAACGAGGCATCGAAATCGGGCCGGCGCCCCTGCCGACGCGTGCCGGCGAGCCGCCGCTCGAACAGGTCGGTCAGCGCCTGGCCGAAGCGCTCGATCCATTGCCCGCGCTTGCTGCGGAAATCGGCGACCTCGGCCTCGCCGATAAATGCGTTGCCCTCGAACAGATCGTTGGTGGTCTCGATCGAGACGTGGACCAGCGCGATCAACCCGGCTTTGAACTCGGCAAAGCATTCACGCAGGAGCGCCTGCGCGTCTTCGCTGGACAGCAGCAGATTGCCGTCGACGTCGGTTGCAGGCGACGGGGAAGACTGGGTCGAGGCGAGGTCGGCCATGGTCGTCTGGGCGAAATCCGGGCAACGAACGCAGCCCGAATTCAAAAGCCGGCCGTGCCGTCATAGGCCCGCTTCGCCCGAACAGCGCCCTTCGCTAGGGTGGTCGAATGCTAACGGCCTTTGCCCGCTTTGGCGAGCGCGCCGCGACGATCGTCACCGTGCCGGGGATCGAAGGCGAACAGACGGCCTGGAAGGAGGTTCGCGGCATCGGCGACCTGCATTCATGCCGCGACAGCGATCCACAATTGTATGCTGCAGGCGCCGCCGGCGCCGGGGCGCGAGGCTCTATTTGCCCGCGGCCATCTTGCTGATCAACTCGAGCACGCGCCAGCTATCGTGCTCCTTTTCATAGAAGTACGTGGCGCCCAGCGAATAGCTCAAACCGCCGCATTCGGCAGCGGTATGGTTGGTCAGGACGACCTTGGTCGCGGTTCGGGCCTTGCCGCTCTTTTGCAGTGCCTCGAGCACCTCGAAGCCGCTGCCCGATTCCAGCGTCACGTCGACCAGAATCAAGTCGGCATCGACGCGCGACAAATCGGCGATCGCCTGTTCGGCGTTGTCGCTGTGGCCGACCAGCTCGCCTCCCACCGACTCGACGGCCGCTGCCAGCAGCCGCGAGAAGATCGGCGAGTCCTCGATCATGTAGACGTGAAGCGCGCCTGGAGCGTCGGCCATATCCGTCGTGTTCCCATTGCCAGCATGCGCCGCCCGCGCGAAAAGCGAAGCGACCCCTGTCGGCAGTATCACGCCGCGCAGCGGGAATGCATGTAGGAATATCGGACGAAATAAGTCGGACTGTTGCTGAAAATCATGTCCCGGTCCCGGCGCAACCGGCGAGAAGTCCCGCCGGGCCGGGCAGCGAGCGCGCGAAAAGTCGAGGGGGACCCCGCTGTCGCTCAGGCATTTGCCGACAGTTGGCAACTGCCGGCGGCCACGAGGGTCGTACATGGCCGAGTACCCTACCGACGGACAAAAGGAGCGCACCGTGCAATTGATTCCTTATCTCGTGTTCAACGGACAATGCGAAGCGGCGTTCAAGTTCTACGCCGAATGCCTGGGCGGCAAGATCGAGGCAATGATGCCCCACCGCGGCACACCGGTGGAGCAGCATGTCTCGCCGGATTGGCAGGACAAAATCCTGCACGCTCGGCTAAACACCGGGGACGCCGTGCTGATGGGTTCCGATGCGCCGCCGCGACGCTACGACGAGCCCAGGGGGTTCTCGGTGTCGCTCCAGGTCAAGGACCCGGCCGAGGCGGAGCGAATTTTTCGCGCGCTGGCCGAAAAGGGCAGCGTGCGCATGCCGCTGGACAAAACATTCTGGGCGCAACGCTTCGGGATGCTGGTCGATCGCTTCGGCATCCCTTGGATGGTCAACTGCGAATAGCTCGCGCGCGCGTGGGCCGGCGCCGGGGCGGCCGGTTCGCTCGCTGGGGGCCGATGTGCCCGGCGCAATCGCCGGCCGTGACCCTCGGCGACCGCCGCGTCCCTAGGCGGCCGCGGCGTCGACGGTGACCGAGTCGAGAATCTTCTCGAGCTCCGCCGGCTCGAGCGGCTTGACCAGGTGATAGTCGAATCCTGCTTCGCGCACGCGACGGCGATCCTCGTCCTGTCCGTAGCCGGTAAATGCAACCAGGATCAACGGCCGCCGGTTCGCCAGTTGTCGCAGCTGCGCGGCCACTTCGTATCCATTCATTTTCGGCAGGCCGATATCGAGCAGCACGACGTTCGGCTTGAACTCCGCCACGGCGGCGATCGCGGACGGTCCGTCGTAAAGCGTTCTGACGTCGTGCCCCCAGGCTTCGAGCAGTGCCGCCAGCGTATCGGCGGAATCGCGATTGTCGTCGACGACCAGGACCCGGCTGCGCCGATGCGCCGCTGCGCCGGATGCGACCGACTCTACCTTTTTCGGCTCCGCCGACTGCGCAAGCGCCGGAAGGCTGATGGCGAATTCGCTGCCGCGCCCCGGCCCATCGCTGTGCGCGGATACGGTGCCGCCATGCAGCGACACCAGCCGCTTCACCAGCGTAAGACCGATCCCCAATCCGCCCTCGCTTCGGTCGAGCGAACGCTCGCCCTGTACGAACAGATCGAACACCTTCGGCATCAGCTCCGGCGACATGCCGATCCCCGTATCCTTGACGCGGACGACCGCGAACGCGCCTTCGCGCGCGACGTCGACTTCGATCCTGCCGCCGGCCGGCGTGTATTTGATCGCGTTGGTGAGCAGGTTGAGAACGACCTGCGCCAGCCGGATCAGGTCGCCATCGACCGATAGCGGCTCCGGTGAAAGGCGGACCTCCAGTGTGTGCCTCGACGCGTCGGCCAGCGGGCGGCTCGCCTCGACCGCGCGCTGGACCGCAGCATTGATCTCGATCGGCTCCTTGCGCAACGCGATCTTGCCGCTGCTGATCCGGCCGACGTCGAGCAGGTCATCGACCAGCCGGGTCAACTGGGTCAGTTGCCGGTCGATGACGCTGCGCGCCCATTCCAGCCTGGAATCGCCGTTCGCCTGGATGCGCATCAGGTCGAGCGCATTGCGGATCGGCGCCAGCGGATTGCGCAGCTCGTGGCCTAGCATCGCGAGAAATTCGTTCATCTTGCGCTCGCTCTCCTCGAGCGCCACGACGCGTCTGCGCTCGGTCATGTCGCGGGTCACTTTGGCAAAACCGCGCAACTGGCCGTTGGAATCGAACAGCGCCGTGATGATGACGTTGGCCCAGAACGCGCTCCCGTCCTTGCGCAGACGCCAGCCTTCGTCCTCGAAGCGGCCGACGCGCGTGGCAACTTCGAGTTCCATCTGCGGAAATCCGGTGTCGATTGCCTCCTGGGGGTAGAAGCGCGAGAAATGTTCGCCGATGATTTCCTCGGCCTTGTAGCCCTTGATGGCTTCGGCCCCCTCATTCCAGGTCGCGATCCTGCCCTCCGGATCGAGCATGAACACGGCGTAGTCCCGGATACCGCCGACCAGCAGACGGAATTTTTCCTCGCTGCGCCGGAGCTCGTCCTCGAGCTTGGTGCGCACGACGATATCCTGCCGCAATGACTGATTTGCCTGCTCGAGCTCCTGCGTCCGAAGGCTCACGCGCAGCTCGAGGTCGTCGCGCGCCTGTTGCAGGGCCTCCCTCGCCCGCCGGCGTTGACCGACGACGGCGCTCAGCACCAGTCCGGTGACGGCGACAATACTGACGAACGCGAGCAGGAGCAGCAGCGACGCATTGACCGAGGACGACGCGAACGGACCGCGGCCGACAATCGTGTAGACGATCGCTATCGCGCATAAGGCGGTGATCGCGGCCGACACTTCGAGCTGCTCGAAGCGCAACGCGGCCCAGATGATCAGCGGAAAGGTAAGCAGCAGCAGCGCGGGTGAGATACCGAGGGAGGTCGTGCCGCTGCCGAAAACGATATAGCCGGCGGCGGCCAGCACCACCGCGAACAGGGTTGCCTCGATCTTTTTCGAGCTCGACACGCGTCGCGAGGGGCGCGCCGTCCAGAACAGGATCAGCGGCGCGAACACGATGATGCCGGTCAGGTCGCCCTGCCACCACGTCCACCAGTTGGTGGCGAAGTCGGCCAGCGGCTTCGCGCCGACGAGCGCGATGGCACTGACGCCGATGGTCGCCGCCACTGTCGCCCCAACCGCGGCCGCCGCGACGAATTTGAACACGTCCTCGCCGCTTTCGAAGCGAGTCGGAATGCCGATCAAACGCCGGATCAGCGCCGCCGCCACCAACGCCTCGAGCGCATTGCCGGTGCCGAGCAGCAAGGCCGCGACACCGGAAGCCTGAACAGCCAGGTTGGCCAGCGCCGCGCCCAGCCAGACTCCCGGCCACATGCGGTTGCCGGCCAGCAGTACCGCCGCTACTGCAACGCCCGAGGGCGGCCATACAGCGGTGGCGTACCCCGGCGGAATCGCCAGGAGGAGCGAAATCTTGGCGGCCGCGAAGTAGAGGACGGCGAGCACGCCGACTTGCACGGCGTAGCGAAACGGTCGTTCCGAAATCGCGATTTGGTGCACCCTCCATTCCTCCTGTGAATGAAGTCCCTCGAGCCGATCGATTGTAGCGTGCGCTGCGGATTTTGGATGCGGGCGTCGAGAACGGCATGCGTAGGACAATCGCCTACATCGGTCGAGCCTTTCCGTCGATGCTGGTGTGCGACCCTGCCGCCGGCGAGCCGCAGCGTTTAGGCGATAATGCGTGGGCCCCACTTTTTTTGCCCGGCCACCGCTGCCCCGACGCAAACCGATGGATCTTGATTATTCGGCCGACGAACGCGCGTTTCGCGACCACGTACGCGGGTGGCTGCGCGCGAATCTGCCGGCGCCGATGCGCGACAAGGTCGTGCGCTATGCACCGCTCGACCGAGATGACCTCCTCGGCTGGCACCGCATCCTGGCCGGCCAGGGGTGGATCGCCCCTTCCTGGCCGCGCGAATGGGGCGGCACCGGCTGGAACGTCGTGCAGCGCTATATCTTCGAGGAGGAATGCGGTTACGCCGGCGCGCCGCCGCTGATTCCGTTCGGGCTGGCGATGTGCGCGCCGGTACTCCTCGAATTCGGCAGCGATGCGCAGAAGCGGCGCTTTTTGCCGCGCATCTACCGTGGCGACGATGTCTGGTGCCAGGGCTATTCGGAGCCAGGCTCGGGCTCGGACCTCGCTTCGCTGCGCACCTCCGCCGTGCGGCGCGACGATCGCTACATCGTCAACGGCCAGAAAACCTGGACGACGATCGCGCATCTGGCCGACTGGATCTTTTGCCTGGTTCGCACAGACGCTGCGATCGAGCGCAAGCAGGAGGGCATCTCGTTCCTGCTGATCGACATGAAGACCCGCGGTATCACCGTGCGGCCCTTGCCGCTGATGGACGGCCGGCACGAAGTCAACGAAGTGTTCTTCGACGACGTCGAAGTGCCTATCGAAAACCGCGTCCACGACGAGGGCAAGGGCTGGACCGTCGCCAAGTACCTGCTCGGGCACGAGCGGATGAACACGGCACGCATCGGCACGTCCAAGCGCGAGCTCGAGCGACTGAAAGCATTCGCCGCCGCGCAGTCGAAAAACGGCGCGCCGCTCACCGACGATCCGCGCTTTCGCGACAAGCTGTCGCGCGTCGAAATCGAATTGATGGCGCTGGCGATCACCAACCTCCGTTTTCTCGATCAGCTGCGCGGCGGCCGCGTGCCGGGCGCCGAGGTCTCGATGCTCAAGATCAAGGGGACCGAGATCCAGCAGGCGCTGACCGAACTGATGCTCGAAGCCGGCGGCCCGCTCGCGCAAGTGCTGGGCCCGGCCGACCCGGTCGACATCGGTGCGCCGAACGACGACTTCCTGGCCGCGCTGGCGCCGCGCTACTGCAATATGCGCAAGACGACCATCTACGCGGGCTCGAACGAAATCCAGCGCAATATCATCGCCCGGCACGCGCTCGGGCTCTGAACGGCGATGAACCTCGATCCCAGCGAAGAACAACGGCTGCTCGCCGCCTCGATCGAGCGTTTTGTCGAGCGCGACTATGCGTTCGAAACCCGCCGCAGGATCGTGGCGTCGTCCGACGGATACAGCCAGGACGTCTGGCGCACGATGGCGGAGCTCGGCCTCCTCGGACTGCCGCTTCCCGCCGCCTATGGCGGCTTCGGCGGCGGCGCGATGGATACGGTGAGCCTGATGGAGGCGATCGGCGGCGCGCTGATCGTCGAGCCGTGGCTCGCGACCGTCGCGCTGGGCGCGCAATTGATCGCGCGCGGCGAGAACGACACACTGCGCGAGCTACGCGATGAGCAGCGGCGGCGCATTCTGCCCGCCGTCGCGGAAGGGAGACTCAAGCTCGCCTTCGCCCACGCCGAAGCCGCTGCACGCCATACGCTCGCCCATGTCGCCACGCGGGCGCGCGCGAATGACGGTGGCTACCTGATCTCGGGCGTCAAGCGCGCGATCCCACAGGGCGCCTGCGCGGATCTGCTGGTCGTGTCGGCTCGGACCGATGGCGACGACAGCGATGTTGAAGGCTTGAGCCTGTTTGTCGTCGAGCGCGATGCGCCCGGCGTCGCCTTCACCGCGCTGCGCATGCTCGACGGCACGCGCGCGGCGGACGTCTCCTTCGACGAGGTCAGAGTCCCGGCGCAGGCGTTGATCGGCGCGCCCGATCGAGCCTTGCCGCTGATCGAGGAAGTTGTCGATTTCGCGACCGCACTGGTCTGCGCCGAAGCGGTTGGCGCGATCAAGTCCGCCAACGACGCGACGCTCGAGTACCTGAAGACCCGCAAGCAATTCGGCGTAGCGATCGGATCGTTCCAGGCGCTGCAGCACCGGATGGTCGACCTGGCGATCGAATACGAGCAGGCCAAATCGATTGCGCTGCTCGCGTGCTCGGCGGTCGACACCGGGCATGATGCGGCAGCACGGTCGCGCACCGTCTCCGCCGCCAAGGCAAGGATCGCCGATGCCTGCCGCAAGGTCAGCCAGGAATCGATCCAGCTGCACGGGGGCATGGGCATGAGCGACGAGGTCAAGATCAGTCACACCTTCCGGCGCCTGACCGCGATCGCGCAGCAGTTCGGCGACGCCGATCACCATCTTGCGCGATTTGCCGCGCTTTCCTGACGTTCAGACTTCCAGCCACTCCTTGCGCACTGCGTGACTGGCGCGGAGAGCGGACGCGTCGCCTTCGAACACGATGCGCCCCTGCCCCATCACGTACAGCCGGTGCGAGATCGCAAGGGCGATCGTCAGCTTTTGCTCGATCAGCAATATCGCCACCCCGCGCGCCGCAATCTGATCGAGCAGCCGGCGGACCTGCTCGACCAGCCGCGGCGCTAGCCCTTCGGTCGGCTCGTCGACCATGATCAGGTCCGGGTCGCCCATCAGCGTCCGGCAGATCGTCAGCATTTGCTGCTCGCCGCCCGAGAGCACGCCGCCGGGTGCGTCGATGCGCGCGCGCAGCATCGGAAACATCGTCAGCACATCGTCGAACGACCAGCGGCCGGTCGCGCGCGAGGACTTCATGCCGAGCAGCAGATTTTCTCGCACCGACAGCGCCGGAAAGATCTCGCGATCTTCGGGGACGTAGCCCAAGCCCAGGCGCGCGATCTTGTGCGGCGGCAAGCCGTCGATGCGCGCGCCGCGAAAACGGACACAGCCGACCGCAGGCACGAGCCCGATGATCGTCTTGACCACCGTCGAGCGGCCGGCGCCGTTGCGGCCGAGGAGGCTGACGATCTCTCCGGCGCCGACCTTGAAGGTCACGCCCTGGAGGATGTGGCTCTTGCCGTAATAGGCATGGAGATCGTCGACTTCAAGCATCGGGCAGCGTCCCGAGATACGCCGCCTGCACGGCCGGGTTGTCGCGTATGCCTGCCGGCACGTCAGTAGCGATGATCTCGCCATAGACGAGCACCGAGATGCGGTTCGCCAGCCCGAACACCACGCTCATGTCGTGCTCGACGATCACCAGCGTGCGTCCTTCCGACACTCTGCGGATCAGCGCCACTGCGTGGTCGGCTTCGCCCCGGCTCATACCGGCGGTCGGCTCGTCGAGCAGGATGACGTGCGCTCCGCCGGCGATGGTGATGCCGATTTCCAGCGCGCGCTGCTCGGCGTAGGTCAGCACACCGGCAGGCACGTCGCCCCGGGCCGCCAGGCCGATGTGCTCGAGCGTGGCGAGCGCGCATTCGCCGGCGTCGCGCAGCGCATCGGCGTTGCGCCAGAAATTGTAGCGATAGCCGAGCGACCAGAGCACGCTGCAGCGCAGATTCTCGAAGACGGACAGCCGCGGGAAGATGTTGGTGACCTGGAAGCTGCGCGCCAGGCCGCGCCGGTTGATCGCGAACGAACGTGCGCCGGCGATCTCCTCGCCGTCCAGCCGGATCGAGCCGCGGGTGGGGGCGTAGCGGCCGCTGATCAGGTTGAACAGCGTCGATTTTCCTGCGCCGTTGGGGCCGATGATCGCGTGACGCTCGCCACGCGCGACCTCGAGCGAGACGCCGCGAATGATCTCGGTGGCGCCGAAGCGCTTTTCGACGCTGCGAAGCTCGAGCGCGCATGCGGCTGCCATCGCTAGCCCCGCGCCGCGGCGCGCTCCCAGGCCGAAGCCACCAGAGGAACCGCCGCGCGAAAGAGCAGCAATCCTCCGCCGAGCGCCACCGCGGCGACGATCCAAGGCCAGGGCAAAGCGGCATCGAGCGACATCCATAGCAGGCGCATCCGCGTGCCGAGCTCGGGCTGCGTCGACATTCGATAGGCCATCTCGATCGCCAATACCGCGCCTGCCGCCATCAACGCAAGCGGCACCAGCGCGACGGCGTATGCGGCCAGCACGCCGGCGAGCGCTCTCGGGTGGGCGATCCGCCGATGCATCATGATCAGGCCGGCGAGCCCGGATGGCGCATACAGGATCATCGCCATGAAGAACACGCCGAGGTAGAGCAGCCATGCCGACGTGTAGTCGGAGAGGCTGCTCTGCAGCCAGGTGATGACGATCGCGCCCAGGATCGGGCCGACGAAATACGCTGCGCCGCCGATGTACGCCATGATCAGCACGGCGCCCGAGCGCGCCGCGCTGACCGCGTCCGCCGAGACGATTTCGTAATTGATCGCATGCAGCCCGCCGGCGAGGCCGGCGAAGAGTCCCGCCATCGCGAATGCGATAAAGCGCACGCGCTGCGTGTTGTAGCCGACGAATTCCGCGCGCTCGGGATTGTCGCGCACCGCATTGCACATGCGCCCGACGGGTGTGCGCGTGAACGCGTACATCGCCAGCGCAGCGGCGACGGTCCACAGCAGGACTGCGTAGTAGACCTGAAGCTGCGACCCCAGGGGAAACCCGAAGTCGATCGTCGCGCGCGTGCGGCTGGCGGTGATGCCCTCCTCGCCACCGAAAATCCCGGGCAGCATGAACGTCGCCGCGTAGACCAGTTCGCCGACGCCGAGCGATATCAGCGCGAATATCGTCCCCGCCCTCTTCGTGGTGACCGCGCCGAAGAGCACGCCGGCGAGCAATCCGCCCGCCGCACCGGCCAGAGGCACGACCAGCATCGGCAGCGGCAATCCGTGGTTGATCGCGCGCATCAGCCCGATCGCGGCGTAGCCTCCGAGGCCAAAATATACGGCGTGGCCGAACGACAACAGGCCGGTCTGGCCGAACAACAGATTGAACGACAGCGCGAAGACCGCGGCGATCCCCATCTGCGTGAGCAGCGAGCGGCCGAAATCGGATTGCAGTCCGGGAACATGCGGCAGCGCGACAAGCAGCGCGACAGTGGCGATCAACAGCCACGCGCGCCGGCGACGGCCTGGCGCGGCGGACCGGGCCACGCGCTCGGCGGCGGCCGCCGCTCCGGTCATCGTACGGCCCCCACTCTTGCGCTGCCCCCAAAGGGGGCGCAATTCGCGGCTTGGGACGGCCCGGCGCCGCTCATACGTCGCGCGTGCCGAGCAGGCCCCGCGGGCGGACGATCAGCATCAGCACTAGCAGCAGATACGGAACGATGGGCGCGGCGGTGGCGAGCTTGATCGCGAAGAGCTCGTAGAGCGGCGAGCCGCGCGAGATCATGATGCCAAGCGTGCGAAACAGATCGAGCAGCGAATAGTCGACCGCCACTGCGAACGTCTGCAGGATGCCGATCAGCATCGACGCGAGCAGCGCCCCGCCGAGCGACCCGAGGCCACCGACAACGACGACGACGAACACAATCGGCCCGATCGCATGCGCGAGCGTCGGCTGGGTCAGCAGCATGAAGCCGCCGATCACCCCGGCGAGCCCGGCCAGCGCGCTGCCAACCGCGAACACCAGCACGAACACGCCCGGCACGTCGTGTCCCAACGCGCTCAGCATCTTCGGATGCGTCAATGCCGCCTGGATTACCAGACCGATCCGCGTCTTCTTCAGCGCCAGGTAGAGGAAGGCGAACATCGCCAGCGAGATCAGCATCATCAGGCCCTTGTACGCCGGGAACGTGCTGCCGAAGACGTGGAACAGCGGAAAGTCGATGACCGCCGGCACCGCGTTGGCCACGGCGTTGCGCCCCCAGACCATCGTCACCAGCTCTTCGATCAGGTAGGCGAGTCCGAAAGTGAACAGGATCTCCGCGACGTGGCCGCGCGCGTGGACGCGCGAGAGTCCATAGCGCTCGATCGCCGCGCCGGCCAGCCCGCACAACAACGGCGCGATCACCAGCGCCGGCCAGAAACCGACCCAGCGGCCAAGCTGAAACGAAAGATAGGCACCAATCATGAACACGCTGGCATGGGCGAAGTTGAGCACGCCCATCATGCTGAAGATCAAGGTGAGACCCGACGACAGCATGAACAGCAGCAGTCCGTAGACGACTCCGTTCAGCAGCGAGACAGTGACGAGCTCGAGCATGCGCTCAAGTCAAAGGCGCCGCGGCGGCGGCCGCGGCGCGCGTTGCATCAGCGGACCGGACGCGCCGGCTCGGTCACTTCGGCCGATCCATCTTGCAAGTCGTCGGTAGCGCAGTCGCCTTGCCCTCGACCTTGGCGTCGGTTTTCCAGCCGAGCCCGGTGCCCTCGCTGTCGTACTTGACGTTCCGGGCCAGCGTTGACACGTACAGCGGCTGCAGCAGCTGATGATTGTCGGCGCGCATCTCGACGTCGCCGAGCGAGGTCGTCATTTTCATGCCTTCCATCGCGCGCGCAACCTTGACCGGGTCGTTGGACTGCGTCTTTTTCGCCGCCGCGGCGAGCATGTCCCACATCGTCTTGGCGCGCCAGTACGCGTACTCGTTCTCCTTGCCCGGATAGCGCTTGCTGAACGCAGCCACGGTCGCATCGAGGTCCGGCGTGGCGTTGCGGTGCCATTCCGATACCTGCTTCAGCGAATCGACGCCCGCCTCGCCGATCGCGGTGACGGCGCCGGGGCTGCCGCCGTAATACGTCTCCCAGGTCACCTTGAGGCCGGCATCCTTGCCCGCCTTGATCAGGAGGACCATGTCATTGCTCCAGTTGCCGGTGATCACCGTATCGGCGCCCGCGGCTTTGATCTTGGCGACGTAGGGAGAGAAGTCGTTGACCTTCTGCAGCGGGTGCAGCTCGTCGCCGACGATCTTGATGTCCGGGCGCGATTCGGCGAGCATCTTGTTCGCCGCTGCCGCGACGGCCTTGCCGAACGAATAATCCTGGTTGATCAGGTAGACGCGCTGGACCTTCTTGTCGCGCGCGATGACGTCGGTCAACGCCGCCATCTTCATGTCGGCGTCGGCGTCGAAGCGGAAGTGCCAGAACGTGCATTTCTCGTTGGTCAGCGCCGGATCGACCGCCGCATAGTTCAGGAACAGCACTTCCTTGCCCGGATTGCGCTCGTTGTGCTTTTGCACGGCGTCGGTGATCGCCAGCGCGACCGAGCTGCCGTTGCCCTGGACGACATAGCGCGCACCCTCGTCGAGCGCTCGCTTGAGCTGAATCAGCGATTCCTGCGGATTGACCTTGTTGTCGTACGACAGGAGTTCGAGCTTTTCACCGTTGAGTCCGCCGGCAGCATTGATGGCGTCGATGTAGAACTGATGCGTTTTCTGCGCCAGAATGCCGGTGGCGGCGGCTCCGCCCGACAGCGGATCGATGAATGCGATCTTCACGTCCGCTGCGGCGGGCCCGGCGAGGCAGGCGAGCGTGAAGCCGAGCACGAAGGTGCGGCGCGGGCAAGCGTTCATGGTTCCTCCAGGATGGGTTGCGGCTAAGCCCGCGTTGGCGGATCGGGCCTTCCTGGTGGATGCTAACGGGCCGGGTTGCGCCTTACAAGCGCATGAGGATGTCGGGCGATGCTGCGGCGCAGCACGACCCGGTCAACGCAAGTGGACAAGGAGAGTATCGATGCTCGGGCTGATGATGCGCTGGCCGCTGACGATTTCGTCGCTGATCCGGCACGCCGACCAGTGTCATGGCGAAACCGAGATCGTTTCGCGCACCATCGAGGGACCGATCCACCGCTATACCTATCGCGACGCCCACACCCGCGCGCGGCGGCTGGCCAACGCGCTGGGCCGGCTCGGGGTCGTCCCGGGCGAGCGCGTGGCGACCTTGGCGTGGAACGGCTATCGGCACTTCGAGCTTTACTACGCGGTGTCCGGCAGCGGGGCGATCATCCATACAATCAACCCCCGCCTCTTTCACGACCAGCTGAAGCACATCGTCAATCACGCCGGCGACCGCCTGGTCTTTTTCGATCTTACCTTCCTGCCGCTGGTCGAGAAGCTCGCGCCAGTCTGCCCGGGAGTGACCACCTGGATCGCGCTGACCGATCGCGCCCACATGCCGGCCTCGTCGTTGCAACTGCTCTGCTATGAGGAGCTAATCGCTGCCGAGCACGACGACTACGCATGGCCCGAGCTCGACGAGGAAACCGCGGCGGGATTGTGTTACACGTCGGGCACGACCGGCCATCCGAAGGGCGTGCTGTTCAGCCACCGCTCGACGGTGCTGCATGCGATGGCCGTCTGCCTGCCGGACGCCAAAGGCTATTCGGCCCAGAGCGTGATCCTGCCGATCGTCCCGATGTTCCACGTCAACGCCTGGGGGATTCCCTACTCGGCGCCGCTGGTCGGCGCCAAGCTCGTGTTTCCCGGCGCGGGTCTGGACGGCAAGAGCCTGTACGAATTGTTCGAAAGCGAAGGCGTCCTGTCCTCCGCCGGCGTGCCGACCGTCTGGCTCGGCCTGATCCAGTACATGAAGCAGAACAATCTCAAGTTCTCGACCTTCAAGCAGACGACGATCGGTGGCTCGGCTTGCCCGGCAGCGATGATCCAGACGCTGCGCGACGATTTCGGCGTCAGTGTCGCGCATGGCTGGGGCATGACCGAGATGAGCCCGGTGGGAACGATCGGCAGCCCGAAGGCCAAGCACATCAATCTGTCGGCCGACGAGCGCTTTGCGCTGTCGCTCAAGCAGGGGCGGCCGCTTTACGGCGTCGAGATGAAGATCGTCGATGCCGAAGGCCGCGCCTTGCCGCACGACGGCGTCGCTGCCGGCGACGTGATGGTCAAGGGTCCGTGGGTGATGCGCGACTATTTCAAAAACGACCAGCCGAGCCCGCTATCGGCCGACGGCTGGTTTCCGACCGGCGACGTCGGCTCGATCGACCCTGACGGCTACCTGCAGATCACCGATCGCTCCAAGGACGTGATCAAGTCCGGCGGTGAATGGATCAGTTCGATCGAGCTCGAGAACGTCGCGATCGGCCATCCGGGCGTGATCGAAGCGGCGGTCATCGGCGTATTTCATCCGAAATGGAACGAGCGCCCTCTTCTGCTGGTGGTCAAGAAGCAGGGAGCGAGTCTGACGCGTGACGAGATGCTCAAGTTTTACGAGGGCAAGATCGCCAAGTGGTCGACGCCCGATGACGTCGTGTTCGTCGACGAGCTGCCGCACACGGCGACCGGGAAGCTGTCGAA
>Ga0207693_10000604_pt1 | contig 32158 bp, 18 predicted proteins | sample LARL81metaG_FD_184347 | JGI IMG/M metagenome (GOLD analysis project Ga0207693, IMG submission 184347) | Corn, switchgrass and miscanthus rhizosphere microbial communities from Kellogg Biological Station, Michigan, USA - LAR L8-1 metaG... | ecosystem: Host-associated > Plants > Roots >... | reverse complement strand
TTAAACGAATTCATTTGCGTCCCCATAAACTCGGTCTGAAGTTTGACGACTTCTTCAAAATTCTTGGCTTGGCTAAGTTTTTGCACGAACGCAAGAGTAGCAGTGATGTTTTGCGTCGCATTGCTCAGAAGTATTCTATTTAGATTCGTGTTACTCCAAGGAACTGCTGACATGGCGTTCTGAAGCCAGCTAAAATAAGTTTCCATCGCATGTTTAGCTCGTTCCTCGATTTGCACGTCCTGCTCAATGCCTGTCAAAGATTCCAACCGTTTTTTGTCGGTCATGGCCTTCATCCCTAACTGATGCAACAGAATCTCTCTCAGCCAGAGCGTCGGGGAGGAACTGAAGTCCCTTGAATGTTCTGACTCACTGCGTCGATTTCTGCGTAGCTCAGACGACTAAAGTGCCGCAAGTAAAAGGATTGGACTCCAGACGGCAATTCGAGTCCAAGTCTACGCCAACGCTTGCGAGCAACGGAGCCATGCACAATCACAGCCTTAAGATGTGGAACATGGTTGCGAATAAGTGGGGTTAGCAATTCTCCGTTTGGAGTGCCGCCACCGGCACCGCCCAATTGTTCATTGCTGAAAACGTTAGTCTCCAAGCATCTCAGCCCATTAGATCGCAGTTGCAAACGCAGACGAGTAGGCGAGTTCGGCGGTTTATCATCAGCCAGCCTCGCCTAAGCGTTCTCGAATTTACCTAAGTTGAAGCCATTCTTGTCGTCCCAGAAGTGCCACCAATCACCATTCATCTTAGTAGACAGGGTTTAGAAATGCCGGCTTGTTTACAGGCTGTCCGAAACCACGTTCCGAATGATTCTTTTTTCATCGGACGATTGCTCATCTTGCCTCTCTCCTTGTAACTGAAAATGCTCATGGAGCCGACGCCATACTAGTTCTTCCAGATTTGCCTCACGCTCGGAAAAAAGACCCTCAACCCGAACGTCTCGCGGAAAAACAACCGAGCCTCTTTCGTGAACGTGGAGATTTACAAGAGTAGTGGCGTATAATGGGCGAGCTTCGGTCCACCGGTCCGGCGGCGGCGGATTTCCGTCTTTGCAACAACACGTCGAGCCGGGTCGGCATCGCCATCGGCTATAAGGATTCTGATGGCTGGACCACCGAGGGCTGGTGGAACCTGCCGGCGCGAACCTGCGAAACCGTACTGAAAGGCAATCTCGTCGCCCGTTATTATTATGTCTATGCCATAGATTACGATCGCGGCGGCGAATGGATGGGTCAGGCCTTTATGTGTACCCGCGACAAGGAATTCACGATCCGCGGCATCGGCGACTGCCTGGCGCGCGGCTATGACCGCTCCGGGTTCTTCGAAGTCGATACCGGGGAGCAGCGGGCCTGGACCGTGCAATTGACGGAATCGAGTGAACAACCGAAGCAAGGCCCCGCGCCGCCCGGACCGGTGAGCAGTAATCCCGGCGCGGTTTCGCCCGCCATCGGAACGCCTGCCTTGCCGCCGGGCCGCGCCGGCTCGACACCCGGGGCACCGCCGGGAGCGCGGACGCAATGAGGCGGCAACGCCGTACCAAGGTCGTTGCCACGCTAGGCCCGGCTTCTTCAGATCGCGTGACGATTGGCCGGCTGTTTGCTGCTGGCGCCGATGTGTTCCGCATCAATATGAGCCACACCAATCCTGACCGCATGCGGGAATTGGTGGCCATGATCAGGGCCGTCGAAAGCGAGCATGCCAGGCCGATCGGCATCCTGGTTGATCTGCAAGGCCCGAAATTGCGCATCGGCACGTTCAAGGACGGGTCGGCCGAAATCGACAGCGGACAGGATTTCACGCTCGACGCCAATGCAGCGCCGGGCGACGCCAGCCGCGTGCAGCTTCCGCATCCAGAAATATTTGCCGCAATCAAACAAGGCGACACATTGCTCATCGACGACGGCAAGCTGCGGCTCAAGGCCACCGCTATAACGGCGGAGCGGATCGTCACGCGCGTCGAGGTCGGCGGCAAAGTATCGAACCGCAAAGGCGTCAGCGTGCCGGATACGGTGGTGCCGCTCGCGGCGCTGGCGCCAAAAGACATCGCCGATCTCGAAGCCGCGCTCGATGCCGGCGTCGACTGGATCGCGCTGTCGTTCATTCAGCGCCCTGAGGACGTCGCCGAAGCCAAAAAGCTCACGCGCGGGCGCGCCGCGGTCATGGCCAAGATCGAGAAGCCGCAAGCGGTGGCCAAGCTCGGCGATATTCTCGAAATGGCCGACGCGCTCATGGTCGCCCGCGGCGACCTTGGCGTGGAAATGCCGCTAGAGCGGGTACCCGGCGTGCAGAAGGAGATGACGCGCGCCTGCCGGCGCGCCGGCAAGCCGATCGTGGTCGCGACCCAGATGCTGGAATCGATGATCGCAAGCCCGGTGCCGACGCGCGCCGAGGTTTCCGACGTCGCCACCGCGATTTACGACGGCGCCGATGCGGTCATGCTGTCGGCGGAATCGGCGTCGGGACAATATCCGATCGAGGCGGTCGCGACCATGAACCGCATCGCCGAGGAGGTCGAGGACGACAGTGCCTATTTGCCGTCGATTCACCTCCTCCACACCGAGCCGGAACGGACCGGCGCCGACGCGATTGCCGCAGCGGCGCGGCAAGTCGCCGAGACGCTCGATCTTTCCGCGATCGTTTGCTGGACCTGCTCCGGCTCGACCGGTTTGCGGGTGTCGCGCGAACGGCCGAAATGCCCGATCGTCGCCATTTCACCGGCTGACGCTGCCGGGCGGAAACTGTCCGTAGTTTGGGGCGTCCATTGCGTCATCGACGAGGACGCCCGCGATCAGAACGACATGGTGGAGCGCGCCTGCCGCATTGCGTTCAAAGAGCGCTTTGCCGCGCCGGGGCAGCGCATCATCGTTGTCGCCGGCCTGCCGCTCGGCACGCCCGGCGCGACCAACTTCATGCGCATCGCTTATGTCGCGGACGAGAACGCAAGCAGATAATCGCTGTCCTTGGCTTGACCTGCATATGGCCGCATTGCCTTTTATTTCCCCCCCGATGACCATTGCCTAATATGTTCGGTGCAAAAAATCACTGACTGGACACCGTAGAGGGTATGAACCTATTTTATGACGGCGGCAGTGGTCTAAAAAGTGAAATTATTCTACGCATCGAGGCTCGCTGCTGGTGATGGGGAGCGAAAAAACGGAAACTGTGGCCTGTGGCATTAACTATTGCGACCTCTGGTTTCGTTATCGAGGATGCGCGTCGCAAGTCTCGCTAGCCCCGCAATGGGCACACCGATCCAAGTTGGCCGATTGGTAACCTCGTAGGCAATTTCGTAGGCGGCCTTCTCTATCAGAAAGAGATCAAGTAGTGCCCGAGCAGTGGGACCGGTGCGCGCGTCCGTCGCCTCCCAGTAGGCGCGCAGGAAGGCGCGGGAAGCGCGCTGGCGAAACAGTGAGATCAGTTGGTCGCGCTGCGCCTCATCCACTGGCGCCGTCCCGACCCCTTTTCGGTCGATCAGCGTCGCGCCGGCATAGTCGATGGAGCGGAGAAGCCCGGCGACATCGCGCAATGGGCTGGTCTTGGCGCGGCGTTCGGCGATCGAAGTGGCCGGCTCGCCCTCGAAATCGATGATATGGGCGTCGCCACTTGCAACCAGAACCTGGCCGAGATGAAAGTCTCCGTGGACGCGCGTCTTCAAAGTCCCCGTGCCGGCCTTTGCAAGACTACGGACTGCGGCGTCGATCTGTTTGCGCTGGCTTAGCAATGCCTGCGCGCGTTCGCGATCTTGCTCACGCTCCCAAGTTTGCAGGCCGCTTAGTACCTCGAAGGCAATTTGAATTCGCTCTTCGGTCTTCTCCGCCCAATTGGCCGCGTCATCCGCACCGGCGGCTTCGGACGCAAAGGCCGGATCCGATATGTCGCGCGACAGAACTGCGTGCATCTGTCCGAGACGCTTGCCGATCGTCCCGATCACCGCCTCGCAGTCCGCTAGGAGATCGGCTTCCGAGCCCTCGGCAACCCCTGCTGGAGCTGCGCGGGCATTCAGCGCGCGGGTCAGGTGGTCCAGGATCCAAGACCAGGCGTCGCCTTCATTACGGACGAAACCGAACGCGATGGCGAGGGTGAAGGGGGTTCCATCTGACGCCACGCGAACAACATCGCCGAGAAGCGGCGGCGCGTGGATAAAACCTTGCGCGGTGAGATGGTGTCCCATCTCGGTTTCGGGGTGCTCGCCCGGCGAGATGCGACGATAAATTTTCAGCATCGCTACATCGCCAACCGTTAGCGAGCTGTTGGAGTGCTCCGCGGCGAGCCAATGGACGTCTGCATTGGGAATGGCTGCGAGTTGCGCGCGGCCGGGTTCGGTCGGTCGGAAGCGCACGACGCCGTCGCCATAGGCAAGCTCTTTCCCTGCCGCCAGACCGGCCAAAAAGCTGTACGCGAATGATGGTAACGCAAAGGCGTCGGTAAGAAGCCCCACCCGCCGACCGCGTCGGACGCGCGCCACCGCCAGCCGGTAAGGCAGCGCGGCGGAGGGTTCGTCTTCTTTCCATAGGATCGATAGCGGCAGGAACCAACGCGTGCTCGCGCCTGGTGTCTTCACTTCAACTTCAGTGAGCAGAATTTCGTCGGCGCCCTCACCGATGTTGATGGGATTAATAACACGTGTTGCCTTAATGGATTGGTCTTTCAAACCAAACCAACGACGCCTAGCAAGGTATGGTGGGAGAGCCTCCTCCTCGAGGAGTCTCGCAGCGGACGTGGAAAGCTCCTTGGCGAGGCTATCGCGAATTACCATTGTCACGAACTCTGGCAGCGGCTCGGGAGCCGGGGTATGCCAGCCAGGCTGGTCGCTCGCCGTTGCCAACGCAAACCAATAGAAACCAAAGGGCGGCAAGGTAAGGAGATAAGTGAGTTCGCCGATGGGCGGAAATGCCGACCCGGCACTGAGCTCCACGGGAACACGCCCCGCAAATTGCGACAGATCAAGCTCGACGGCTTGCGGGCTGTGCGCGAGATTGGCAACACACAGGAGGGTTTCGCCGGCATACTCGCGAAGGTAGGCCAGGACTTTGCGATTTTTGGGAGAGAGCAATGTCAGCGTGCCACGGCCAAAGCCGGGATGTCGGCGACGCGTCGCAAGCATGCGTCGCGTCCAATTGAGAAGTGAATGTGGGTCGCGACTTTGCGCTTCGACGTTGATCGTCCCGTAGCCATAGCGCGGATCCATCAGGGGTGGCGACACCAGCGCGGCGGGATCGGCGCGAGAGAATCCTCCGTTGCGATCCGGCGACCACTGCATCGGTGTACGTACGCCGTTGCGATCGCCAAGATGGATGTTGTCTCCCATCGCGATCTCGTCGCCATAATAAATCACCGGCGTGCCCGGCATCGACAATAGAAGGCTGTTCATCAATTCGACGCGGCGGCGATCGCCCTGCAGCAAAGGTGCAAGTCGCCGGCGGATGCCCAGGTTGAGGCGCTCTCGGCGGTCGCTGGCATAGGTCTGCCATAGATAATCGCGCTCACTGTCGGTCACCATTTCCAGCGTGAGCTCGTCGTGATTGCGCAGGAATACCGCCCATTGGCAGGTATCCGGGATCGGTGGCATCTGCCGCATGATGTCGCTGATTGGAAAACGATCCTCGCGCGCGATCGCCATGAACATGCGGGGCATCAACGGGAAATGGAACGCCATGTGGCATTCGTCGCCTTCGCCGAAATACTCTTTCACGTCTTCCGGCCATTGATTGACTTCGGCGAGTAGCATGCGGTCGGGAAAAGTGGCGTCGAGCTCGGCGCGGAATTGGTTGAGAATTTGATGGGTCTCAGCAAGGTTTTCGTTGCTGGTACCTTCGCGCTCAACCAGATACGGCACGGCACCCAGCCGCAGACCATCGACTCCCAGCTGGAACCAGTACCGCATCACCCCCAGCATCGCCTTTAGAACCTGCGGATTATCGAAATTCAGATCGGGTTGGTGCGAATAGAAACGATGCCAGTAATAGGCGTCAGCAACCGGGTCCCACGTCCAATTGGAGCGTTCGGTGTCGATAAAGATGATGCGCGTCCCAGCGTATTTTTGATCGTTATCGGACCACACATAGAAATTGCGCAACGGCGATCCGGGCTTCGCGCGGCGGGCGCGCTGAAACCATGGATGCTGGTCAGAAGTATGATTGACGACAAAGTCGGTGATAACGCGCATTCCACGCGCGTGTGCTTGCCGAACAAAGTGACGAAAGTCAGCAAGTGTGCCGTAGTCAGAATGAACATTGCGGTAATCGCTGACATCGTAACCATCGTCGAGTAGGGGCGACGGATAAAATGGCAACAACCAGATGGTGTTGACGCCAAGCTCAGCGATGTAGTCGAGCTTTGAAGTCAAGCCAGGAAAATCACCGACACCATCGTCGTTGCTATCGAAGAATGATTTGATATGCAGCTGGTAGATGATGGCGTCTTTGTACCACAGCCGTTCGGCCGCAATTGCTGCCAGTGGTTTCGCCTGGGTGTCCACGTTGCGTGCCCGAACTAAGTTATGAATAAAGGAAGCTCTGGCGCATGAGGCTCATTCAATCTCGCGATTGCGGCATGTTTCGGTCGAACGAGCGGAAGACTGGAAGAGGCGACGGGTCGGTGGTATGTCGCTCCGCTTTACTGCCCTTGCCCGGTGCGATGTGAGTTGGTTGTGGCCTGCGGCGGACAACGGATCGCCGCTGGTGAGTGCGACAATCGCTGAAGCCAGAAATCCGTTGTCGCCAGGGCCTTAGGCTCGCGTATTGATAATGGTTCAGAGGGACAGTTGACGTTCATGAGCGCGCTCGATCCATTTATTCAGCGGACGCATATTGCTTACTTGTCGATGGAGATCGCGCTACGCGCGGAAATGCATACCTATGCTGGTGGGCTTGGCGTGCTGGCAGGCGACATGGCGCGCTCATCGGCAGACTTAGAGCTACCGATCGTGTTCGTGAGCCTGATCAGTCGGGCCGGCTATGTGCGACAGGACATCGATTCACACGGACGTCAGGTCACGCAAGCCAATTCATGGCAGCCGAAGGACTGGACGGATCCTCTCGATGCCATGGTTGCAGTGACAATCGAGGGCCGCGAGGTCTGGATACGCCCGTGGCTCTACCGCCTTACCTGCCCCCTCGGGCATTGCATCCCGGTGTTGCTGCTCGATACCGATCTCGATCAGAACAGGGCCGATGATCGCGAGATCACCCATCATCTCTACGGCGGTGATGAGGCCTATCGTCTCAAACAAGAAATCGTCCTCGGAATTGGAGGGCCGCGTGTTTTGCAGGCGTTCGGTTTCAAGATCACGATCTACCATCTCAACGAAGGCCATGCAGCGCTTCTGACGGCTTATCTACTGCGCCAGTTCAAACGAGATCCAGACAGTGTTTCCGCGGGCGATTCTCTTTATGATCACGCACAGGTGCGAGAGCGCTGCGTGTTCACCACTCACACGCCAGTTAAAGCGGGCATTGACAGATTTTCCTACGCATTGGTCGAGCAGACGCTGGGAGATTACATTGACCTCGCCGAGTTGAAGCGTCATAGCGGCGAGCAGTGCCTGAATATGACGCAACTCGCGTTCAGCCTGAGCGGCTACGTCAACGGAGTCTCGGAGCGTCACGCGCAGACGACGAAAAAGATCTTCCCGGGCTATCATGTGCGGGCGATCACCAATGGCGTGCATGCACCAACCTGGGCCCACGCCGAAATGGCTCGGCTTTTTCAAGCCATCATCCCGCAGTGGGCGCATGAGCCGGAAGTCCTGGAATATGCCGACCAGATACCGGACGAGTCTATCTGGAGGGCGCACGAAGAGGCTAAACGCGCGCTGCTGGCCTATGTGAGAGAGACGTTGCACGTCGCCTTGCGACTTGACGTTCCGCTCGTTGGTTTTGCGCGCCGAATGACGGATTACAAGCGTCCGACCTTGTTGTTCAGCGACACCGAGCGGCTGTTGGCAATTGGGCGCAAGCGCCCACTTCAAGTGATCTTCGCCGGATCGGCACATCCGCGCGACGGAGACGGCCAGCATCTAATCGAAGTCATCCACCAGCGCATTCGTGAGTTATCGCCTACCATTCCGATCGTCTTTCTGCCGAACTACAACATGCAAATTGCGGCGCGGCTGGTGGCGGGAACCGACATTTGGCTAAATACGCCGCTGCCGCCGCTCGAGGCGTCCGGGACGAGTGGCATGAAGGCGGCGCTCAACGGCGTCCTCAACTTCAGTGTGCTCGACGGTTGGTGGGCCGAAGCGCATATCGAAGGCGTCACGGGATGGTCGATTGGCAATGGGGAAGTCGGGCTCGCGACGCATGACAAGGATGCTGCCGATCTTTATCGCAAGCTCGAAGACATCGTACTCCCCCTTTATTACGACGACAGGTCGCGATGGATCTGGATGATGAAGCAGTCGATCAGCAAGGTTGGTGCATACTTCAATAGCACGCGAATGATGCGGCGATATGTGACGGAAGCCTATGTCCGTGCATTCCCGACAGGACATGCCTCTCTTTGACCTGGTGGGGGCGCCGCAGGGGGCGGACGTCCTGATGCGTTGGTTATAGTCTCCATATAAAAACCCCAGCACACCGGCCGGGGCTTCTTCACCGGATCTATGCCCGGCCTCCTCTCGATAGGTCAGGGCAAGCGACTGTACCGCGGATTAGTTTCACTCAGATGCTGGGGTGTCGATCACGCTAAGCACTGTCTGGAAATGGCTGATGGACGGTATTTCAGTGCCTTGCTGTATCTCCTCAATCACCCGATACCGCACCGCTTTGCGGAACCGTTGGGCGGCCGGAAGCGCTCTCCGTGGGTCATTTTCGGCATCACGAATTTGATTCTCGCACGCGGTCAGCAGATGCTGCACATCCTCTCGAACCGCGTTCGAGTTTTTCCCCTGATAGCGCAAAACATCCTTCAGGAAGGTTTCAATGAGTTCGTGCATCGTCACCAGTTCACGACATGGAGCACATGTTCGTAGACGGACGACTAATCGGTATTTTGGTCACGGCCGGGAATGCGCATTAGTGCAATTTCGTCACGTGTCGGATGATAGCAGATTCTTTTTCCCTCACTCTCCAACTCAAGTCGATCGGCGTATAGCGACCAGATGGGCACTCGACAAAGCTGTTCATACCAACGTTTGGCGGCCTCTACGGCACGGTCGACATTGTCGGCTCGGTCGATCACAACGCTCTGCTGAAGGCTGCTAAACGCCCGACCCTCAGAGCCGACCAAGTCTTTAAAAAATTCCACCCGCCAGCGCATCGCGAAAATTTTTGCGGCGTTCGTGTTCTTTTTAAGGCACGTCTTTTAGAATTGACCAGGCATAGGTTGAGAGTTCCGTTCCAACATTGGTTTGACCGGCGGAGTGCGTGTTAGTCAGGAATTAAACAGAGGCCTCACGTGATTTGTGGTTGGCTGGGTCATGGGTCAGCGTGGTTGACGCAGTTGCGCACCCGGCCAGAATCAAATAGCGAAGCAGCGATGTGAAGGCGCAAGAAGCGGTTCAGTTTCAAACTGCGGACACGCGCTCGACCAAATGAAGTCGAGGTGGAATGGAACATGGAACAGAATTTATCGGATCGGATTCGCGAGCGGGCGTACGAAATATGGGTAGCCAGCGGCCTTCCCGAGGGTGAGGCAGAGCAACACTGGCTGACCGCCGAAAAGGAAATTTTGGCGACTCTCGCCCTGGCTGTCCCCAATGCATCTGCAAAGCGACGAACCGGCCGTGTGGTCGGCAATCGTGCAAAGGCACGCACCAATTAAATCCAAGCTCTGCTTGTACATTGCCGATAATTGCGCAGAAGATTATGCACGTACTTCTGCAATGAACACGGCGATGGCTTCGTTGGCCGAAGCTCCGCGTGAGATCGCGGAGCTTTCTGATTCAAAGCACGCCTGTTGATGGCTGGGTTCGGGGTAGTAGGCCGTGACTGGCAAATAAAAGCTCGCGCGTAACCGCGACGGTGCCCAACGCAAAGGATCGCATCTATCCGAGATAAAAAAGCCTCGACAACCATTGCGATGTCGAAGCCAAAGTTGGTACTCCTTGGCTACCTTGCCGAAAGGTAACCAGTAAGTTACTCAATCGCATACTGACTAGCTGGGAAGTGACGACGCACGTGGAGATGCGACAGCGTTCCGAACGGGTTTGCGACGAGCTCCGCCAGTTCGGCAGTGCTCAGCTTCTGTCTGTACTCGCTGCGGTGCACATGGCGTCGCACTCAGGCTGCCGCCGAGATGAGATTTGACTGAGTACTCGTCATCTCTATGTAGCGGAGCAGATCGCCGACGAGTTCAATCGCCGGCGGGTCCGAAAACTGGATCCCTGCGAATTCATCTTCGATGATGAGGAGGAGCTCGATTTGGTCGAGCCACTCAATTCCGAGATCGTCGCTCAAGTGTGCTTCATCAGTAACGCGGCTTGCGTCGACCCCGAGATAACCGGCGATGAGCTTACGCAATTTGTCGGCAGTGCAATCCGGAATGGCCATGTTTTCCGCGCTTTTGCTGCACCCCAGCGGGGCCCAAGTTCAGTTTGCGGGATGCTATAGCTGATTCGCGTTAGAAAGACTGATCGTGCACTGCAGCAAAGGCAGTCATGGCCGAGATAATCGCGGGCCGGTCGCAACTCCGGCTGGCCACTTTGTCGCTACCTACGCACCGTGAGGTAGTGGCCGCTGCGTTTCGGATTTCCGCTTTGGGTACCCCGATTAAAAGAGCCCCCGGCTCCCGTGCGTTCCTTGCTGCGTGTCTGCATTCCACGCCGCCGCGATCAAACGAATCAGTTACCGACGACCAAATAATTGCACAAGCATTAACCAGTCACTAGCTGGTATTTGTGCACAAAACCGTTCAATTGCTTGCGGTTCGCCAATGATCTTGAGCTTTGATAAGTAAACCGACCGGTGAATTACGAAGAATTCGCTTGAGATCGACTTGATGACCGATTGAAATTTGCTCACCTCGTAACGCATCCATAAAAGTCCCGTGCAGCTCCGGCGGAACCAAAAGACGTTCACCTTTGCGCAACAAACTAGAAATGTCCTGGATATCGTCCCGGCCGAACAGCTGCGCAGTAAAACGGCAAAATAAAATGATGGCTGCAGTACTATCGAGAACGCGCGCGAATCCAATGAAGCTTTCGGCGGCTGCTCCCACAATCTCGAGCGGCTTGTAGGTACCTTTCGAAAAGAGGTCTGGCAGGTCCCGTCTCGAGGCAAGGGCGCGGGCTATGAGAAATTGCTTGATTCGATGATCAATGCCGGTTGAAGGGTAAGACGTCAGTGCAGCTAAAGATGTCCGTCGGGCGGTGAAGTCCACTGGCGATCGATTGTCAGGATCGACAAGGCTGAAATCCCAGTACTCCGTACCTTGATAAAAATCCGGCACGCCCGGTGCCGTTAGCTTAAGCAGAGTTTGGGCCAAGCTTTTCGCCGCGCCGGCAGCGCGAACATTCTCAACGAAATCTGCAATTTCTGCCAGCAGTTCTGGCGATCCGGAAAAGATCCACTCGAGGAGATCGTTTGCAGCGGCTTCGTACTTCTCGTTTGGCTCAGCCCAGTCACTGTAAAGTTTTGCCTCCCGAAGCGCCTTGCACTGCCAGGCAGCCAAGCGTTTGCGATAGGCGTTGAGGCCCTGTCGATCAGTTTTCATCAAACCATCCGGCCAGGCTCCAACGATCGTCTGGAACAAAATGGCTGTGTCGCCTGTGCTTGGCATGTCGTGCAACTTGTTGCGATAAGATGCGCTCAAACCTAGCCAGCGCTCGAGCGCCGGGACCCAATGCCCAGGAATTTCGCTTAGCACTGCGAGGCGCGCTCGTACGTCTTCACCACGCTTGTGGTCGTGTGTTGCGGTTGTGAGCATCGTGTGTGGGATTTGGCTCTCGCGGCACTGCATGTTGCGATGAAAATCCGCAATCGAAGAAGCAAAATGGCGTGGATCGAAGCCGACGTCGTTTCGCGAGAGTAAGCGGCCGTACCGGTAGAAAGCCGTGTCCTCCACTGCTTTTGCGCAAAGCGGTGCGGTTAACTGCTGGAATCGGATCAGCGCGACAGCTTGCAATTGATCGAGTTCCGGTTTTATGCGTGCACCAGTAAGCCACTGGCCCAGCACCGCAACTGGAGAAGTGTCGGCACTGGCACAGCTTTGTCCGGCGCGATCAACTGCGGAGGATAGGAACTCGCGATCCGCTGCCGACGTGCAGCCAACGCGGGCATAGATCCGGTAGACGCGAAAATGCACCAGAATTTCCGTCAGGGCGCGACAAATCGCAGATCGTGAATAATGTTGAGTAGCTGTCTCCGTTTGCGCAATCGCATAGAGAGCCTCGGCGGCTGCCTCGAGCTGAGCAGCGAAGCTGCGCTGCAAGATCTGCCTGCGGGCGAGTTCTTCCTCGCAGTCGAAATGATCCGGCCGGCCGCTAATGCGTCGCCATAAATCCTCGAGCGGCTGCTCGCCGCGCTTGTCGTGCAGCAATGCGCTCGCCTCGTCCATGAAATCATAGCCCGTCGTGCCATCGACATCCCATCCGATAGGAATACTTTCCTTCCGCGCCAGAATTTTCTCCACGATGAAATAGGCGCGGCCCGGGGGGGCTCCTGCGGGCCGTACTTGTTCAAGCTCACCCAGGCGTTGGCGCATCCTCCGGCAGTATGCCTCCGGCTGGGCCAGGCCATCGATATGATCGACTCGAAAGCCGTCGATCCGGCCTGCGGCGTAGAGGCGAAAAACTGTCGCGTGAACGGTTTCAAATACCTCATCATCTTCGACGCGGATCGCAGCAAGATCATTGGTGTCGAAAAAACGCCGCCAATTGATTTCATCATTGGCCGTGCGCCACCAAGTCAACCGATAGTGTTGCCGCTGCAGCAAGGCGTAAAATCGCGCTCGCCCGCCCGGAGACGATGGATTAAATGCCATGACCGGCGCCTCGGTTAATAATGTATCCGCGGCGATTGGCAGCACGTGATCAAAATACCGAAGGACAAAACAGCCTCGCTCGGAATCAAATGCAAGAGTGATTTCTCCGGCATCGAGAACCTCGCAAAGCCGCCGCGGGAGGATTGGCAAGAGTATCTTTCCTCGCAAATCAGCTCGTGGCGAATTCCAATCGATATCGAAATATTTAGCGTAACGGCTCTCACGACCTTTGGCCAAAACGTCCATCCACCAAGCATTCTCGTTACCGATGGCCATATGGTTGGGAACGATGTCGACGATGATGCCCAATTCGTATCGGCGAAGCTCATCGACGAGGGAAATGAACTCGTCTTCTCCTCCCAGCACCGGGCTAACTTGGGTAGGGTCAACGACGTCATAGCCATGCCTCGATCCGCGTCGTGCCGTCATAATCGGGGATGCATAAACGTGACTTATTCCCAATGACGCCAGATACGAGATAAGGGACCGCGCATCGCGAAAGGTGAAGTCGCTGTTGAATTGTAAACGCATTGTGGCGCGAGGCGGATTCATTGCGCGCCTCGATTGACCAGGCTCGCAATCCGATGCCGCACGTTGGTCTCGTCCAGTATGTTGGCGGCTTCGGCATCGTATCGATGGCGCCAGTTGGGGTACTCAACGATAGTTCCGGGCATATTCGGCTGTCGCTCGAGGCCGAGCGCATCTTCGAGCGGCAGTAATGTGAGCTGGGCCGGCGTCTTCGCGACAAAGCGTACAGCTGCATTGACGATAGGCCAGGCTTCGGTTGCCGCAGGTGTCTCGCCCTTGGCTACTTTGGCTGACTTGAATGCAGCCCAGAGCGCCAGACGCTCGGAATTTCGCACGGTTCGCTCGGCCTCGGCATCGCGGACCAAGCCGCAACTCGCCCGGGCATTGAGATCGGTGCCACGCCACCAGCCTGCCACTGTGGGAAGATCGTGGGTTGACGTCATAGCAACCGCAAGGCTCGGCCAGTCATGGGGTGGCACAAAAATTTTCTCATTGCGCGTGAACCACAGCACGCTCATACCGTAGATGCCTGCGCGCGCGAGGCGTTCGCGGAATCCGGCGGGCACCGTCCCGAGATCTTCTCCGATGACAATGGCGCGATGCCGATGGGATTCTAGTGCTGTTAATCGAAACAGATCGCTGAGGGGATACGCCAAATAGGTGCCCTCGGCGGCCGTGGCGCCTTGCGGAATGACCCACAGCCGCATGAATCCCATGGCGTGGTCGACACGTAAGCCACCAGCATGACGCATACAGGCACGCAGGGTAGCGATGAACGGTCCATAACCTTGCGTTTGCAGTGCGCGGGGCGAAAGCGTAGTCAAACCCCAATTTTGACCATTCGCGTTGAACAAATCGGGCGGTGCGCCGATTTGCAAGCTGCCGAGCACGTTGTCCGTGTGGGCCCAAGCGTAACTGCCTGCCGTGCTCATCCCAACCGCGAGGTCCGCCATCAGACCAATTGTCATTCCTGCACGCTTTGCGGCTTGCTGTGCGCTGGCGAAGGAGCGGTCTGCGAGCCACTGCAAAAAGCAGTGAAATAAGATCTCGTGTCGGTGTTGTGCGGCGAACCCTTCTACGGCGGCACTGCATGGATCGCGCCAAATCGCCGGCCACTGGTTCCAGTTCGGTTGCGCTGGATCGGCCTTTAGCCTGGCGCGGTGCAATGCTTCAAACAAAGCATGCTCCTGAAGGGCCGCGCCGCAATCGCTGCAAAATTTGGCGAAATCTGCTGCCAAACCGATCGCCGGATGCGAAGTGAGATCAGTGGCGGCAAAGTCTTCGAACAAACAGCGGAACACTGCCGTTTTAGCTCGCGTCGATGCTTCCCAGTCAACGAGGGATGAGCTGTCGAGCTCGCGTAGCGACTGATCCAGACCGGCTGCAGTCCGCGCCCGCGCCACGCGTTCGTTGCCCAAAACCGAAACTGGATCCGCATGGAGCGGATTGTAGAACAGGCGATTCGAGGGCGAATATGGACTGAAATGGCCCGGCTCCGCGGCAAACAGCGCGTGCGTCGGACTTAGCGCAACGGACTCGAGCCCGCGAGCGGCCGCTGCTTGCGCCAGCGCTGTGACACCAGACATATCGCCGATGCCACAATCACCGGCATGACGAAGCGCATAAATTTGCGCTGCCACTCCCGCGAGACGTTCGCGGCCCGCAATATCGGCGATCCCAACGCATCGCGCTGGCGCTACTGCTAACGTTAGGCGGGCCTGACCTATTTCCAAGGTGTGATAGCCAATAGCCTTGACGGCTTGCAAACGGATGCCCCGTGAAGTCCGATGCACGGGAACGTCCGTTGCCGTCCCGTCGTCACGAATAAGGCGTGCACGGGGTGGAGCATCCGGCCTTCGCCACGGTAAATCGACAGCCCGTCCCAAAGTCGCGGTGATCAAAGGTGGGATGGTCGCATTGTCTAATGCGCGTCGACTGTGCCTAATGTCGTCCACCGTCTGGCAAGGCAATTGCAGTGCGGCGAGAATGCGCCGTATCGTATCCAACGAAACGCGATGGCGTTTGCCGAGCCGATCAGTCCACTGCAGGGCGATTCCCGCGCGACGCGCAAGTTCACGAACGGATGAATCGTTCATCTCGTTTGCAGGACTGCGACTGTGCAATTGGGCTGAAGTGCACCGCGTTGCGCCGATTGACCAGCCTCTGTCGAATTCGCAAACAGCAATCTGCCGTTTAGCTGCGTGACGGGCGCTGCTGATGTGCCGAGATTGGTACCGATCGTAAGCAATGCGTGGTCGCCCACCTGCCATCGGGCAAGTACTGCCGCGGGGCCGATGGCGTGCGCGTCTAGCGCTTGCATATCGTGCAGCCGGGGAACGATCTCCGCCTGACGGATGGCGAGCAGTTCTTTGTAAAGTGCTTCGCGCCGGCTGCCTAATGACCTATCTGGGTCGGGCTTTGAGCGCTCAAATGTGTCTGGATTGTTGGGATCTGGAATACTCGCCAAATACTCTGGATCATGGCCTGCCGCAAAGCTGGCAAACTCACGACGTCGACCTTCGCGCACAGCCTCGGCAAGATCCGATTTGTGATCGGTAAAGAATAAAAATGGTGTACGGCTCGCCAGCTCTTCGCCCATGAAGACGAGCGGGATTTGCGGGCAAAGAATTTGCAATGCTATGGCGGCTTCGAGCGCCGCAGGATCGGCAAGAATGGTCAAACGCTCGCCCAAGGCGCGGTTACCAATCTGATCGTGATTTTGTAAAAACAGCACAAATGCCGTAGCAGGCAGTTCTGCACTGCGCGTGCCCCGCGCCCTGCCGCCACGGTAGGGCGATGGCTCACCCTGATAAATAAATCCATCCTTAAGGCAACGGGCGAGCCGCGCAGCGGGATTATCAATGTAATCCCGGTAATATCCGTTACGTTCACCGGTCAGCAGCAGATGCAGAACGTGGTGACCATCATCATTCCATTGTGCATCAAAGGCGCTGGTCAAATATTTGGCGGCGTTGTTGTCATTTTCGAGCACTAAATGGATCTGTCGCTCCGGTCCAACGACTCTGCGCACCTCCGCAGCCATTTCGTCCAACCAGTCTTGTTCGGGTATTTGATTGACCGCATCGAAGCGTAGACCATCGAAGCGATACTCGAGCAGCCAGTACAGCACGTTTTCAATAAAAAAACGTCGAACTTCCTTGCGACGAAAATCAACCGCGGGCCCCCACGGTGTCGACAGGTCTGTGCGAAACATTTCGGGAGCGTATAGATGCAGGTAATTTCCGTCTGGTCCAAAATGGTTGTAGACGACATCTAAGAAAACCATCAGCCCGTGATCGTGCGTCGCATCGATCAAGCTCTTCAAATCATCAGGCGAGCCATAACTGCATTCCGGCGCAAAAGGCAAAACGCCATCATAGCCCCAATTTCTTGCGCCCGGAAATTCTGCAATGGGCATCAACTGGATTGCGGTGATTCCAAGATTTGCCAAACGGGACAATTCCCGCGCGACGCCCGTGAAGCCGCCAAGCAATCCGACATGAAGTTCATAAATCATTGCCTCCCGCCATGGTCGCCCTCGCCAAGTTCGGTTACGCCAGTAATATGAGCCTGGATCAACAACGATGCTCGGGCCATGGATATCACCCGACTGCGCTCGCGCCGCCGGATCGGGCACTTTCGCGCCATTTGCCAAAACGTATTTATAGCGCGTGCCGGCTCCGCAATCCGCCTCGAGTTCAAACCAGCCCGCATCGTTGCGAGTCATTGCCAACGATGGCCGATCTGCTATCGCTACCGCCATCTTTTCTTGGCTCGGCGCCCAGATTCGGAATCTGGTTCTGTCCGGCGCGGTGAGGTTCGCGCCAAATGGCAGATGCCACTGTGAAGCGCTCATTGCGTAGACGGCTCAAGGTTAGCGTACACCAGCACCGCACTATGCGAATCCACCTCGATCTTTGATTCTTTTAAGTCAAATGCTTTGGCATTGGGTTGCGCCGTATCGATGAGGACGCAGGCTGGCAGAGTTGGCTGAGGTAATTGGAATAGACGCTTCTCGGCGGTGGGATTGAGGAGAAGCGACAACAGCGAGACGCTGTTATCGGCATTTCGAGTCGCACGGCGCAGGCAAACGAGCCGGTGTTCGGGATTTTTCCAGGATGCCTCAGGAATGTTCTCCCCATCATCATTGAACCAGGCGATGTCAAAAATACCTGGCGCGGGTTCGCGCTGACCGTGCAAAAAATGACGTGACCGCAGGGCGGTATGTTCCTGGCGTACTGCTATCAGTTTTGCCACAAAATCTCGCATTTCGCGACCCGCGGTGGAGTCAGCCATCGCCCAGTCGATCCACGATATTTCATTATCCTGGCAATATGCGTTGTTGTTTCCCCGTTGTGTGCGGCCGAATTCGTCCCCAGCAAGGAGCATTGGCGTACCATGGGCAAACATCACGGTTGCGAGCATCGCGCGCCTGAGCCGAGCGCGGATATCAGTAGTCTTTTCATCCGAAGTTGCACCTTCTATCCCCCAATTCGCCGAATAATTCTCGACAGCACCGTCGTTGTTAGCTTCGCGGTTGGCCTCATTGTGCCGCTGTGTGAAACTCACCACGTCGGCAAGTGTAAAGCCGTCGTGGGAAGCGACATAATTGATCGAAGCCCAAGGGCGGCGGGCATAGCGGTCGAACAGATCGCTGGAGCCGGCAAGTCGGGCCGCAAGTTCGGGGCGCTCGCCGGCATCGCCACGCCAGAAACGTCGCGTGCTGTCGCGAAAACGGTCATTCCACTCAGCAAATCCCGGCGGATGATGACCTAGTTGATAGCCGCCCGGACCGAGATCCCATGGTTCCGAAATCAGCTTGACTCGCGTCAGCACCGGATCCTGTCGCAGGGCATCGAAAAAGCCACTGCCGGAGTCGAAACCATGGGCTTCTCGTCCCAGCGTCACGCCTAGATCGAAGCGAAAGCCGTCGATATGAAACGAGGTGACCCAGTGCCGCAGCGAATCCATCACCATCTGCAGGACACGCGGATGCGACAAATTCATTGTGTTGCCAGTGCCGGTGTCATTGACGTAGTGGCGCCGATTGTCCTGCACCAGCCGGTAATAACTGGCGTTGTCTAGGCCGCGAAAGGAAAGCGTGGGTCCGAGCTCACTGCCCTCGGCGGTGTGGTTATAAACCACATCGAGGATGACTTCGAGGCCCGCGGCGTGCAGCCGACGCACGGCGACACGCATCTCGTTACGAGATCCGTCGGAAAGGTACCCTGGTTCGATACTAAAAAAGTTAAGTGAATTATAGCCCCAATAATTCTTCAAACCCTGCGCGATCAGGCGACGATCTTGCACGAAAGCGTGGATCGGCAACAGCTCTACCGCGGTAATACCCAGGGATTGCAGATATTTTATCACATTTGGATTGACCAAGGCTGCGAATGTCCCGCGTTCGTTGGGACGGATGTCGTCACGAAGCATGGTCATGCCACGAAGATGCGCCTCATAAATGACCGTACGTGACCACGGAATATTGGGCGATCGATCGTCTCCCCAGTCGAAGACATCGTCACTTACGATCGCCTTCGGCATGCTCGGCGCACTATCGCGCCGATCGAATGAGAGGTCTGACCGAGGAGAATCGACCCGATAACCAAACAGGGCGTCGGTCCAGCGCAACTTGCCAATTAACCGCCGCGCATATGGATCAAGCAAAAGCTTGTACGGATTAAAGCGATGACCTTCCTGTGGACGATACGGACCGTAGGCGCGGTAGCCGTAAATCAAACCGGTGCCCGCATTGGGCAAATAGCCGTGCCACACTTCGTCGGTACATTCCGGCAGGTCGAGACGCGTGATCTCGCGGCGCCCGCTGGGATCAAACAGGCAAAGTTCAATCCGCTCGGCATGAGCCGAAAAAACCGCGAAATTTATTCCTAAACCATCCCAGGTAGCGCCCAGCGGATAGGGTAATCCACGCTCAAGTTGGACAGAGTTTGATGCCATCGAAAATCAATGGTGGCGCAGATAAATCGTCGCGAGCGGCGGTAATGTAATTTCCACCGAATATGGTTGGCCATGCACAGCGAGCTCTTGCGCCAGCACCGTGCCTTGGTTTCCGATGTTCGACCCGCCATAGAACTCCGAATCGCTGTTGAAAATTTCGCGCCAGGTACCGTCGAGCGGCACCCCGATGCGGTAACCGTACCGCGGGACCGGCGTCATGTTAGAGACCACAAGGATCGGTGGGTTGTTAGCGGCATAGCGCAGAAACGAAAATACCGAATTGGTGCGATCGTCGCCGACGGTCCATTGGAAACCGTTTGGCTCGCAATCGCGCTGATGCAACGCGGGTTCAGAAGCGTGGAGTCGATTGAGATCGCGAACCAGCCGCTGCACACCAGCATGTATAAGATCTTGCAGTGACGGCCAGTCAAGCTCGCGGTCGTGGCTCCACTCGCGTTCTTGCGCGATTTCGCCACCCATGAACAGCAGCTTTTTGCCTGGATGTCCCCACATGAGTCCGAAATAGGCACGCAGATTGGCAAAGCGCTGCCAGCGGTCTCCCGGCATCTTACCGATCAGCGATCGTTTTCCATAGACGACTTCATCATGCGAGAGCGGCAAGATAAAGTTTTCGCTGAACGCATAAAGCAAACCGAACGTCATGTCATGATGGTGATACTGACGATGAATGGGATCCTTAGAGACGTAATTTAATGTGTCATGCATCCATCCCATATTCCATTTATAAGAAAATCCGAGTCCACCGCTCGAAATTGGTCGGCTTACGCCAGGCCAAGCTGTCGACTCTTCGGCAACCATGATTGCCCCAGGACAGCGCTCGGCGACGACTGCATTGAGATGGCGCAAAAAGCCAATTGCCTCCAAATTTTCGCGGCCGCCGTAGACGTTGGGGATCCATTCACCTTCTTTGCGGCTGTAGTCGCGGTACAGCATCGAGGCCACAGCATCGACACGAAGGCCGTCGACATGAAAGTGCTGCAACCAATAAAGCGCGCTGGCAATCAAGAAACCCTGCACTTCGCGCCGACCGAAATTGTAGATCAAAGTACTCCAATCGAGATGAAAGCCCTCGCGTGGATCGAGATGTTCGTACAGCGCTGTCCCATCGAACCGCGCCAACCCGTGGGGATCGGTCGGAAAATGCGCCGGCACCCAGTCGAGAATGATGCCAATGTTGGCGCAATGCAGCGCGTCGACAAAGCGCTGCAAGCCCGCCGGTGGTCCAAACCGGGCGGTTGGCGCGAACAAGCCAAGCGGTTGGTAACCCCACGAGCCGCCAAACGGATGTTCAGTGATCGGCAGCAGCTCGACATGGGTGAATTTCATGTCGACGAGATACGGCAGCAATCGCTCGATTGCGAAGTCCCACAGCGCGACTGATTGCTCACGTTGGTCGGGTTTCAGCCATGAATCGAGGTGCACTTCATAGATCGTGATTGGCGCATTGACCGCCTGGCGCGCGGCCCGCTCAGCCATCCATCGGCTATCGTGCCAACACCAATCATCCAGTTGCGAAACGACAGAAGCGGTTTTTGGCGGCATCTCTGTCTGCCGGCCGACAGGATCGGCCTTCCATGGGACGGCAGTGCCGTGAGGACCGACGATGTCAAACTTATATTTTGAACCAGGCGCGACCCGCGGCACGAACAATTCCCAAATTCCCGCGCCGTAGCGCACCCGCATCGGGTGGCGTCGCCGGTCCCAGGAATTGAAATCACCAACAACTGCAACGCGTCTTGCGTTTGGCGCCCAGACCGCGAAGCGCACTCCGGATATACCATCGATAGTCATAATCTGCGCGCCGAGACAACGCGCCAGTTCGAAATGGCGGCCCTCATTGAACAGGTGAAGATCGATGTCACCTAAAAGTAAACCGAAGGAATAGGGATCCTCGGTTTCCTGAACGGCATCCGGCCAGAAAATGCGGAACCGATATAAATCGCGATCCTGTATCAGGCCTTCAAACAGTCCGCATTCGGTGCACGACTCGAGCGGTGCCAAAACGGCGCCATCGGAGCGACGCAAGACTTCTACCCTTGCGGCCCCCGGCAATAAGGCGCGGATCACCCGGCCGTCCGGCGTATCGTGTGGTCCAAGCACGGCGAACGGATTGTCGTGAGCCGCACGCGCAAGCGCGCGGGCCTGTTCCGCGTCGAGCTGCCAGGAATACCTCACTCTCACGTCAGCCATCGTAGTTTCAATCACCTTTATCAAGCGTGGGCTTTATCAAGAATGCGCTCGGTCAACCGCGATAATCCAGCTAACGGCACGCCAATCCAGGTCGGACGATTGGCTGCCTCGTAGTGGATTTCGTAGGCGGCCTTTTCGATCAGGAAGAGTTCGAGCAAAGCCCGCTCTTGGGCAGCAGCGATCACACCGCGGGCTGCCCAATACTCTCTTAGGAAGGCGCGCGTCGCCCGCGTACGAAACTCTGCGATAAGGCGATTGCGCTGGTTCTCATCGACCGGCGCCGCACCGACTCCCTTGCCCTCTATGAGCGCGGCACCGGCATAATCAATCGAGCGAATGAGCCCGGCCACGTCGCGCAGTGGACTGGTCTTGGCACGGCGTTCCTCGATTGACGTCGCCGGTTCGCCTTCGAAATCGATGATGAACACGTCGCCGCTCGCCACTAATACCTGGCCAAGGTGAAAGTCACCATGGATGCGAGTGGTCAGACTCCCCATCCCGGACCTCGCACGCGTATTAATTGCGCGGCAAATTTGTCCGCGCCGGTTCAAGAGTGTCATTGCCCGATCACGATCAGAATCGTTCGCCCAATTGCGTATTTGTGCAATTGCGTCAAATGCCTTGTCGAGGCGCTGTTCGGTTTTTTGCGCCCACCCCTCGGTGGCATCTTCATCAGCGTGCTCCGGCGCAAACGCCTGATCCGAGGTTTCGCGCCCCAGCGCCACATGCATCTCGCCCAACCGCCGTCCGACCGCTCCGGAAATCGCTTCGCAGTCGCTCAACTCAGATTCTGAACTGGTCGGTGCAAGGTTATCCAAAGCGCGCGTCAAATGATCGAGGGTCCATGACCATGCATCGCCCTGATTGCGCACAAATCCCAAGGCGACAGCCAGCGTGCGCGAGTGTCCCTCGCTAGAGACCTGCACGATATCGCCAAGTAACGGTGGCGCATGAGTAAAGCCGGCTGCCGTAAGATATCGGCTCATTTCAGCTTCGGGGTGCTGGCCTTCCGCGATGCGGCGGAATAACTTCAGCATCACGCTGTCGCCGATCGTCAAAGAACTGTTGGATTGTTCCGCGGTCAGCCAGTTCACTGGCGCATTTGGATCGGCGCCGGCACGGAGCAATTCTTTGCCGGTTTTGGTCGGCCGAAATCGCACGCTGCCCTCCGAATTGTCAAATTCGGCGCCGTGCACGAGCGCATCGGCAACGCGATGCGCGAAGTTCGGCAGGGCGAAGCCATCGGTCAGCAGGCCAACCCGCCGGCCCCGCCGCACGCGCGCCAGCGCGAGACGAATGGGTAGCGCGACAGTGGACTCCTCTCCCCACAATATTCCGAGCGGAAGCAGCCACCGGGTCGCGGCGCCGTTGGCCGTCACTTCGATCTCTGTCAATAAAATCTCGTGATCGCCGTCCCCGATATTGGTTGAGGTGGCGATCCGGGCGGCCTTGATTGTTTGATCCTTGAGCCCAAACCAGCGGCGTTTGGCGATGTATTGTGGTAACGCCTCATGCTCGAGCTGAGTGTGAGCCGGGCCGGTGAGCGCTTTGGCCAGAGTTTCGCGCGTGACTACGGTCACAAATTCTGGAAGCGGCTCCGGTGCTGGCGTATGCCAGGCTGGCCAATCACTTTGCGGCGCCAGCGCAAACCAGTAGAAGCCGTACGGCGGCAAGGTGAGGAGGTAGGTAAGTTCTCCGATCGGCGGAAACGGTGTGCCGGCGTTGAGCTCGACCGGCACACGGCCGGCAAATTGTGATAATTCGAGCTCCACGGCCTGCGGACTATGGGCGAGATTTGCGACACACAACAACACGTCATCTTGATATTCACGTAAGTAAGCCAGGATTTTTCTATTCTTAGGATAAAGCAGCGTAGTGGTGCCGCGGCCAAAGGCGGCGTGCCGTCGGCGCACGGCGAGCATGCGTCGCATCCAGTTGAGAACGGAATGTGGATCACGGCTTTGCGCTTCCACATTCACCGCGTCGTAGCCGTAGACAGGGTCCATGATCGGTGGCAACACCAACGCCGCGGGATCGGCGCGCGAGAAGCCGCCGTTGCGATCTGGCGACCATTGCATCGGTGTACGTACACCATTGCGGTCGCCGAGGTGGATGTTGTCGCCCATGCCGATTTCATCGCCGTAATAGATCACCGGAGTGCCGGGCATGGACAGCAACAGGCTGTTCATTAATTCGACGCGGCGGCGGTCGCGCTCGAGCAGCGGTGCTAGGCGACGCCGGATGCCAAGATTAAGTCGCGCGCGACGGTCGGAGGCGTAAGTCTGCCACAAATAATCGCGCTCGCTGTCAGTTACCATTTCTAACGTCAATTCATCATGATTACGCAGGAACACCGCCCATTGGCAGGTTTCCGGGATCGACGGCGTTTGGCGCATGATGTCACTGATTGGAAATCGGTCCTCGCGCGCGATCGCCATGTACATGCGGGGCATCAACGGGAAATGGAACGCCATGTGGCATTCATCGCCGTCGCCAAAATAATCCTTTGTATCTTCAGGCCATTGATTGACTTCAGCGAGCAGCATGCGGCCGGGAAAAGCACGGTCGACTTCGGCACGAAACCTTTTGAGGATGGCATGGGTTTCCGGAAGATTCTCGTTGGTCGTACCTTCGCGTTCGACAAGATACGGCACCGCATCGAGCCGTAGACCATCAACGCCCAACTGCAGCCAAAATCGCATCACGCTCTTTACCGATTTGAGCACCTGCGGATTATCGAAGTTGAGGTCAGGCTGATGCGAATAGAAGCGGTGCCAATAATACGCGCCCACCTCCGGGTCCCATGCCCAGTTCGATCGCTCGCTATCAACGAATATGATGCGGGTACCGGCGTATTTTTGATCGTTCTCCGACCAGACGTAATAGTTGCGCCATGGCGAGCCGACCTTGGCGTGGCGCGCCCGCTGAAACCATGGATGCCGATCAGAAGTATGATTGACGACAAGTTCAATAATGACGCGAATGCCGCGCGCGTGTGCTTGCCGAATGAAGTGGCGAAAATCACCGAGCGTGCCGTAATCGGCATGAACATTGCGGTAATCACTGATATCATAACCATCATCCAATAATGGCGAGGGATAGAATGGCAGCAACCAAATGGTGTTGACACCAAGCTCGGCGATGTAATCGAGCTTGGAGATCAGGCCGGCAAAATCGCCGATGCCGTCGTTATTACCGTCGAAGAACGATTTGACATGTAACTGATAAATAATTGCATCCTTGTACCACAACGGGTCGGTCGCAATCGCTGCTGACGGTTTCACCTGAGCTTCCATATCAGCCCCCCAGACCTGGCGTGATTCGCCAAATCGCGAAGGGAAGCTCCGCCGGATCCAACCGTAACCGTTGCAATTTGCCGTGCCAGGTCAACACCGTGTCGCGCATCAGGTCGCTGACCTTCATGGTCGCGTGATCGGGCTGCTGCCATTCCCACACGGGCACTTCGATCGTCACATCGCGGGCATGGAATGGATCAAGGTTGACGGCAACCAGGACCATCTCCACTTGGTTGGGCAATTTCTTGCCATACAACAGCACTCGATCGTCGTGCGCCGGATAAAACTTAAGCCCGAGATGGCTCTGCAACGCCGGGTGAGCACGTCGTATGCGATTTAGCTTGGCGATCTCGGCGGCAATATTGCCCGGGGCATCATAATCCCGAACCCGAACCTGATATTTTTCGGAATCCAAGTATTCTTCGCGTCCAGGCAGCGCCGCGCCCTCACACAGCTCAAAGCCGGAATACATGCCCCATAATCCGGACAGCGTAGCGGCTAGCGCGGCCCGAATGAGAAATCCTGGCCGTCCTGAGGTCTGCAAAAAATACGGATTTATATCTGGCGTGTTAACAAACAAGTGCGGCCGAAAGTAATCGCTCACCGCAGCGGTGCTCAGCTCAGAAAAATAGTCGGTCAGCTCCTGCTTGGTGTTGCGCCAAGTGAAGTAGGTATAGGACTGGGAAAAGCCGATCTTGGCTAGCCGATACATCATTTTGGGCCGGGTAAACGCTTCGGATAGAAAGATCACATCCGGGTATGTCCCGCGGATTTCCGCAATCAGCCATTCCCAGAAGGGCAATGGTTTGGTGTGCGGATTATCAACTCGGAAAATCCGCACGCCTTCGTCGCGCCAGTAAAGGACGATATCGCGCAGCGCTTCCCACAAATCGGGGGAAGCGTTGGGGGCGAAGAAATCGACATTGACAATATCTTCGTACTTCTTCGGGGGATTCTCGGCGTACCGTACGCTGCCGTCGGGACGCCAGTTAAACCATTCGGGGTGCTGCTTCAGCCACGGATGGTCGGGCGAGCACTGGATGGCAAAATCAAGCGCAAGCTCCATGCCATGGGCGGCACATGCTTCGCGCAAGAGACGAAAATCGTCGATGGTGCCGAGCGCGGAATGGATGGCATCGTGACCACCATCGGCGCCACCAATCGCGTAGGGACTGCCGACGTCGTCGGGCGTGATGGTCAGACTGTTGTTTTTGCCTTTGCGATTAGTCGAGCCGATCGGATGAATCGGCGGCAGGTAGAGGACATCAAATCCCATCTGTTGGATGCGCGGCAGATGCCGGATGACATCACGGAACGTGCCGTGGCGATTGGGATCGTCGGTTGCCGAACGCGGAAATAACTCATACCACGCGGCGAAAATCGCCTGAGGACGCTCGATATCGAGCGGCAATGCGCGCTCATACCTGACGCGAAACGACGGTTCCTCCGCCAGTCGCATCGCCTGCCGCAGATCGTCGGACAGAAAAATCTCGACGCTCGTGGTGCGACCGGCGGCGGCGAGCTGGGTCAGGGCTGAGTGGATAATGCTATGGGCACCATTCTGGATGCGCGATTTGCTGTCTTGGAGAAGCTTTCGGCCCTCCACCATGTCGACACTGACATCAGCGCCGGCGTTACTTTTGACAGCGAGGTCGCGACAAAAACTGCCGTATCGGTCCCAACCGGCTTCAACGGTAAATTCATAACGACCAATGCGCTCGGGCCTGATGCTTGCTTGCCAGCGATCATTGCCGATCGGCTGCATGCTCGCCCGACGCCATTTTGTGGCATCGACCGGACGCCACAAGAGATCAACTATCAACAGATCGTGACCGTCGGTGAATGCATCGGCTTCGATCGCAATCGTGTCGCCGATGACACGCTTTGCTGCGAAACGGCCCTGATCGACAGTCGGCGCGACGTTGTCGATCACGATACGCGGCAGTTTGGTCAGGGCGGACCTCTCGGTAGCGCTGCGCTGCGTTTTAAGCGGCGCGCTCGGGCGAACATCAATGAGCCGAATTTCTCCAGGTGCGAGGACGCTCCGCCAATCGCGATCCGTCGACAGCGCGGCGTCGGCAACTGCTGCTATTCCTGCACTGGGCGGCAGCGGATCAAGTGCGATTGGCAACGGTTGTTCGTGCTGGAAATCAGTATTGATCAATGCCGTGACACAACGACCGGCCTGGCGAACATCGGCAGTATCGGAGCGCAGTAACGCAGTAACAATATGGTCAGGAGCGGTAAGAGCCCGCATCTCACCGACAATGCCACGTGCCGCCAGCGCATTGGTCAGCCCGATCGCTTCTCGGACTTCGGTCGCAAATTGGGCTTGGCTCGCTTTGGCAGGAATGTTGTTGTCCGACGCACCACGGCGATCCATGGTCATGGTCGCACCCCACTCCAGTCCCATTGGGATCATGATGCCGTCGCTGATCGCGGCAGCACGGCGCAGCAAGTGGCGATACTCGGTTGGAGTTTGTTGGCGACCCCTCAGGTGCGGCGCATAGGGCGCTTCCGGACAACCGATGACTGCGCCAAAGCCACGCAGCAATTCATGTTCTGCAACGAGCCAATCGGCGCGACCATCCCACCACGCTACCGACGAAAACGCGGCGTCAAATCCAACGTGCGCCAACGCAGCAATTGTCTGCCAAGCGAGCCCTGGTGTCCAAGCCAAAAACCGGCAGTCGGGAACACTCTGTCGAACCCCGCCGATCAGATGCCGCCATAGATTTGCTGGCAGAGCGCCCGGATCCTCGCATCGAAATCCGGCGGCTCCGGCACGCGCCAGGCGGGTGAGCCGCTCGATCCACCAGGCAGCGATTTGTTCGCCCACCGCCGCGTCGTCGAATCGCGCCAAGGCAGCGTCGCCATATCGATGCAGGTCGCGCGGATCGACTCGGGTACCGGCGCTGTCGTGGCGAAACCATTCTGGTTTCAAGCGGGCGATGGCCGAGTCGTTGGCAACGCGTCCGACCACGACGTCGAGCAACAAGGTTAAATCATGGTCTTGGCATGCATGAGCGAATTCAGTGACGAATGAATCGACGCCGGTGGCAGGCGCGATGGCCGAATTGAGGCGCTCATGGTCACTCGAAAGGAAAAGATCACCGCTCTTCTCAGGATCAAATAACGGCGCTGAAAGCACGTGAGTAAAACCCAATTCCCTACAGCGACTCAGATGCACCGACCAGGACCGATGCGGACCGGCGAGGAACGGGTCAAAGTAGTAAATCCGTGGTGCCAATAGCTGTTGCTTGCAATGCGAGCGAGTGACTGGAGGGTTACAGGCTCGCATTGGCGCTGCCGAATTAAGCTGCATTTGCCCGGATCTGCAGATAGGTAAAAGTCAGATGGCCAAAAAAGTTCCGCGGCTTAGAAATTTTCCCTAGTGTTTTCAGAGCTATAGCGCCCTCAGGTAAGCAGATTGACGTCGTCGGCTCCACGAGCCGCCATAGCAGTCGCAATTCCCTGAGCGCTGCCTATGCTCACGGCGAAGTCCATGCCTTCCCATCTTTTCGCCTCATGCCAGTAGAACGTGAAACGAATGTGCGTACCAGCCGGTAGATGTTGTGTCGGCAAATCGAAGAGATGGATTCCAAAACCGATTTGTCGCGTGTCGTCATCATGGCTCGTCTCCCACTCGTCCGCCGTCCAATGGATTGCCGCCGCAGCCAAAACTTCTATGCGCAGCTTCTTACCGGCAGGGATGGTCCGAGTCTTTTGATTGAATCGCCAAGATCTCAGCGACGAGATGACTTTTTGTACCTGATATCGTTCAACCGGCTGCGGCGGCATATCGAAAACGCGGCCATCCGACAGGGATCGGAGTAACTTGATGTACTCCGCATGGGCCCAGACGAGGGGCATTGCACTGCCCGCAGGGCGGCCGCGAAACAGTTCGCGCTGCGGTATATCCGACTTGTCCCAGACCTGCTCAGGCAACAGGCCGCCCGGGCTTGCCGAACCTTCCAGGGTGCTTAGGAGCTGCGTTGCGATCTTCGGTCGCCGGGCAGCGAGCTCGTAGTGGGCCCGCTCGCCAGTCAGTAGAGGCCATGGACGGCCGATGCCGGATCCATCGAATGGCCTGCCATCCTCGTGCTCGCCGTATCCGTCCAGATTGTAGCGATACCACACCGGACCTTGCGGCAAATCGATCTTCAGCACGGCATCGATCGCACGCACCGTGTCGACGATTCGAGGGTCTTCGGCCGCACGCAAGCCAAACCGCACTAGCGCAAGCGCATCGGGACTGATCAGAAGCGATGCGGGCCAATGGTCGTCGCCAGGCGGACGGTTCTTGATCGACACGAAGCCGTTAAGGGGAGAGGCCGCATCACACGTGTCCGGCGGCGCTATGCGGACATAATAGCCTTTAAGTCCGAGCCTCTCGCAAATCCGCGTGCCGGTAGCGAAAGTCCAATGTTCGATGTCGTCGTTCCAGCCATCGGCGGTCTCGCGCAAATAGCGTGCCTCCCCCTCCCGTCCATAGCCTTCGATCATGTCGGCCGCGGCGAGGAGCCCGGCAATCTCGACCGCGAGCGTGAACGGCGAGTAGCCGGCGTCTTCTTCCCAGCGGTCCTGGCTCGTCACCGGGCCATTGCGCACGAGGTAGCCTGCCGCCCGCTCGACCATTAGGACGAAGCGATCCAGCTCGGTTGCACTCAAATGACCGCCCCGCCGCAGCAGGTCGAGGAGCAGGATCGGAAAGGCACATTCGTCCATCTGGACGCCGCCCCAGTAAGGCTCGCCATCGAGCCAGACGTTCTGCGACCAATGTCCATCCGCCTCTTGTATCGACATGACATAAGCGAGAGTCGCTTTGGCCTGGTCGACAGCGCCCGCCGCAAGGAACGCGCCCGCGGTCTCGACGAGGTCGCGCGGCCACACGAGATGATAGCCGCCCAGATCCTCATCTCCCTTGTTGAAGCCCCAAGGTATCGACAAGCTGGCGATTACCGCTCCCGGGAAGGAAGTGTCCTGATGCGTTGCCAACACCGCGGTGCTGATGCGATAGCTGTTTAGCTTGGAGAGGCCCGCCGGGCGGTCGAGCGGCAGCAGCTTCTTCTGCCATGCCCGCCAGCCCTCGATGTAGAGACGGCACGCGGCCTCGAACCCGTCCTGCAAACTCGATAGCGCGCGATGGCCGGCCTCTTCCGGACGGCCGCCAAATCCTAGTGCGAGCAGGGCGGAGCCGCCCTTTGTTAGATTGATCTCGCCGCACAACGCGACATTGCCGTTCTCGGCCAGCCGATAGCGCTCATCGAGGGCGCCATTGCGTAACAGCAGCTGCCAACCATCCGAGACGCCAACGTAGCCGGCCGAACAGGCAAGCCACGGAAGCGAGGCAGCGAGCGCCAGTGATACGCCCTGTCGGCCAGAGGCGAACAACATCGGCATGCCCTTGTACTCGCCGGTCCAGGCCGTATTGCTATCGCCAGCATTCAGGATATGCGGTGCGAGGATTACATAGAGACGGTAGTCCGACAGCGACCCTTCGAGTGCCTCAAACGAAATCTGCTGAAGCAACGCCTCACGTCGAGGATCGGTGACGATTCTCTTTTCGATGCGGTAGCGGCCATCTGCTGCCGTGTTGGCCAGTCTAAAAGCAGGGACACCCTCCTCAAGCATGCTGACTTGATGATGGGCATCCCGTTTTTCTTCGGAAAAATAGCCGGTCTGATCGGTTATGATCAGGCCCATATCGCGGGTACACGCTGTATCGATCCGCGGATAATAAATCTCGTTCAGGATGCCATGACTGACCGTGAACCAAATGCGGCTGCTTGCCGTCAGTGCAGTTCCAACCCCAGTTTTAGCGCTCGACGTCCAACGAGCGGACACACCCGGCGCTCCGGGCGGTTCTATGGTCCCTCTATTTGCCATCCAACTATGTTAGCTTACAAAATTGCAGAAGGCTTACGTTGCTGCCTGATTGATTAGATTGGATTTAGTCCGACCTTGGACCCGACATGGACAAACCTCTGCTACAACGCCACTTACCACCGCCCCGGCGGGCGCGCCATTGGGTTGCGGATCGTTATCTTTGCCATTCAATTGTCCCAACTGCGGGGCCAAGAACGAAATTGTTCGGGTCGAAGCCCCGTCCCAATGGGCGGCAGATCGTGAGGTCAAATGCGTGAGTTGCGGCGGGTCTCTGCGGGGCCGAGGACTCGGCGGTGCGAAGCTGCCGGAGCTGGCGCGTAGGTCAGAGAACTACATTTTTCCGAATCAAGGCCAACGTTTAATTTTATCGCGTCCATTTGCGCGAGTATTTTGTGCGTTAGCGACTCCGGCCGTTTTCCATGGAGCAATGGTTTCGATTATGATCCCTATTCCGGCCAATACGCTCTCAATTTGACCCTGGACGCGCTCGGTTTCGGACTTCAGGAATTCCTGCAGCTCGCCGAGTTCAGAGGTTAGCTTTTCGAGTTCGTCGATCGAATTTGAAGTTAGCCGCGCGATGGAAGAGCGTATTCGTTCGGCATCAATGACTTCTGAAGCGGTAATTGACTTCGCTGAATGCGACTCCTCAGCGTCTTCCTCGGATGCTGGAGAGTTCATGAGTTTCTCCTCAGCCTGCTTCATTCACGATACTGAGGCTAAGGTTAACAATCTGTTGCTTAAAGCTGCCGCCAACGACCTGTTGCAGCGCTGGTCGGTATCGAAGCGGGTGAATAGCTGGCGGGCTGCCCGACGACGCGACGCGAATTCAACGACTGAATTAGCGCCTGAGGTGGATGTCCGCTTTCGGGGGCAAAGCGGAGATCAACGAGCTCCAGTCTGATGTCTGCTTTTGACCCAAAGCGGACATGGCAATGCGTTCGCCGTGACGCCAAACCGCGTTGCGATGTGCTTAAAGCCGCTAGCGCCGGCGATAGTGCAAGGCCACGATGCCCGATTTGAGCCGTGTCGCGGCCACGAACTTCAGGGGCAATGATGGCTGCAGGCCGGAAAACAAGAACGGACCGTGCCCCGCCACCACGGGGTGAATCACGAAGCGATATTCGTCCACGAGGTCCAGGCGCTGAAGCGCGGCCGAAAGTTTGGGGCTACCCACCAGCAGTCCGCGCGGCGTGGCCTTCTTCAACGCCTTCACCGCCCGGGTCAGGTCTCCTTCGACGTGATGCGTGTTGCTCCACGAGAAGTCGCGGCGCGTCGTCGAGACCACGTACTTGGGCTTGGCTTCGAGCTTCTTCGCCCAGTCCCGGTTCGACGGTGTCGCCTTC
>Ga0207693_10000603_pt1 | contig 32160 bp, 29 predicted proteins | sample LARL81metaG_FD_184347 | JGI IMG/M metagenome (GOLD analysis project Ga0207693, IMG submission 184347) | Corn, switchgrass and miscanthus rhizosphere microbial communities from Kellogg Biological Station, Michigan, USA - LAR L8-1 metaG... | ecosystem: Host-associated > Plants > Roots >... | reverse complement strand
ATTCGTCATTGACGTAGCGCGCATCCGCGTCGTCCCCGTCGGCGTTCTCCGCGCTGTACGGCAGCTGCGGCGCCGCCGACAACACCTCGATGTCGACGCCTGCCCGATCCATCAGTCGCAGCCGTGCATCGAGTTCGGAGCCACTGCCCGCGCCGATGCCGCGTTGGGTGGCGGTATCGGATCTGCCCAGCTCGACCAGCATGTCGAGATACGCGTCGGTCCAGTAGTGCGCGTGCACGTCGATACGCATGTCTGTCAACGTTATTCGGCTGAACGGCACGCCGAGGAGCGTTTGGTGGATAGCGTCCGCGATCGACGCAGGACTAGCCTCGGATGGCGTGACCGAGAAACTGCATGTCGACCTGTCCGGTGCGCCGCAGACCATGCTGGCCACGTTTTATGCCAAGGCGGTGGACGCCAACTTGGAAAAGCCGATCCTCGGTGACCGGTTCGCGAAAGAGATCGTCGACCGCATCGACTACGACTGGAAAAAGACGTCGATCACGGCCACGAACTCAGCGGCGGTGACCACCCGCAGCGCGCACTTCGACAACTGGGCCCGCCAGTTCGTGGCCGCTCACCCAGAGGCCGTCGTACTGCACTTGGGCTGCGGACTGGACGCCCGCGTCTTCCGCCTGGACCCCGGCCCCGGTGTCGAGTGGTACGACGTCGACTACCCCGACGTCGCCGAACTCCGCCGTCAGCTCTACCCGAGCCGCGAGCACTACCACGTCGTCGCGGCGTCGGTCACCGACCCGGCGTGGCTGGCCGACATCCCGGGCGACCGTCCGGTGCTGGCGATCGGTGAGGGCCTGACCATGTACCTGACCGAGGAGGACGGCGTCGCGCTGCTGCGTCGAATCGTCGACCACTTTCCGTCCGGGGAACTACAGTTCGACGCGTTCAACCGGCTGGGCATCAAGTCGCAGTGGACAAACACCGTGGTGCGGCGTTCCGGAGCGACGCTGCATTGGGGCATCGACGGACCCGACGACATCATCAAGGCCGTACCCGGGGTGCGGTTGCTGGAGTGGAAGTCGGCGGTCGAGGTGGACGGTTTCGCGGAAGTGGCGTGGTACTACCGGGCCACGCTCAGGCTGATGCGACTCGTGCCCGCGCTGCGCTACATGGCGCAGTACCATCGCTACGCCTTCTGAGCCCGGACGCCCAGCACGGGCTGCCGTCGTCGCCCATTACCCCAATTCGCGGCCCATGGCCAGCGGCCACGGTCATCGGCCCACACCAACTGCAGCGCCCGAACGTCCGGACCGCCCAGCGCCACGGCAAAATCCATGTGCGCATCGGGATGCTCCACCTCGACGATCTCGAGTAGCGGCCCGGCGCCCACAGCGATGTGCGCACCCGGGTCGAGAACGCGCCCGCCCACGGTGGCCCCGGCGACATCATTCAACACGCGTGCCGCCCGCTCCGGCGATAGGCCCGTGACCAACAATTCCGGCAGACCGCGGTCGTGTAATCCGATCGTGTAGGCAAAAGGGCGTCGATCGTCTTCGACACCCTGCACCGCCCATCCGTTTATTCGGATCGTCTCGCGAAGTTCGCCGAGATACTCCTCCGTGGTGCCGTTGGGGTTGTCGCACTGCCAGCACATGACCGCACCTTCCCTTAGTAGTTGCGGCCAGCTTGCGCCGGTGGTCCGACAACTACCGCCGACTCGAAACCGGCTTCAGCCGGGCGAACGGAGCTACAACCTGCGCTCAGGCAACTGACCGGCACGTACACCGAGGACGGGCTGCCGTCGTCGCCCGTCACAGAAAGCGGCGGACCACGGCCAGCGACCCCGACCGTCAGCCCACACCAACTGCCGAGCACGAACGTCGGCGCCGCCGGATTCGATGGCCCAGCCCATATGGGCGTCCGGGTGGTCGACGTCGACGATCTCGATGAGCGGTCCGGCCTCCACCTTGATCTGGCTGCCGGGTGTCAGCGACAGACCACGCAGCGCGTCGCGCGCGACGCCGTTCAACAACCGCGACGCTCGAGGTGGCGAGACGCCGGTCACCAACAGCTCTGGCAGTCCCCAGTCGTGCAGGCCGATGGTGTAAGCGAATGGGATTCGGTCGCTTTCGACGTATTGCACCGCCCACCCGTTCTTCCGCATCTTGGTGCGCAACACATCGAGGTAATCCTGCGCAGACGCCTCCGGGTGGTCGCACATCCAGCACATCGCAGCCGCACCTTCCTGTCGTAGTTCGAGCCAGCTTTCCCCTCAGGTCCGACAACTACGTCGGAGTGCCAGAATCGGACGGTGTCCACAGCAGGTCCCGTCAACGGTCGCGTCTCCAACTGGTTCGCCGAGTACCCGCCACTTAGGCCGGCGCTGCCGGGCGACCGCGACGCCGACGTCTGCATCGTCGGCGCCGGGTACACGGGGCTGTGGACGGCGTACTACCTGAAGCGGGCAGACCCGTCTCTGCGCATCGCCGTCCTCGACGCCCGCTTCGCGGGCTTCGGCGCGTCGGGACGCAACGGTGGCTGGCTGTCGGGGCTGGTACCCGGTGACCGCAACCGGATGGCGCAGCTGTACGGCCGCGACCGTGTGCTGGCGTGGCAGCAGGCGCTCAATGAGTCCGTCGACGAGGTGATCGACGTCGCCTCGCGGGAGGGGATCGATGCAGGCATCGTCAAGGGCGGGACCATGCAGATCGCCCGCAACCCCGCGCAGGCGTCGCGGCTGGCCGCCGAGATCGACGAGGAACTGAGCTGGAAGGTCGACGGCATCGCGCCGCTGACGAAATCCGAAGCGGCCGAACGGATTCGGTTCGACGGCGTGGTGTCGGCCTACCACACGCCGCACTGCGCGCGGATCCAACCCGCCCGGCTCGCGCGCGGTTTGGCGGATACCGTCGAGCGGTTCGGCGTCGACATCTACGAGAACACACCCGTCACCGCGATCGAGGCGGGCCGCGCGGTCACACCGCTGGGCACCGTCAGCGCGCCGACCGTGCTGCGAGCGACCGAGGGCTTCACCGCGCGGATGCGGGGGCTGCGGCGGCGCTGGCTGCCGATGAACAGCTCGATGATCGCCACCGACCCGATTCCCGAGAGTGTCTGGGCGTCGATCGGCTGGGAGCGCCGCGAAACCGTTGGCGATACCGCGCACGGCTTCTTTTACGCCCAGCGCACCGTCGACGACCGCATTGCGATCGGCGGGCGCAGCGTGCCGTACCGCTACGCCTCACGCACCGACGCCGACGGCCGCGTACCCGAGCGCACCGTCAGGCACCTGACCGCGACGCTGCACTCGATCCTCCCGCAGGTCCGTGACGTCCCGATCGCCCACGGCTGGTGTGGTGTGCTGGCTGTGCCGCGCGACTGGGAGGCCAGCATCGTCCTCGACAAGTCGAGCGGATTGGGATGGGCGGGCGGATACGTCGGCCACGGCGTCACCGCCACCAACCTCGCGGGCCGCACGCTTGCGGACCTGGTGCTGGATCAGCGCACCGCCCTCACCGAGCTGCCGTGGGTCGGCCACCGATCGCGCAACTGGGAACCGGAACCGCTGCGCTGGATCGGGGTACGCGGCATGTATCTCGCGTACAAGGCCGCCGACTGGCACGAAGCCCGCGGACGATCGACGACGTCACCGATCGCGGTCGTCGCCGACAAGATCGCCGGCCGCCCGCACTAACCGGAGGCTTCGGCCTTCTCCTTGGGCCGCTCCCACGTCAGCTTCATGGGCTCGGCATCGATGGTCAGGGTCCGACTGCGCGGCAGCGGGGCCCGAATCGGTCATCGGCGATCGAATTTGGTCGGACAGGAAGAATGCCGGGTCTGGACATGTTGCGCCTGAGAGATTGGGTAACCACCGGCGTCAGGAGAATTGCGATGTCCAATCGACCCGTGCTCGAACCCACCGCATCCCATCCCATCACCGTGGAACCGACGGGAAAACATGTGACCGTGCGCGTCAACGGCGAAGTGCTGGCTGACACCGACGACGCACTGACCCTGCAGGAAGCCACCTATCCCGCAGTGCAGTACATCCCCCGCCGCGACGTCGTGGCCGCCAGGCTGAAGCCCAGCGACACCGAGACGTATTGCCCGTTCAAGGGCGACGCCAGCTACTACCACGTCGTCACCGAGGGCGGTGCCACCGTCGACGACGTGATCTGGACCTACGAGAAGCCGTATCCCGCGGTGGCCGCGATTGCCGGTCATGTGGCGTTCTATCCGGACAAGGCGGACATCGAAGTCGCATAGCCTGGTGCGGTGCAAAGCGCGGACGTGAGGAGCACCAAAAGCATGTCCGTCAGCGTCGTATTCGACGGGCCGGTGAGCCCGGGCCTGAGCCTGTCACCGTTGCGCCGCGGCAGGGGTGACCCGTGCTATCACGACGCTGCCGACGGTGCGATATGGCGCACCAGCCTGATGCGAAGCGGACCCGTCACGGCGCGCATCACTAAGTCGGCGCCCGATACCGTCGACTGCGAGGCATGGGGCAGTGGTGCAACAGAATTCATCGAGGCGCTGCCCGCGTTGTTAGGCGCCGATGACGACGCGTCCGGGTTTGCCCCGACAGAGCCGACGATCGCGGCGGCGCATCGGCGGGTGCCGCATCTGCGGCTTGGCCGAACCGGCCGGGTACTAGAGGCGCTGATCCCGGCCGTACTCGAGCAGCGGGTTTACGGCATGGACGCGCGTCGCGCATGGCGAGCGTTGGTGACCAAGTTCGGGTCGCCGGCGCCGGGTCCCGCGCCGGCCCATATGCGGGTGCCGCCATCGGGCGAGGTGTGGCGGCGCATTCCGTCGTGGGAGTTTCACCGCGCCAATGTCGACCCTGGCCGGGCCCGAACGCTCGTCGGTTGTGCCCAACGTGCCGACTCGCTCGAGCGGCTGGTTACCCGTGAGCCGGAGCAGGCTCGGACGGCGATGGTGTCGCTGCCGGGAGTGGGTGAGTGGACCGCCGCAGAGACTGCGCAGCGTGCGTTCGGCGACGCCGACGCGCTGTCAGTCGGTGACTACCACCTCGCCTCAATGGTCGGGTGGCGGCTTCTTGGCCGGCCCATCGACGACCCGGCGATGGTGGAGTTGCTCGAGCCATTGCGGCCGCATCGGCACCGTGCGGTCCGCCTACTGGAGGTGACCGGGACGCTGCATCCCCCGCGGAGGGCTGCGCGTCAGGCGATACCGAACCTGCGCGCGATCTAGCCGTGGTTACCGGCTATGTCGGCTGGGTACACGTGGCGGATGACTGAATTCACCATCCCCGGCATCTCGGAGAAGGACGGCAATAAGGTTGCCGATCTGCTGCAGAAGCAGCTCAGCACGTACAACGATCTGCACCTGACGCTAAAACACGTGCACTGGAACGTCGTCGGCCCGAACTTCATCGGTGTCCACGAAATGATCGATCCTCAGGTCGAACTGGTGCGCGGCTACGCGGACGATGTCGCCGAGCGCATAGCGGCGCTGGGCAAGTCACCGCAGGGCACCCCCGGCGCGATTCTCAAGGACCGCACCTGGGACGACTACTCCGTGGACCGTGACACCGTGCAGGCGCACCTGGCGGCGCTCGACCTCGTCTACACCGGCGTGATCGAGGACACCCGCAAGTGCATCGACACGCTGGAGGATCTTGACCTGGTGTCGCAGGACATGCTCATCGATCACGCCGGTGAGCTGGAGAAGTTCCAGTGGTTCGTCCGTGCCCACCTGGAGAACTCCGGCGGCCAGTTGGCCAGCGCGGGCGCCAGGACCGAGCGGGCCGCCGCCAGCAGGGCCAAGAAGAAGGCTCCGGTCAAGTAGTACCGGCTTCCTCCAGGGCGTCGTCGCGCACCGGCCGGTCGGCCAGTTCCTCGTTGCGGCCGAACAGGTATGGGTAGGCGATGCCCGCTGTTGCGGCGCCCACCAACGGTGCCAGCCAGAACACCCACAGCTGCGCCGGTGCGCCGTCGGCGTTGAAGAACGCGACGCCGGTGGACCGCGCCGGGTTGACCGACGTGTTCGAAATCGGGATCGAGATCAGGTGGATCAGCGTCAAGGTCAGGCCAATCGACAAGCCCGCGAAGCCTTTTGGTGCGCGGTCGTCGGTCGAGCCGAGGATTACCAACAAGAACACTCCGGTGAGGATCACCTCGGCGACGATCACCGCCCACAGCGAGTAGCCGCCGGGGGAGTGGTTGCCAAAACCGTTGGCGGCCATATGGCCTGTCGCGGTCCAGCCCTCTTGGCCCTTGGCAACGACGTAGAGCATCATGCCTGCCACCAGGCCCGCGATCACCTGCGTGACCCAGTAGGCGGGTAACGCCTTCCACTCCACCCGACGGGCCAGCGCCGCGCCCAGCGTGACCGCGGGATTGAAGTGGCCGCCGGAGATCGTGCCGAACGCGTACACGCCGGTGAGCACCGTCAGTCCGAACGCGAGCGCCACACCGAGGAAACCGATTCCGAGCGAAGTGCCGTCGGAGGTGAACTTCGCGGCGAACACTGCGCTGCCGCAGCCGCCGAACACCAACCAGAATGTCCCGATGAATTCCGCTGCCAATCGGTGCAGCATTGTCGGCTCGCGCATGCGTGACTCCTCCGTCGGATGTGACGCCGTGCGGAGAGAGTTTCACGCTGGGGGCCTTGTGCGGGTCCGTCGTGTCCGAATCGTGCTGCGATGGAGATTATCGCGACGGCAGCGTGACCTATTGGCGTTCGGACTCCACGGTTCCGCGGTTGAGCCGCTGCGCCTTATAGATCGCTAACCGCCACCGCGTCCCTCGATGGACGCTTCGTCGGGCATCCGCTTGCGCAGACTGTCATAGATCGGCGGCGATCCCGCGACGTACGCGGCAAGCACTGCCGCAGCGGTCGCGGCCATCATCGGCACGAGCACCTCGGTCGTGGCCGTCATCTCCGCGACGAGGACCAACCCCGTCACGGGCGCACGCACAGTAGCCCCGAAGAACGCCGCCATTCCGACGAGCGCCATCGGAACCGCCAACTGCGTTGTGTCTCCTGGCCACACGGCGTTGAAGCCTCCGACGAACAGCAGTCCCCACAGCGCACCCACGGCCAGCAGCGGCGCGAATATCCCGCCCGGCACCGCAGCCGAGTACGACAGGGGGCCGGCGATGAACCGCACCGCAAGGTATCCGATGACGACGGAAAGAATGATGTGATGTCCGCTGAGGATCCGTTGCGTCAGGAGGTCGCCGCCACCCACCGCGAGCGGAGACACGAACATCGCGAGCCCGATGATGGCACCGATGACGGCTGCCTTCGCGAGGGTCGGGATTCGGCGAATCGCTGCGACGTGGTCAAGGAACCACAACACCAATGCGTTGTAGACGGCACCCAGACATCCGGTCAGCAGCCCGAAGACGACGAAAAGGGGCAACCATGCGAGAGCCGGAGCGCCGACGGGTTCGACCTGAAAGTCGGTGTGGTTTCCCAGGACCAGCCGAGAGCAACCCACAGCTGCGACAGCCGAAAAAAGCGTCGCCAGCACGGTTTTCACCCGGAACGACTTCGTGACCTCTTCGAGCGTGAAAAGAGTGCCTCCGATCGGTGCGTTGAACGCGACCGCCAGGCCGGCCCCGCCCAACGCCGTCTGCATCATCCTGACCTCGGAATCGGGCAGCCGGGCGCGCCGCGCCGCTTCGGCTCCGATCGCCGCGCCCATGTGCACCGTCGGCCCTTCCCGGCCCAACACAAGCCCCGATCCGATGCTCAACACACCACCGACGAACTTTGCCGGAAGCAAGCGGATGAGCGGTGGCCGGGCGTCGCCCCGAAAAACCGCCTCGACATGCTGGATACCGCTTCCGGCCGCCAGCGGCTCCCACCGCACGATTAGGGCGGCAAGGGTTGCGCCGGCCGCGGCCGCGGCCATGGGGACCAGCCAGCCTGGCCCCGGTAGCTTGTGTGCCCAGTCGACGAAGTCGATGCGCAGGTCATCGGCTGTCTGCAGACACCAGCGGAACGCGCCGCCGACGAAGCCGATGAGCACGCCCGCGACGATCGCCGTAACGCAGATGTGTACCGAACCGCGCATGGAATCGTCGGGCAGATCGGGACCTGCTGTCGGTGCGGTCATCGTGCTGTGCGAGTCAATCCGTGTGGACGTCGGTCATCCCTGCCGCGAAGATGCACGAGCAACCGTTCTCCTTCACCGCCAGATAGCCGGGGTACCCAGTCTCGCAGATCGCTGTTCGCGTTACCGGGCAGCGACCTGAGCGGCTGCACATCGCCAGCGGGGCGACGTTCGGTGCTCCGGTCAGCGGATGGTCGTCCCGCCCACGGGTATCGGCGCGATGCGGCGTTGCGGGCCTTCCTCGAACCTCGCGATGCCGAACGGAGCTGGCCATATACCCCTAGGGGGTATAAAGTGTCGAGCATGACCGAGGTCAACTCGCAATACCATGCGCACGTCGACCACGGGGAGCACGCCGCTGAGCACGGTCATGCGGGCCACGGCGGGCACGGCGATCACGTCGCGCAGTTCCGCAGGCTGTTCTGGACCATGCTTGTGCTGGCCGTCCCAACGGTCGCGCTGTCCGGCATGTTCGCGATGATCCTCGGCTACGCCGTGCCGGACTTCCCCGGATCGCAGTGGGTGTCGCCGGTCCTGGGCACCGTGATGTACTTCTGGGGCGGCCGGCCGTTCCTGACCGGCGCGATCAGTGAAATCCGTTCCCGCGCACCGGGAATGATGCTGCTGATCGGTCTGGCCATCACGGTCGCGTTCATCGCGTCCTGGGGCGCCAGCCTTGGCGCGCTGCCGCACAACCTCGACTTCTGGTGGGAGCTGGCGCTGCTGATCGTGATCATGCTGCTGGGCCACTGGGTCGAGATGCGGTCGCTGGCGCAGACCACATCGGCGCTGGACTCGCTGGCGGCGCTGCTACCCGACGAGGCCGAGCGGGTGACCGCTGACACCGTCGAAACGGTCGCACCGTCCGAGCTGCGGGTCGATGACGTCGTAATCGTGCGGCCCGGCGGCAGCGTGCCGGCCGACGGAGTCATCGTCGACGGTGCCGCCGAGATGGACGAGTCGATGGTGACCGGCGAATCCCGGCCCGTACGCCGCAGCGTGGGCGACGCTGTGGTCGCTGGCACCGTCGCAACCGACTCCGGGCTGCGTGTCAAGGTGACCGCGATCGGCGACGACACCGCGCTCGCAGGCATCCAACGTCTGGTAACCGAGGCGCAGAACTCCTCGTCACGGGCGCAGCGGCTTGCGGACAGGGCGGCGGGCTGGTTGTTCTGGTTCGCCCTCGGGGCGGGCATCGTGACCGCGATCGTGTGGGGCGTCATCGGACAGCCCGATGAGGCGGTGATCCGGACCATCACGGTGCTGGTGATCGCCTGCCCGCACGCTCTCGGCCTGGCGATCCCGCTGGTGGTCTCTATCGCGACCGAACGCGCCGCCCGGGGCGGCGTTCTTGTAAAGGACCGGCTGGCGCTGGAGAGCATGCGGACGGTCGGCGCGGTGCTGTTCGACAAGACCGGCACCCTGACCAAGGGCGAGCCGACGGTGACGGCCGTAACCGCCGCGGGTAGCCGCACAGAAGGTGAGGTGCTGACGCTAGCGGCAGCCGCCGAGTCGGACTCCGAGCACCCACTGGCGAAAGCCATCGTGGACGCTGCGCGCCGCCGGGGGTTGGCGGTGCCTGTGTCGTCGGATTTCGCCTCGTCGCCGGCCGTCGGGGTGACGGCGCGGGTCGACGGCAAGACGGTGCGGGTCGGTGGCCCCCGCCTGCTCGAGGAGGCCGGCCACACAGAGCTGCCCGAGGCGGGAGCCTGGCGCGACGAGGGTGCGATCGTCCTGCATGTGCTTTTGGAACAGGACGGAGCCGGGCCCGCGGTCGCAGGCGCCCTGGCCCTGGCCGACGAGGTGCGCGAGGAATCCCGTCAGGCCGTCGACGCCCTGCACAAGCTCGGCATCCAGGTGGTGATGATCACCGGGGACGCACAGACCGTGGCGGAATCGGTCGCCGCGCAGCTCGGCATCGACCGGGTGTTCGCCGGCGTGCGGCCCGAGGACAAGGCCGCCAAGGTGGCGCAGCTGCAGGACGAAGGCCTCAAAGTCGCGATGGTCGGCGACGGCGTCAACGACGCGCCCGCAATAGCGGCGGCGGCCGCGGAGGGAGGGGTCGGCATCGCGATCGGCGCAGGCACCGATGTGGCGATTGCCTCGGCGGGTGTGATCCTGGCCAGCTCGGACCCGCGCTCAGTGTTATCGGTGATTCAGCTGTCGAAGGCGTCGTATCGCAAGATGAAGCAAAACCTGTGGTGGGCAGCCGGATACAACCTCATCTCGGTGCCTCTTGCGGCCGGTGTGCTTGCGCCGATGGGCTTCGTGATGCCGATGTCCGTGGGTGCGATCTTGATGTCGATCTCGACCGTGGTGGTGGCACTGAACGCCCAGGTGCTGCGGCGCCTCGATTTGCGCCCCGAGGCCAGTGTCCAGGCCATTCTCTAAGAATCTGACAAGGCTTTGCGCAAATAGTGTGCACGACCTCGTCGCTGGGCACAGGCTTGGATGTACATCACAGCAAACAGTGTGAATGAATGGACCAGGAGTGTGATCTACCCCTCAGCCCGCACCGCGCCCCGGTACCTCGCCGAAAGGCCAACAGCGGCAACGTTATTCGTTCGTTATCGACGGCGTGGTCGCCGGCGCCGCCAATCCGCGCGGCGAGTATAGTTAGGTTTGAATAAGTTGGCATGTCAGGCCCTGTTTGTCATATCGTTTTCTCCACTTGTGGCGAGTGGGAATGGGCCGTCGTTCAGTGCTGCACGAAGGCACCGCCACCGCCTAACCGGCTAATGCCGCCGCTCACGGCTGCCATGAAAGCTTCGCGAAGGGTCAGGTGGGAATGACGCCCCGCATTCAAGGGCTGTACAACCCCGCGTTCGAGCACGATGCGTGCGGCGTGGCGATGGTGGCTGACATGCACGGCCATCGCAGCCGCGACATCGTCGACAAGGCCATTACGGCCCTGGTGAACCTGGAGCACCGCGGTGCCCAGGGCGCCGAACCGCACACCGGTGATGGTGCAGGCATCCTGCTGCAGGTTCCCGACGAGTTCCTGCGCGCCGTCGTCGAATTCGACCTGCCGGAATATGGCAGCTACGCGACCGGCATCGCCTTCCTTCCACAGTCCTCCAAGGACGCCGCCACGGCGTGCGAGGCGGTGGAGAAGATCGTCGAGGCCGAGGGCCTCGAGGTGCTGGGCTGGCGCGAGGTCCCGACCGACGAGTCGTCCCTTGGCGCACTGGCCCGCGACGCGATGCCGACGTTCCGGCAACTGTTCATCGCGGGCGCCTCGGGCATGAATCTCGAGCGCCGCGCGTACGTCGTGCGTAAGCGTGCCGAGCACGAGCTCGGCACCAAGGGTCCAGGCCAGGACGGCCCCGGTCGCGAAACCGTTTACTTCCCAAGCCTTTCCGGTCAGACGTTCGTCTACAAGGGCATGCTGACCACGCCGCAGCTCAAGGCGTTCTACCTCGACCTGCAGGACGATCGGCTCACCAGCGCGCTTGGCATCGTGCACTCGCGGTTCTCCACGAACACGTTCCCGTCGTGGCCGCTGGCGCACCCGTTCCGGCGCATCGCCCACAACGGCGAGATCAACACCGTCACGGGTAACGAGAACTGGATGCGGGCGCGCGAGGCGCTGGTGAACACCGATGTGTTCGGCTCGGGTGAGGCGTTCGACAAGATCGTTCCGGTCTGCACACCGGGCGCGTCGGACACCGCGCGTTTCGACGAGGTGCTCGAACTGCTGCACCTCGGCGGGCGCAGCCTGCCGCACGCCGTGCTGATGATGATTCCCGAGGCGTGGGAGCGGCACCCGTCGATGGATCCGGCGCGGCGGGCGTTCTACCAGTACCACGCGTCGCTGATGGAGCCGTGGGACGGCCCGGCGTCGATGACGTTCACCGACGGCACCGTGATCGGCGCGGTGCTGGACCGCAACGGCCTTCGCCCGTCACGCATCTGGGTCACCAGTGACGGTCTGGTCGTGATGGCATCCGAGGCTGGTGTGCTCAACCTCGACCCTTCCACCGTGGTCAAGAAGATGCGGCTGCAACCCGGCCGCATGTTCCTGGTCGACACCGCGCAGGGCCGCATCGTCGACGACGAGGAGATCAAGGCCGAGCTCGCCGCCGAGCACCCGTATCGGGAGTGGCTCGACGCCGGTCTATTCCACGTCGACGATCTCCCCCCTGGCGACTACGTCCGCATGCCTCATCACCGGGTCGTGTTGCGGCAGCAGATGTTCGGCTACACCTACGAGGAACTCAACCTGCTGGTTTCGCCGATGGCGCGCACCGGCGCCGAAGCGCTGGGCTCGATGGGCACCGACACCCCGGTCGCCGTTCTCTCCCAGCGGCCGCGGATGCTCTACGACTACTTCCAGCAGCTGTTCGCCCAGGTCACCAACCCGCCGCTGGACGCCATCCGCGAAGAGGTGGTGACCAGCCTGTCGGGCACCGTCGGCCCCGAGGGCGACCTACTCAACCCGACGCCCGAGTCGTGCCGCCAGATCGTGCTGCCGCAGCCCATCCTGCGCAACGCCGAGTTGTCCAAGCTGATCTGCGTCGATCCCGATCATGAGATCCGCGGCCACAAGCACGGGATGCGCGCTGCGGTGATTCGCTGTCTGTACCCGGTCAACCGCGGCGGGCAGGGCCTCAAGGAGGCCCTGGACAACGTCCGGGCCAAGGTCTCGGAGGCCATCCGCGACGGCGCGCGCATCATCGTGCTGTCCGACCGCGAGTCGGACGAGACCATGGCGCCGATCCCGTCGCTACTCAGCGTCTCGGCCGTGCACCACCACCTTGTTCGCGACCGCACCCGCACCAAGGTCGGCCTGGTCGTGGAGGCAGGCGACGCCCGCGAGGTGCACCACATGGCCTGCCTGATCGGCTTCGGCGCGGCCGCGATCAATCCCTATATGGCATTCGAGTCCATCGAGGACATGATCGATCGCGGCGCCATCAAGGGGATCTCTAGCGACAAGGCCAAGGCCAACTACGTCAAGGCTGCGGGCAAGGGTGTGCTAAAGGTGATGTCCAAGATGGGCATCTCGACGCTGGCGTCCTACACCGGCGCGCAGCTGTTCCAGGCCATCGGCATCAGCCAGCAGATTCTCGACGAGTACTTCACCGGGCTCTCCTGCCCGACCGGTGGCATCGACCTCGACGACATCGCCGACGACGTCGCGGCCCGCCACGCGCTGGCGTACCTGGACCGGCCCGACGAGTGGGCGCACCGCGAGCTCGAGGTCGGCGGCGAATACCAGTGGCGTCGCGAGGGCGAGTACCACCTGTTCAATCCGGACACGGTGTTCAAGCTGCAGCACTCGACGCGCACCGGCCAGTACTCGATTTTCAAGGAGTACACCGCCCTGGTCGACGACCAGAGCGAGCGGATGGCCTCGCTGCGGGGTCTGCTGAAGTTCAAAGAGGGCGTGCGGAGGCCGGTGCCTTTGGATGAGGTGGAACCGGCCAGCGAGATCGTCAAACGCTTCTCCACCGGTGCAATGAGCTACGGGTCGATATCCGCCGAGGCACACGAGACCCTGGCGATCGCGATGAACCGTCTAGGCGGCCGGTCGAACTCGGGCGAGGGTGGTGAGCATGTCAGCCGCTTCGACCGCGACGAGAACGGCGACTGGCGGCGCAGCGCGATCAAGCAGGTGGCCTCGGCGCGGTTCGGCGTCACCAGCCATTACCTGACCAACTGCACCGACATCCAGATCAAGATGGCTCAGGGCGCGAAACCCGGTGAGGGTGGCCAGCTTCCGGGCAACAAGGTGTACCCGTGGGTCGCCGAGGTGCGGCACTCCACGCCGGGCGTCGGCCTGATTTCCCCGCCGCCGCACCACGACATCTACTCGATCGAGGACCTGGCGCAGCTGATCCACGACCTGAAGAACGCCAACCCACAGGCCCGGGTGCACGTGAAGCTGGTCAGCGAGAACGGCGTTGGCACGGTTGCAGCGGGTGTATCGAAGGCGCATGCCGACGTGGTGCTGATCTCGGGTCACGACGGTGGCACCGGTGCGACACCGTTGACGTCGCAGAAGCACGCGGGCGCCCCGTGGGAGCTCGGCCTGGCTGAGACGCAGCAGACGTTGCTGCTCAACGGGTTACGCGACCGGATCGTCGTACAGGTCGACGGCCAGCTCAAGACCGGCCGCGACGTGGTGATCGCCGCGCTTCTCGGCGCCGAGGAGTTCGGTTTCGCGACCGCGCCTCTGGTCGTGTCGGGCTGCATCATGATGCGGGTGTGCCACCTCGACACCTGCCCTGTCGGTGTGGCCACCCAGAACCCGGTGCTGCGGCAGCGGTTCAACGGTAAGCCTGAGTTTGTCGAAAACTTCTTCATGTTCATCGCCGAAGAAGTTCGGGAAATGATGGCCCAGTTGGGCTTCCGGACCGTCAATGAGATGGTCGGCCAGGTCGGCTCGCTGGACACCACGCAAGCCGCCGACCACTGGAAGGCGTACAAGCTGAACCTGGCTCCGGTGCTGCACGAGCCGGAGTCGGCGTTTATGAACCAGGATTACTACTGCAGCTCGCGTCAGGACCACGGCCTGGACAAGGCGCTGGACCAGCAACTGATCGTGATGAGCCGGGAGGCCCTCGACTCGGGCGCACCGGTGAGGTTCTCCACCACGATCGCCAACACCAACCGCACCGTGGGCACCATGCTCGGCCATGAGCTGACGAAAGCCTATGGCGGGCAGGGGCTTCCCGACGGCACAATCGACATCACGTTCGATGGCTCGGCGGGCAACAGCTTCGGCGCGTTCGTGCCGAAAGGCATCACGCTGCGGGTGTACGGCGACGCCAACGACTATGTCGGCAAGGGTCTGTCAGGCGGCCGCATCGTCGTGCGCCCGTCGGACAACGCGCCCGCGGACTATGTGGCCGAGGAGAACATCATTGCCGGCAACGTGATCCTGTTCGGCGCCACCAGCGGTCAGGTGTTCCTGCGCGGTGTGGTGGGCGAGCGGTTCGCGGTCCGTAACTCCGGCGCGCACGCGGTCGTCGAGGGTGTCGGTGACCATGGGTGTGAGTACATGACCGGCGGCAAGGTCGTGATCCTCGGGCCCACCGGACGTAATTTCGCGGCGGGTATGTCGGGCGGCGTGGCGTATGTTTACGACCCCGCGAACGCACTGAGTGAGAACCTCAACGCGGAGATGGTCGACCTGGATGAGATGGGTAGCGACGACAGTGACGATGTGGTCTGGCTGCGCGGAATGGTCCAGGCCCATGTCGATGCGACGGATTCGGCTGTGGGACAACGCGTGCTGGCTGATTGGGAGAATGAGCTGAAGAACTTCGTCAAGGTGATGCCGCGCGATTTCAAGCGCGTGCTGAAGGCGATCGCGGATGCCGAGCGCACCGGCGAGGACGTCGACACGGCGATTATGGCGGCCGCGAATGCCTGATCCCAAGGGCTTCCTCAAGTACACAAAGCGCGAAACCCCGCAGCGCCGGCCGGTCCCGCTGCGCCTCCTCGACTGGAAAGAGGTGTACGAGGACTTCTCCCACGACGTGCTGCGCGATCAGGCGGCGCGGTGCATGGACTGCGGTATCCCGTTCTGCCACAACGGCTGTCCACTCGGCAATCTCATTCCCGAGTGGAACGACCTGGTGCGCACGGATCGTTGGCGTGATGCGATTGAGCGGCTGCACGCCACCAACAACTTCCCGGAGTTCACCGGGCGGCTGTGCCCTGCGCCGTGCGAGGGATCGTGCGTGCTCGGCATCAACCAGGACCCGGTGACCATCAAGCAGGTCGAGGTCGAGATCATCGACAATGCTTTCGATGAGGGCTGGGTCGTCCCGCTGCCGCCCGAAAAGCTGACCGGCAAGACCGTCGCAGTCGTCGGATCGGGCCCTGCCGGCTTGGCGGCCGCGCAGCAGCTGACCCGTGCCGGGCACACGGTGACCGTGTTCGAGCGCGACGACCGCATCGGCGGCCTTCTGCGCTACGGCATCCCCGAATTCAAGATGGAGAAGCGCCACATCGACCGGCGCCTTGCGCAGATGGAGTCCGAGGGCACAGTCTTCCTAGCGGGTGTGAACGTCGGCATTGATATCACAGCGCAGCACCTTCGCTCCGAGTTCGACGCCGTGGTGCTGGCCGGCGGTGCGACCGCGTGGCGCGATCTGCCGATCGCCGGCCGCGACCTCGACGGCATCCATCAGGCGATGGAGTTCCTACCCTGGGCCAACCGCGTGCAGAACGGCGATCCGGTGGTTGACGACGACGGTCTGCCGCCGATCCACGCGAAGGGCAAGAAGGTCATCATCATCGGCGGCGGCGACACCGGCGCGGACTGCCTTGGCACCGTCCACCGGCAGGGCGCCGCCAGTGTGCATCAGTTCGAGATCATGTCCCGCCCGCCGGAGACCCGCGCGGACTCCACCCCGTGGCCGGTGTATCCGCTCATGTTCCGGGTGTCCTCGGCGCACGAGGAGGGCGGCGAGCGCGTCTACTCCGTCAACACCGAGGAGTTCGTTGGCAGCGACGGGCGCGTCACCGGCCTGCGTGGGCACGAGGTCGCGATGAACGCGGGCAAGTTCGAGAGAATCGAGGGTACGGACTTCGAGTTGGAAGCCGACCTCGTGCTGCTGGCGATGGGCTTCGTCGGCCCTGAGCGTGACGGCCTGCTGACCGACCTCGGTGTCGAAATTAACGAGCGGGGCAACGTCGCACGGGACGCAGACTTCGCGACCACTGTGCCCGGCGTGTTCGTCGCCGGCGACATGGGTCGGGGGCAGTCACTGATCGTGTGGGCAATCGCCGAGGGCCGCGCCGCCGCGGCCGGTGCGGACCGTTACCTGATGGGTAAGACCGCCCTTCCTGCGCCGATCAAGCCCACCGCCGTTCCGCAGCGCTAACCTGTGCGTCAAATTGGGCCCCCGCTTGCGTGGGGACAAACGCCCGTGACACGCGGCCGAATCAGAGTCTTTGCGCCTGGTCGGGTGGCACCGAGCTAGCTCGGCGGCACTTCCTTGCCGGCGCGGATGCCGCTGCCCGGGGGTGGGCCGTTGAGCGGCATCCCCGGCGACGGGACCTGCTTGCGCTGACGCTGAACGACGGCGTCAACACCGATCTGGTGCGGCGCTACACACAGTTCGCCAAGGATACCGGTGTGCGGCTGACGTATTTAGTCAACGGCACCACTCGTGGACTGAGCACCGCGACCTGCCGCGCCCTCTGGTGGAGGCCACGCAGATCCGGCTCGGCAACCACACGTGGTCGCATCCCGACTTAGCCACATTGCCCAACGACCAAGTGGTGGAACCACTTCGGCGCATCCGCCGACTCCTGATGCGAAACTAGGGCGTCGAGCGGCGGCCGTACTAGCGGCCGCCACAACCTCGCTGTCGAGGCCGTCGCTGCCGAACTCGGCTAGTCGGTGCCCGCGGTGTGATCCGGCTCGTTGGCGGACCAGAACGTGATCGGTGAAGACGGGATTCCCGTTTTCTATGAGATGTCACATCAGTCACATCAGTCACTATAAAAACATCAGATGATTACTCGGCGTGCCTAGTTCAGTTTGCCAGAAAATGGGTATCTAATGACTTGATGAGGGTTCTGCGGTAATGTAGGCCCCCGGTTCAGCTATTGCCTTATCGCAGGAGTGAGCACCGTGTACCTCAACCCAATATCTCGGTCTCGTGTGAGTCGAATCGCCTGGTCATGGTTTCGTCACCCGGTCAAGTGCCGTGAATTCCCCGCCAAGGCCGAGCGGCTGATCACCGCCGACGAGCTACTTCGTTACGGCGTCTAGCGAATCCGAACAACGCTGGTTACGCCGTTCCACCGTCGCGTGACACTGTGTTTGCCTAACCGTTATATTATCGTTATCGTCCCTTATCTTTGCTGGTGAGCAGCCCGGAATCCCTGATCGCCTCCGCCAGCGGTTCCAGTACCGCGGGAGTGTGTGGCGTCGGGAGGTAGACAATCGCGAGATCCAGGCCCTCCTTGCCCAGGGCGGCCGCCTCTTCGACGGCGTGACCGTAGTCGATCGCACTGTCGGAGTTGTGGTGGTCTGGGCTCAGCCGAACGTGCGCGGACAGCATGATCTCCTTGGGATCGCGGCCGATGTCCGCGCAGTGCGAGGCGAGCACGTCCCGTTTCCGCGCGAACTCCTCCGGCGGTCCTCCCACGAAATTCCAGTGTTGGGCGTACTTCGCCGTGATGCGCAGCGTCCTTTTCTCCCCGCTGCCTCCGATGCAGATGGGCGGGTGCGGCTTCTGCGGCCCCTTTGGCTCGTTGCGCGCGTCTTTCAGCTGATAGAACTTGCCGTCGAAAGTCGTGGTGTCCTTGCTCAACAGGCTGGTGAGTACCTCGCAGGCTTCCTCAAACCGGTCGAAGCGCTCCCTGATGCTTCCGAGCTCGATGCCATAGGCTCCTGACTCTTCTTCGTTCCAGCCTGCGCCGATACCCAGCTCGAGCCGGCCGTTGGAGATGAGGTCCAGCGCCGCGACCATATTCGCGAGCACCGCGGGATGCCGATAGTGGATACCCGTCACCAACGTGCCCAGCCGCACCCGCTTGGTGGCCTGCGCCAGCGCGGTGAGCGTCGTCCAGCCCTCGAGGCACGGCCCGGATGAGTCGGATAAGATCGGATAGAAGTGGTCGAAAGTCCAGCCCGACTCGAAGACGTCGATGTCGTCGGCAGCCTGCCAGACAGCCAGCATGTCGGACCAGGTGGTGTTCTGCGGGGATGTCTTGAATGCGAATCTCACGTGTTTCAAAGCTAGTCCTCGAAGCTGATTAATTCCTGGCGCAGGCGAGGTCAATACACACATGATCGACTTGACCACGGCGTGTCAACGCACGTCCGACGTACTGATGAACATCACCGACGAGCAGCTCAACGGCCGGACGCCATGCGAGAGGCTCAGCCTACGAGATCTCGTGGCGCACGTCGGCGGCCTGGCGCTGGCGTTCACCGCGGCTGCGCGCAAGGAGTTCGGCGAGCTGACGGATACCCCGCCCGCCGAGGGGGTGGCGCTGGAGGAGGACTGGCGGGCCGCATATCCGGCGCGGCTGGCGGAACTGGCTCGTGCCTGGCGGGAGCCTGCGGCTTGGAAGGGCATGTCACGCGCCGGCGGCGTCGACTTTCCCGGCGAGGTGGGCGGGATTGTCGCCCTCACCGAGGTCGTCATCCACGGCTGGGATGCCGCGGCCGCCACCGGACAGGACTACGACGTCGACCCGGCCACTTCGGACGCGGTGCTGCCGCATGTCACCGCGATCGCCGCCGAGGGTCCGGTCGAGGGGCTCTTCGGACCCACGGTGCCCGTCGCCGATGATGCGCCGACCCTGGATCGGATCGTCTCGCTGACCGGACGCGACCCTGCTTGGAGGTCTGCCTGACCGGGCACACTGGAGTCCATGGACCCGGTGATCGCCCTACGCCAGATTGCGTACTACAAGGACCGGGCGCGCGAAGAACCGCGCCGCGTGATGGCCTACCGCAATGCCGCCGACATCGTCGAGGGGTTGACCGAGGCCGAGCGGGAACGACATGGTGCCGCCAACAGCTGGCAGTCGCTACCAGGCATCGGTCCCAAGACCGCGAAGGTGATCGCGCAGGCGTGGGTCGGCCGCGAACCTGACGTGCTTGTCGAATTGCGATCGGCGGCAAAAGATCTCGGTGGTGGCGACATCCGCACTTCACTGAAAGGCGACCTGCACGTGCACTCCGACTGGTCGGACGGGTCAGCGCCGATTGAGGAGATGATGCTCGCCGCAAAGGAGTTGGGCCACGAATACTGCGCGTTGACCGATCATTCGCCCCGCCTCAAGGTCGCCAACGGCCTCTCGGCTGAGAGGTTGCGCAAGCAACTCGCCGTCATCGACGAGCTGCGTGACATGATCGCGCCGATGCGGATCCTGACCGGCATCGAGGTGGACATTCTCGAGGACGGTTCGCTGGATCAAGAGCCCGAACTCCTCGAACGCCTCGACGTCGTGGTGGCCAGCGTGCACTCCAAGTTGTCGATGGATGCACCGTCGATGACGCGACGAATGATCAAGGCGGTCACCAACCCCCACGCCGATGTCCTCGGCCACTGCACGGGTCGGCTCGTTACCGGCGGCCGCGGTATCCGGCCCGAATCCAAGTTCGATGCGGAGGAGGTGTTCACCGCCTGCCGCGACGCCGGTACCGCCGTGGAGATCAATTCGCGCCCGGAACGTCGGGATCCGCCGACCCGGTTGCTGAACCTGGCGCTGGAGATCGGGTGCCTGTTCTCCATCGACACCGACTCCCATGCGCCAGGCCAGTTGGAGTTCCTCGGCTATGGCGCCCAGCGTGCGCTCGACGCCGGGGTGCCGACCGAACGGATCGTCAACGCCTGGTCCGCCGAAAAGCTGCTGGAGTGGACGACGAACTAGTCGGGTAGGTGCGGCATTTCGAGGCCGGGTTCGCGTCCGAGTAGCACGCCGCGGGTGACGGCGGCATTGCCGTAGCGCTGCCGCACCTTGTCGACCGCTTCATCGATCGAAACCGTGTCGGCGTGTTCCTCGAACGGCAGCTCCAGCTGTTGCGCGCCCTCCCGGTCGATATTGGATACCGCGAACCCGACCAGCGTGAGGCCGCGCTCGGCGATCAGGGGAGCCGCCGCCGCCACCAGACCCCGTGCGGTAGCGAGAATTGCCTCCGTTGACGCCGTCGCGCGGGGCATCGTGCGCGACCGGGTAGCCCGGCTGAAATCGTCAAACCGCAAGCGCAGCACCACCGTCCGGCCGGTACGGCCGGCCTTGCGCATCCGCCGGGTGATGCGGTCCACGAGATTGACGATGACGGCGTCGACCTCCGCCGCCGACATCGTGTTGCCGGCCCGGCCCAACGCCCGTTGCGCACCGACCGATCGGCGCCGCACCCCCGTCACCACACGGCGGCGGTCGATGTTGCGCGACAACGCGAATAGCTGACGGCCCATTGCACCGCCGACCAGCGACCCGAGCGTCGACTCGCTGAGCTCGGCTACGTCGGCGACCGTCTCGATGCCGTGCACGTGCAGTTTCTCGGCCGTCTTGACGCCGACGCCCCAGAGCCGGCGCACTGGCAGCGGATGCAGGAACGCAAGTTCCCGGTCCGGCGGTACCAGCAGCAGGCCGTCGGGCTTGGCTTCCTGGCTGGCGACCTTGGCCAGGAACTTGGTGCGAGCGATGCCGACGGTGATGGGCAGCCCGACGCGGTCGCGGACCCGCGCGCGCAACTGCGCGGCGATCTCGACCGGGGTGCCCGATACACGCCATAGACCGGACACGTCGAGGAAAGCCTCGTCCACGGACAGCGGTTCCACCACGGGTGTGGTGTCGCGGAAGACCTCGAACACCGCGTCGCTGGCTTCTGAGTACGCCGACATCCGCGGCGGCACCACGATCGCGGGCGGACATAGCGCGCGGGCCTGCCGCCCGCCCATCGCGGTGCGCACCCCGTATGCCTTGGCCTCGTAGCTGGCCGCGAGCACGACACCGCCGCCAACGATCACCGGCTTGCCGCGCAGCGCGGGGTCGTCGCGCTGCTCGACCGATGCGTAGAACGAATCGAGGTCAGCGTGCAGGATCGTCGGCGGCTGAGCGGTCGAATCAAAACTGGCCCCGAACACGAACATATGTTCGCATCAGAGTCCGACGAATCAGTGGGATTGGCCGTAGATGCTGGTGACCCAGATGTGCACCAACGTGTCGAGCGCAGCCGCTTCGTCAAGGGCGGGTTTTTGCGCCGAATACGAGGCGAACATCGCCCGCTCGTTCATCAGACTCAGCGCGGCGGCCAGATCTTGAGCTGGCACGGTGTCCGGCGCTGCTCCGCGGGCCCGTTCGGCGGTGATGACCGCGGCGGTGCGACCGATCCACTTCTGCATGAACGTCGACCAGAGCTCGCGGATCTCGGCATTGGTTGCGGTGGCCGCCACACCGGCGAGAGCAACGGCGAGGTGTCTTCGCAGAGGTTCGAAGAAGGCATAGATACCGTCGCGCCACGCCCTGGCGGGATCGACGGTGTAGTCGTCGGCGCGCCCCTCGAACGTGGCGTCAGCCTCGGCCAGGACCCGCTCGAACACCGTCAGCAGCACCGCGTCCTTGGACGGGAAATAGAAGTAGAAGGTCGGACGGGAGATGCCGGCGCCCCTGGCGAGGTCATCGACCGAGATCTCGGCAAAGGGCCGGTCCTCCAGCAGCCGCTCGAGCGTGGAGAGAATCGCCAGCTCACGATCGTCGCCCGACGGGCGGGCGGCGCGGCGACTGCGGGCGGCGCGCGGCTGGCTGACGGCGGTCACGAGGCACTACTTTACGTCATGTCGAGTTTCTCAACACACCGTTGACTCGCTCGACAGAATGTTGATAGCTTTACATTATGACCGAATTTGTCGACGTCGGCATCGTCGGAGCCGGTATCTCCGGCATCAGTGCCGCCTGGCACCTGCAGGATCGCTGCCCTGACAAGAGCTATGCGGTCCTCGAGCGTCGGGAGAACCTCGGCGGCACCTGGGACCTGTTCAAGTACCCGGGCATCCGCTCGGACTCCGACATGTTCACGCTCGGCTTCCGCTTCAAGCCGTGGACGTCGGAGAAGGCCATTGCCGACGGCCCGTCGATCATGGCGTATCTGAAGGAGACGGTCGCCGAGTCCGGCGTCGACAAGCACATCAGGTACGGCCAGAAGGTTGTCGGTGCTGACTGGTCCGATGACGATAACCGGTGGACTGTACGCGTCGAACGTCACGGCGAAGAGACCGAGATCAAGGCGTCCTTCCTGTTCGCCTGCAGTGGCTACTACAACTACGACCAGGGATACTCGCCGGAGTTCGCCGGCGCGGAGGACTTCGAGGGCATGATCGTTCACCCGCAGCACTGGCCGGAGGAGCTGGACTTCGAGGGCAAGAAGATCGTCGTCATCGGCAGCGGCGCGACTGCAGTGACATTGATTCCGGCCCTTGCTAATTCGGGCGCCGGGCATGTGACGATGCTGCAGCGTTCGCCGACCTATATCGGCGTGTTGCCCGACGTTGACCCGTTCACCGTCCGGATGAACAAGACGCTGCCCGCCAAGCCCGCCTACGTCGTCAACCGGTGGAAGAGCATCCTGTTCCAGTCCGCCGAGTACCGAATCGCCCGGCGGTTCCCGAAGTTCATGCGCAAGACGCTGATGACCATGGCCGAGCGGCGGCTGCCCGAAGGGTATGACGTCGAGAAGCACTTCGGTCCGCGGTACAACCCGTGGGATGAGCGACTCTGTTTGGCGCCCAACGGCGATCTGTTCAAGACCATCCGGGCAGGCAAGGCGGACGTCGTCACCGACACGATCGAGCGCTTCACGAAGACCGGCATCAGGCTGGCCTCCGGTGAAGAGCTACAGGCCGACATCATCGTCACTGCAACGGGTCTGAATCTGCAACTGTTCGGCGGCGCCGCGATTTCCCGCAACGGCGTGCCGGTTGAGCTAAACGACACCATGGCTTACAAGGGCATGATGCTCACGCACATGCCGAACATGGCTTTCACGATCGGTTACACCAACGCGTCGTGGACGCTGAAGGCCGATCTGGTGTCGGAGTTCGTCTGCCGCGTGCTGAAGTACATGGACGCCAACGGCTTTGACACCGTCGAGCCGCAGCATCCGGGCAACACCGTCGACGAGCGGCCATTGATGGACTTCACGCCGGGGTATGTGCTGCGCGCGCTCGACTACCTGCCGAAGGCCGGCCACGTCGCTCCGTGGCGGCTGAAGCAGAACTACTTGCTGGATCTGCGGCTGATCCGGCGTGGGCAGGTTGACGACGAGGCGCTGGCCTTCACCAAACACCGTGCACCGGTGACGGTTTCGGCCTAGTCGCCCGTCGTGTAGGCCAACCGAGTCGGTCAGCACGCCAACTCGACGTACACCGTCTTTTCGATGACGGTGGTGATCAGGTCATCCTGCGCCCCCGGCGCACCGGAATCGGTTCGGGAGTAGGTCTGGCCGGGTCGGACCGCGCTAATGGCGCACTGACTCAGTGGGTCTGTACCAACCTTGTTCACGATCACTTGGTAGCCTTCGGCCTGCAGTTGGCTGACCGTCTGGTCCACCGCCGCGGGGCCTGCCGGAGCAGCGGTCGCCGCGCCCGCCAGTGCCAACGTGGCAGAGGCCAATGCCGCGGCTGAGATTGCCGCTGTCGCAAAAGACTTCGGTCTGTTGCCGTTCAAATGTCGCTTGGGGTGATAGGTGGTGCTCATGACGCCGCTCCTTTGCGGTGGTGGCGGCGATGCTCGCCGCGATGAATTAAGCCTCATCGCGATGACAATCTTCAGCGTGAGTAAGCGCGTACCTGTTTTATGAAGCGCGCGTCGCTCGCCACTACTCGTACCGCTGTACCGCTATCTGGACTAGCGGACGACGACGATGCCGTCGTCATCGCTGTAGGCGATCTCGCCCGGTTTGAAGACCACTCCACCGAACTCGACGGCGTCGTCACGCTGGCCTTCACCGGTCTTGGTGCTCTTGCGGGGATTGGTGCCGAGTGCCTTGATACCGATCTGAAGTGTACGAAGCGTCGCCGAGTCCCGGACGGCGCCGTTGATGATCAGTCCTGCCCAGCCGTTGTCGACGCCGAGGCCCGCGATGAGGTCGCCGACCAGTGCGGAGTGCAGCGAGCCGTCGCCGTCGATCACCAAAACCCCGCCGTTCCCGGGTCCGGACAACACAGACTTGAGCAGTGCGTTGTCCTGGAAGCACCGCACGGTGGTGATCGGACCCGCGAACTGCGACCTGCCGCCGTACTGGGTGAATTGCAGGTCGCAACTACGGACGTCGGGGCCGATCTCGTCGACAAGGTCAGCGGTAGCGCGGGGCTCGATGGTCACCGGTCGATGCTAGCGATTGGGCGACTGAGCAGTTTCGGGTCGATGTTGGACAGTGCGTAGGAGAACGTCTCATCCACACCCATGACTGCCCCTATTCTGCGAAGCTCACGTGCTCGAGCTTCGCCCACGGCCCCGACGACGAGTTCGTGGGTTTCGCGTAGCGCTGCGAAGACGAAGTGGCGCTGGTGCTTACGGGCGGCGTAGCTGGGGTTCAACTGGCGGAAGCCGCACTGCAGAAAGCGGCATATGCGGCCCCCTGCAGGACACCGGCGGCCTCGGGCTGGTCTTCGGCAAGCTCGCGCGCACTCGGCAATGAAGGGAGCGGAATGCATTGGGGTTCATGATGCCGCGGGCCTGTGGCGACGGCGAGCTCGGCTGCGCGTTGGTAAGCCTCGACAGCGTCGGCCTATGCGTCAGCGCTAGACGTTGGGCGGCACCGTCGTCCCGTCGGTGTACTTGTTGTTAGTCCACTGATTACCGGGCGCGGTGGTACTGAAGGCGTCAGAGGTGCCGAACACGCCGCAGAACCCATTTGAGCCCTTGCCGAAGATGTTGTTGGTGATCACGATCCCCGACGGGTGGGTGAACGCCTTCGTAGGCCAGTATCCACCGGTGATGCAGTAGGAGCCTGAGGGGCTTACCGGGAACAGATTGTGGTCGATGGTGATGTTCTTGGCGTCGGCGAAGTCGGTCTGCAGGGCCAGGTCGCCGGTACAGCCGCCACCTGTGGGTGAGACCTGGATGTTGCACCACACGGTGTTATGACGCACGGTCATTCCTGTCCCCCCGTTGGTGGCGAACGCGGAGGAGTGGGCGTCCATATTGGTGAAGAACCACGGGTCGTGGCTGTAGGTCTCGGTCATCGTGCAGTTACCCGAGCAGTTCACTACGGTGGGGGTGCCGCTGATATCCGAGTGGTTGATGGTGATGTTGGGGCCGTCGAAGGTGGCGCCGACCCAGTCACCACCTAGCACCTTGGAGTTCTCCACGTCGATGGCGCCCGGGGACTGCACCTCCACCGTGCCGGTGACGACCGAGTTCTTGATGGTCAGCGTTCCGGACTGGATGAGGAAGCCGCCATTGATGTTGTAGCCGTCGATGGTGGTGTCTTGAGTGATGACGTAACGGCTGCCTGTTGGTGCGGGGTAGGTCTGGGTGGGGACTGCAGCGGGTCCGGTGTTACCCGGTCCTGGCCAGCACCCACCGCTACCGTCCGGGCCGCCGGGCACATTCGCTTGGGACACCGGGCACGACGCGGGTTGTGCCGGTGGTGCGGAGATGATGGCACCGGTGGCGACGAGCACCACAATCGCCGCCGTTAGCCCCGCGCCAATGAGGAACTTGATCCGGGTGCCCGCTCCCGTCAGGATCGGCATTAGGATCCCGGCGCGGCGCGGGTGTCTACCCAGCAGCACCACAGACGCAGACGGCCGCGCCTCGGTGCCGGTGGTGACGATGACGGCGCCCAGGGTCACGGGAAGGTCAGGAAGTGTCACGGTGGACGTCGCTCCGCTCTGTGAGATGAGGGGGATGGTTACTGGCATCAGAAGGTCCCTCGTGGTTGGGACCACCGAAGACTGCAACGTGAACTCAAGATGACGACCGCCGAATACAAGTGCGCGATCGCCAACGGTCTAGTACTCAAGGCTCGACCGATCGGTCGCGCTTTCGCTGCCATTGCGCCCTGCGCGGCCGACATCAGCAGTGAGCAGCGGTTGATCGGCAGGTTCGCATATCCGCTGTCGTCGACGATGAAAGCCTCGGCAGTGTGTAGCCCGATGCGTGCCTTTGGCGGTGAAGAGCTCCGCCAATTCCCATCTGTCAGAGCATGTTTGATCGCCAGCGCCGCCGCGACGGCATCGCCGGCCGTGGCGAACGCGACGGTGATTCCGTCGCTCATTCGCGAGAACACAAAACCGCGATTAGCCGCGAACGTGTTCTCCAATATTTCATCGTGGCGGACCATGGCGGGCTTCATCGCCTCCGGATCCTGCTCCCACATGCGCGTGGACCCCTCGAGGTCGGTGAGAAGAAAGGTCACCGTGCCCGAAGGTAGATGCCCCGTCATTCCCCAATCCCCGCTGACGTCGGGATACAGGAAGCTAAGGGTAACTGGCGACCACGATGTCATGGACGGATTGCGCCAGCCCGGGCTCGACATCGTCGTAGTACCGGGTGAACCGTTGGTCGGCCAGGTACATGTGCACCAGATTGTGGTGCATCTCGTCACCGCAGTCGTGGAACCGCTCGATCGACGAGCGGTGCCTGGACGCGAGCTCGTTCGCCTCAGCGGATCCGGGCTTGACGCCACCGCGCTTGGCCTGCGCCAGCGCCTCGAGCAGCGCGTCCCCCTCGGCCCTGGTCGCAATCCAGTCCTGCTTGCTGAACTGCGAAACCCGCTGCTGTGACTGCTTCCACGCGTCCGTATCGCCCCAACGTTTTTCGGCCTCGGCCGCGTACTCCTCGCCGACTGATGTCGTGCCGAAGATCTCGACCTGTTCCTCCGCGGTCAGCTGGATGCCTTGGCGGTGTGCGTTCATCAGTTCCTCCACTGCCTTGATAGTGCGCTGCAGCCGCTCGGCCTGCTCCAGCAGCAACCCGTGCTGCCGCCGCAAGTGCCCGAGCACATCCGCGCTGGGTTCATCGAGCAGCGCGCGGATCTCGTCGAGCGGCATCCCGACCGACCGGTACACAAGCACAAGGTGCAGCCGCTCGATGTCGGCGTCGGTGTAGCCGCGGTAGCGCGCCGGGGTACGGACGCTCGGCACAACCAGACCGATGTGGTCATAGTGGTGCAGGGTGCGCACGGAGACACCCGTTACGGCGGCTACCGCGCCGACGGTGTTGGCGTCCATGTCGTCACTATCGACCTTGACGCCGCGGGAGGGTCAAGTCGATTCGGTCAGTCGTCCGAGTGGCTGGTGCTCATTCGCCGCTCCCGCGGCGGACGGCCAAAAGTACCACCAGAATCGCCAGCACACCGGCGGCGATGGCGGCGGCGAGCGGTAGCCGGGACGGCTCGGGCCCGATCAACGGCACCGGGTTTGGACCCACGACGGGGTTGGGCGCGCTCGCAACAGTGGATTTTGCTTGCGCCGCGGTTTCTTTCGCGGCAGACGTGAGGTCGCCGTTGGTGTCGGCCAGTTTCGGGGCCGCGGGTTGCTTCGGTGGTGCCTTCTTCGCCGCGGCCTTCTTGGCGGCCTTCTTCGCCGGAGCCTTCTTGGCGGGCGCCTTCTTGGCGGGCGCCTTCTTCGCAGCCTTGGCCGGCATCTGCTTGGCAGCCGGTGCGGGCGGTTCGGTGGCAGGCGGGACCGGTCCTGGGCTTGGAGCCGACGACGGTTCCTCAGCTGCCGGTGCGGCGGCGTCGGGCTTTTCGTCGGGTCGATCCGGCTGGTCTGCCATCTGGCTGCTCCTTTGGCCTGTGTCGTCTATCCGGCAGTGGATCCCATCATGCCAGGTCGGATATGGCGCTAACCGGTCACGGCCAGCGCGGCCGCCAAGGTCAGCGCGACGGCCATGATCGCCAATTCGAACAGCGCCCGTGATCGCGACACGACTGCGGTGGCTCGGTGCGTGCGTGCTGCGGGTAGCCACATCGTTCGGTTGCGGTACGCCAACAGCACGAGCACCACCGTCACTGCGACCTTCGCGGACAGCAGGCGGCCATATCCCGTCGCATACAGCTGGCTCGGCGAGCCGAGCGTCGCGACCGCCGCCAGCACGCCGCCCACCAGCAGCGCCGCCACACACATCAGCGACAGCTGCGAGAACCTTGGCAGCACCCTGGCCCACTGGCCACGGTGCTCGACCGTGAGGACGACCGCCGCCAGCGCGCCGCACCACAGTGCCGCCGCCAAGGTGTGCACGGCCACGGCCACCCCTCCGAGCGCACTCTCGGAGAGATGACCCGTGAGTGGACGTGCCGCCACTCCGGCAGCGGCGAGACCCACGACCGCGACATTCGTCGGCGATGAACGCGGTGTCACTACGACAGTCACACACACCAGCGCCGCCGCCACCGCGCTGAACAGCCCCGACCGCCCCGGCGTCGTGTGCAGGGCAAAGTCAACCGCGGTGTGCACGCCGAGGCGCGAGACCGGAACCGCCGCGGCCTGCGCGGCTGCCACACCCAGCCGCAGCAGCTCGGCGACTAGCCAGATGGCGCTGGCGATCGTCAACGGGCCGGTGGCGCGGCGGATCAGCTCACCGCGATAGCGGTCGATGTCGAGCATCGGCACTGCGGCCAGGCCGAACGCGACGACCGCCGAGCCGTCTGCCACCGCGCGCACGAGCGTCACCGCCAGCGAGTTCTGCTGGCGGGCCAGCGCCCACGCCACGACTGCGGCGACCGCGACGACCAGGGCTCCACCGGCCACCGCCCGTTGACGGGTCACCTCTGCCGTCGCACCGCCCAAACCGCGCCACCGGCGACGATCAGGCCGGCCGCGACGAAGAACGGCCACACCGGGATCCCGTCATTCGATGGGCTCGTCGCGGACGCCGAAGGACCGGGCGTGCCCGTGCCCGCCACTGTCAGCCTGAATGACCACGACCCGGAGACCACGTGCCCGTCGGCCGACGTCACCCGGTAGTTCACCGTGTAAGTGCCGGACGGGCCGAGCGGCCGCACGCCAACACTGACGACCGCGCCGCTCACCTGCGGATCACCCGACGACCACAGGTTGCCATCGGGGCCGACGACCGTCATCGCGACGAACTGAGGTTGCAGTTTCTCGTTGAACGTCGCGCTGACCTTCTGCGGAGCCTTGGTCAGTTCAGTGTTCTCGACGGGGTCGGTTGCGACGCGGGTCGCGTGCGCCGACGCCGCACCGGCCCCGGCCACCGCCGCCACGGTCAGCGAGATGGCCAGGACCAGTGTGGCGAGAAGGCGATTCATGCTCGACGTCGTACCAGCAAGGCCGTCGCCACCGCAACGGCGGCGACCGCCAGCGCGCCGCCGGCCAACCAGCGAGCCGAATTGTCGGGCGCCGTCGTTTGGGCCACTGGCATTGGATGTTCGTCGGCCGCGGCGGCCTTGTCACCCGTCAGAGCGATCGCCGGCGCAGGGTATTCGGGTTCAGCTCCGCCCGGCGGCGTCGACTGATCCCACTTCACGACCGTCCCGTCCGAATAGGTCTGCGTGGCGGGGAGGCTGACCGTCTGAGCGTCTGGCAGCTTCACCGAGATCCGGAACAGTGCGAACTGGTCCGCTGCGATGCCGGTTCCAGTTGCCGCCGTCCAGGTGACTGAACTAACGGTGCCCGCTGCGTCATCACGATCCAGCCGGGCAGTCCAACCCGGCATTGCTTCCGTGCTCGCAGACTCCACGTTGGGCAGCGCGACACTCAATTGTGTTGTGAGGGCGCCGTTCTCGGATTCGTTGGGGACTTCGAAGGTGAGCACCGAGTCGGCGCCGGGGGTTGGGTTGTCGGCGTCGACGTGGACGTGGGCCCATGCCGGCGCGCTGCCGGCCAGCAGGCCGATGGACATCGCCGCCCCAGTGGCGGCAACAGTGATGAGGGCGCGCGAAGGCGCCCGGGTAATGAGTCGCATTCGATTGTGGCTTTCTTGTGTGCGGTGGGATGTCGGTCAGCGGTAGCGGCTGACCGGCGGCCCCCGGTGCGACACCGAAGCGGCAAGGAGAAGTGCCGAACGCAGCGGCTGATCGGCGTCGCCGATCACCACAACGGGTACGACGGCGACCGGCGCGGCGACGATCCGAACCACGGCCCGCACCGCGCGTGACACGGCTCGGCACAGCCGATCACTGGCGGCGATCAGAAGCGCTCCTGCGCCAATCGCAACCACATGTGCGGCCAGCATCACCACGGCGGGCGGTGCTGTCGTCGACGCGTGGCTGTGCCCGACAGCGCTGAGGACTATGTGACCGCACAGCTGGCCTGCGGCGAGCAGGCCGACCAGGACTCGGGCGTCAGCTGCGCGGGCGATGGTCGCGGCGAGTGCACCGACCGTCGCGGCCAGCACCGCCAGCTGCGCGACGACCGGGCCCGTAGGCGGCGCTCCGCCGCCCGCCGCGTGCGCGGCCACCGCCAGTGCCGCCGTCAGCAGTCCCGCGGCCGTGCCACGTAAGCGCGCTGCGGGATTGGCGACGGACACGTTGGTCAGACCAGGCCCAGCCGGGCCATCAAGTCGGCATCGATACCGTCGAGCTGTCCGGCGATCGCGGCGTGCGCGGCACGGCGGCGCGTCGTCGGCATGTTCTCGGCGGCCGTGACGGCGGCCGACAGGTCACGGAGTCGCTCGGTGATAGCGGCGACGAACTGCTTGGTCTCGGCGTCCTTTGGCTTCTTCTCGGCGACCAGGTGCAACGAGTGCTCGGCGCCAGCGATCCGCGCCGACAGCGCAGCGCCGTGGCCGGAGAACTGACCGATCTGGCTGAGCGGGACGCCGAGCCGGTCGGCCCGCCGTTCGTCGAGGTAGCCGCGCGCGGCGATGGCGGCGCGGTAGAAGAGCGGCACCACGATCGGTGCGAGCAGCCGGGTCACAGTGAGCATCCGGCGAATTCGCGTGGGGGAGAACAACTTCCCTTCGCGAGCCGCCTTCAGCTGGTTCTCAGCAACCTTGAGTGCGGTCTTGTCGCTGTCGCGCTGCGCCCTGAGCTGGGCCCTGAGAGCGTTGGTTTCGGCCTTGTGGTCGGCCTTGATGCGACGGGCTTCGTTCTTCGCGGCGAGCTTGGCCTCGAGCTTGGCCTTTGCCTTGATGGCCCGGGCCTCTGCCCTGCGGGTGGCGCGGGTTTTGCGCTTGAACAGGCTCATCCCGGCGGGCCTCCCGGTCATCTCGTCGGCGATTTCATGAAAAAGCAACTGATCGTGCAGCCCAACACTATCGTCCGGATCATCTGCCGTATCGGTGTGTCCCGGTCGCGGGTAGATTCAGATCCACAGCAAACCGTTGACCGTGGTTGTGCGAGAATTGTCGCATCCTCTGAACAGCCGGGTGCTGACGCCTTGAAGGATGGAGACGCCGTGGGTTCGCGTGTGCGCATCGCCGCAGCGGCCTGCCTCGTGGCTTCCGGCCTGTTAGCGGGTGGTGCCAGCGCTTCTGTGGCCCTTGCGGATCCCGTGTCTAGCGACGACGCCGGCGACAAGCACACCAATGATTCGGTCGGCAACGGTTCCGTTGAGGGGCAAAAGTCCGATCCCGACGAGAAAAAGACGCCGCCCGGTGCTGACGGCAAGGGGGCACAGTCCGGTACCGATTCCGTCCATCACCCGAAGGCCGGCAGCGGCAACAAAGACGGCGACAACGGCCACGGCGACAACGGCCACGGCGACAACGGCCACGGC